>ENA-OPVL01002099-OPVL01002099.1-human-gut-metagenome-genome-assembly--contig:-NODE-2099-length-11112-cov-1.752012_pt1 | contig 11112 bp, 9 predicted proteins | sample MGYA00241496_ERZ501984 | MGnify/ENA primary metagenome ERZ501984 (study PRJEB25962, sample SAMEA2042986) | human gut metagenome | biome: human gut; feature: human-associated habitat; material: faeces... | reverse complement strand
GTGCGGAGGCAGAGGTTATAAGCCATTGCAGGAGATTGTTTCGCAAGCAGGAGTTCAAATGCGGTTTGATGGATGTGAGCATGAACACTGACGATGCCGAGAAAGAGGGCATGGTGTGCGGAGGCAGTATTTCGGTGCTGCTGGAGCAGATTGGATGATGAAATTATCATATATTAATAAATCAAGATAAGCTGAATATGCACATTAATCACATGCATATTGTCTAAATAAAAAGAAAGGTTAAAAGTATGAGCTTAAGAATAGCAACAGATACTGACGGATCAGTAAAGGAGCGCAAGGGCTTAAAGAGAAAATTTAAAGCATATGCAGGACTTGCGTTTGGACTTATCCTTATAGCAGGACTTTTTGCGGGCTGTGGAAAAAAGGATACAGCAGATGCAGATGTCGATTTATCAATTTTTGCGGCAAAGAGCTTAAACAGTGTTATGGATGAAATTTGTGCAGCCTACACCAGGGCGCATCCAAATGTAAACTTCCGGAACAACTATGACAGCTCCGGAACTCTGATGGCACAGATTAAAGAGGGTGCGAAGTGCAACATCTTTTTCTCAGCAGGAGTGGCACAGATGGATGAGCTTCAGAATGGTTATGAAGCAGGAAGCGTGGTTGATGATACTCGTGTTGACCTTTTAAATAATCAGGTGTGCCTTGTTACATATAAGAATAGTGGCACGGCAGTTACCGGCTTTGCAGACATCTCAAAGGCTAAAAATATGGCGCTTGCTGACGGAACTGTTCCTGTAGGACAGTACACCAGAGCAGCGTTAGTAAATTCAAAAATGGTTGAAGGTGATGCTTCAAAGCCACAGGCTATTTCAGATTCTGATATCTCAAAGGCACTTGAAGGTCTGGAAATAAACAGCTGTGCCAATGTTGGTGCGGTTGCATCTGCCGTAGCTGAGGGCGCAAATGAGATAGGAACAGTTTATTACTCAGATACATTCGGATACGAGAATCAGCTTGATATTATAGAAAAGCTTCCAAACAGCTTAACAGGCGATGTCATCTATCCGATAGCAGCCTTAAAGGGAGACAGCACTACATCAGATGAGCTTGAAGCAGCAAAGGAATTTATCGCATACCTTCAGACAGATGAGGCAATGTCAGTATTTGAGAAATATCATTTTTCGGTAAATAAATAATGGGACAGATTGATTTTTCACCGCTTTGGGTAACATTAAAAACAGGAATAGTAGCGTCAGTTTTTTCTTTTTTTATAGGAATAGCTTTTGCCGAGCTTGTCATAAACACAAAGGGCAGAGTGAGGGCGTTCTGGGATGGACTGCTGACACTTCCTATGGTACTGCCGCCTACCGTGGCTGGATACATTCTTTTAAGGATTTTCAGCACAAGGCGTCCTTTTGGAAGCTTTTTAAGCCATAGCATGGGGATACAGGTAGTACACACGTGGCTTGGCTGTGTGGTGGCAGCAACCATCATTGCACTCCCTCTCATGTACAGAAATGCGAGAGCGGCATTTGAGCAGATAGATGAAAATGTCATATATGCGGCGCGCACTCTCGGCATAAGTGAGTGGAAGATTTTCTGGAGGATACGTCTGCCTATGGCAAAGCCCGGTATCATATCGGGTGTCACGCTGGCCTTTGCCAGAGCTATCGGTGAGTATGGTGCCACATCGATGCTTGCCGGAAATATAGCAGGAAAAACCTCGACCATATCACAGCAGATAGCAATGGTCATCCAAAGTGGTGACTATGCCACAGCGGGCTTCTGGTGCATAGTAATCATAGCGATTTCGTTTGCATGCCTTGTATCGATAAATATGATATGCGGCAAAAGCAAGGGCATAAAGAGAAAGAGAAAAAATAATGTCGCTCATAGTAAAAATAAAAAAACAGTTGGATAATTTCATGCTCTCGGTTGACATGGAGCTTACGGACGAGGTTGTGTCCGTAATCGGTATGTCGGGCTCAGGAAAGAGTATGACACTCAAGTGTATAGCAGGGATAGAGACTCCTGATTCAGGCTTTATATCATTAAATGACCGGGTGCTGTATGACTCAAAAAATCGCATAAATCTGCACCCCGGTAAGCGCAGGGTAGGCTATCTGTTTCAGGACTATGCATTATTTCCGACAATGACCGTGATGGAAAATATATGCATAGCAATGGGACACCGCGACGAGGAAAAAGTGAAGGGCTGGCTGAAGAGGTATGGGCTTGAGGGCATGGCGTACACATATCCCAATCATCTCTCCGGTGGTCAGAGGCAGCGCGTGGCAATGCTTCGCATGCTTGCGGCTAAACCGGAGTGTATACTGCTCGATGAGCCTTTTTCGGCACTGGATGAGCATGTAAAAAGAAGCATGGAATCAGAGCTTATGGAGATGCTGACAGATTTTAACAATCCTGTTGTTTTTGTGTCACACAATCGCGATGAGGTGTATCGCCTGGCCGAGCGTATCGGAAGCATGGAGAGAGGTGTACTGAGTACAGTCCGCGACAAAAAAGATTTCTTCATGCGGCCTATGTCTGTGGAGCAGGCACTGCTTGTGGGCTGCAGCAATATATCAGAGGTAAAATGGCAGGATAAGCATCATTTGCTTGCTGTGGAATGGGATAGCGTATTTGAGGTCACTGATGAGCAGCTTGAACAGACTGCAATGAGTATGGACGACATATCACACATAGGTGTTTTCCCTCAGGATATAATAATATCTGCAAGTAAAGCAAAATCGGTACTTGCATATAACAATAAAAATATAATCAGGATTAAAGATTATAAAATGATTGAAGAATTGAAAAGCTGGGAAGTATTGTGCAAATTAAATAACGATTCAATAATTTACGCAAGCCTTCCGAGGCATACAGAAGCAAATATGCTTAGCAAAAATATAAATGATGAGCTCTATATAAAGAATTTTTACCTGCTTGGATGAGAAGTAAATGAGGACATACTATGATTTACCTGGACAATGCTGCCACAACAATTAAAAAGCCGGATGCGGTATATGATGCAGTGCTTGATGCAATGAAGCACTGCGGCAATTCCGGGCGCGGGGCATCGGATGCATCGCTTGATGCGTCGAGGAAAATATATGAGGCCAGAATGTGCCTTACAGAATTTTTCGGCGGGGAGGATGCGGATAGACTTGTTTTTACGGCAAATTCCACTGAGTCGCTCAACATTGCAATCCACGGACTGCTTGAGCCGGGGGAGCATGTGATTACAACACAGCTCGAGCATAATTCTGTGCTCAGACCTCTTTATATGCAAAGGGAGCGGGGCGTGGGTGTGGATATTGTACCATGCAGTGATGTAGGAATAAAAAGGGGGATAATTTCCCCATCGGACATAGAGGCTTTAATCCGTCCGGATACAAAAGCCATCGTCTGCACACATGCTTCAAATCTCACAGGCAACGTGGTGGATATTAAGTCGATAGGGCAAATCGCACGAAAGCATAACCTTTTATTTATAGTCGATGCATCGCAGACAGCCGGTGTACTTCCGATAAATGTAAAAGACATGAATATTGATGTGCTCTGCTTCACAGGCCATAAGGGGTTGATGGGACCGCAGGGTACCGGAGGACTTTATGTGGGAGAGAGAGCAGATATAAAGCCGTTTAAGAGCGGTGGCACCGGTGTGCTCAGCTTTCTTGAGAACCAGCCTATGGAGCTTCCGACAAGACTTGAGGCCGGTACCTTAAACGGTCCGGGAATCGCAGGGCTTTTAACAGGTGTCATGGAGCTTGAGAAAATCGGACTCGACAATATATACGCTAAAGAGCATGAGCTGATGCAGGCATTTATTGAAAAAATAAAGACAATCCCCGGAATCAGGATATATGGAGATTTCGATATGCTGCCCGACAATGGTATGCGCTGTGCGATTGTTTCAGTAAATATAGCTGATATGGACTCGGCGGAGGTGTCAGACATACTTATGAATGAGTATGGCATTGCAACAAGGAGCGGCATACACTGCGCACCGCTGATGCATAAATTCTTTGGAACACAAAATCAGGGTATGGTGAGATTCTCATTTTCATATTATAATACAGTTGATGAGATAAATGAGGCCGCTGAAGCGCTTATGCAGATTGCGGCATTGCGATAAATAGTATTAAACAATTGAAAGGAGCAAAAATGCCACAGGAAATAGTGTTTTGCAAGGGCGGTGGCTGTACTGCAAAGCTTGGTCCGGATTTGTTAAGTAATGTTTTAGCAAAGCTGCCAAGGGGGGAAAAAGACAGCAATCTGCTCATCGGATATGATAGCTGTGATGATGCGGCAGTGTACAAAATTTCAGATGACACGGCGGTAGTCCAGACGCTTGATTTTTTTCCACCGATGGTTGATGATCCATATACGTTTGGACAGATAGCGGCCGCAAATGCGCTCAGTGATATTTATGCGATGGGCGGCACAGTAAAGACCGCATTGAACATCGTCTGTTTCCCTGAGAAAATGGACCTGAATATACTCGGCAAAATAATGCAGGGTGGTGCTGATAAGGTTATAGAGGCAGGCGGCACACTTGCGGGCGGCCATTCTATAGCAGACAGTGATGTAAAATACGGTCTTTCAGTCATGGGTACGGTCCACCTGGAGCATATTTACAGCAACAACACAGGGCAGCCGTCAGATGTGCTTATACTTACAAAGAAACTCGGAGTGGGGCTTGTATGCAACGCAAACCGCGTCGGGGAGGCTCCGTTAGGTGCAATTGAGGATGCGGTAAGCTCTATGACCACACTGAATAAGGCAGCATCCGAAATCAGTCATGCTTTCGATATACATGCATGCACAGATGTCACGGGATTTAGCTTTTTAGGACATCTGAGTGAGATGTTAAATGATGATATAACAGCACTTATCGACTCGATTTCCATCCCGGTCATTACCGGAGCACTGCGATGCGCAGATGAGTTTTTCCTCACGGCAGCGGCCCAGCGCAACAGAAACCATGTAGGTGATAAGGTGTGCTTTGCAAAAAATATACCTTTCTCAATGGAGGAGGTACTTTTCGATCCGCAGACCTCCGGAGGATTGCTGTTTGCAGTAAAAGCCTCTGAGGCAGATGCATTTTTGCATGAGCTTAAAGCCGCAGGGCTTCCGGCTGCAAAGGTGGGACGATTTGTTAAGCGGCGAGATGTGCCGATATATGTGAGTTGATTTAAGCTGCCATAGCTTATGCAAATTTGCTGACAGGCTGCATGCCCTTCATTTTGAGGGCTGACGAGTTAAAATAACATAGGGAGGATTATAAATATGATAACAGTAAATGCAATAGGGGATACATGTCCGATCCCGGTTGTAAAGACAAAGAAGGCGATAGAGGCTCTCACACAGCCGGATACGGTGGAGACACTTGTGGACAATGAAGTTGCAGTGGAAAATTTAAAAAAGATGGCTGCACAGAAGGGCTATAGCTGTGATAGCAGTAAGCTCGACGACGGAAGCTACAGCGTAAAGCTGACAATTGAAGCTGTAAATGCCGATGAGCTTTCGGATACAGACGAGGCTTCACAGTATGCATGCAGGCCGGCCGCAGATAACAGGGTTGTTGTAATCCGCTCTTCATATATGGGAGAGGGCAGCGAGGAGCTTGGCAAGGTACTTATAAAGGGCTTCATCTACGCACTTTCGCAGCAGGACAACCCGCCTGAAACCATGCTTTTCTACAATGGAGGAGCGAAGCTGACCTGTGAGGGCTCAGAGTCACTTGAGGATTTAAAGGAGCTTAAGAGCCGTGGGGTGAAAATTTTTACCTGCGGAACATGCCTGAACTACTATGAGCTGTCAGATAAGCTTGCAGTCGGAGAGGTGACCAACATGTATGATATCGCAGAAAAGATGGCTGGGGCATCTCTTATTGTAAGTCCGTAGAGTTATACAAGGTGTGAGGTAATGGATAAAAATTTGGCAAGAGAAAAGAAAAAACGGCTAATCATCACCTTCGAGACTAACACAGCACCGTTGAAGCTTGATATCAAGGGCAAGGCATGTGGTATTCCGGGACGCACGATTCCTCTTCCGTCTGCTATATCGGCGGGCTGTGGTCTGGCATGGCGTGCAGAGCTTTCAGACAGGGAGAGCCTCATAGCCTTTATGAAGGAGCATGACATCAGGTGGGAAGCGATGTATGAAATCGAAATGAGGTAACTGATAGTTACCTATATAGCAGGATAACAGGAGAAAAATATGTTTTATTACAATCAGTATGTGAGGGCGCAAAGCCTTGATGAAGCTTATGAGCTTTATCAGAAAAAACCGAATTTTGTGCTGGGCGGCATGCTCTGGCTCAAAATGAAAAATAAGACACTTGGCACGGCAATTGATTTGTGCGATCTCGGACTTGACCAAATTGATGAGGATGAGAACGAGTTTAGAATCGGTGCATATGCAACACTCAGGCAGATAGAGACACATGAAGCACTGAATGCATATACACACGGCGCAATCGCAGAGTCGGTCAGACACATTGTCGGAGTGCAATTTAGAAATGTGGCAACTGTCGGAGGAAGCATCTGGGGCAGATTCGGATTTTCAGATGTCATGACGATTTTCAGGGCGCTGGGAGCAAAGGTGCAGCTTCACAAGGCGGGAATTATGGATTTGGATGAGTTTGCGGCACTTCCAAGAACCACGCGCGATGTGCTTGTGTCAGTAATAGTACCGAAAAATGCAAAGGGCGTAGTATACTTAAGCCAGAGAAACCAGTCAACAGACTTTCCGGTGCTCACATGTGCAGTGGCAAACAGAAGCGGCAGGTATGTGGCGGTTATCGGAGCATCACCATATATGGCAGAGCCTGTGTGGGATAAGGACGGCATACTCGATGGTATAGTAGATGCAAAGACGCACGGTAATGTAGCTTTGACGGAGAACTCCGAGAACAATGCAAAAATAGATAAATTTGCAGAATATGTTGCAGAGCATATCCGTTTTGGAAGCAATATAAGGGCAGGCGCTGAGTACAGAGAGATGATCTGCAGGGTGCTTACACGCCGCGCTGTTACACAGTCGCTTGACATCTGCGATGATATAAGGTAATCGCTACCGGATGCATGGAAGTTATGCAGGAAACTTTGGAAGCTTTATTAGTGTGATGACATCAATGCACGAGCATTAAGTAGGAAGGAATTCATGTATATGGATGTTAAAATAAAATTAAATGGAAAGTTAATAACCGACTCGGTAGACCAGGATATGGTCCTTTTAGACTTTTGCCGTAAGCACAATTGCTTTTCGGTGAAGAGAGGCTGTGAGTCAGGCAACTGTGGTCTTTGTACAGTGCTTCTGGATGGAAAGCCTGTGCTGTCATGCAGCACGCCGATAGGCAGGGCAGACGGCAGAGCGGTGGACACCCTCGAGGGACTTGAGGAGGAAGCTAAGCAGTTTACAGGATTTTTTGCTGCACAGGGAGCGGATCAGTGCGGCTTCTGTAATCCGGGGTATATTGTAAATATTGTGGCGCTTCTGAGAGAAAATCCTGACCCGACTGACGAGGAAATTCTTGAATATCTTTCAGGAAATCTGTGCCGTTGTACAGGATATCAGAGTCAGCTGCGCTCAATCAGAAATTTCTTAAACAGTAAGAAGGAGGGCGCACCTCTTAATCTTGAGGCAGGCGTCTATGGAGAGGATATCGGAAAGGAGTGGCAGGATGAGCACAAATCAAACTAACGAAAACAGCTTCAACCGCGCCAGAAGGGATTACCACGCAGTTGGAAAATGTATACCGAAGAAGGATTCGAGCCAGCTTTTACTCGGAAAGCCGGTATTTACTGATGATATCACACCGCGTGATGCGCTTGTCATAAAGCTTCTGAGAAGCCCGTATGCAAATGCAATTGTCGAGGATGTAAAGACAGATATCGCTCTTAAGGTGCCGGGCATGGTCGCAGTATACACCTGGGAGGATGTTCCGAAAAAGCGTTTTTCTATCGCAGGCCAGACTTTTCCGGAGCCGTCACCATATGACAGATTAATCCTTGACCGTCATGTGAGAAGCGTAGGTGACGCCGTCGCTATAGTGGTCGGAGAATCTGAAAAGGCGGTGGACAAGGCTCTTAACATGATAAAAGTAAAGTACACGGTGCTTGAGCCGGTGCTTGACTTCAGAAAGTCGCTGGACAACAAGGTGCTCGTGCATCCTGAGGATGACTGGTCATCCAGCATAGATACAGGCGATGTAAAGCGCAATCTCATTCACCACGAGGAGGATGAGCATGGAAACGTGGAGAAAATTCTGTCAGAGTGTGATGAGATAATTGAGCACACATATCGCATAAAGGCAGCGCAGCAGGCATATATGGAGACCTGCAGGGCATACTGTGAGATAGACAGATACGGCAGACTTCACTGTATCAGCTCGACACAGATAGTTTTCCACCTGCGCCGAATACTGGCAAATGCACTCGATATTCCAAAGTCTATGGTGCGCGCTGAAAAGCCGCGTATCGGAGGAGGCTTTGGTGCCAAGCAGACAGCGGTCTGTGAGGTATATCCGGCATTTGTTACCTGGAAGACAAAGCGCCCGAGCAAGATAATCTACAGCAGAAAAGAGTGTCAGACTATCGCGTCACCGCGTCATGAGATGGAGGTCACCGTGCGTCTTGGAGCAATGAGGGATGGTCATATAAGGGCGATAGATCTTTATACGCTGTCAAATGGTGGAGCATACGGAGAGCATAGCACTACAACAGTAGGACTCTCAGGTCATAAATCGCTCCCTCTTTATACAGGAGGCTGCGAGGCAACAAGATTTTCGTGCGATGTTGTGTATACAAACGTGCAGGCGGCAGGAGCATACAGAGGCTATGGAGCCACACAGGGCATATTTGCACTTGAATCAACCGTCAATGAGCTCGCAGAAAAGCTGCATATAGACCCGGTTGAACTTCGTTTGAAAAATATTGTACGCGAGGGCATGTTTATGCCGGCATATTTTGGAGAGACGGCGAATGCCTGTGCATTGGATCGCTGTATGGATCGCTGCAGGCAGATTTTTACGAGACAGCCAATGCATGTGCACTCGACAGATGCATAATGCACTGTGCGGATAATTTCCATTGGGCAGACAAGTATCCTGTCCGCGATATGGGAAATGGCAAGGTTCGTGCGGCAGGCATGGCGCTTGCAATGCAGGGCTCCTGCATATCCAATGTAGATGTCGGCTCGTGTACCTTAAAGCTTTCAGACTGTGGCACCTACAATATGATGATAGGCGCGGCAGACATGGGAACAGGCTGTGATACAATACTTGCGCAGATGGCGGCTGAGGTACTTGACTGCGAGCCGGATGATATAACAGTGTTTGGAGCGGATACAGATGCTTCTCCTTATGACTCGGGTTCATATGCCTCATCAACCACCTACATCACAGGAATGGCCACACAGAATGCAGCACTTGAGCTTCGTGAAAACATAAAGAAAATCGGTGCACAGCTGCTGGGCTGTGATGCATCAGAGGTGGATTTCGACGGTAAAGAGGTGTATATCATAAATCCGGACGGTGCAGACAATGGGGCAGTTTCCGTAAGTCTTTCCGATATAGCAACAAAATCACAGGTCAACAACACGATACCTGTAGATGTCACCGCCACATATTCATCACCTGTTTCACCGCCACCATACATGGTAGGCATGGTCGAGATAGAGCTTGATAAGGAGACAGGAGCAGTTAAAATACTTGATTATCAGGCTGTCGTGGACTGTGGAATCCCGGTCAATCCAAACCTTGCGCGTGTGCAGACAGAGGGTGGCATAGGTCAGGGAATCGGCATGGCACTTTATGAGAATGTCACCTACAATGCCGGTGGTAAAATCGCAGAAAATGATTTCATGCAGTACAAGATACCGACACGACAGGATGTGGGACATATCAACGTCGAATTTGAGACAAGCTATGAGCCGTCAGGCCCATTCGGAGTCAAGTCAATCGGTGAGATAGTTATCAATACACCGGCTCCTGCGCTGGCACATGCCATTTATCGCGCAACAGGCGTATGGCATAGGACAGTTCCGTTTACCCCTGAGAAAATACTTATGGGAATGGCAGACCCAAACTGGCACGAAAAGGACCTAAGAGTGAAATGATTCATATCATATACATGGCGGCTGGAAACAGCCGCCGTTTTAACAGTCAAAGGATGCAAAATACAGAACCGCCGTTTTGGAAGTAACAAGCTGTTTTATGAGCTGGATGGAAAACCTATGTACAGGCATCTGCTTGACCACTTGATAGAAATTAAGGATAGATATAATAAATTAAAAAATACCGGAACTAATAAGCCTTTAGACAGTGATGAAATGGATACGGATACTGTTATTGATACTTATATGGGCACAGACATCGGTTTATCAAAAAAGGATGGAAAAAAGACAAAAAATGCAGAATCGAATAACCCAGTCATAGATATAACCGTCGTTACACGTTACAGGGAAATACTGGACTACTGCTCATCTATCCCTGATTGTCATGCAGTCTTAAGTCCGGACAGCGAAAAAGGCATAGCCTACACCATAAAAGCAGGAATTATGGCGGTGCAGGAGCAGAAAAAGACTGGTATGCAGGACTACTACATGTTTGCAGTAGCTGACCAGCCATATTTAAAAAGTCAAAGCGTGATTAAATTAATAGATAAAGTGCTTGAAAATAAAGGAAATATGAAATCAGTTTTTTCACTTCGCTGTGGAGATACCGTAGGTAATCCGTGTGTATTTCATTCATCACTCATCCCACAGCTTTTATCACTGGAGGGTGATAAGGGTGGCAGAAGTGTGGCAAAGAAGTATGACTGTGTATATGTGGATATCGCAGATGAACGTGAGCTGATGGATATAGATATCTTATCAAATTCAAAACATACTGTGACATTATAAAAGCTATTATGAAAGAGCACTGTATCAGTGCATACCGAATGTATATTTTATTCAAATTCCCATATACTACCTCCAAAGCATGAATGCAAATGCAAAAAAGTAACCGGAGGACAATAAAGTGAAAATCACAGGATTGACCAGAAGAGTAGACTCACTCGGCAGAATAGTCATACCGAAGGAACTGCGCAGGATGCTCCATATCAAGGACTATATATGCTGATGACTGTTTTAAAA
>ENA-OPVL01002097-OPVL01002097.1-human-gut-metagenome-genome-assembly--contig:-NODE-2097-length-11123-cov-2.176997_pt1 | contig 11123 bp, 7 predicted proteins | sample MGYA00241496_ERZ501984 | MGnify/ENA primary metagenome ERZ501984 (study PRJEB25962, sample SAMEA2042986) | human gut metagenome | biome: human gut; feature: human-associated habitat; material: faeces... | reverse complement strand
CGGGACAGCAGCGGGCGCAGGTCGTCGCCCTGTCGCCAGTTGTCCAAATCGCGGAAGGCGCGGTCGAGGGCGGCCTCGAAGAGCAGGTTGCATGTGTCCGCCACTTCGTAGCCGGGAGTCATTCTCAGCAACGGATTGCTTTCCTGCTGTTTCCGTTGGCGGTAGTTGTCTTCCGAGGGCAGGGCGCAGGGCTGTTCCAGGCAGAAGGCCACGGCGGTGGGGCTATAATAGGGCTGTTCGTCCACGGTCATCCGGCAGCTTTGTAGGAGTGAAGGAGCCTGGAGGGTGATGGGGAAAGGGAGAAGGGGTTGGTAGCACTTCACTGCCAGGCGGTAGGCGTGGGCGTGGAATAAGGCGATATCGTCTTCATTCTTTGGAAGCCCTCCGTCGGGCAGGGTGAAGCGTACCCATATTTTGGCGCTTCGTCCGCTGGAGCCACAGAAGGCGGCAAAGGTTTGCGGCAGCAGGGCGGCTTGTTGTTTCACCAGTTCGGCTTCGGCCACCCCGGCCAGATTGTTTACTTCCAGTAGTATCAGCCCGTTGTAGGTCTTTATCCGATGTTCTCCTGCTTTGGTGCGGGTCATTTCTACGGCGGGATAGAGACGCGGCAGTCTGTCGATATGCTCATATCGGGCGTTGGTCCCTTTCAAATGCGGGATGATGCTACGCAGCTCCGTAATGTATCCGGTCTTGTTCTCGGTTTTCAGCTTTTCCATCAACATGTCCGTTTCTTGTGTGCTGACGGCCTCTTTTCCGCTTTCGCGTTCCTCTCTGATCAGTGTGATTTTCATTCTTTATCGTGTATGTAATATTCTTGTAAAGATACGCCGGGAAAGGGGGGGATACAAGCTTTTCAAGGATTATTTTCCGATTGGCTTCTTTTTTGGGGTGGAATGTCTATATGTTTCTTTTATAAAAGGTGTTTGTTTCTTTGCTTATCCCCATAGTTTTGTCTACTTTTACACCAGAGTTTATGAACAGTCCACTAAAGTGGTCTTTCTTGTTCATATTAGTGAACGGAGCAGCTCACTACAGTGAACGGTTCTGCTCACGGGCTGGGCTGTGATATAACCTTTGTACTTCAACAGACTGCGTACGTACTTCGCACGTGTTCCGTGCAGTGCTTTATCGTATAATGTAACCCTTTAACGCAGTTTGAACTATGGCTATTTTGTTTGATTGGTACGAGAATCCGGACTCGTACGACAAATCTCCGGAAGATAAAATCCTTCATCCCCGTCTCCGCCTAAATGGGAGCAGGTCTACCGATGAATTGCGGCGGGACATCCAGGCACGTTGCTCATTGACAGAAACCGATGTGACGGCTGTGCTCGATGCTGTGTCGCACGTCATGGGCAGGGAACTTGCCGAAGGAAGGCAGGTGCATCTCGACGGCATCGGCTACTTTCGCGTGTCGCTCACCACGACCGAACCGGTAGTGGCTGCTACCAAGCGTAAGTTGACGAAGGTGAAGATGGCGGGTGTGAAATTTCGTGCCGACCAGAAACTGAAAAATGAAATTGGTACCATCAAGGCAAAGGTTTTGAAGGCAAACGAGCATTCGGCTAAACTGACGGATAAAGAGATAGACCGTCGGCTGACCAACTATTTCGCCACTCGCCCTTTTATGACACGGAATGACTTTCAAAGCGTTTGCGGCATGATGCGTACTACTGCCATGCGGCATATCCGTCGGCTGCGCACCGAAGGAAAGTTGAAGAATGAGGGAACAATGCTGCAACCGATTTATGTACCCGTTTCAGGATATTACGGTAAGAATGAGTGACTTATAACTTTGAACGAAGAAATCTTGTGGTGAGGGCAAATTTTGCCCTCACTTTTTAAATTTGCTCTCACCCACCTCTTGAATGCCGATGAATAGGGCGATGCGTGCGAAAGGTGAGGGTGGTGAGGGTGGATGTGTGAAATTTAGTTTAGTTTGATGGGCGGCTGAATATGGGTATTCCCATACGGTGTATATGTTCCAAAAGGTCGGCATTCTTTAATTTGCCATAGATGGAAAGGTCTACGCTGTAAGGCAAAAGCAGGTCGTCTATTTCATCGGAAAGGCTGCTTAAAGTATTATACGTAAGTCTGTCTCCCATCAGCGTGATGTCTATGTCGGAAAAAGGCTTGAAATTTCCTTTGGCTCGTGAGCCGTACAAAACAGCCTGCTCTATTTCTTCATGTTTCCGGAAGAGATTGCATAGCTTTTCCAGTTCATTGTCGGTCAATCCGTACATAGCTCAATCGAATAAGGATGGTGTATTCAAGGATTGCATTTTCTCTTCAAATCTGCAGAATAGGGGGAAATAGAAGTTTGTGATGTTTTCATAGATTTCAGAGACTACATCGTTGTCATAATTGTGCGATGTCAGATTTCGGGCTTCTATAGTCTCCATCCATTGCTTGTCATCAATCAATCCCATTTCAAGGGCTTTGCGTATGGCATCACGGGAGCCGCGGATGTCGGTATACCCCTGATACTCGGCATAGTCCTTCATCACTTTCCAAGCCAGTTCGTGGGTATATTCAAAACGCTGTATCATGCCTTCCTGCAATAATTCGTCCACTCCATCGTTGAACGCTAATTGTTCGGACATGATTGCCATGGCTTGGCTTAATTTGGCTAAAGCCTTGCGGTAGTTGGAAAAACGCTGTATCCATCGTATGTCTTGCTGTACCATGATAGCTGTTTGTTTTTTAGGTAAGCAAATATAAGCTTCTTTTGTGTAACGAGCAAATGGACGGGTGCTTTTTCGCTTGTGAGGGCGATATGTTATAGTATTATCATTAATGAACGATTGGGAACATTTCACTGACTTCATACCAGTCCCCACAAGGTGATTGATATGCGACTTTAATCTCTACTTCATTATCCCATACTTCAAAAGAGTTGTAAGAAATACATGTCCATGATTGCCCTTGTATGCAAATTTCAGAGACGTTTGTCGATGACCAAGTAAAATTAGTGGCCCAATTTGGATATCCCATTAAACTTACAGTGATATTTGCATTGACAGCATCGATTTGGTCTGGAACTAAATTCCCTTTTTCAAAAGAAGCATTTGGATTGAAAAGTCTGAGATAGCTTTCTTTTTCTATTGTGAATCCAGAGGGTAAGACTATAGTTGCGTATAATCTGGGCATTGTAATGGTAGAACTAATGTTTTTACAAGTATAAACATCTCCTATGTAGTTTTGTGGGTTTGTCCCTCCGGTAGTACTCCATTGTACACTCGAACCGGGAGGTTGGTCTTTTATACTGAAACTTTTACTACTGTTGTAGCAGATGCACTTTGAGAGATTTCAGCGAATAGATTTTTATCGTAAGTCCACTTTATGCCCGTATCTTTGTTTATGGAATAATTGCACCAAAGTGTTATCGTATCTCCCAATTCAAATGTTGAAGGGGCATTGATTGGCATAGGTTTCATTTTGACATTGATGTTTCTTAGATCTGCGGTAAGTTCGATTGTACTTTTTTCAGGACGTACCATCAGGGTAGAATTACTACCTGCTTTAGTCCATAATACATTTATTGGAAAATGGTTTTTTCCTGCTGGAATTTGGGTTACCCATGTACTCTCGAATCGTTCTTGGTAGTTTGTTTTGAATCGTGCTTCTCCACCGACTGCTGAAATTCTTATACCTACAGATTGTTTTTGTATAGGAATACTTAAATCATAAGTGTAGTAACCATCACTAACATAGGGGTTCATTTCGCCCGTAATAGTACCGCTTATGTAGGAAGCACGTGTTGTGACATCAGAATAGAAATCCTTATCTTGTAACTCGTCTGTTTGTTCTTCTTTGTTGCAACTACTATTGATGAAGCAGATTAGTAGTACGAAAAATATGTTCTTCTTTTTCATGATATGTTTCTTGTTAGTATGTTATGAACGAAGGGAAAGTATATGATATTGATTTATGGTTCCTTTTAGAAGGTGCTATTCGTGTTTCTATACACCTTTTAAAGGGAATAACAAAAGCGTCCATACATTTGTATTTAGATACATGGAATGTATGAACGCTTTAATTAAATCCAAACGAGGTACAGCGCGATATGCTGTTTTTAGTTGATTACCAACCCGGATTCTGCTTCATGTTTTTATTTAGGGTCAACTGTGTAGTTGGAATCGGGTAGAAATAATGTTTGGCTTCATAAGTACGGATTTGTGCATCGGAGGCATCTATATATCCGTTCTTGGTCGCTTCTTCACAGTCAGGCACATTGCTTACGTTGGCGCCCAACATGGTGTTCGGGTACTTGGTTGAATCCAATTTGTCGAGCTGGTGCCAACGGATTAAATCCCAATATCGGTACCAGTTATCCATAATCAGTTCGCAACGGCGACAGCGGCGTATCTCCCAAATCAGATTGCTTACTCCCATATTATTGGCAGGATCGGCATCTGGAGTAGTTGTCATAGCCGGCAGGCCGGCACGAGCTTGAAGCTTGTTTATGGAGTTGTTGAGATCGTCTTGTGTGAGAGAACCCATTTCGGCTTTGGCTTCTGCAAAGTTCAGATAAATAACTGAAATCCAATAGAGCGGGCAGTCGGTGTATTGGTAGCCGATGTTGTTTCGGTCGCTTACACTCAATTCTTCGGGGTTATCATACTTGGCGATGCCATAACCGGTCGATGTGGTGAAGGCTGCTACACCGGCACGGCTGTAGGCGTGGCCTCTGAAAGAAAGTACCGGGTCAAGAATTTCGGACAGGCGCTTGTCGCGTACGGCCAAAACCTCTCTTATAGGGTAATTTTTGTCTGCATCCAATACGGCTGCATCGTCCTTGTTTTTCGAGGTTGTTGCCAACGGTTTTCCATCAAGGAAAAGGAAACTGTCGAATGCGTCCTTTGAAATGCCGTGCGTACCACTTGTGTTGATTGTGTAGTCAATGGTGGAGTGCCTTAGCGAACTTTGTGCATAAGGCTTGTAGAAAATCATTTCCGGATTGCTTGCCAGGCTGACAGAATTATAGTTGGCTTTGTAACTGTTACTTAGAGAGTAGTTTTTGGCCATAAGATATTCGCAGGCTGATACACATTCTTGCAAGTATTTGTTGGCGCGGCTCTCATCAGCGGCTTTGCCATTCTCGGCTTGAGTGCGATATTTGCAGTATGTACCTTCATATAAGGTGATGTCTGCTTTCATGGCATATGCCATGTCGGTGCTGAAACGTTGCCGATTGCTGTTTGCGGTAATGTGTTCGCACGCATAATTGATGTCTGCCAGCACATGGTCCATCACTTCATCCCGGTCGGTGCGTGGTCCGTAGAGGGCTTCGCTGTCGGCTGGGTCGATAACTTTGTCTATCCATTGCACATCGCCGTACATACGGACCAACTGATAGTATTCCCACGCACGGTTCATGCGTGCAAGACCTTCATAGTGGGCCTTTGTTGCTTCATCAAGAGAGGAAGACTGTACACCGGCAATGATATAGTTGGCGCGTCGGATTTCTGTGAAAGGGGCTGACCAGTTTGTGGAAGATGCGACCACGTTAGTGTAAGTCCAGTTATGGCTTTCTGCATCTACCTGGTCATCGCTTATTGTTTTGAAGTAGAACCATCCTCCACTGGCTCCGTTGCCAAAGCCGGTAAAGTTGTTATAAAAAGTATTGCACTGATTATCCAAATTATCGGTGTTGCTCCAGTATGCCGGAGTATTCGTGAAGGTATCCAAGGGGGATTTGTCCAGCAAATCGTTGCAACCGGTTAACATCGCCAGCGCTGTGACCCCATATATAAATAATTTCTTCATTGTTCTTAAGTTTTTGAGGTTGTTATAATGTTACCTGGACTCCAAATGAGAATGTGCGTGTAATAGGAGCTATACGTCCCCATCCACCGGCTGTAAGTCCATTGCCTGTACTGATTTCGGGGTCGACTGGAAGGTCATTCCCTTTGTGGAGCAGAAAGAGGTTGCTGCCACTGAAGTAGATACGTGCTTTCTCAATGTAGGCTTTGCGTGTCCACTCTTTCGGAAGGGTATATCCCACAGTTACGTTCTTCAGACGAAGATAGGACATGTCTGTCAAATAGCGGGATTGGGGATAGTAGTTGTTGCAGCCGTTAGCTATACCGGATACGGTACCTCCACTATTATTTGTACCACGATAAAGACGTGGATAACGGTTGCCTTGATTTACCTCATAACCGGTAATGGCGGTATAGTCTGAATTCCAAAGCACTTTGTTATAGCTTGTTTGGTGGGAATAGATGGCTACGTCGGCATGTACCATGGCGGGAAGGTTTAGGGAAGAAGTCGTCCAGTCCTCACGTTTGCCTACACCTTGGAAGTAGAGGTCAAGGTCGATACCTTTCCACGCTCCGCCTAAATGGAAGCTGTATTCGTAGCGTGGCATAGAGTTTCCGATGACTTTCAAATCGCCGTGGTCGTCTGCTGTGCCTTTTCCACCGTCAATCTTGCCATTGCCGTCCAAATCCTTGAACTTGACGTCTCCCGGGCCGTAATGGAAATTACCGGATTCCAGTCCTGCCTGGCTTGCAATGCCGTTTGCATAATTCCATGAGCCGTCTGCATTTTGGCTGGTGAAGTCTTTTTCCTCGAAGTAACGGTCGGTTTCAAAACCGAAAATGTCACCGTAGGTTTTACCGGTGTAATAGGTGCTGAGCAGTTTGGAATCATTGTCCCACTTTGTTACTTTAGTCTTGGAGTCACCGATGTTGAAGTTGGCATATACGTCGAAGTCGCCGAAGGTATGGCGCCAGTTCAAGTTCAACTCCCATCCACGTGTACGTAAGGTACCGGCATTTTCATAAGGAGCAGAAGCACCCAGAGTGTTCGGCAATACTTGTGCCGGTGCCAGCATGTCACGATTCTCACGTTGGAACCAGTCGAAACCTATAGTCAGTTCGTCATTCAAGAGACCCAGGTCAAGACCTATATTGAGGGTGCGGATACGCTCCCAGGTCAAAGTACTTGATACCAAATCCGGCATGTTATACATGGTCAGGAGATTAGCGTTGGCATTATTGTTTTCAATCCAATAGATATAGCCGGTACTTTTATTGTTCAACCGTTGGCTTATTAATTGTTCGAACATGTAGTCGCCCACAGCCTCGTTGCCGATTTCGCCAAAAGAAGCACGCAACTTACCATTGCTGACAATATGTTTCAGTGGGGCGAAGTAGGCTTCTTCGGAGAAGCGGTAGCCGATGGATGCAGAAGGGAAGAAGGCCCACTGGTCGGTATGGGGGAAACGGGAAGAACCGTCGTAACGTCCGTTCAGTTCCAATAAATAAATGCCTTTGTAGTCATAATTGATACGGCCGAAATAACCGGCAGAAGCGCGGGATGTATGATTCCAACTCAAATCTTGTCCATCCTTGCCAGCCATATTCAGTTCGGGGTATCCCTCTTGATCGTACATCACATTGCGGGTACCATACAGATATTTGTATTCCTCTTCTTCTGCGTTGACACCTGCCATTACATTCAGGTTGTGTTTTTTGGCAAATGTTTTGGTATAGTTTACGTATGCGTTGGCCGTCCATGTGTTCTGTTTGGAAAAGTCTCTCCAGATACCGCTATTGCCTTTAGTGACGATGTAAGAGGGTACCGGTTTCCCGCTCCAATTGATGCCGTAAACGGAGTTGTCCTGCGAACCGCTGTTCATATTCTGAATGGCATATGTAAAGTCTGCATTAAGGGTCAGTCCTTTAACGATTTCAGCTTTCAAGAAGGTGTTCATACGGGTCAGGTCTGTTGTCACTTCACGATCGGCAGCTTGCTTCTGCATGGCCATGACGCGTGTGTCATAGCCGTCGATTGTGCCCGAAGGAATGAAATAAGAACCCCAACGCCACAAATATTGGTAGGTGTTGGCCCATGTGTCCGGGCGTTTATAGTTCTTACGACTATAGTTGATGCGTGCACCCACCTGTAGCCAGTCGTAAACATTAGTGGTGACATTGACTGAGGCATTGTACTTTTTTAGTTCGTCCGGGTGAATCTTCATCTGTCCTTGCTTTTCGTTGTAGCCGAAAGATAGGTAGTAATTGGTCTTACCAGATGTTCCTTGTATAGAAACATTGTGGCTCATGGAAGGAGCAGCTTTGTTGAAGTAGATGTCCTGTACATCCCAGTCAGCATAATAAAAAGGAGTGCCGTCCAATACGATATAGTCACCCACGTTACTATCGCTTTGGTAGAGGTTCATAGGACGGTAGCCGGTCTTGCCGCCGTTCTGTTGCTGCCACTTTTCGGCGTAAGGTAACAATTTGTCGAAATACATACCGAACAATTCAGGCATACCGGCACCACCGTTCATACTGGCTTCGATACCCATCTTTAATTGTGTGGGTACATCGGGATAGTCCGGCAGGTAAGTAGCTTGATCCCATGCAAAATTGTTGCTGTAATTGATGGTAACCTTTTCGCTAGGCTTTGCGCTTTTGGTATTGATTAGAATCACACCGAAAGCGGCGCGCGTTCCATAAATGGAGGAAGCGGAAGCGTCCTTCAGTACGGAAATATTTTCGATGTCTTGCGTATCGAGGAAAGAAATGTCATCCATCGGAACGCCGTCCACTACAATGAGTGGATTGCTGACTTCTCCATTACTCAATGTCCCCAAACCACGTATACGCATGGAGGCTGTCTCGTCGATGGCACCACTTGTGGTGAGAATGCTTAGTCCCGGAACAGCCCCTTGCAATGCTTTGGCTACATCTTGTTGTGGACGACCTGCCATTGTCTTGTTTAAGTCCACTGTAGAAACTGCTCCTGTCAAGTTAGCCTTCTTTTGTACACCGTAGCCTACTACTACTACTTCATCCAGCATCTCGGTATCTTCTTTCAGAGTTATTCTCATCGTTTTGGCTGCCTTCACTTCTTGTGTCTGATAGCCCACAAATGATATTTTTAGTGTTGCTCCCGGTGTTACGGTCAATGTAAACTTACCGTTTAGGTCGGTAATTCCGCCGTTGGTAGTCCCTTTCTCAATGACATTGGCGCCAATAATAGGTTCACCTTTTGTATCTACAACTGTGACAGTCACAGAGATAGATTGCATCTGTTCTTGTACTCCTTGTGAGTCGTTGGATGCTGTTTGGGCAGCCATCACGTTGCCGCTACTTAATAACAGTGAGCTGATTGCCACTGCTGTGAGGAGTTTGCTATGTGTTAGTCCTCGTTTTTTGTGATCTTCATTCATAAATGATTGATGATTTGTTGTTAATTAAATACTTCTTAAATTTAGGGTAAGGGTAATAAGGGCCGAATAGTGAGACTATTCAACTTGCAGGATTGTTTCTTTTTCCATAGGCATTTTCTCTTTTTAAAGGTTCATAACTTTATATTATCTCTTGTTTTCCTATTTGTTTGCTAAGTTCAGATGGAACTTGGAATTCAGTCAGATAGTATCTTATTGTTAGTCTGTTATCGTCTTGTTTTGACTAAAACGCGGTTGCGTTGGAAAAGTGGGAATACTTTGTTGGATGATTGAGGATATGAGCAAAAGGGAGATGTATGGCCAGTAAAATGATTTTTTCTTGAAATAGCCTTGGAAAGATTAAAAAAAGCTATATATTTGTATTCAATTCTAAAACTAACTACCTATGAAACTAATTGCAGAAAGTGGTTCTACGAGAACAGAATGGGCGCTGGTTGAAGATAATCGTCTGATACAGCGAGCCTTCACAGAGGGCTTAAATCCTTTCTTTCAAACGAGAAGAGAGATTAGCCGAAGTGTGCGGTTAGGATTACCCGAGCATTTTTTCAAAAGGAAATTGGAACAAGTCTATTATTATGGTGCCGGATGTACTTCTTATGAAAAGAAAAATGTATTGGGAGCTTCATTGGTAGCACAATTCAAAACTCCAATTCAGGTAGAGAGTGATTTGCTGGCAGCTGCACGTGGCTTGTTCAAATGCGAGGCCGGCATTGCTTGTATTTTGGGGACCGGTTCCAACTCCTGTCTGTATGACGGAAAGGGTATTGTCAAGAGCATATCTCCGTTGGGCTTTGTCTTGGGAGATGAGGGGAGTGGCGCCGTACTTGGAAAATTGTTGGTTGGGGATGTGTTGAAGAACCAGTTGCCGGCAGCTTTGCAAGAGGCTTTTTGGGCGGAGTCCGGTTTGACACCGGCCATCATTATGGAAAAGGTTTATAAAGGGTCTTTCCCGAATCGTTTTTTGGCAAGCCTGTCTCCTTTTTTGCTCCGGCATATAGAAGAACCTGCAATACGTGATCTGGTGAACAATAGCTTCCGGGCGTTCTTTGCCCGCAATGTCATGCAGTATGATTACCGGGAGCATCCTGTCTATCTGACAGGCTCCATTGCTTGGTATTATCAGGATATATTGAAAGATGTTGCTCGTGAGTTCGAGCTTCGATTAGGAACGATCGTTCAAAGTCCGGTTCAAGGTCTGATCCACTATCACTGTGTTTTATAAATAATAAATTATCTAATTCGGTTTTTATCATGAAAAAATCTTTATTCTTATTGTGTTTGCTTCTGGGTATGTTGGGTAATTGTGCGTTGGTGTTGGCACAACCAGCCCAGAAGTTGGTCAATGTGGTGGTTTCGCCTGATCGTATCGATTGGAAATGCAAGGCGAAGGAAGAAGTCAAGTTTACGGTACAGGTTTTCAAGAATGAGAATTTGTTGAAAGATGTAGTTGTCGATTATGAGTTGGGACCGGAATATTTTCCGACGGTTGTAAAGAAAGACGTTCGTTTGGCGGATGGAAAAACGATACTGAAAGCGAAGATGAATGAACCCGGATTCTTGCGTTGCAGGGTGACGGCCAAAGTGGACGGACGGAAGTATGAAGGGATGGCGACAGTTGGCGTGGATGAAACGAGGATTCGGCCGACGACGGTCAATCCGGAAGATTTTGATGCTTTCTGGACCGGTGCGATCGCTGAAGCCCGTAAGCAGCCGCTAGATCCCAAGATGACTTTGTTGCCGGAAAGATGCACTTCTACGCAGAATGTCTATCATGTCAGTTTCCAGAATGAACGCCCCGGTTCCCGTATATATGGCATTCTGATTGTACCGAAGAAAACTGGTAAATATCCGGCGGTCCTCCAGGTTCCAGGAGCGGGCATACGTCCTTATAACGGATTCAATGAATCTGTGCCTCATC
>ENA-OPVL01002082-OPVL01002082.1-human-gut-metagenome-genome-assembly--contig:-NODE-2082-length-11203-cov-3.111051_pt1 | contig 11203 bp, 10 predicted proteins | sample MGYA00241496_ERZ501984 | MGnify/ENA primary metagenome ERZ501984 (study PRJEB25962, sample SAMEA2042986) | human gut metagenome | biome: human gut; feature: human-associated habitat; material: faeces... | reverse complement strand
TACCAAGCTTCTGCTTAGTCTGTCCTTCAAACTGTGGATCTTCAATCTTAACAGATACGATTGCTGTAAGACCTTCTCTTATATCATCACCTGAAAGTCCCTGATCACTATCCTTAAGAATCTTATTCTTTCTTGCATAATCATTAAAAGTCTTAGTCAGTGAATTTCTGAAACCAGTCAGATGTGTACCACCTTCAGGTGTCTTAATATTATTAACAAATGAATCGACAACCTCATTGTATCCATCATTATGCTGGAATGCTACTTCAACCTGAACATTATCTTTCACACCTTCACAATAAATAATCTGGCTGTATAAAGGTTCTTTACTCTTATTAAGATACTGAACAAATTCCTTGATACCACCTTCATAATGGAATACTTTCTGCTGCTCAAGACCTTCTCTTAAATCTGTAAGAGTAATCTTGATTCCCTTAGTAAGAAATGCCATTTCTCTTAATCTGTGCATAAGAATATCAAATTCAAATACAGTTGTTTCCTGAAAAATCTCTGAATCAGGAAGAAAAGTAACCTGAGTTCCTGTATCCTCAATATCGCAGTCACCTACTATCTTAAGGTCATAACATATCTTTCCTCTTTCATATCTCTGCTGATAAATGTGTCCATTTCTCTTTACCTGAACTTCAAGCCATTCAGACAAAGCATTAACTACTGATGCACCAACACCGTGAAGTCCTCCTGACACCTTATATCCTCCACCACCGAATTTACCCCCGGCATGAAGAACGGTATATACAACTTCAATGGCAGGTCTTCCTGTCTTATGATTAATATCAACAGGTACACCTCTACCATTATCAATTACAGTGATAGAGTTATCTTTATTAATCATAACCTCAATATGTGTACAAAAACCTGCTAAAGCTTCGTCAATTGCATTATCAACTATCTCATACACAAGATGATGAAGTCCTCTTCCTGATGTACTTCCAATATACATACCAGGTCTTTTTCTTACAGCTTCAAGACCTTCGAGTACCTGAATCTGGTCTCCACCATAATTCTTCTCTGCATTCTGATCTGCCACTTTAATTCCTCCTTGTTTTACAAAGCAAAATGTAATTAATTCTCATTAACTACATGACCATCTGTTACTTTAAATATTTTGTTGATATTCATTCTGTTATTAATAAATTCTTCAAGTCCGGTGCATGTAACAATCGTTTGTATATCTCCTATGCTGTTTATCAGAAAATTCTGTCTGTTACTGTCTAACTCAGACAAAACATCATCAAGAAGAAGTACCGGAGTATCTTTAATTACAAGTTTCACAAGTTCTATCTCAGATAATTTAAGTGAAAGTGCAGCTGTTCTTTGTTGTCCCTGTGAACCATATTTTCTCACATCATTGTCATTGATTAAAAATATAAGATTGTCCTTATGAGGTCCTTTACCTGTAACCTTGTATTTAATATCCTTTTGTCTTGAATTTCTTACTTCTTCTTCAAAATCATTCACATCAACATCAGGAACATAACATACTTTAATATTCTCAATACCACCAGTAAGTTTTGAATGAATATCACTGATTATTGTGTTAATCTTTTCTATGAAACTTTTTCTGCCTTTAATAATAAGGCTTCCATACTTAACAAGCTGCATGTCCCATATATCAAGAGTCTGCATCAGCTGTTCTGATGGTGAAAATGCTATATCTTTGAGAAGCTTGTTTCTCTGATTAAGTACTTTGTTGTAATTAACAAGGTTACTAAGATATATCTTGTCAAGCTGGCTAAGTTCCATATCCATAAATCTTCTTCTCTCTGAAGGACCATTTTTTATAATATTAAGATCTTCCGGAGAAAAGAAAACAATATTAATAATTCCAAAAAGTTCAACAGCTTTTTTTATAGGAATACCATTAACTGCTATACCCTTGGTTTTATTCTTCTTAAGGTGCATGTCTATGCGGTATTTCATACCATGCTTTAAGACATTTAGTTTAATATGCGATTCATCTTCTCCAAATCTGACTATTTCTCTGTCTTTACTGCCACGATGTGACTTAGAAGTTGAACACATATATATTGATTCTAATATGTTAGTCTTTCCCTGGGCATTGTCACCATATATTATGTTTACATGCTCATTGAAATTCATATCCAGAAATTCATAATTTCTGTAATCCTTTAACTCAACAGATTCGACTATCACATTAACACCTATTTTTTAATAAGAATACTGGAACCGTTGTATTCTACAACTTCTCCGCCAAAAAGTTTTTTTCCACGCTGTGTTTCAACAACGCCATTAACCTTAACTTCACCATCCTGAATAACAATCTTGGCTTCAACACCTGATTCAACTAATCCGGCAGCTTTAATTGCCTGTCCAAGTTTGATGAAATCATCTCTTAAAATTATTTCTTCCATAACTTTCCTTTCTCTTGTTAAGCTGTGAAGTTAACAGGAAGTATAAGATAAATATATTTCTCTTCCTTGTCTCTGATAAAGCAAGGTGATTTATGATTAACTAAATACATAGTAACATTTTCATCATCAATTACTCTTAAAGCATCCATAAGGAACTTAGGATTAAAACCAATCATAATATCCTTACCTTCTTTATCAATATCAATATCTTCGTTAAGAGCTCCAATTGCAGAGTTAACATTTACCTGTAATAAACCATTTAATATATTAATAATAATTGGCTTCTTATCTCCTTCTCTTATAAGAAGATTAGCTCTGTCAATAGAATCTAGAAATTCTTTTTTATTAATAGATACTTTAGTTTCATAATCGTTAGAAAGCATCTGACTAATCTTAAAATAATCACCCTCTATAAGTCTAGAAACAACATGAGTCTGGTCAAATTCAAATAATACATGATTATTAGTAAAGTAAATATTAACAAAACTTTCAGCATCAGCATTAAGAATCTTGCTTATTTCCTGAAGAGTCTTACCTGGAATAACTACTCTTACGTCATCAGATCTGCCTTCAAGCTTAATATTACGGATAGCAATTCTGTGACCATCAAGACCTACAACTTTAAGTGTACCTTCATTTACTTCAAAAAGTTCACCTGTCATCATTTTATTATTATCATTAATAGCAATAGAGAATATTGTCTGATTAATAACTTCCTTTAACTGGAACTGTGAAAGTGTTATCATTTTGTCTTTAATAATAGCTGGAAGGTAAGAGAAATCATCTCCAGACTTTCCGGCAATATTGAACTTACTCTTTTCGCATGTAATAAGAGCATTATTATTGGAGTCAGTAGATAAAGTAATATCATTATCGGGAAGCTTTCTTACGATTTCAGAGAAAAGCTTAGCGTCAATGGCAACTTTACCCTTTTCTATAATCTCACCTTCTACTATAGTTTCGATTCCAAGTTCCATATCGTTACCTGTGAACTTGATTTCGTTAGTAGTAGCATCAATAAGAATACATTCAAGAATATTCATAGTAGTTCTTGTAGGTACAGCCTTCATTACGATACCTACAGCTTTGTTTAAGTTAGATTTAGTAAAAACTAATTTCATGTTGATAACTTCCTTTCGATAAAATTGTAGTGGAGAAGAGCTATATATAAATATATAAATGCAGTAGCCGTAGTCTTAGGGGTTGTTAAAATGTTAAAAAGTATGTAAAGCCTTAAAAACACTGGATATATGAAAATAATAACCATGTTAGAAAACACAAAATTTAATGTTCAATGTATGTGAAAAATTAAATTTTAAAAAAATATACATAAATTTAAAAAAAAGTTATAAAGAACATTCAACATAAAAATAACATCTAATTAACAAATTATCCTAAAACCATTGTGGAAAACTTTTTAAGATGGATTAAGCTTCTTTATTAATATATCAATAGTGCTCTTGGTAGTTTCATTATTAGCTGTTTCTTTAGCAATCTTTTCTGAACCATATAATATAGTAGAATGATCTCTACCACCTAAAGCTTTACCTATAGCTTCAAGAGGAGTCTGTGTCATCTGCCTGCACAGATACATTGCAATATGTCTAGGAAAAGCTATATCAGCACTTCTCTTATGAGATATTATATCTTCAGGCTTAATGTGGAAATGTTCAGCAACTACATCAATTATAAGTTCTGGTGTAATCTCTTTCTTAGAGTAAGGAGATATAAGATCCTTAAGTGTATTCTCAGCAAACTCTGCAGTAAGAGGTGTGTGGGAAAGCTTAGAATAAGCTGAAAGCTTGGTAAGCGCTCCCTCAAGCTCCCTGATACTTGAAGTAATATTAGTTGCAACATAATCTTTAACTTCATAAGGAAAATCAATTCCTAAAGCCTCAGACTTCTTATTAATAATAGCCATCTTAGTTTCATATGTAGGAATCTGGATATCTACCGGAAGTCCGCTTTCAAAACGTGTTCTTAATCTGTCAGGAAGAGTTTCCATTTCCTTAGGTGGTCTATCAGAAGATATAACAATCTGTTTTCCTAAAAGATAAAGGTCATTAAAGGTATTGAAAAATTCTTCCTGAGTAGAAACCTTTCCTATTATAAATTGAATATCATCAATAAGAAGAACGTCAATATTACGGTATTTATTTCTGAATTCAGTGTTCTTGTTAGTCTTAACCGATTCGATAAGTTCATTAGTAAATGTCTCAGAAGTTACGTATAAAACCTTCTTAGATGGGTCACTTGCAATAATAAAATGTGCAATAGCCTGCATAAGATGAGTTTTACCAAGTCCGGCACCTCCGTATATGAACAGAGGGTTATATATCTGTCCAGGTGTTTCGGCAACAGCGAGTGATGCTGCGTGAGCCAGATTATTATTAGTACCTATTACAAATGTGTCAAATGTGTAATTAGGATTTAGATTCTGTGAAGCAAGACTATTATCAGTAGAAACTGAAGATGTCTTTTTCTTTAATTCATCTTCCTTTTTCTCAGCAGATGACATAATAATTACCTGATATTCTTTGTTCATTACTTCACATACGGTAACTTCAAGAAACTTGAGGTAACGTTTTTCAATATATACAATGCTCCTTTCATCAGTAGAAGCGTCATCTTCTAAAGATGAGAAAGTAAGAGTAAGAACATTGCCGTCAAGTTTATATATTTTAAGGGGTTTAATCCATGTTTTAAAAGAAACATCAATAATTTCGTGTTCTTCTTTAAAAGTAGAGAGAATTAAATCCCATTTATCAATCAATGTCTGTAATTCATCCATAAATTCTAGGCCTTTCTGGCTTGTTAATTAGCCTGTCCAATCATAAAAATACATTCCTTTATATAATATATCATTTAGAAAATTATTTCAATATTTGGGCAGATTAAGCCCTGTGGATAATTTTATGGATAAAAATGTATTAACATGAATGTGGAAAATATTATAAACGCGAAAAAGGTCGAAAATAGGCACTTTTTCAAAAATATCGTTAATAACTAACGTAATTATAAAGAGTTTTCCACAAGTTATCAACATTTTGTGGAAAACTCTTTTATATTCTTATTAAAAAATATTAAAAATGTCCTATTTATGCGGATTACTGGATTGTGAAAAACCTGTTGAAAGTCATTTTTATATAATTAGTATACTTAAAAATATATGCAGTAAATATCAAGTTTTTCTTGACTTTATAATGTTTACACAATATAATCAGTTCTGTGTTTTGAAATTTTTTATATGAAAATATTCTTACCATAATAAACTACAATGGTAATGAAGGAGGTGCATAGACTATGAAGATGACATTTCAGCCAAAGAACAGACAGAGATCTAAGGTTCATGGATTCAGATCAAGAATGAGTACTGCAGGTGGAAGAAAAGTTTTATCAGCAAGAAGAGCTAAGGGTAGAAAGAAACTTTCAGCTTAATTAATATTTTCTTGATTTTGTTGGCAGATGGGAGTTTCTCATCTGCTTTTTTCAGATTATATTAATATTGAATTTAAGTAACATTTTAATTAATAAGAATGGTGAATGGTATGAAATATAAGGATTTTGAAACATTAAGAAGTAATCAGGAATTTAAAAAGGTGTACAATAATAAGAAGTCTTTTGCTAACAAGAATCTTATAATGTATATTTCTGAGAATGGAACGGATACTAAACGATTAGGTGTATCTGTGAGTAAGAAGGTCGGGAATAGTATTGTCCGACACAGACTGGCAAGACTGATAAGAGAGGCATTCCGCCTTAGTACAGACTGTATACCCGATGGATATGATTATGTTGTCGTAGCCAGAGCCAGTTTGAAAGATAAGGGTTTTTTTGAAACTAAGGAATCAATGATTCATTTATTGAAACTTCATAAGCTTTATAAGCAGGATTAAACAGGCGGTTAATATGAAGGATATAAAGATTAAGTTAAAGAATGCGGGCAAGTTCATAGTTCTTAAGATGATAAGATTATACCAGCTCGCAATATCTCCTTATAAAGGAGGAAAATACTGCAGCTTTATTCCAACATGTTCGCAATACGCAATTGAAGCTATTGAAATGTATGGAGTTTTCTTAGGTGGGTGGTTGGCACTTAAAAGAATATTAAGGTGCAATCCATTTAATAAGAACGCTTATGGCTTTGATCCTGTGCCAGTAGGCAGGTATGGGAAAAGAAAAAAGCAATAAACAACTGAATATTTGGATAGTGCTATATTATGCGGAGGTGACAATTTGAGTATTATTAAGCCAATTGCACAGTTACTTGGTTACATTTTAGACATCCTTTTCATGGGTCTTAATGCAATAGGAATTGGTAATATTGCAATAGCAATCATTATTTTTACTCTGCTTGTTAAAATGTTAATGCTACCATTACAGATTAAGCAGCAGAAGATGACTAAGTTACAGTCAGTTATGAACCCGGAGATAAAGGCTATTCAGGAGAAGTATAAGGGAAAGAACAGTGATACAGTAGCTATGCAGAAGATGCAGGCAGAAACTAAGGCTGTTTATGAAAAATACGGTGTTTCACAGTGGGGAAGCTGTGTACAGCTTCTTATCCAGATGCCTATTCTTTTTGCTCTTTACAGAGTATTCCAGCAGATACCACTATATATTTCACAGATTAAGGTACTTTTCCTTAATATACTTGGACTTAATGGTGCTGATGGTATTTCATCTGTATCAGGATATGCTGATACTCTTAATGAGATATACGGAAAGACTGTTGACTGGAGCAATACAAGCACAGCTGTAACTACACTTAATTCATTCACTGCAGATCAGTGGACTAAGTTAAAAGAAGCATTTCCAGCATTTTCTGATATGATTACACAGAATCTTGATAAGATTAACCATATGAATACTTTCTTAGGCGTTAACATGTCTCAGAATCCAGGTTTTGGTCTTCATATAGCTATATTAATTCCAATTCTTGCAGGTGTTACACAGTTTATATCTGTTAAGGTTTCACAGGCTGGCATGGAGCAGCCTGACAGTGATAATCTAGCAGCAGCATCTATGAAGATGATGACTTATTTTATGCCGCTTATGTCAGCATTTCTTGCAATAAGTCTTCCTTCAGGTCTTGGTGTTTACTGGATTGCAACTGCTGTTATACAGACAATCCAGACTATCTTTATTAACAGATATTATGATAAGATTGGAACAGATAAGATTGTAGAAAAGAATGTTGAAAAACGTAATAAGAAGAGAGCCAAGAAGGGACTTCCAGCAGAAACTATCGTTAAAGGTGCTTCTGTAAGTACTAAGAATGTAAATAATAACAAAAATTCTGTTTCTTCAAGTGCAGACAGGGCAAAGAAGCTTCAGGAAAGAAAAGAAGCTAACGATAAGAAAATCCAGGAATTAAAGGAAGCCGCTGCAGCAAGCGGTAAGTCAGCCAAACCAGGAAGTCTTGCTGATAAGGTTGGTATGGTATCAAGATACAATGAGGTCAACGATAAAAGAAAATAGAGAGGGTTAAGTAATGGAATATATTGAAGTTACAGGAAAATCTGTTGAAGAAGCTATAACTAATGCCTGCACAAAGCTTGGTATTCCGAGTGATAAGCTTGATTATGAGGTTATAGACAAAGGTAATTCAGGATTTTTAGGAATATTTAATTCTAAGCCTGCAAAGATTAAAGCAAGAGAAAAACAGGAAGAACCAGAAGTTAAGTCTGTTGAGACTCCTAAGAAGTCAGAAGAACCAGTTCATGTTGAAAAGAAATTTGAAAAGAAGACTGATGATTTAAAAAAGGCAGAGCCTAAGAAGGAATTCAAGTCTGAACCTAAGAAAGAGTTCAAAAAGGAACACAAGCCTGCTGATAATTACAAGAATGCAGAAGTTAAGGAAGCTCCTAAGGCTGAAGCACAGCCAAAGGAAGAGCCTTTTACAGAAGAACAGAAGGAAGTTATCAGAAAAGATATCAAAGCATTTCTTGACAGCATGTTTGGTGCTATGAGCATGGAAGTTAAGGCTGATATTACATTTGACGATGAAGAAAACAGCGTTAATGTAGATCTTTCTGGAGATAACATGGGTGTTCTTATCGGTAAGAGAGGACAGACACTTGATTCTATCCAGTATCTTACAAGTCTTGTAATTAACAAGAACAGCGAGAAGTATGTAAGAGTTAAATTAGATACAGAGAACTATAGAAAGAGAAGAAAAGAAACTCTTGAGTCTCTTGCTAAGAACATTGCATACAAGGTTAAGAGAAGCAGAAGACCTGTTTCACTTGAGCCTATGAACCCATATGAAAGAAGAATTATCCATTCAGCACTTCAGGCAGATAAGTTTGTTTCTACAAGAAGTGAGGGTGAAGAACCTTTCAGACATGTTGTTGTTTATCTTGAAAGAGAGAATAATAACAGATATAACAGATAATTAGATATATGATTTTATTAAATGCTGTGGTATTATTATCACAGCATTTTTTATATGGAGGATGGAAATGGAGGATACAATAGCAGCTATATCTACAAGTACAGTGTCAAGCGGTGGAATAAGTATTGTAAGAATAAGCGGTCCTGATGCAATTATTATTGGAGATAAAGTTTTTAAGTCAAAAAAGAATATTAATCTTGCAAATGTACAGAGTCATACGGTACATTTTGGAAATATATGTGATAACGGTAATGAAATTGATGAAGCACTTGTAATTGTAATGAAAGCTCCTAACACTTATACAAGAGAGAATATTGTTGAGATTGACTGTCATGGCGGTATTCTTGTTACTAAGAAGGTGTTAGAGGCGGTACTTAACGCTGGTGCAAGGCTTGCAGAGCCTGGTGAATTTACAAAGAGAGCATTTCTTAATGGAAGAATTGACCTGTCACAGGCGGAGGCTGTTATTGATATTATTAATGCAAAGAATGATTATGCTCTGAAGTCATCTGTTAATCAGTTAGATGGTAAGTTATCTGAAAAGATTAAGAATATAAGAGAGATAATATTGAATAATGTTGCATTTATTGAGGCTGCTCTTGATGATCCAGAACATTTTGATATAGATGCTAATGTAGATAACCTTAAAAATGATGTGGAAAACTGTCTTAATAATGTGGATAACTTGTTAAAAACATGCGATAATGGCAGAATCATGCATGATGGCGTGCGTACAGTCATTTTGGGGAAAACTAATGCAGGAAAGTCAAGCCTGCTTAATGTACTTGCAAGAGAAGAGAGAGCAATTGTTACTGATATAGAAGGAACTACGAGAGATACTCTTGAAGAAATGATTAATCTGTCTGGAATTACTCTTAATCTTATTGATACTGCAGGAATCAGAAAAACTGATGATGTTGTTGAAAGCATTGGGGTTAATAAGGCTAAGAAGCTTGCAGAAATCGCTGATCTTGTAATATATGTAGTTGATTCTTCAAGAGTACTTGATGATAATGATTATGAGATTATGGAACTTATCAAGGATAAGAAGGTTCTTGTAATACTTAATAAAGCTGATCTTGCACAGGTTACAACAGCAGAAGATATTAAGAAAATAATCAACTGTGAGACAGTTACTATATCTGCAAAGCAGGAGACGGGAATTGAAGAGCTTGAGGAAACCGTTAAGAATATGTTCTTTAATGGCGAAGTTAAGTTTAATGAGGATGTATATATTACAAGTACAAGACATAAAGAGCTTTTAAAGAAAGCTGAGGACAGCTTAAAGCTTGTACTTGATGGAATTGATAACATGGTAAGTGAAGATTTCCTTACTATTGATTTAATGGCTGCATATGAGAATCTTGGTCTTATAATAGGAGAGGAGATTGAAGATGATCTTGCCAACAGAATTTTTTCAAAGTTCTGTATGGGTAAGTAATGCAGGTTGATAAGGAGAAGTAATATGCCTAATATTAGAGAAGAATATGATGTAGTTGTAGTAGGTGCTGGTCACGCAGGTTGTGAGGCTGCCCTTGCTGCTGCAAGAATGGGACTTGAAACAATTATATTTACAGTAAGCGTTGAAAGTATAGCAATGATGCCTTGTAATCCTAATATAGGAGGAAGTTCTAAGGGTCATCTTGTAAGAGAAATAGATGCTCTTGGTGGCGAGATGGGAAAGAATATAGATGCTACATTTATACAGTCAAAGATGTTAAATGCATCAAAAGGCCCTGCGGTTCATTCACTCCGTGCACAGGCTGACAAGTCCGATTACAGCAGAAGAATGAGAAATGTGCTTGAGAATACTGAGCATCTGCATATAAGACAGGCAGAGGTTTCAGAGATTATTGTTAATGATGGAAAAATTGGCGGTGTAAAGACTGTTTCTGGTGCAGAATACATAGCTAAAGCAGTTGTTTTATGTACAGGAGTATATCTTAAGGCAAGATGTATATATGGTGATGTAAGCTATCATACAGGTCCTAATGGATTACAGGCTGCCAATCATCTTACACAGTCACTTATTGATAATGGAATTGAAGTGAGAAGATTCAAGACAGGTACACCTGCCAGAGTTGATAAAAGGTCAGTGGATTTTTCTAAGATGACAGAGCAGTTCGGTGATAAGAGAGTTGTGCCATTTTCATTTGAAACAGACCCTGAGAGCATACAGAAAGATCAGGTAAGCTGCTGGCTTACATATACTAATGAAGAGACACACAAGATTATTATGGATAATCTTGACCGTTCACCTCTTTATTCAGGAGATATCCACGGAACAGGCCCAAGATACTGTCCATCAATTGAGGATAAGGTTGTAAGATTTGCAGACAAAGACAGACATCAGGTATTCATTGAGCCAGAGGGCTTGTATACTAATGAAATGTATCTTGGCGGAATGAGCAGT
>ENA-OPVL01002063-OPVL01002063.1-human-gut-metagenome-genome-assembly--contig:-NODE-2063-length-11280-cov-2.624766_pt1 | contig 11280 bp, 8 predicted proteins | sample MGYA00241496_ERZ501984 | MGnify/ENA primary metagenome ERZ501984 (study PRJEB25962, sample SAMEA2042986) | human gut metagenome | biome: human gut; feature: human-associated habitat; material: faeces... | reverse complement strand
TCGGCGGGGTATTCTCGAGTTAGGACCGTTTTAGGCTGCGTGCCGAATTCGAAATGTTTATGCTCGATGATGCGAGTGTACGGCACTTCGCGCGCGGTGTAATTCACGACGGCGACGCCTTGGTGATTTTCCTCGTCTAGAATCTCACTTTCGAATCGAAGGCTTCGGTATTCCAGAGTACCCAATTTGAAGTCATAAAAAGCATCAATCGGGCCACAGTAAATCGTTCGATCGGCTATGTCGGGCTGTTCTGAAATGAATTCTTTGTATTCGACGCCGCAACGCACCTCTACGCCCTCAAGCATGCGCTCGACCATCTTCGTATAGCCGCCCATAGGAATGCCCTGGAAACGGTCGTTGAAATAATTGTTGTCATAGGTGAAGCGGCATGGCAGGCGTTTGATGATGCTGGCGGGCAAATCTTTGCAGTCGCGTCCCCATTGTTTCTCGGTGTAGCCTTTCACGAGCTTTTCAAAGATATCGCGGCCAACGAGCGACAGTGCCTGCTCTTCAAGATTCGTGGGCTCTTTGATATTTTCCTTAGCTACCTGCTCGGCGATTTTCGCCTTCGCCTCGGCGGGAGTGAAGACGCCCCAAAGCTTACTGAACGTGTTCATGTTGAAGGGCATGTTGTACATGTTGCCGTGGAAGTTGGCGACCGGCGAGTTGACGTAGTTGTTGAACTCGGCGAACTGGTTGACGTAGTCCCACACGCGCCTATCGCTGGTGTGGAAGATGTGGGCGCCATACTTGTGGACGTTGATGCCGTTGACCTGCTCGGTGTAGATATTGCCGCCGATATGATCGCGCTTGTCGATGACGAGGCACTTCTTGCCCGCCTTCTTGGCTTCGTGCGCGAACACGGCGCCGGTAAGGCCGGCACCGACGATGAGGTAATCGTATTGAGACATGAGTGCTCCTAGAATTTGATGTCTGCCAACGGCGGATGGACCTTGTCCTTCTCGCTCAGGATGACCTTCGATGCGTCGAACTGATCGTCCCCCTGCAACGCAGGCCAGTCGATGCCGATGGCGGGGTCGTTCCACATGATGCCGCCCTCGTCGTTGGGGTGATAGGTGTCGTCGACCTTGTAGCAGAACACCGCCGTGTCCGACAGGACCAGGAAACCATGAGCGAATCCACGCGGGATGAAGAATTGGCGCTTGTTTTCCGCGGAGAGGACGACACCTTCCCACTTGCCATAGGTCGGGCTGCCTTCGCGCAGGTCAACCGCCACGTCGAAGACCTCGCCCTCCACGACGCGGACGAGCTTTGACTGCGGATGGTTAATCTGGAAGTGCAGGCCGCGCAGGACGCCCTTCGTGGATGCCGATTGGTTGTCCTGCACGAAATCGACGTCGATGCCCCCTGCGACAAAGTCGGGCTGCTTGTAGGTTTCCATGAAGTAGCCCCGCTCGTCTCCGTACGACTTCACGTCGACGATGACGACACCGTCAATCGAAGTTGGAGTAAAGGTAAAGTTTCCGACTTGCATTCGTCACACTCCATTATCAACAACGTTACTTGTATAGCTCCACAATTTGGCTCGCAATGCCAGCCCAGTCTCTGTTCGCGGCAGTTTCAATGCCGCCCGAGATCAGCCTACTTCTCAAGTTCTCATCAGAAACGACACGCTCGATGGCGTCAACCGCAGCGGATATATCTCCCTGTTTGAAAATGATGCAATTCTCGTTGTCCCGAAGGTACTCCGCGTTCCCGTCGTTTTTGATTACAACAACAGCGCCTCCCGTCGCCATCATCTCGAGCGGTGGATAAGAGAAGCTTTCGAGAATACTGGTCTTGAGCAAGATATGGCATTGTCCGTACACGCGCCCAACATCAGAATGCGGCACGGCATGGAGAAACCTGTCAACCCGATACTTGTCTTTTGGCGCACCGTTGTAGGACATATACCATATCTCGTACTTTGACGGATCGAGCTGATCGACCACACGAAATGCTTCATCGACATTCTTGTAGGGAGATTCAGAGTCTCCCTCAATCAGAATACGTATCCGCCCGCTGTCCCATTTTCTGGTAACACGCTCGAATTGCCTTGTTTCAATCCCATTTGGAGCGAAGGATACCTTGTGTCCCCAATCAGAAGTCAGCCAATCCTCGCACCACTTGCTGACCGTGAGATAAGAGATATCAGAATACGAATATGTCCGATTCGCCAAGATTCGCAAGGGGTCCGAGGGCTGATAAAAATCAGGTTCAAAGTTTTGCACCAGGTACTGTATCGACACCGCCCCGGGATACTGGCGCAGGGCATCGACCGTTGACCACATAGTTGCAACGGCTTGATCTATTCTACCTCGCAGCAGATAATGTTCGCGCTTGTTCTTTGCGCTCCTCGAAACCACAACCGGGAGCACAGCCCGACCGAACTCCAAAAGCTTACCGTCTGGAGCAGCGTCTTCAGACTGCGAATCATCCATGAGCATCACGTCAAAACCGTGACGTTGGAGTATCTCGGCATGTTTCATGGCGACGAGGACTCCGCCGCTGATGTTCAGGCTTGGCAGCATGAACCCGATGTTGGGTGTTTCAATCTTTCGGATAAACGCGCCAATTTCCTGACAAGCCGTGAGCGTTGTCGCATGCCCCTTCACCCAGTTGTACGCGTTGCATCCAATCCGCTCTCGCTCTTCACGGCTCTCAACCAGCGTCATCAGAGCCTGGTACCAGGAAGATGGGTCGTCACATAGAATTCCAGTCTCGCCATCACGAATCATCTTCTTGAAAGCGCCCACGTTGCTCGCAACTGTGGGGGTCTTTACAAGGGCCGCCTCCACCCATTTGTTCTCGGACTTTGCCTCGTTGAAGATGGTCTGCTCAAGCGGAGCAATATTGATATCGACACTCGCGATACGTCGGGGAAGGCCCCTCCAGTCGCAAAATGGCTCGTTTGTGATTCTGCCCTCGAATCGAGCGAGAGGCTCTGGAATGCTCAGATCTCCGACAATGTGGAGCTGGACCTCCGGACGCTCCTCGAGGACTTTTACGAGCGTCGGGAGGACCAGCTCAAAGTCGGCATTGTGGGTGATGCTCCCGCTGAAGTACCCGATGGTGACCACGCCATTCTCTCGCGCGTGCTCTCTTGCCCATCTCCAATACTTCATATCTGCCGCCGAGACGCTCTCCTCTGGCAGGCCCGGCAAGACGTCTCGTTCGTAGAGAGCTCTTTCAGAGTTGTAGACCATCTCTTCCGACGCGACGTTTCTGTTAATGAAGACCTCGGGGACATACTTGGAGAGCTCCGTCGCAAGCCTCTCCGTAGTCGTGATGGCCGCGTCGCAAAGTTTGAGCGTCTCGCCCATCCTGATGACGCCGTCGTCATACTGGGCCTTTTCAGATTCGGTCATCTGCTGAATAAACGGAATCTCATCCGTGTATACGGTATCGACAACCAGATCGTCGATATCGAACAGAACCCGTTTGTTCAGCTTCTTTGCCAATGCAATGAAGTCTCTGATTTGTTCAGTACACGGGCACCTAAAAATGACGAACACACGCGCGGTCGTCACCATTTCGTTTGTCAGATTCCACGCATCAACCCTATTGCAGCTAACGCCGTCTGCCTCCAGCTGCTGAATCTGGTGATCGACCCTGTAACGGATCGGATGCGGCACACTGTAGTCACATCCGTTGATGAAAAGCACATCATAGAAGGTCGTCCTATCAGGGTTGCTTTTCTTCTGCCTCTGGCTCGCTATTCGCTTTTGGGAAAAGTCGCGAACTGCGGAAAACGCCGCTTTGACGCCTTCCCTACGAACCTTGTTGGCGAGTACACCAACTTCGTGTTTAATATCGGGCACTCTTCACCTCCGCACTTGAATCATCGAACAGCGGATTCACTTCAAATTGGTTATCCCAGTCCAGTGTTTTTTCAAACCCTTCGCAGGCTTCATAGAATCTAGGGTCATGCGATTGAATGCCGTTGGCAACCGCGCAATCAAACGCTGCTTCTGTCTCTTTGCAAAGTGACCTTGGAGAATAAAGAGCCAATGCTCGCTTTGCAGCCTGCGTCGACAGCCCCTTTCTGACGGCATCATCCGAATACAGCCGCTCGAGCGCATCTAGCCACTCGTTTTCTTCCCGGCAAAGGAAGCCAGATTCGCCATCGTCAATTGCTTCCCTTGCTGCAGACGAGGGAGATGCGCATGCCGGAGTCTCCACAGCGCCTGCTTCAAACACCTTTAGAGCGCTTTTGCAATCCGTAAACTCATCCAGAACGACGGGCGCTAGCACCACGTCGACCGAAGCCTGGAATGCCTGAAGCGTCAGATAGTCCACCCGCGGAAGCAAGTCGACTCGGCCATCGAGCCAGAACTTGAACACCCTCTCGGAAATAGTCAAGCAGCCCCCCAGAACAAGCCGCGCATCAGCATGTGCCTGCAGGAACCTGCATAACGGCTCCTCGACAAGGGCAAAATCTTCGTCGTGGCTTTTTGTGCCACTGAAATATCCAACGGAAAACGGATGCGGACTACCTTTGCATGCTCTTGCCTGCTCTGCGAGCAGCCTTGACACCTTAATCTGCTCCGTGCTGAGCGTATTGTGCACCACAGAAGAAGCTTTTCCATATTGGTCGGCAAGTAGCTGAGCGAGGTGAGGCACCGAAGCAATAAAAGAATCCGACAGCTGGCTCGCCATCTCGAAGCGCACCGTGACACCGCGCCAAAACGATTGCGCGAACGCATCGTCGTCTGCCACTCCCATAGCACGCAACACACGTTGCGCTTTGTCCACGCCGACCACGTCGTCATCGATAAGGTACGTCACAGGCACATTCTTGCTCGCAGCAACCTGGCAGAAGCTGCAGACATCGGGCCTTGTCCTCATTCTGATCAGCACGGCGAGGTCAACCTGTTCAAGCAGTTCCTCTGCCCGCCGGAGTTCGCTCGTATATATGAGCCCAACATTCCAGCTTTTGGACTCCTGCATCGCCATGAAGACGTTGTAGCCAAAATAGCGGAATGTGGGAGTGTCCCCCGATGTCATCTCGTAAACCAAGAGCGCATTTTTTACCCCGGCGCCGCGATGCGCGACCACGGGCTTTGTTCTCTCTTCATAATCAAGCGATACCCATGGCTCCGGAGGCAGCTCGAGATGGGGAACGGCAATTCCTTTCTCATCGAGGAAGGAAGTAGCTACCTCGTTTGAGGAGAGGTCCCCGCACTTCAATATCGAATCGATGTCACATGGACGCCCCGCCACAAATGCGGCGAGAGGAAAACCAGTCTTTTCCGTCACGCAAAAAGACCTGCAGTGCGCGCTGGCATTTTTTGCAATCCGTGCACGCGTGCCTTCGTCGTCAACCAAACGCAGGAGCGCATCCGTCCAACTCTCCGTAGTGTTGTCGCACAACAGTCCTGTTACCCCGTCGTCGATTGCCTCGTGAAAAGCCCCGACATCGCTGGCGATCGTCGGGACAAGAACGAGCGACGCGTCAACCCATTTGTTCTCTGATTTCGCCCTGTTGAAGAGGGTGTCCTCTATCGGCGCCAGATTGATATCCGCGCTCGCGATTAGCTCAGGCAGCCCTTGCCAGTCAACGCAATCGTTTCGGAGCACTCGATCCTCAAAGGGAGCAAGGCATGCCGGCAAAGCCGAAACCCCGACAATTGACAGCCTTACGTTAGGACGCTTTGAAAGTACCTCGGCCACGGCTTCCGATATCATCGCAAAATCCGCGTTGTGGGTTAACGAGCCGCTGAAATATCCGAGGATCACATCATCCCCGCGTCGTTTCTTCCGGTTTGCAATCGCATCATCTGACAACTCGACCATCTTCCGCGACGCGACGTTTCGGTTCACAAACACCCGGTCAACGACTTTTGACAGTTCGGCCTGCAAGGTCGGAGTTGAAACTATTGCCGCATCGCACAATGCGAGCGTTTCGCCCGTGCGCGTTACTCCATCATCAAAAATGCGCTTCTCTTCGGATGTCATGTTCCGCACAAACGGGAGTTCATCAGTGTATTTGGTGTCGACAACCAAATCGTCGACATCAAAAAAGGCAGTCTTGCCCTGTTCGTGGGCGCGCTGAACAGTCTCTTTGATAGGTTCAGTCACCGGACAACGGAACAAAACGATAGCATCTGCGCTATCTACGTCCTGCGGCTGCAAGTCGCAGTAGAAAACAACGCTGCATGAGACTCCTACAAGCTCGAGCTGTTCTACTTGATGATAGACCCTGTACCTTGCCGGATGGATGACAGACGCATCGCATCCGTTCACAAATAGCACGTCAACATGTTCGCGGGATGCGGATGCACCCTCCTGCCGCCCAGCGGTCCCAAGCCCGAGAGCTCGGCGAAGTTTTGACCTGATTCCCCTGCCGCGAAACGGCAATCTCATTTTTTCGTTCTCCCAATTAACACTTATATGGCATCTGGCGCCATGCCGCTAATCGCGTGGCGATTCGACGATGCGCCCGTCCACGACCTTCTGGAGATGCTGGCCATAGGGGCTTTTCCCATAGGTCTTTGCCGCTTGGGCGAGCTTTTCCTTGCCGATCCACCCGTTCTCGAAGGCGATTTCTTCGGGGACGGAGACCATGATGCCCTGCGACTCCTCGATCGTGCGCACAAAGTTCGACGCCTCGAACAGCGATGCCATCGTGCCCGTGTCGAGCCACGCGTAGCCGCGCCCCAGCGTGATGACGTCGAGCCTGTCCTCGTCGAGGTACATCTCGTTGAGGGTCGTGATCTCGAGCTCGCCGCGCGCGGAGGGCTTGACCTGCTTTGCCTTCTCGCAGACGGTGCCGTCGTAGAAGTACAGGCCGGTCACCGCGTAGTTGCTCTTGGGCTGAGCGGGCTTTTCCTCGATGGAGACGGCGTGCCCGGCAGCATCGAACTCGACCACGCCGAAGCGCTCCGGATCGTCGACGTAGTAGCCGAACACCGTGGCCCCAACGCCGCTCTCCGCTTTTTCCACCGCCTTCTTGAGGTGACGGGAAAGGCCGTTGCCGTAGAAGATGTTGTCGCCCAAGACCAGCGCGCAACTGTCGCCCGCGATGAACCCCTCGCCGATGATGAACGCCTGAGCCAGGCCATCGGGGCTGGGCTGCTCTGCATACGAGAGCTTGATGCCGTACTGCGAGCCGTCTCCCAACAGCGCCTCGAACCGAGGCAGATCTGCGGGGGTGGAGATGATGAGGATGTCGCGGATGCCCGCGAGCATGAGCGTAGACAGCGGATAGAAAATCATCGGCTTGTCGTAGATGGGCAGGAGCTGCTTGCTCGTAACCGTCGTGAGCGGGTACAGGCGCGTGCCGGACCCTCCCGCCAGAATGATTCCCTTCATTGAAAGTCCTCCTACTATCGAAACGATCATTCGCCATTATGCCATTGTTTCGCGCGTCGTTTGAAAAGAGGGTGGACATGCAGGTAATCCACACAGCCATGCGGTAGAATGCACGGAGCATTTTTTCGGACACGCGAAGGAGTTATTGATGGGCCTCGAGAAGGCGGCTATCGTCGTCGTTACCTACAAACGCCAGGAGCTGCTGCAGGTCCTGTTCGACTCCCTGATCGCACTTGAGAAACCCATCTGGCGCGTCGTCATCGTCGACAACGAGAACTCACCTCAGACAAAAGAGATGGTCGACACCTGGAACGAGCTGGCGCAAGCCCAGTGGGGGCTGCCATCAGCCGACGCCGAGGGCGGCACAACCCGCATGGTCTACTTCCCCCAGGAGAAAAACGGCGGCGGATCGGGCGGCTTTAGCGCCGGCACGCAGCGTGCCTGGGACCTGGGCGCCGAGTGGTTCTGGCTCATGGACGACGATGTCGCCGTCTTGCCCGACAGCATCCAGACACTCGAGAAATGGACCGACCGCTTCGAGGTCATCCAGGGCAGGCGCTACAACTTTGACGATACGCCGTTTTACTGGCAGTACCACTTCATCACGAGCCTGGGTATCCCCGACCCCACGGCCCCCGAGGCCTTCGACGAGAAGGGCTATCTGGAGATGAACACCGCCTGCTTTGAGGGCGGCCTGTTCAAGCGCAGCATCGTCCAAAAGATCGGCGTGCCCGACTACCGCTTCTTCATCTACTGGGACGACACGATCTACGGATACCTGGCGAGCAAGCACACCACGCCCGTCGTGGTGAACGACTTCATCATGCGGCGCACGCGCACCATCAACAACTGGGACATCGCCGGCAAACGCAAGCTCAACTCCACGAGCGACATGAACCGCTACCACATCATGCGCAACCGCGGCTACATGGCGCGCTACTTCCAGCTCTACGGCGACTTCAACCGTTTCTCGTTTGGCTTTGGCACGTTTTTGACCTTCATGAAAGAAGTCATCCGCATCTTGGCCGTCGACCATGGGCACTTCAAGTCGGGCGTCTCTTCCGCCTGGCGGGGCTGGCGCGATTCGCGTCCCATCCTCAAGGACCCCAACTGGAAGCCCATGCCGCCGCTCGAGGAAAAGTAGGGGCTACACCCCCGCGCGATACGCCTCGCAGACTTCCTTGACGGGCCCCTGCATGCGCATCTCGCCCTTCTCGATCCACAGGGCACGCTCGCACACGCGCTCCACCTGCTCGATGGAATGGGACACGAACAGCAGCGTCGTCCCGTACTTGTGGACCAGCTCGTCGATGCGCTTCTCGCACTTCTCCTGGAACCTGAAATCGCCGACGGAGAGCGCCTCGTCCACGACGAGGATGTCTGGCGTGGTCACCGTGGCGATAGCGAACGCGATGCGCGCGACCATGCCCGAGGAGTAGTTCTTGATGGGCATGTCCTGGAACTCGCGGACCTCGGCAAAATCGATGATCTCGTCGTAGTTCTCGTCGATGAACTTCTCGCTGTAGCCGAGGAGCGCGCCGTTCAGGTAGACGTTCTCGCGTGCCGTGAGCTCGAAGTCGAAGCCGGCCCCCAGCTCGATGATCGGGGCGATGGTGCCGTTGACCTTGACGGTGCCGTGCGATGGCTCGAGCACGCCCGCCACCAGCTTGAGCAGCGTAGACTTGCCCGACCCATTGGTGCCGACGACGCCGTAGACCTCGCCGCGCTTGATCTGGAAGCTGATGTCCTTGAGCGCCTTGAACTCCTCGAAGAACAACTGGTGCTTCACGAGCTTGATAAAGTATTCCTTCAGGTTGTTGAGCTGCTCGCTCGCAATGTTGAAGATCATGTCGACATGGTCGAACTCGATCATGATGTCCGTGTCGACCTGCTTGCTTTTCGTCTTAGCCACAAGCCCCTCCCCTACACGTACAGAATGAACTTGCGCTCGGTCTTGCGGAACACGAGAAAGCCGACCCAGAAGGTGATGACAGCCATCCCGAGGCAAATGCCATTTTCCAGCAGGCCGGGGGCCGTGCCCCACATGACGATGTCGCGGAAGTACTGCACGTAGTGGTACATCGGGTTGAACTGCATGACGTCGACCATCCAGCCGCTGAGCATGTCCATGGGATAGATGATCGGCGAAGCGTACATCCACGCCGTCGTGAAGACGCCCCAAATATGGAACATGTCACGGAAGAAGACGCCCATCGCGGCCAGAATCAGGCTGATGCCGATGCTGAAGATGACTGTGTACAGGACGACCAGCGGCAGAAAGACGAGGTGCCAGGTGGGCATGACCTGCAGGTACGCCATGACGGCGATGACGGCGATGCACGAGAAGCCAAAGTTGACCAGCTCGAAGATGACCTTCTCGATGGGGAAGACCATCTTTTCGATACGAATCTTCTTGATCATCGAAGACGAGTCGACGATGGAGCGCATCGCCTGATCGGTGGAGTTGGACACGAGCGAGAACAGAATTTGTCCGAGGATGATGTAGAGCGGGTAGTGCTCGATCGAGAAGCGGAACATGAACGAGAACACCGCCGTCAGCACCACCATCATGAGCAGCGGATTGAGCACCGACCACACGACGCCTAGCACGCTGCGGCGGTACTTGCGCTTGAAATCGCGCTTGACCATAGCGGTCAGGATATGAAGGTTCTTCTTGCGCTCGTCGCGAATTATCTGCTCGCTAGCCATCCAGCCCCCATCGAGGATTTACAAGACGAGACGGTATTCTAGCCCACGTGCAGCAACGGCGCGCGGCGTCCATGGATATTTCATTTGCAGGGCAGACGCTATCTGCTAGACGTTGTACATGAAGTCGAAGACGTCCTCGCGCTGGATGAGCACCTGCAGGTTGAGATCCTTGCCGTTTTGCGCAAGGCGCTCCTGCACTTTGTTGAACGGCGCCACGTCCTCGTCGAGCGTGACCAGCATCGTCATGGAGAAGATATCGTCCAGGACGTTTTGCTGGATGTCGTCGATGTTCGCACCGCAGTCGGCCAGCGTCGTTGCGATAGTGGCGACGATGCGGCTCCGGTCCTTGCCCAGTACGGTTACGACGGTGCGCGTCTCTTTCATGCTCTCGGTCCTTTCGACGTATCGATGTGCTCACATACTAGCGTATCTGGGCAGCTGCGGAGGCATCGGATGTCAGCGAACTGCGCTCAGGGGCGGCGGGGCAGCTCGTCGCGTCACGCGAGCGAAGTATCGCAGCGTCTAGCCGTTGGTCTTCAGCACCGACTTGTCGATTGTCTCGTCCAGGCGTGCGCACGGCGCCGTCTCTTCCCAGTCCGCCGGAGGCAGGCTCGGAATGGCCACGATGAAGACCGCGCCATGGTCGGGCAGGTTCGCCGCCTCGACCGTGCCGTTCATCGCCTCTGCCAGCGCCTTGACGATTGCCAGCCCCAAACCGCTGTTGCCGCTGCCCTTGTAGCGCGCGCGGCTCTGGTCCGCACGATAGAAGCGGTCGAACAGGTGCTCTGGCACCTCGTCGCCAAAGCCGGGCCCGTCGTCTTTGACGGCGATGACGGAGTACCCGTTGCTCGACGAGGCGATTTCGACACGGATATGGCCGCCCTCGCCCGCGTAGCGGCTCGCGTTTTCGATGAGGTTCACGAGTATCTGGTTGACCGCATCGGCATTGCCGTTGATGTCCGGGGCCTCGCCCACGACCTCAAGGTTGACGCCGCGCTCTTCGACGAGCCCCTGCATGAGCAGCGCGCAGTTGTCCGCGACCTGGCGCAGGTTGATGCGCGTGAGCTCCATGTCCTGCCCCTGTGCTTTCTGCAGCGTGAGCAGGTCGTTTGCCATGCGGGTCAGACGGTCGCACTCGCTGATGATCTGATGCAGGAAGCGCTGGGCTATCTCATGCGGAACGTCGCCTTCGGCAAGCGTCTCTGCCGCGCCGCGAATGGCCGTGAGCGGTGTGCGGATCTCATGGCTCACATCGCT
>ENA-OPVL01002061-OPVL01002061.1-human-gut-metagenome-genome-assembly--contig:-NODE-2061-length-11291-cov-3.096031_pt1 | contig 11291 bp, 10 predicted proteins | sample MGYA00241496_ERZ501984 | MGnify/ENA primary metagenome ERZ501984 (study PRJEB25962, sample SAMEA2042986) | human gut metagenome | biome: human gut; feature: human-associated habitat; material: faeces... | reverse complement strand
GTAATGCAGGATATATTGCATTATGGTGTGGTATTGCTAATGGTGCAGAGGATATTCTTCTTCCAGAGAGATATAATGGTGATGAACAGGCAATAATTAATCACATTATTGACGGAAGAAAGAAAGGCAAGAAGCATCACCTTATAATTAATGCTGAAGGAATCGGACATTCAACAGGAATGGCAAGAAGAATAGAAGCTGCTACAGGAATAGAGACAAGAGCTACTATTCTTGGTTATATGCAGAGAGGCGGCTCACCTACATGTAAGGACAGAATGTATGCTTCTATTATGGGTTCTTATGCAGTTGATCTTTTAGTTGCAGGAAAGAGCAACAGACTTGTAGCTTATAAGGACGGAAGGTTCGTTGATTATGATATTGATGAGGCACTTGCCATGACTAAGGATATTAGTGATTATGAGTTTAATATAAGTGCTATGCTTTCTAACTAATTATACAGGAAATGGTGAAAAATGATTACAAGTACAAGTAGTTCGCAGGTTAAGCACGTAGTGAATCTGCAGAAAAAAGCAAAGTTAAGAAAAGAGGAGAAGCAGTTTGTTGTTGAGGGCGTGAAAATGGTGTCAGAAGCACCGGCAGACAGACTTGTAAAGGTATATGTATCAGAGATTTTTAAGGCTGATAATGAGGAATTCCTTGAAAGAATGAATTATGACAGCATAGGAAAAGACGTGCTGGAGATTGTGACAGACAACGTGTTTATGCGTATGGCAGATACACAGACACCACAGGGGATTATGGCAGTTGTCAGAATGACAGATACAGATTTGGAAGGCATACTTTCAGACAAGCACAACCCATTACTTCTTATTATTGAAAATCTTCAGGATCCCGGTAATCTTGGAACTATTGTAAGAATGGCTGAGGGTGCAGGTGTTACAGGAATTATTATGAGCAGTAACACAGTTGATATATACAATCCTAAGACAATCCGCTCGACTATGGGTTCACTTTACCGTGTGCCGGTTATATATGTAGATGATATATGCGAGGCGGCTGATGTATGTAAGTCTAAGGGCGTGACAGTATATGCGGCACACCTTAATGGTACAGATAATTATAATAAGAAAGATTATACAAACCCTACTGCATTTATGATTGGCAATGAGGGCAATGGACTTACAGATAAGTTAGCAGATAAGGCTGATGAATATGTAAGAATTCCAATGCAGGGTGAGGTTGAGTCACTTAATGCTGCTATTGCGTGTACAATTCTTACATACGAAGCAGTAAGGCAGAGGTTGTAATAACAGGCAGAAATGTGTCGAAGCTCTCTTTTTAAGGGTGTATTTTCATAAATATTTAATAAATGTTAAATCAGTAATATAAGCGCAAAGCCACGGAAACACTGTGTTCCGTGGCTTTTTGTAACAAATTTGACAAATTTGATTAACTTTGCTATTATACTTTCGTAACAAAATGTAACAATTCTGTAACATTTTGTAGGCGCATTTAACAACTTGTGCCGGAAAGGGAAAAACTTTATGAAACTTAGAAGTAGCAAAGCTGCTTGTTGTTTGGGAGCTACGCTGGTAGTGATGATGATGCCGGTTCTTCCAAAGGTAACAGACGCCAAACCTACCTATGAGCAACACGAAAGTACAATTACTGATACCGAGGTCAGAGTTGCATCATACGCAGCCAATGTTGAGGAAGTAATCTTAACAGGTTATGAAGAACAGCAGGGGCAGATGCAAAATAAAGCGCTTGCAATTACAGAACCTTATCTTGATGTATATTCAGCCGATGATGAGAATTCATCAGTTAATGGAAGACTTTATAAGAACACAGTGGTAGATGTGTTGGAAGTTAATGGCAATATGACTAAGATAAGCTCAGGTAATTGCGAAGGATATACTAAGACAGCCGCTTTATTATTCAATCAGGAGGCAGAGGTTATAGCCCAGACTCTTGATGAAAAAGATATCCTTACAGGATATACAATTGAAGAGGCAGAAGCAAAAGAGGCAGAGGAAGAAGCTGCCAGAATTGCCGAAGAAGAAAGAATTGCAGCAGAACAGGAAGCTGCAAGGATAGCTGAAGAAGAAAGAATACAGGCAGTTATATCAAGAACAATATCTGGAACGGATATATCATATAACTCAACAATGAGCGTAAGTAATGAAGAAATATATCTTCTTGCCTGCATTATTGACTGGGAAGCAGCTTATGAGCCATATGAGGGGAAGCTTGCAGTTGCTAATGTTGTATTAAACAGAGTTAGAAGCTCTAACTATCCTAATTCAATAACAGGGGTTATATATCAGAAGTCACAGTTCTCAGGAGCATCAGATGGAGCAGGCGGCCCATCAGCTAAGTTCCAGAACAGACTTAACAGTGGTATCCGTACACAGGAATGTATGGATGCAGCACTTGAGGCATTGTCAGGAAAGAACAATATCGGCGGATATACATCATTCAGAATGGTTTCAATAACCAATCTTTCAGCAATGTCAGACTATGTAATAATTGGTGGACACGTATTCCACTAAATAAGAATACCAGCCAGTGAACAGATAAAAGTCACTGTGCTGGTATTTTTTATGATTAGAAAATAGATGAATGTTACCACGCTGGTATTTTTATAATTAATAAACAGTGATGTAAGCAGGTAAGTGTTATTTGAATATGTAAGAAGTTGCATTTATGAGCTGTTTGCGATAAAATGTTATCTAAATTTATAAATCGGGTATTATTAGCAGGATAATATGCTATAGCCTTAGAGCAGAGATTGTTTACATATGATTTATGCTAAAGAATGGAGGAGCATTATGAATCTTAAAGGAAGAGATTTTTTAACATTAAAAGACTATACACCAGAGGAAATAGAATATCTTATAGAATTGGCTGCAAAGCTTAAGAAGATGAAGAAGGACGGAGTTGTTGAACAGCCATTACTTGGAAAGAATGTTGCTCTTATATTTGAAAAGACAAGTACAAGAACACGTTGTTCATTTGAAGTTGCAGCACACGACCTTGGTATGGGCGTAACTTACTTAGACCCTAAGGGTTCACAGATAGGAAAGAAAGAGAGCATAGCAGATACAGCAAGAGTTCTTTGTACAATGTTTGAGGGTATTGAATACAGAGGCTTTGGACAGGAGATAGTAGAAGACCTTGCAAAGTATTCTTCAGTTCCAGTATGGAATGGACTTACTAACGAGTACCACCCAACACAGATGCTTGCTGATATGCTTACAATAAAAGAAAAGCTTGGAAGATTAAAAGGTGTTAAGTTCGTATATATGGGAGATGCAAGATATAATATGGGTAATTCACTTATGATAGTATGTGCTAAGCTTGGATTACATTTTACAGCTTGTACAGCTAAGGAATATTTCCCTAATGAAGATCTTGTAAACCAGTGCAGGGAATGGGCTAAAGAAAGTGGCGGTTCTGTAACATTAACAGAAGATGTTACAGAAGGCACTAAGGGTGCAGAAGTTCTTTACACAGATGTATGGGTATCAATGGGTGAGCCTGATGAGGTATGGACAGAGAGAATTAACGCACTTCTTCCATATCAGGTTAATAAGAAGGTAATGGACAATGCTGATAAGAACGCTATATTTATGCATTGCCTTCCAGCTTTCCATGACTTAAAGACAACAATAGGCAAGGAAATTCACGATAAGTTCGGACTTGATGAAATGGAAGTTACAGATGAGGTATTCGAGTCAGAGCAGTCAGTTGTATTTGATGAGGCAGAGAACCGTATGCACACAATCAAGGCTGTAATGGCAGCTACACTTGGAGCATATTAAACCTATAAGTAACGTAACTATTAATTGCATAGAAATGAGGATTGGTATGTATTATACAACAAGTGGTTCTTATAAAAAGACCAAAATGATTATAGATTACACTAATATAGTTCTTACAATTGCAGCAACAGTTATATTTATTATAATAATGTTCCTAAGAAGCAGAAGCGGGGTGCTTTTTCCAATAGAGTTTCTTCTTGGAACAGTTGTTAATACACTTACGGCTGTGAAGCATTTTATAAATGGCAATAAGGTATCTGGTGTTATAGTGGCAGTAGTTGCAGTTCTTCTTGGAATAATGACTGTATTTACTGCACTTGTGGTATTGTAATAATTATAGGACGGTACGAATATGAAATCAGAGATATTACATTTGTTAAGAAATGCAGATGGATATATATCAGGACAGCAGTTGTGTGAGGCATTTGGTGTATCAAGGACTGCTGTATGGAAAGCTATTAACCAGTTAAAAGAGGAAGGTTATGTTATAGATTCTGTGCAGAACAAAGGCTACAGAATTACAGAATATCCTGATATAATAACAGATACAGAGATAAGAAGCCTTCTTATAAAAGACAGTGCAATATTAAAATCCAAAGCTGATACAGAGCAGGGCAGGGAAGCTGATAGCAAGGATAAAAATGAAAGCACAGATAAAGTGTCTGATAACAAGCTTAAAGATAATAACCCTGATGATAATAAGCTTGAGGGAGTATTCCAGCATATCAGATATTTTGAGAAGACAGATTCGACTAATAACCAGGCAAAGCTTGCGGCAGAAAGCAATGCTCCTGACGGAACATTATTTGTTGCGGAATGTCAGACAGGCGGCAGGGGACGAAGAGGAAGAAGCTGGGAGTCACCTGCGGGAACAGGAATATGGATGAGCCTTCTGCTTCGTCCAGATATGAGCCCGGAGAGTGCTTCAATGCTTACACTTGTTCTTGCGATAGCAATGGTAGAGGCTATAAGGGAAGAAGTCAAGGATATAGATTGTTATATCAAATGGCCTAATGATATCGTTGTGAATGGTAAGAAGATAACAGGCATACTTACTGAGATGAGTGCAGAGATGGATCTTATACATTATGTTGTAATAGGCATGGGAATTAATGTCAATACAACAGAATTTGATGAGGCAATAAGGGATATGGCTACATCTTTATATCTTGAAACACATAGAAAGATTAAGAGAAGTAATATAATTGCTGCATTTTCAAGAAGCTTTGATAAATATTATCACGAATTCCTTAAGACTAACGATTTGTCACTGCTTGTCGATAAGTATAATAAACTTCTTATTAATAAGGACAGGACAGTCCGTGCTATATATGAGAAAGAGGAGCTTATAGCAACAGCGATTGGAATTAATAAAGAAGGCGAGCTTATTGTAAAAGATGAAGCAGGAAAAGAGATTGCAATAAGAGCTGGCGAAGTTTCAGTGAGAGGATTATATGGATATGTATAGTGATGAAAATGTGGTGCTTTGTGCATCTAATTCTTATGAGAAGAAATATTATTTTAACCCGGATTTTGACAGGCTTCCAGAAGATATAAAGAACGAATTAAAGATAATGTGTGTTCTTTTTACAGAGGAAGTCGGCGGAATACTTGATATGGAATTTGACGAGGAGGGCAACCTGTTATTCAAATCCACAGCAGATGAAGAAGATCTGCTGTATGATGATATAGCGTGCGGACTTCTTGTTAAGAAGAATCAGTATGAAAAAAGAGACCTGCTGGAATCGTTAGAGATGTTCTATAAAGTATTCTTCTTAGGTTTGGATGAGTAAAATATTATAACAACGGAGTTAAGATGAGAATAGGTAATGTTGATATTAAAACAAATGTCGCATTAGGACCGATGGCAGGAGTAACAGACCTGCCATTTCGTCTTTTATGCAAGGAACAGGGCTGTGGACTTTTGTATACAGAGATGGTGAGTGCCAAGGCGGTATTGTATAATAATAAAAATACAGAAGAATTATTAAAGACGGATAAGAAAGAAAGTCCGATAGCTGTGCAGTTATTTGGTTCAGAACCACAGATAATGGCAGATATTGCCAAAAGGCTTGCAGAAAGAGATTTTGATATAATAGATGTCAATATGGGATGCCCAGTTCCTAAGGTGGTTAATAACGGAGAGGGGTCGGCACTGCTTAAAAATCCCCTGCTTGTAGGAAATATAGTGGAGGCTATGGCAAATGCAGTTGATAAGCCTGTCACCGTAAAGATAAGGACAGGATTTGACGAAACCTGCATTAACGCTGAAGAAATAGCATATATTATACAGGAGTCAGGTGGGGCCGCGGTTGCGGTTCACGGAAGGACAAGAAGCCAGTATTATTCTGGAAAGGCTGACTGGGATGTAATAAGGCGTGTTAAAGAAAAGGTTCATATTCCGGTAATAGGCAATGGCGATATAAGAAGTGGTGAAGATGCAGTAAGAATGTTTAAAGAGACAGGCTGTGATGCTGTTATGATAGGACGCGGGGCACAGGGCAATCCGTGGATATTCAGACAGGTCAAGGACTATCTTGAAACAGGAAATATTACAGCACCTCCGTCAATAGATGAGATAGTTGATATGATTATCAGGCACTGCCAGATGTTATGCGATGTAAAGGGCGAATTTACAGCAGTGCGCGAGATGCGTAAACATTTTGCGTGGTATACAGCAGGAATAAAACACGCGGCGGCATTAAGAAATGAAGTCAATCATATAACAAAGCAGGATGAGTTCAATGAATTCGTACAGCAGATGCGTGGATTGACATAAAGTATTAGTTGAGATATAATATCTTGAACATTTTATTAAGCAATAGTAATAATACTATATAAATATTATTTATGGAAAGGTGACGAGCTATGGCAGAGAAACAGTTACTTACAAAAAAAGGATATGAAGAAAGAGTAGCTTTACTTGAGCACTTAAAGGTTGATAGAAGAAAGGAAGTTGCCCAGAAGTTAAAGGAAGCAAGAGAACAGGGCGATTTATCAGAAAATGCTGAGTACGATGCAGCTAAAGATGAGCAGAGAGATATTGAAACACAGATTGCAGAACTTGAAGAAATTCTTAAGAACGCAGAAGTTGTTCAGGATAACAATACAGATAAGGATGCTATCAAGATGGAAAGCGTTGTTAAGCTTCACGATGTAGAATATGATGAAGATATTGAATATGTAATCGTAGGTTCTTCAGAAGCAGATAGTCTTAATAACAAGATATCAAATGAATCACCACTTGGAGCAGCTATGCTTGGCAAGAAGGTTGGAGATACAGTTAAGGTTGAAGCACCAGCAGGAGTTATTGAATATAAGATTATCTCAGTACAGAATGACTAATTATATATAAAGGAGATAAGAAAGTGGCAGATAAGAATAATTCACAGCCAGATGTTAATGAACAGATTAAAGTAAGAATGGACAAGCTCGCTGCATTACAGGAAGCTGGCAAGGATCCATTTCAGATAACAAAGTATGATGTTACACATCATACAGATGAAATAAGAGCCATCTATGAAGCACACGAAAAGGAACTTCTTGGCGACAGACCAGCAGTTAATACTGATGGTATGGATGAGCAGCAGGCAAGAGAAGCCGTTAATGCTGATTATAATGAGAGAAGAGCTATCATGGATGCTTCTCCTATTGAGGTAAGCTTTGCAGGAAGAATGATGTTCAAGAGAGTAATGGGAAAGGCATCTTTCTGTAATATTGCAGATCTTAAGGGCAGAATGCAGGCATATATATCAAGAGATGCTATCGGTGATGATGCTTATGCAGATTTCAAGAAGTCTGATATAGGTGATATATATGGTATAAAGGGCTTTATATTCAGAACTAAGACAGGTGAAATATCAGTTCATGCAGAAGAAATAACACTTCTTTCTAAGAGCTTACAGGTACTTCCAGAGAAGTTCCATGGAATTACAGATACTGATATGAGATACCGTCAGAGATATGTTGATTTAATAATGAATCCTGAGGTTAAGGATACATTTGTAAAGAGATCACAGATCATAAAGGAAATCAGAAGATTCCTTGACGGCAGGGACTTTATGGAGGTTGAAACTCCAACACTTGTTTCTAATGCAGGTGGTGCAGCAGCAAGACCTTTTGAAACTCACTACAACGCACTTGATGAGGACGTTAAGCTTCGTATATCTTTAGAGCTTTACCTTAAGAGACTTATCGTTGGTGGTCTTGAAAGAGTATATGAAATCGGACGTGTATACAGAAATGAAGGTGTTGACACAAGACATAATCCTGAGTTCACACTTATGGAGCTGTATCAGGCATACACAGATTATGAAGGTATGATGGAGCTTACAGAGAGCATGTTCAGACACCTTGCAAAGACTGTATGTGGAACAACTGAAATTACTTACAACGGTACTAAGATAGACCTCGGAAAGCCATTCAGAAGACTTACTATGAATGATGCTATCAAGGAATATGCAGGCGTTGATTTTGATACAATAAAGACAGATGAAGAAGCTAAGGCTCTTGCTAAGGAAAGAGGAATTGAGTTTGAGGAACGTCATACAAAGGGCGATATCATTAACTTATTCTTTGAAGAGTACTGCGAAGAAAAGTTAATCCAGCCTACATTTATTATGGATCATCCGCTTGCAATCTCTCCACTTACTAAGAAGAAGCCATCTGATCCAGAAAAGGTTGAACGTTTTGAGCTTTTCATCAACACATGGGAAATGTGTAATGCTTATTCAGAGCTTAACGACCCAATCGACCAGAGAGAACGTTTTGCACAGCAGGATAAGAATGCAGAGAATGGTGATGAGGAAGCACAGCACACAGATGAAGACTTCCTTAATGCACTTGCAGTAGGTATGCCTCCAACAGGTGGTATCGGATATGGTATCGACAGACTTGTTATGCTTCTTACAGATTCACCAGCTATCAGGGATGTACTTTTGTTCCCGACAATGAAGCCGTTGGACTCTGACAAGAAGGTTTCCAAGGAAGTTTCGGCTCCTGCGGAGGCTGCACAGGCGGCTCCGGTTGTGGAGGAAAAAATTGATTTTTCCAATGTTCAGATCGAGCCACTGTTCCAGGATCAGGTGGATTTTGACACCTTCTCCAAGAGCGATTTCCGTGCCGTGAAGGTTAAGGAATGCGAAGCCGTGAAGAAGTCCAAAAAGCTCTTAAAGTTCGTTTTGGATGACGGAACCGGCACAGATAGGGTCATTTTGAGCGGAATTCACGAGTATTATGAGCCGGAAGAGCTGGTCGGTAAGACCTGCATTGCAATCACCAATCTGCCTCCGAGAGCGATGATGGGCATCGACTCCTGTGGTATGTTGATCTCCGCCGTGCATCACGAAAACGGCGAAGAAAAGTTGCATTTGCTGATGGTCGATCCTCACATTCCGGCAGGCGCAAAGCTCTATTGATTTACCTAAAATTGTCGGTGCTTACGCCACAACTTACGCCAATTTACTCCGAGCTTACGCCAAAAATGCGTTTGGAATTTTGCGATTGCAGACAAGTTCCGATAGCATACGATAATTTCATATGATTTAAGCCCGCTGATTTCGGTCAGCGGGCTTTTTCTATTTCTGCCCCTATTACATCCTCGTGATGTGATAGGGGCTTTTTTGTCCCTGAAAGGCGGTCGAAAAAATTTTTTGAAAAAATCCAAATTTGGTTCGTTCAAATCGAAAAAATTTCCCCAGTTGGTTAAGTGTACCCTTGCAAAGGTTGAAAAGAAGTGAAATTTTGCCTTAGAATAATCGTGTTTCCCCTTGCAAATCCTGGATTTTTGTGTATAATTTAAAGTGTATCATTGCAAATTGGATCTTCATAAAATTTGAAAGGAGGAAATGGGCTCGGCTCTTATGGCGGATCGGGAGCCTGTGCCTGAAATGCAATGAAAAGAAAAACGAAAATGAAAGAGGTTCTCTCGTATCTGTTGGCGTTGGTGTTGGTGTTTTCAATCACACCGAGCGTATTTGCGGAGGAGCCTGTTGGTGGCACAACAATCTACGTGGATGCGATAAGTGGTAATGATACGCAGGAGGGAGTCGGCACAACCAGTGACAAAGCTTATAAGACGGTAGCTGCGGCTGTGGCTGCTGCACATAGTGGCGATACCATCCAACTGGGCACGGGTAACTATACGCTATACAAGGTCGACAGCACAGGGCATACCAAAGGCAAAGACTTGACCTTTGTAGGTCAGGGAACTGATATAACAGGGTGGAATATCGGCGCAGAAGTTCCTGATCCAGCTAATTACGGTACAGAGTACAACGGCGATTACAGTTTTGACGGGGCAGGAACGATTACATTTGAAAATATGACGCTCCGTTCGGGTAAAGCAGATTACCTTGGCTTTATCCGCGCCAACAATACTATTGTTGAAAACTGCGTGATCAACGGCAAGACTTTCTACTGGGGTTATCAGACTGCAACATTCAGAAATACCACATTCAACTGCCCAAATGGAGATTACGCCATCTGGACATACAGCTCTCCCGTGATGACTTTCGATAACTGCACGTTTAATTCCTCTGGCAAAGTCATCAATGTCTACACCGATGCAGGTGCAGGAAAGAATGACATCACAGTAAATTTCAACGGTTGTACAGTCGAAAATTCCGGTCTGTCTCTGAAACCAGTGCTGAACATCAATGACAGCAATATGGGAGATTATAAGTATGTCATCAATATTTCCGGCAGCAATGTTGTAAACGGGGTAGATACAGATAAAACAACCTGCTCTCGTTTGTTTGGCTATGGCGGTAAACCCGGCAATAATACAGGCAACACTATTGTAAACTTCGGTAACACTACCGTTTGGCAGGATGGCAAAATGGTTGATGCCAAGGCATACCATAACAGCGGTGTGACGGCAGATGGTGTTACCTACGACAACGATGTTGAGGGTTCCAATGATAGTCTGTATGCCGAAGGCTGTAAGGATAATGCGCTTGAAACTACCTACGGTGAGTGGATTGCAAACGAAGATGGCACGATAAGCCGTACTGTAATAAAAACATGCAAGTATTGTGGATATGAGGAAGAGGTCACGCAACATCAAGTTAAGTTAACTTATGATGCAAATGGCGGCGAAGGAGCAGCAGATTCAGCACCTGGTGCGGCAGGAGAAAGTGTGACCGTTGCAGAAAATGTTTTTACCCGCAACAACTACACCTTTACCGGCTGGAATACACAGGCAGATGGCAAGGGTACTGCTTACAAACCGGGCGATAGTTTTACGTTGACTGACAAAGATACCGTGCTTTATGCTCAGTGGAGTAAAAACAGTGGTGGCGATGGCACGGATACAAACGGAACAGCCAAACCAACTGATTCTCCGAAAACAGGTGATAATCGCAACCTTGTCTTATGGTTTACCCTGCTGTTTGTCAGCGGCGGTGCAGCCATCGGCACAACGGTTGTAAGCAGAAAGAAAAAGTACAACAGATAATTGAATAGTGTTCCCTTGCTCCATCTTCCGAGCAAGACAAAAGCGTCGTA
>ENA-OPVL01002054-OPVL01002054.1-human-gut-metagenome-genome-assembly--contig:-NODE-2054-length-11326-cov-2.718747_pt1 | contig 11326 bp, 9 predicted proteins | sample MGYA00241496_ERZ501984 | MGnify/ENA primary metagenome ERZ501984 (study PRJEB25962, sample SAMEA2042986) | human gut metagenome | biome: human gut; feature: human-associated habitat; material: faeces... | reverse complement strand
GTGGCATGAATCCCACGCGCCGTCGCCGCCGCCATTTGTCGAGCGAGGAGCGCGAGGACGCCTTCCGCGCCGCAGCCGCTCGCGAAGCCGGTGCCGCCCCCAAGGGTGGTTCGGGTTCCGATACGCCTGTCGACAAGGGTGGCAAGCATCGCAACGATGACGAGCGCGCCTCGCGTCCGCGTCGTCGCCATTCCTCGGGCACGCAGCAAAAGCCCTCGGTGCCCTCCGTGGCCGATCAGGTCTCGGATGGCGAGGTCAAGGTCACGCGCCGTCGCCCTGGAGATGGCGGAGGGGCGGCTGCCAAGGCCGCGCGCGGCGCTGCTCGCGACGAACACGAGTCGCGTGAAGATCGTGGTGGCGAGGGTTCGGCCGACCAGGGCCAGAAGCGCCGTCGCCGTCGTCGTTCCCGCAAGCCGCGTCAAGATGGTGGCGAGGGCTCGACCCAAAACTCGTCCGCACCGCAACCGCCCACCGACGAATAGTGCCCGCAAACGGATTTAACCTGCCTGACCCCAAACGCGTCGGGGTACCATGATGCTGAATCAACAACCCTCCCTGCGACCGAGCGTAGGGAGGGTTGTGTCGTGAAGAGACATTTGAATGTGTTGGGATGCCTGCAAGGTGCCGGCATCCCACCGTTTGCGGACGAATTGCTACCGTTTGCCGAGCGGGCGGCGCACGAGGTGCTTGAGGCGTTGTCGCCCACGCGATGTGCTGGCTGCGAGCGCGCCGGCGCGCTTATTTGCCAAGACTGCCTGGCCGCGCTCGCGCTCATTGACCCACGTTATAGCTGCACCCGATGCGGAGCCCCGTTTGGAGACTTGCTGTGCACCGAGTGCTCGGTCAAGGGTGCGTCTTCGGCGATGGCCGAAGCGCTCGACCGGTGCCTGGCATGTGCCGTTTACACGCATCCGATCCCGAGGATCATTAAAGCGTACAAAGATGCGGGCGAGCGACGCCTGGCGCCGTATCTGGCAGAGCTGCTATACGACACCGCCTTACATGCCCAGGTTGCGGCACCCGAACGCTACGGCGGTGTGTTGTCCGGCGCCGATGCCGTGGTGTTTGTGCCCGCGACGGCGGCGGCGTTTCGGCGACGCGGTTTCGATCATATGGAAGCCATCGCGCGCCCATTTTGCGAGCTGTCTGGTGTTCCGCTGCTCGACGCCCTCGTTAAGTACGGCCATGGCGACCAGCGTGAACTCGGTCGCGAAGAACGCCGTGAACGCGCCCGAGGCATGTATGAGACCGTTGAGGACGTGCGGGGCAAGCACCTGCTGCTTATCGACGACGTTATCACCACGGGTGCGACGATGGCAGCGGCTTCGGCGGAACTCAAGCGCGCCGGTGCCGCGGCCGTTGATGGCCTCGCTATCGCACGCGTCTGGTAGGGGTGATTCGTGTGGCGGTAAAGATTGAGCGGTGCAACGAGCCGACAGGCGAACAGCTAGCGGCTTCCATAATCCTAACAGGCGCCTCGGCGCTACGTATGATGCGCGCCGAGCGCCGGCAGATGGGCTACATCGGCTGGAAGGACCTTGAGCCCGAGGAGGAGCGCCGCGTGCTGTGTACGTCATCGCCTTCGACCGAGGATATCTATCTTCCCGACCTGGTGCGAATTGGAGCCAAAAGCGGCGAGGTGCAAGAAGATCTGTGCTTGCTGGTGGGATCTGCGGCGCAGCGCCGACGCATGCCTGGCGTGGGCTGGTCCGTGTGTTCCGGGTTGCCTGCCGGCTCGATTCTAGAGGTGGAACCGGGGGTGTACAGCCTATCTCCCGAGGCCCTTTGTGTTGCCGTCGCCCGCGAGGTCGGCTGTATCCAGGCGTTTGCCCTGGCCCAGGAACTGTGTTCTAAGATTTCACTGAGCGATCGCGGGAAGTATCTGCCTCCCTATACCTCGCCTGTTGCGAATAGACTTGCAAAGGACAAGGACCAACCGGCAGACGTGGGCTACTTTGAAGTCGAGCCGGTGTTGACGCCCGATCGCCTGACAGATTACCTCGCGGCATGCAAGGGGAGTGCGGCCAAACAACTGCGGCGGCTGTGTCCCTATCTGTCGGAAAACCTGCGCTCACCCATGGAGTGCATCATGCTTGCCATGTTTTCGCTTCCGTTTTCCTATGGTGGATTTGCCTGCGGTCCCTTTAAGACCGACTACAAGATCGAGTTCGATGACCGCGCACAGGCAATCTCGGGGATGCCGCATGCAGTTTGCGATGCGTATCAGGAAGCAGCCCGGTTTGACCTGGAATACAACGGCGAGCTGGGTCATTCCTCTCGAAGGGGACGTGTCCATGATGAAAAACGGAACACGGGCTTGATTACTATGGGAATCGAGGTCGCGACGGTCAATAACGAGATGCTCTGCGACATGGAGGCAATGGAGGCACTCGCATGGCGCATCCACCAGCGCATGGGTAAGCGATATCAGAATCGCGTAGAGGCGCGTCGAAAGAGGCAAGATACTCTGCTGAATACGCTCCGAGCGTGCTTTGGGCTCAAGCCGGCGTAAAACTATGGCTTTATAGGGTGTCTGTTTATATGTCCTGTGCAAAAAACGGCAAATATGAGTACTGTTACTAGATTAGTGGCAGCAACAACAAAGAAACTTGGGCCGAAAATCTGGATTCATTGAAGAGATAATAAACGAATGTGGAATATCTTGGCGCCAAGCAGGCTGTGCGGAACTCAAAAAGGGCCCGTGGGACGGAAAAACGCTGCTACTAAATTGGTGACAGTACTCATATTTGACATTTTTTGGCCACAGAGGCTACCGGGGCGACGGTTTCGCTCTTTTTGCGCCGAAGCGATACACTGTCACCGTTTGATTTCTTCGCTCAAGGAGGATGCGCATGCCGTGCACAACGATTTTGGTTGGTAAGAATGCGAGCTACGACGGGTCGACGCTGGTCGCCCGCAACGAGGACTCGTCCAACGGGGTGTTTGAGCCCAAGCGCATGCGCGTGGTGCATCCCGACGAGCAGCCGCGCGTCTACACGAGCGTCCTGAGCCACCTGACCGTTGAGCTGCCCGACAATCCCATGCGTTACACAAGCGTCCCCGATGTTGTCCCGGGTCATGGCATTTGGGCCGAGGCCGGCTTCAACGAGCTCAATGTTGGCATGTCCGCAACCGAGACGCTCACCACCAACGAGCGCGTCCGCGGCGCCGATCCGCTCGTGGACTACGTGCCCGCCAAGGGCAACGAGGGCGAGGACGGCTATGTTCCGGCGCAGCCCGGCGGTCTGGGTGAGGAGGACATGGTGACCCTGGTGCTGCCGTACGCCAAGTCTGCCCGCGACGGCGTGCGCATTCTGGGCGACCTACTCGAGCGCTACGGTACCTACGAGAACAACGGCATCGCCTTTAGTGACGTTGACGAGATCTGGTGGCTCGAGACAGTAGGCGGCCACCACTGGATCGCACGCCGCGTGCCAGATGACTGCTACGTGACGATGCCGAATCAGCTCGGCATTGACGAGTTCGACGTCGAAGACGGCATCGGCGAGCAGGTCAACTACATGTGCAGTGCCGACATGCGCGACTTCATCGAGCGGAATCATCTCGATCTCGCGGTGGAGGGGTCCATGCCGTTCTCGCCGCGCGACGCGTTCGGCTCGCACTCCGACTCCGACCATGTGTACAACACGCCGCGCGCGTGGTATATGCAGCGCTATTTCAATCCGTTCGACGAGGTGTGGGACGGCCCGGACGCCGACCACAAGCCCACCTCCGACGACATCCCGTGGGCCCGTCAGCCTGAGCGCAAGGTGACCATCGAGGATATCAAGTACGTGCTGAGCTCCCACTACCAGGGCACCCCGTTCGATCCGTACGGCCAGCTGGGCGATGAGCGCACCCGCCACATGTACCGCACGATCGGCATCAACCGCCAGAGCCAGCTCGCGGTGATGCAGATCCGCCCGTACCGCCCGCAGGCCTCCCGCGCCATCCAGTGGATGGCATACGGCTCCAACCCGTTCAACACGCTGGTACCGTTCTTCCCGAACGTGGACACCACGCCCGCCTACCTTGAGGACACCACCACCCGCGTGACGTCCGAGAACTTCTACTGGGCCAACCGCATCATCGCCGCCCTGTGCGATGGCGCCTTCCGCTCCACGTCCAACGCCGTTGAGCGCTACCAGGAGAAGACCGGTGCGATGGGCCACCGCTTGGTCGCCGCCACCGACGAGCAGATCGCCCGTCTGGGCTTGACGGCCGCCGAGGAAGCCGCGCAGTCCGCCGCTGAAGAGGAATTTGAGGCCGACAACGTGGATGGCGATGTGCAGCCGATGACCCCGGACGAGACCATCGCCGCGCTGCGTAACCCCGAGGTGCGCGAGATTCTCGCCGCCGCCAACCAGACCATGGCCGACCAGCTCAAGGAGGAAACCGAAAAGCTGCTTGACTCCGTGCTGTACACTCGCAGCATGGAAATGAAGAACGGCTTCCACATGTCCGACTTTTAGTCCGTATTGAGCTCCCCTCCCTGAGGGGAGCTGACCGCGAAGCGGACTGAGGGGGCTAAGCCGTTAAGAAAACAGCCCAGTGGGCTGTTTTTAGGCGAAGAGGCGGCGACTGCCGCCCCACCACCCCGCCCCACCACACAAACACAGAAAGGCTTTATATGACCACCATCGAAGACTTCACCAGCCAGTACGGTCTGGTCCAGAAGATCGACGCATTCGGCTACATGAAGTACCTGGCCGAGAACCCTGACGCCCCGCGCAAGCACGGCAAGGTGGTGCTCGTCACCGCCGATACGCCGCTCAAGGCATCGCGCGGAGAAGGCAAGACCACCACGACCATCGCCCTGATCGACGCTCTGAACAAGCGCGGCATTGATGCGACCGCCGTGCTGCGTCAGCCGAGCATGGGCATCACCGCAGCCGGTTCCAAGGGCGGTGCCTCCGGCGGCGGCAAGGCTTCCCTGACCCACCCCGAGCTCATCGACTGGGGTCTGTGCGGCGAAATGGGCGCCATCGAGGCGGCCCAGAACCTGCTCGTCTCCTTCGCCGAGAAGGCCATCGATGACGGCAAGCTCGACACGATTCTCGTGCCGCGTGTCTCCGAGGTGCCGAGCCGCTCCCTGCGCTCCACCGCCGTGGACTACGGCAAGGGCAACGTGCCGGAGAAGGTCGTGCTCACGCCGACCTGCGAGCTCATGCAGATTGTGGTGCTCTCCCGCTCGATGGACGAGATTTCCGAGCGCGTGTCCAAGATGATCGCCGGCACCAAGGACGGCAAGGCCGTGACCTTCGGCGAATTCGTGGACCTGTGGCGTATCACTGGCATTCTGGCCGACGCGGTCAAGCCGGCCAAGACCGAGACCGTAAACGGCTCCCCGGTCTACGTGCACGGTGGCCCGTTCGCCAACGTGTCCATCGGCATTCCGACGCTGGTCTCCGTGGAAATGGCCTGCGCCCTGCATGACGTGGTCATCGTCGAGGCCGGTTACGGCACCGACGCCGGCGCCCAGAAGTGGCTGGACATCGCCTGCCGCGAATACGGCGCGCAGTGGCCGTCCGCCGCCATCGTGGTGACCCGTGCCTCCACCTGGCGCGACGATCCCGAGCTGGCCTGGCGCTACCCGTTCCACGTGCAGCGCCTGGAGAACCTGGACATTCCGACCTTCCCGCTCATCAACCTGTGGGAAGGCGAGGACGATCAGGTTCCGTCCCTGAAGGCCACCGCCGACGAGCTGGGCTTCCGCACGCCGATCATCGGCAACCTGTTCCGCGACGGCGGCGAGGCGCTGGCCCCGCAGCTTGACGGTTTCGTCGACGCGTTGCAGAACGGCTCCATGCCGGCCGAACCGCACTCGCACAAGGGCATGGCCCTGACCGAGAACGCCAAGTGGGTGGCCGAGAACGCCTACGGCGTACCGGCCGAGCGCGTGATTTACAAGCCGGGCTTCACCGAGTCCGTGTCCGAGGCCATGGAACTGTGCCAGAGCGCAGGCATCTCGCTGGACGATCTGGCGTTCGTGGCGGTCAAGTCCCCGGCGACCATGACCGACAACGACCGTGCCCCCGAAGAAGAGCGCACCGTGACCCTGAAGAAGGTTGAGGTGCATGCCGGTGCCGGTCTGGTCCACGTCAACCTGACCACCAGCCTCACCACCCCCATGCCCAAGATCGTGTGATGACAGGCACAAGGTGAGGTAACTCGCTTTCGAGGGGCGGGGGAATGGTGGCAACTAGAAGTTGCTACCATTCCAGCCCCAGTCGGTGGTGGCGGTGTAACGGATGTAGGTGCGGTCCTCGGGAATGCCGAGCGGGGAGTTCAGCGCGGCCATAATGCTCTCGGTCAGCTTTTCCCAAGCAGAGCCCGGCACAGAGCGGCCGAACACGTTGACTTCCACATAGGCGGCGGGCTGGTCATCGCTACCACCGAAGTAAATCGGCATATTGTCCTCGAACGGGCACATTAGCCAGCCCTCGGACTTGCCCGGCACGGCGGTAATCGCCTTGCCATAGGCGGCCTTCAGTGCCTCGCGCTGCTCAGGGGTGGTGGACACGGACACATGAGTGTGAATAACGGGCATAATTCCTCCTTGATTCGGTTCGCTTCCAGTCTAGCCTCAGCGGTTGCTGTTGAACATGGCATGCGGATGTAGGAAGCTGCTTGCAGAACGGACCGGGGCAAGGCCAATTTGGGGAGATTATTGGCCTTTCCAGCCAATATATGTTCCGCAGTCAGCCCAATAGTGTTGAATACCCTTGTGAGAAAACTGATTGAACAACTGATGAAGTTCGGCATTGTGGGCGTCATCGCCTTTGTTATCGACTGGGGTATTCTCAACCTATTGGTTGGCATATTCCACATGCACAACGTGCTGGCTGCCACCGTCTCTTTCATCATCTCGCTGATTTTCAACTATCTGGCGAGCATGAAATTCGTATTCAAGCATCGTGATGACATGGCGCGCTGGATGGAGATTCTTATCTTCGTGGCGGGCGCTGTAGTCGGTCTGTTCATGAATGACGCGATTATCTGGATTTCCACTTATGGCATGAACCATGATGCCTATGTATCGCAGCATGCCGAATATCTGTTGCGCACCAATATCGGCAAGTTGGTGGCCACTGCCGTGGTAATGATCTGGAACTTCTTGATTCGCAAGTGGCTGCTCGACGATACGCACACCAATGCGATGAACCGTCTGAAGTCCGCTGAAAATCGACTGAATGCCGAGGAGCTTGAAGCCAAGTGGCAGAACAGCTTCTCCCACAAGCTCGGCATCTGGTCCCTGGAACACACGCCCAAAGGCTGGCCGAAGTAGCGTTTTGACGTATAAGCCCCCCCTCGTCAGAGGGGGCTTAGCTTTTGTCTCACACACTCACTTCAGTCAAGGTCGGCTGCTCGGTGGAGCCCTTGATCTGCTTGAAGCCAATCAGCGCAATCACCAGCGAGACCAGTGCCAAAGTGGTCACCACCATGAAGCCGCCATGCGAGCCCATGCGGTCGATGAACTGGCCGGCAATCGCCGAACCGGCGGAGGAGCCGATAGAATTCATCGCACCCATCCACGCCATGCCTTCGGTCAGGCGGGAAGGCGGCACCAAGTGCAGCATGAGCTGGTTGCCGTTAATCCACGTCGGAGCCTGGCACACGCCGATGATCAGGTAGATGATCATAATCACCCACAGATGCTTGGCGAACAGGAACGTGCTGATGCCGATGTTCACCACGGCCAGGCAGAAGTAGAAGCGCTTCCACAGGGCAATCGACCAGTTCTTCGCGCCGTACACCAAGGCGCCCATCAACGAGCTGATGGAGAAGCAGGCGAATACAAAGCCCGTGTACTGCTTCATATTCGACTCGGTGGCGAATGCGATGATCGAGATGCCTGTAGCCGACTGGAACGCGCCCAAGCCGAACCAGGTGACGCATACCGCAATCAGACCCGGTCCCCAGATGGACGCCTTCTTGCCGGAACGCGCATCGGCGACCGCCTGCTCAATGGCGGCGTTAATCGTGGCCTCATCGGTCACGCCTTCGCGCTCAAGACGGCGGCGAGTCTCCTCGGCTGCGGTCTCCACCTTCAACGCTTCGGCTCGAGCCGCCTCGCGCTCACGGTATTCCTTGCGGGAAATGCCCTCAGCGCGGGCCAGCTGAGTCTGTGACGGTGGCTCAGTGGTCAGCTCGGTCAAGAACATCAGCGCGCCCACCACCACGCACATGCCGGTGAACGAGAATGCCAGCAGACCGGAGATCACGGCCAGTGTGGAAGCCAGTGGATTGCCGATTACCCACATGCATTCGTCCAGCACGCCGCACAGGGAGAGCGCACGGTTGGTACGCTCCTGATCGCCCTTCAGGATTTTGGTCCAGCGCGCGCGGCTCATCGCGCCCCACGGCGGAATAGCTGCCAGGAACGGCGTCAAACAGTACAGCACCCATTCCGGCGCACGATTGGTGATGGATGTGGTCAGCGCGACGGCGGCGACAATCCACACCAGAATCGTTGGAATCGAAACCTGCCGCTGGCCGAACTTGTCGGTCAGCTTGCCGAGCAGCGGCGTGGCCACGGCCAGTGCAATCGCCTGAATGGCGGTGAGCATACCTGCCAGCGAGTAGTTGCCGTAGTAATGCTGCACGGAAATGGTGATGGTCATGCCCACCATCGGGAACGGCATGCAGGCAATCACCGAACCGATGGAATAACGAGCGGTATGAGGTATGCGCAGCAACTCCGCATACCCACCAAAAACTTTGTGACCCACTTCCTTGATGCCAGCCATAATGGTGTTCGAGTTGGACAGGTTGTTGGACATAACAGCACTACGCTCCTTTCCGCTCCCGATTGGATGTTCCCCGCTGACGTGGCGTTGCCGGCGAAGCCCTCATCGAATGATGTGTTGTCCATGGTCGCGCAAAGTTTGCGTTGGATTTCCCTATTCGCATATTTGCGTCACGGATACTCTAATCGTTGGTTAGGGCGCGACACGCGGTAGATTGGAGATATTAAGACAACGTTCTCATGTTCTTCGGCGAACATCGCAAGATGCCCGTAGGAATAAAAAGAAAGGCGGCTCATGAGCGCAACCACCATCCACTTCGTTCGCCACGGCAAGGTCTACAACCCTGACCATCTGCTCTATGAGCGGCTGCCCGACTTCCATCTCTCCGATCTTGGCCGGCGTATGGCACAGGCCACCGCCGCCTATCTGGCCAATAGCCCTCAGACCAATACGATTTCCGCGGTGTATTCGTCTCCCCTGGACCGCACGCGCGAGACCGCCGACGCGATTCTTGACGCGTTGAATCCCGTGCGCGAGGCCCGAGGCGAAGCCCCGCTCATGCTCACCGCCGATGAGCGAGTGATTGAGGCCGGCAACGAGTTCCGCGGCAAGCGTATCGGCCATGGCGAAGGCGCGCTGTGGAAGAACGGCAATTGGAAACTGGTCACCAACCTGTACAAGCCGAGTTGGGGCGAATCCTATCAGCACATTGCGCAGCGCATGGATGATTTCGCACGCGAGAAGGTCGCCCAACACCCCGGCGAACAGATTGTGGTGGTCAGCCACGAATCGCCGATTTGGAGCTACCGGCACATGCTGGAAACGGGGCACCCCGAACACAACATGCTGTTGCGCCACACCGCGCTCGCTTCTATCACCTCCATCACTTACGATTGCAATACCGGGAAAATAATGTCCATTACGTACGCCGATCCGGCGGCGGACGTCGAATAATGTGAACCAAAACATGCGGTGGCTCAATCGCGGTCGGGGATGACTGCGGTTCGGGCCGGCCGCACGATATACAAGGAGAAAGTATGTCTTTTGTATACGACCAGAAGGTCGTCGACTCGATGTACGGCTCGCACGTGGTCTCCATGGCAGTTGACTACGGTGTCGATCTGGTCAAGATGTGGCCGTTGCAAACGAACCAGGAACTGGAAAACGATGTCAAATATGCGGAGAACCTGCAGGTGATGTTCTCCGGCATGATGACGCAGGTGCTGCTGAAACGCTCCGAAGAAGTCGACCAGTCGGTTGCGGAAGCCGTATACGAAGGCATGGATGTGCTTCCCGGCGTCGATCCGGAAATCATCCGCACGCTGATGGATGCCAACCGCGCCTATGACGTGATGGCCTCCTACCACGGGGTCGACGGCATCGAACTGTTCATGGAAACCGCCAGAATACTCGGCATCGACGTGGAGACCCGAATCGAAAAGGAAATCCAAGACCTCATGGAGAACCTCTCACGCACTATGCGCAGCGCCTCCGGATTCGAAGTCGACGATGACGTGGCGGAAAACGTCGGCATCTGCCAGTCGGCCACGGTGGACCGCAACGAATTCGCAAGACGCTACCTCGCCTCGATGACGGTTCTCGACGCGCTGATAAACCTCATGTGCTATGGCACCGACGATTCGCAGGAGCAGGCCATCCGCGTGCTGCCGGTGCTGCTGTTCGTCAACGCCATGCGCAACCAGCTGTCGATTCCGCCCACTTTCATCAACGCCGAACAGCTCATCAACCTGTTTGGTCTGCGTGACACCGCCCGCCAGTTCGGACGGCCCCAGTCGGTGTTCGACAGCTCGTTCAACCCGCTGACGTTCTCCACCACCGTCAAGTACCTCGCTTTCTTCGCGGGGCAGGAATGGCTGCGGCATATGAGGTTCCTGGAGTGGGACCCGAAGCAGGCCGAACAGGACGCCAAAGACGAGGACGAGCGCAAAAGCAGGGAAGCGCTCGCAAAGAAATACAATTTGACGAGCGATGGCGATAACGCGGCTTCCGACGCGGATTTGGATTCGTCTGCAGACTCGAATTTGTCTGAGGATTCGGACTCGTCGGAAGAGGCCGGTTCGGAGCCGACCGAGGAATAAGTGTTGCGGGCGGTCGTGTGACGTCTGACGGTGAAGGCTTTGCGTGTACTTGCGTTGCGTGCGCTTGTGCTTGCGCTCGAATTGCGCGTGGCCGTCGCCTATCCCACGCGTTACATCCGCAACGACGTCACTACCCGTAACGAATGATCTGAAACGAATAATCCCGGTATCCTGCGATTGCACAGGATACCGGGATTATTCGTTATTCGTTATGGTGTGCCACGTTTTGTGTGGCGATAAGGCGGGGATCAGAGCGGAATCAGAGCTGCTGATCGGTGCCGTTCGCCGGATCATTCGGTACTGCCGGAGCGTCCGAATCCGCCGGAGCGTCGGTATTCGGCTGCTCGTGCGGATGCTGGAACTGGGCCGGCACTTCCGGCATCGGTGGAATGGACGGTGTCGGAGGCATGGTCGGAACAGCCGGCATCGGAGGCATAGACGGTACGGACGGAGCCTCCGCCAGCGGATTCTGCTGAG
>ENA-OPVL01002040-OPVL01002040.1-human-gut-metagenome-genome-assembly--contig:-NODE-2040-length-11394-cov-1.970721_pt1 | contig 11394 bp, 12 predicted proteins | sample MGYA00241496_ERZ501984 | MGnify/ENA primary metagenome ERZ501984 (study PRJEB25962, sample SAMEA2042986) | human gut metagenome | biome: human gut; feature: human-associated habitat; material: faeces... | reverse complement strand
TACTTGTACTACTTGTTGAATTATGTAAATCTCTCAAAGAACCCTCTCGCTATCGTTTCTCGATTGCGGCTGCAAAGGTAAGAACTTTTTTCTAACTGACAAACTTTTCAAGGAAAATTTTGAAAGTTTTTTTTCAAAGCCCCCGGATGGTCGGATATTCGCTTAGCCTAGCTAACCTCATCCTCGCTATCACTGAAACTACCCCATCATCATGTTAACTGCCGACCTTCTCGCTCGAATGCGGGTGCAAAAGTAATTCTTCTAATACAAACTTCCAAATGGTTTGAAAACTTTTTTATACGTTCCGCTCTGGATACAAATACTCTATCTTTAAGGTACGTAAGAAAAAATATTGGGATATTATCATGATAAAAAGGAAAATAAACAGCTGAGTTATTTTGCCATTTGCCTCAACTATTGCATACATAAGTTCTTCTATCACAACCAACTTTCCCGCATCATTCACCATTTGTCCCTGTAAAAGTCCTTTCAGAGTTGCCGGCCAGTTAGCATTAGCTGATAAAGTCGTCAATGCCGTGAAAAGCGGGGCAATCCGTAAGTTTGTCGTCATGGCCGGATGCGACGGGCGCATGAAAAAACGTAACTACTATACCGAATTTGCCGAACAATTGCCGGATGACTGCGTGATTCTGACAGCAGGTTTCGCCAAGTACCGATACAACAAACTGTCGTTAGGAGATATCAACGGCATTCCCCGTGTATTGGATGCCGGACAGTGCAATGACAGCTATTCACTGGCGGTAATAGCCATGAAGCTGAAAGAAGTATTCCAGCTGAACGACATTAATGAACTTCCCATAGTCTACAACATAGCGTGGTACGAACAGAAAGCAGTTATTGTATTATTGGCATTATTGAGCCTCGGTGTGAAGGATATTCACTTAGGACCTACATTGCCCGCTTTCCTTTCTCCAAATGTCGTCAAGGTACTGGTTGATATGTTCCATATTGCAGGTATCGGTAGCGTGGAAGATGATTTGAAGAAATTCGGGTTATAGATGAAAGGGTACTGAAACTATCCTTTTATCACGTTATTTATCGCTTCCTCCGTTCCGCAGAATGGCCCGTGTGATTGTAGTTTTATGGTACACATGGCGGCGGCAAAGCATCCCGCTTCCCGGTGGGATGCGCCTTTGTTGCGCATATACAGATACCCCACCATATAGGTGTCTCCGCATCCCGTTGCATCTGTTATCTGAAGGGCCGGATAGGCGGGTATTTCGTGGAATTCTCCTTGGGCATATATCAGCGAACCTTTATCTCCCAGGGTCAGCAGCACTTCCTTCACGCCCCAGTCTGCAATCAGCAATGCAGCTTCGTGCGGTTCACTGCATCCGGTCAGCACTTCCATTTCAGCTTCGTTGGCTTTCAGGATATGGATATACTTCAATGCTTCTTTCTTTTCCGGCCAGTCTACGGCCAGCACCTTTTCATTCTCCACCTTGCGGAGAAATCCTTGCACGTCTACCGAGAGGAGTCCCTTGCCGGACAAGAACTTGATGACCTCCAAAGAGAAGTCGTCGGCAAGCAGACTGCCCAAGTGGATAATCCGTGCATCGGTATCTTTCAAACCTTCCACGGTGAAAGGGTCTGCTTTTGCCGTGACACGTTGTGTACGTTCGTTCTGGTTTTCTCCATAAATATTCTCGAAACAGACGGAATGTGTGCTGTGCAAGGCTTTGACGGAAATACCTTCTTTCCGAATGTCTTCCACAATGCCCATGTCAGTATCAGCCAAAGCTGTTACCAATAAAAAATCGTTAGCATTCAAGTGCTTGATGGCATGTGCAAAGTAGAAGGAGGTGCCTCCCGGCATATATATGGTATTTTTAGGGGTTACGACTTTATCTTGGGTAATATAACCGATGCAACATAGACTGTGTGTGTTCATTTCTTTGTTGGCTTTTTATTGCTTTATTGTATTGATTCCGTAAATTGGGCGCGAAGATAGTGATTTAATAACAATTCGACTATATTTGCAGCTGTAAATGTAGCCTCATTGAATATGAATTCATTAAAAACGAAAAGAGTACGTATGATAGTTGGCATTATAGTGGGTATTGTGGCTGTTGCGGTCATAGTGGGATTCGTTTTTGTCAATCAGCCGAGTTTCGGGAGGGCTCCTCAAGGAGAACGGTTGGAGAGGATTAAGAAGTCGCCTCATTACAAAGACGGAGAATTCCGGAATCTGCACAGTACGATGATGATGACTTCCCAAAAGGGACGTTTGGGAGCTTTCTGGGGATTCTTGTTTAAGCAAGAAACCGATTTACGTCCTGAAAAAGAGATTCCGGTTATAAAGACGGACCTCAGCAAGATAAGCAAGGACGAGAATGTATTGGTATGGTTCGGACATTCATCCTATTTTATCCAGATAGACGGAAAGCGTATACTGGTAGACCCCGTATTTTGTGGGGCTTCTCCGGTTTCGTTTGTAAACAAGCCGTTCAAGGGGGCAGATGCCTACAAGCCTGCCGATATGCCGGAGATTGACTATCTGGTGATATCACATGACCATTGGGACCATCTGGATTATGAAACGGTGATGCAGCTGAAAAATCGGGTAGATAAGGTGGTCTGTCCTTTGGGGGTAGGTGAACATTTCGAGTATTGGGGATTTGAGAAATCATCCCTGGTTGAGCTGGATTGGTTTGAAGATACTGTACTGGATAAGGGATTTCTGCTTCATTGCTTGCCCGCCCGGCATTTTTCGGGCCGCTCGTTGAAAGCGAATCAGGCACTATGGGCCTCTTTCCTTATCGAAACCCCTTCGCAGAAGATTTATATGGGCGGTGATAGTGGATATGATACGCATTTTGCCGAAATAGGCAAGCAATATCCCGGCATTGACCTTGCCATATTGGAGAATGGGCAGTATAACGAAGATTGGAAATATATCCATACCATGCCCCAATATTTGGGACAAGTGGCCAGGGACTTGAATGCGGAAAAGCTTCTGACTGTCCATCATTCCAAATATGCTTTGGCTAGACACCGCTGGGACGAACCGTTGAAGAATGCCATGAATCTGAAAGAGAAAGACTCTTTGAACGTGTTGATGCCTATTATAGGGGAAGTGGTCCGGTTAAAATAATGAACGATATTGATTATTTAGCTATTGACGAGTTATTAACGGAAATATATATCCCTATCGAAAATAAAAGTAAGATAATATGTTGGAATTACCCGAAGTTATCACCCTGAGCAAACAAGTGAACAACGCCTTGAGCGGTAAAACAATCACGCAGGTATTCAATGCCACCAAACCGCATAAGTTTACGTTCTATAACGGCGATCCGTCGGAGTATGGTAAACTGCTCGTAGGCAAAACCATCCTTTCATCCGAAGGATATGGCATGTTTGTCAATTTCAATCTTTCGGATAATGTGATCATGAACATAGGCGACGGAGTCAGTGTCCGTTATTATAGTGCGGGAGATAAGATTCCTGCCAATTACCAGTTGTTGCTGACGTTTAATGATGATTCATTCCTTGTCTTCACGGTTGCAATGTATGGTTTTATCAATGTTTACCCTGATAGCTATATCGACAATAAGTACTATAAATTGAGTCGGGAAAGCATTTCGCCGTTGAGCGATAAATACACCGAAGCGGAATTTGAGAAACTCGTTGCCGAAGCAAAGAAGACCCTCTCTGCTAAAGCTCTATTAGCAACCAATCAGCGTATTCCCGGTGTAGGTAACGGCGTAACGCAGGATATTCTGTTCAATGCACGGATAAATCCCAAACAGAAAGTGCTACTTCTGTCGGATAATCAGAAAGACGTTCTTTTTAATGCTCTAAAAGAAACATTGGTGGATATGACGTTCGAGGGCGGACGCGATACGCAAACAGATCTTTATGGCAACGCCGGAGGTTACAAAACCATTCTTTCTGCCAAAACATGGAAGAATCCTTGTCTCCGTTGTGGCAGTACCATCATAAAAGAGGCTTATATGGGTGGTTCGGTATATTATTGCCCAACGTGTCAACAGATAAAAGAATAAATGTCCACATTCTGTTAGCTCCCTTTATGTACGATGCAAGGAATTAATATTCTGTATAACAGTTTATTAATTCCTTGTATCGCATTCTGTTAATATCGTGTCTACACGATATTCGTATCCTGCGAACACGATATGAATATCTTCTTTTCTTTATACTTTGTACGGACAAAAGGGGTGTTTTATAAAGCCCGCCCTTTATAAACGTTTGACTGGGACAATGGAACCAGGACTCCGTTCAGCGTCAGGGTATTCGAATTGAAGTTCGGGCTGATTCTTGCCGATGCATTATTGCCGCCGTTGGTCAGTGTGATATACACTTGTGCGGATATTCCGATGCCTTGTACGCTGAAGCTGCAATTCACGTTTCCCTTTTTGTCGGTCGTGATTTTCATTTCCTTTCTGCTGCCGTCCACTGTGATGCCGCCTATTCCGTTGGGGCCTGCAAGGGCATTGTTGGCAGCTATTTGTACGGATGCGTGTTCACCGTCCATCAGAACGAAGTTTGTTGTCGATGAAACAAATGCGCTCCGTCCTCTCTTGAACACCAGCTGGTCTGCTTCCAATACAAACTTGCCCTCTTTCAATGCCTGGACGGCAATGGCATAGTTCCTTTCATTTTCCGCTTTTTCGCGTGCTTTCTGGGCTTCGCGTTGGGCTTTACGCTCTGCTTGGCGTGTTTCGCTGCTACTCTGTGCATACATCAGGGTCGATGCACTTACCAACACCAGTGTGATTAATGTAATGATTCGTTTCATAATTGTTCTTTGTTATTTAGTTAAGACCTTCTGGTTAATTAACAAATGAAAAACCAAAAAGATGCAGCTTGAATCTTAAATAAGCGTAAGACTTAACACTTCTTTGGTTTTGTTGGAAGTTCGTATTAAATTTCTTCCAAGGCATAATACTGGTAGTCCCGGAGAATGGTTTGAAGAAAGTTTTCCGGGTTACCGTCATGAGGAGTGATGGAGAGAAGTTCCTGCACTTTTTTCGCAAGGGAGGCAATGCGGCGTGTACGGTCTTTCTTACCCGATTGCAGGGTCCGAGTAATGACGTTGATTTGCTCCAATGACAAGTCGGAAGCTTGTGGATAGGTAGGCCGGTAGTCTTTGGTCAGGTAGTCGAACTCATCGAGGCTGACGTGTATCTTGCGGTAATTCTTTTCCTTGATTACCATGGTGCCGGCAGCAAGGTCGCCCATTCGCTGGCTGTTTTTGGTCAAAAGGACGACCAGAAGTCCCAGGCGGTCACCGGTCCGTCGATAGGAAAGAGAAGCCATCGGAGCAGGTACGAGCCTATGCCGGGCGTGGAACCGTCTGCTTTTACGACACGGATGTTCATCAGCCGCTTGCCGAGACTTTGTCCCTGGTTGAACATTTCGCAGAGAAATGCGTAAAACAAGACCGGCAGGTAGACGATAGCGAGGAAGAAAAGCATCGTGAAATCAGAGGGCAGATGAATCCGTGAAAACAAGGCCAAAGTAGAAAATACATAGAATCCGAGCAGAATATAGTCTATGACCAGTGCAATGAGCCGTTCACCGATACTGGCAGGCGTTTGACTGATGCGGACAAACTGCCCGGTGATAATTGTAGATTCTGCCATTCCTGATAAAACATTTTTAGTATTTCATTGCAAATATATCATTATTCTCTTATTTTTGTTACCGATTTCAGACAAAACTTCTCTGAAATATTCATGGGGTATGAAAGAAGTGACGTTTATCCGGCGGAACATCGAAAAATGGAAACAAGCAGAAAAAATAGTGGAGCAGGCGGACAGTCTGTCTCCCGATGAGCTTGCCGACGCATATACGGAGCTTACGGCAGACCTGGCTTTTGCCCAAACGCATTTCCCCGCTTCCCGCATCACTATCTATCTGAACAATCTTGCCTCGGCATTGCACAACCGCATTTATAGAAACAAGCGCGAGAAATGGTCAAGAATTATCACCTACTGGACCCGTGAAGTGCCTTCGGCCATGCACGATGCACGCCGTGAGCTGGTGGCTTCCTTCATTATATTTGTGGTCAGCGCATTGATAGGAGTGGTATCCGCTGCCGGAGACCCCGATTTTGTGCGTTTGATTTTAGGAAACTCCTATGTGGATATGACTTTGAACAATATCGCTAATGGTGAACCTATGGCTGTATATAACGGTTCCTCCGAGTTCCCCATGTTTCTGAGTATCACGCTGAACAATATCATGGTCTCCTTCAACTGCTTTGCCATGGGGTTGCTGACCAGTTTTGGCACCGGATACATGCTCCTTAACAATGGTATCATGATAGGGGCTTTCCAAACCTTCTTTTATCAGCACGACTTGCTTTGGGAGTCCTTCCTTGCCATTTGGCTGCACGGGACACTCGAAATCTGGGCGATTATTGTAGCCGGTGCCGCCGGTCTTGCCCTGGGCAACGGATGGCTCTTTCCCGGAACCTATTCAAGGCTGGAATCTTTCAAACGGGGAGCCAAAAAAGGACTGAAAATAGTGGTGGGTACGGTACCCGTATTCATCATGGCAGGATTTATAGAAGGATTCGTTACCCGCCATACCGAACTTCCGGATGCTTTGAGGTTCGGCTTTATTCTACTCTCTTTGTCGTTTATCTTTTTTTATTATATTTATTTACCTAAACAGAAAGAAGCATGGAAGCACAGAAACCTAAAATCGCACTGTATGTACAACGTTCTTTTGGAGAGAAACTAACTGCTACCTTTGATTTTATCAAAGAGAATTGGAAGCCGTTGATGAAATTCACCACATATCTGATGTTGCCGCTTTGTCTGCTTCAGGGACTGAGCTTGAACGGGCTGATGAGCGGTACAATGGCTCTGGGTGATATGACCGGAGGCTCGTTCGACTCTTCTGTTGTCGGAGCGTCCATCATGGCACTGGTGACTTATTACAGTCTGTATGCCGTTCTCTATCTGCTAGGAACTGTCATGCTGACCTCTTTGGTCTACGCATTGGTCCGTACTTACAATGAACGGGAAGAATGCTTGGAGGGAGTGACGTTAGGGATGCTGAAGCCCTTGTTGTTCCGTAATGTCAGAAGGGTATTTCTGATAATGATTATCGGTGTGCTTTTGGTGCTGTTTGTAGGGCTTATTGTTGGTTTTATAGCCACCGTCATTCCGTTCATGGCGATTGCGTTCTTGTTCGTTCTGCTCGTTGTGGTGGTGTCTGTGCCACTTGCTATTTGGGCTCCAGTCTATCTGTTCGAAGATATCTATATCATAGATGCCTTGAAGAAGGCCTACCGACTGGGTTTCGCTACCTGGGGAGGTATCGTACTGATTTCCATTGTTATGGGATTCATCGCCGCCATCTTGCAGGGAGTGACGATGATTCCATGGTATATCGGGACTATTGTGAAATATATCTTTGCAATGACTGATGCAGGTGGCGGTGCCACTGTATCGGCAGCCAGTCGGACTGAACTTTGCGCAATATTTGTTCTCCATCCTGATGTTGTATGGTTCTTACTTATCGGCTATATTCGGTATCGTCGGTCTGGTTTATCAGTATGGTCATGCATCGGAAGTAGTGGACAGCATAACGGTAGAAAGTGATATTGACAATTTTGATAAACTCTGATAACGGACTATGAATATGGCTCCGGCTGATACACTGGTTTGTGATACTGCACAGGTTGCCGCTTGGCAGTCTGACCCGGCGTTTGCTTACAGTCGTGAGTTGATAGCTCCCGAAATTAATGTACTTGAGTGGTTCAGCAGATGGTTCGGCAAGCTGCTGGACAAGATATTCGGGAATACGTTGGTGGCAGAATATTCGGAGGTCGTATTGATATGCATTGCCGTTCTTATCCTGGTATTGGTCATTTGGTTTGTGTACAAGAAGCGTCCGGAACTGTTCATGCGTTCGCGCAAGAGTACCCTGCCCTATACAGTGGGGGAGGACACCATCTATGGAGTGGATTTTGCGGAGGGAATTGCCGATGCGCTTGTCCGGACGGATTATCGGGAGGCGGTGCGTTTGCTCTATCTGCAGACGCTGAAACAGCTCAGCGATGGAAAACGTATAGACTGGCAGTTATATAAAACGCCAACACAATATATCTATGAAGTCCGTCTGCCAGCTTTCCGCCAAATGACCAACCATTTTCTACGAGTACGTTACGGAAATTTTGAAGCGACCGAAACTTTGTTCCATGCGATGCGGGATTTGCAGAAAGAAGTGGAGAAAGGAGGGGCGGCATGAAGGGGAACCATTGGTTTATAGCCGGTATCATTGTTTTTCTGGTGTTGATGTTTGCGATAGAGTGCCGTCTGCCAAAGAAGTTTGTCTGGAACCCTACGTTCAGCCATTATGACAAGCAACCGTTCGGCTGTGCCGTGTTCGATAGCCTGCTGTCTTCATCGTTGCCGAAGGGATATTCGTTGTCGAGAAAGACTTTTTATGAACTGGAGCAGGAAGATACGACGCTCCGCCGCGGAATACTGGTTGTTACCGATAACCTGCATTTGACGGATGTAGATGTGGAGGCGATGTTGAAGATGGCGGGACGGGGAGACCGGATTATGCTGGTGGGGAGCTCTTTCAGCCGTATTTTGAAAGATACGCTGGGATTTGAGTGCAGCTATTCCTATTTCAGTCCGTCGGCTTTGAAAAAATATGCCACTGCATTGCTTTCGAAAGACAGTTTGTGCTGGGTGGGGGATTCGGCGGTTTATCCGCAGCAGACTTTCTGTTTCTATCCCCAACTTTGTCAGTCTTATTTCTTTGCAGATTCCATTTCTAGTAAAGTGTTGGCGGAAAAAACTGTTACCGGAGAAACTGCTCATCCGGTTGCCATGTCGGTTTCTTGGGGAAAAGGGGAAGTTATACTGGCTTCCACTCCCCTGCTTTTTACGAACTATGGTGTGCTGGATGGGAAGAATGCGGCTTATCTTTTTCGTATATTGTCCCAGATGGGTGGATTTCCCATTGTCCGTACCGAAGGCTATATGAAAGAAACAGCCCAGGTACAGATGTCTCCTTTTCGCTATTTCCTTTCGCAGCCGCCGCTTCGCTGGGCATTGTACTTGAGTATGGTTTCCATCCTGCTCTTTATGATATTTACAGCCCGCAGGAAGCAGCGCGCCATTCCGGTTATCCGCGAACCGGAAAATAAGTCTTTGGAGTTTGCAGAGTTGATAGGTACTCTTTATTATCAGAAGAAGGACCATGCTGACTTAGTCCGCAAGAAATATCTCTATTTTGCGGAGGAACTGAGGAGGGAAATACAAGTGGATGTGGAGGAAGTGGCAGAGGATGAGCGCTCTTTCGGCAGGATTGCCCGGAAGACGGGTATGGAAGCGGGGGAAATAGCCGCGTTCATCCGCGAGGTGAGGCCGGTGGTGTACGGAGGGCGCAGTATCTCTGAGGAAGAGATGAAACGGCTTATTGATAGAATGAATGAAATAATCAATCATATATAAAGAAGATATTTATGGAAGAGAACACAGAAAAACGGGTGGACTTGACTCTCTTTTCCGAGAAGATACAAGCGTTGAAGGACCGGATTGCTACGGTCATAGTGGGGCAGGAGCAGACGGTGGACCTGGTGCTGACGGTTGTCCTGGCAAACGGTCATGTGTTGCTGGAGGGAGTGCCGGGGGTGGCAAAGACACTGCTTGCCCGTCTGGTGGCACGCTTGATTAAGGCGGACTTCAGCCGCATTCAGTTTACTCCGGACTTGATGCCGAGTGACGTGTTGGGTACTACGGTCTTCAACATGAAAACCAATGACTTTGACTTTCATCAAGGACCGGTGTTTGCCGACCTCGTGCTGGTGGACGAGATAAACCGCGCTCCCGCCAAGACGCAGGCAGCCTTGTTCGAGGTTATGGAAGAACGGCAGGTCAGCATTGACGGTACCACGCATCAGATGGGAGAACTCTATACGATTCTGGCAACCCAGAATCCGGTGGAGCAGGAGGGGACTTATAAGTTGCCTGAAGCGCAACTGGACCGCTTCCTGATGAAAATAACCATGGGATATCCCTCATTGGAGGAGGAGGTGGACATCCTGGAGCGCCACCACGCCAATGCTTCGTTGGTGAAGTTGGAGAGCCTGGCGCCCGTGCTCACAAAAGAAGAACTGCTTTCGTTGCGCAGGCTGATGGAACACGTGTTTGTAGACCGCACGCTGCTTCAGTACATCGCGTTGATTGTACAGCAGACGCGTACCAGCAAGGCTGTATATTTAGGAGCTTCTCCGCGTGCGTCCGTGGCAATGATGCAGGCCTCCAAGGCATATGCACTGTTGCAGGGACGTGACTTTGTGACACCGGAGGATATTAAGTTCGTTGCTCCGTATGTGCTTCAGCATCGCTTGATATTGACAGCGGAAGCCGAGATGGAAGGCTATTCGCCGGTAAAGGTGACGCAACGTCTGATTGATAAGGTGGAAGTGCCGAAATGAGATTAGGCCGCCGATTCTATATTGCTCTTGTTCTGATAGTCCTGCTGATGGGTATCGGGTACGTCTTTGCTCCATTCTTTGCAATCGGGCAGTGGGCGCTTTTTGTTTTGGCGGTGTCGGCGCTGGTGGATGGGGTGATGCTCTATCGCATTCGCGGCATCCGGGCATTCCGCCAGTGTGCTACCCGCTTCTCCAACGGAGATGAGAACACCGTGAACATACGTGTGGAGAGCAGTTATCCGCATCCGGTGGCTGTGGAAGTGGTGGATGAGATTCCTTTTGCATTCCAGTTGCGGAATATTGATTTCCGGATGAGGCTCCAGGCGAATGAGGGCAGGACGATTACGTATCATCTGCGTCCCACGCGGCGGGGGATTTACTCTTTCGGACGGATTCGGGTGTTTGTGGCAGGCAGAATGGGATTGCTTTCCCGCAGATATACTTGCGATGCTCCGCTGGATGTCAAGGTATATCCGTCCTATCTGATGCTCCATCGGTATGAGTTGCTTGCTATCAGCGACAACTTGACGGAATTGGGCATCAAACGTATCCGCAGGGTGGGGCATCATACGGAGTTCGAACAGATAAAGGAGTATGTGAAAGGCGACGATTACCGCACGATAAACTGGAAAGCAAGCGCCCGGAGGCACGAACTTATGGTAAATGTCTATCAAGACGAGCGTTCCCAGCAAATCTATAACGTGATAGACAAGGGGCGGATTATGCAGCAGGCATTTCGCGGGATGACCTTGCTGGACTATGCTATTAATGCCTCCCTGGTTCTTTCGTACGTTGTCATGCGGAAGGAGGATAAAGCCGGACTGGTAACGTTTAATGAGCACTTTGATACATTTATCCCCGCCTCCCGACAGCCCGGACAAATGCAGGCGTTATTGGAGAACCTTTACAGCCAGCAGACTACTTTTGGGGAGACCGAC
>ENA-OPVL01002037-OPVL01002037.1-human-gut-metagenome-genome-assembly--contig:-NODE-2037-length-11399-cov-2.229020_pt1 | contig 11399 bp, 10 predicted proteins | sample MGYA00241496_ERZ501984 | MGnify/ENA primary metagenome ERZ501984 (study PRJEB25962, sample SAMEA2042986) | human gut metagenome | biome: human gut; feature: human-associated habitat; material: faeces... | reverse complement strand
ATCGGAACATGTATGCAGTTATATCCGGTGTGGAAGATCGGGTCTGGGCTTCCGATTGTTATGGGAGTCAGCTTTACGTTTCTTGGAAGTCTGTTAGTAATCTGTACCAATCCGGAACTTGGATATGAAGGGATGGTTGGTGCTGTTATTTTAGGCGGTATTTTTGAAGGACTGGTAGGTCTTAGCGCCAGATACTGGAAGCGCTTCCTGACACCAGTCGTATCCGCGTGTGTAGTTATCGCAATCGGACTTTCGTTATTGTCCGTAGGTATGGATTCCTGGGGCGGCGGAAGCGGAGTTGCTGATTTTGGTGCATGGTATCATCTGGTTGTTGGAGCATTTACACTGATTGTATGCCTGGTAGCCAGATATTTACTGAAAGGGGTATATAAGAATCTGAATGTCCTGGTAGGATTGATTCTTGGATATCTGTTGGCAATCATTTTTACGGTTGCAGGCATTGCGCCGATGGTAGACTTTTCCGGAATTACAAAGACTGTACAGGAAGTTGGAGTCTTCAGTCTGCCGAAGCTGGTCTTTCTGACCAGCCATAAACCAATCTTTGATCTGGGAGCATTTTTGACAATTGCTATTGTATTTCTTGTATCTGCGGCAGAGACAACTGGTGCAACAAGCGCCGTATGTACCGGTGCTTTAGATCGCGAGATCAAGATGGAAGAATTGCAGGGGTCACTTGCTGTAGATGGATTCTCCAGTGCACTTTCCGGCTGTTTTGGATGTCTGCCGTTGACTTCTTTCAGCCAGAATGTAGGTCTGGTTGCTATGACGAAGATTGTTAACCGTTTTGCTTTGGCAACCGGTGCGGTATTTTTGATTCTCTGCGGCCTGATTCCCAAGCTTGGTGCTTTGGTTTCCATTATGCCGCAATCCGTTCTGGGCGGCGCTGCTGTAATGATGTTTTCTTCGATTGTTGTCAGCGGTATTCAGCTGGTTACTAAAGAGAAGCTTAACCCGCGCAGCCTGACGATTATTTCCGTTGCTTTAGGCGTTGGCTATGGCATGGGCGCTACACCTGGCATCCTGGCACACTGCCCGGAGGCTATGCGCATGATGTTCGGTGAATCTGGTATCGTTCCGGCAGCCTTTGTAGCAATTCTGCTGAATGTTATTCTGAATAGGGGCGAAGACGCTCAAGCTTAGTTTTATCCTGTTGGGTATCGATATCCAGCAGCTCGTTGATATCCTGAACCGGTACTTTTACTACCAGTTCAGGATATTTTTTTGTCAGTACGGAACCGCCATTGTCCTGCGGCAGCTGTTGCAGCTCGTCGGCAAATTTTGCAGGGAAGATAATGGGATTGCCGGGAGTTTCTTCGTAATACAGGCGATGGATTTTTTGCGACTGCGCTAAAAAGCTTTCGGCAAGGCGGATAAGTGTTGCCTGCTGTAAAAGCGGCTGGTCGGCAACGGCAAAAAGCAGGCCCTCGGCCTGTGGCAGCTGCTGCTTTATATAAGATGTGCCAAGGCGCACTGTGTCGCTCAGATAGGGCTTGTCGTGGAGCAGGCAGGGGATTTGCTGTTGCGCGCAGATTTCCGCAACCTCCTTGTGGCGTGTAACAACGATACGCTTGGCGAAAAGTCCTTGGCTGATATCAAGGATGTGCTGCAGCATGGGCGCTCCGTCGATGGCTGTCAGCAGCTTGTTGGTGCCGAAGCGGCGGCCTACGCCGGACGCCAGGATGATACAGGCTATTTTAGAATATTTTACGTTCATAAAGTTACCTCATGGTTTTGATTATATATCATTATTATAAGACTGAATGGTGGTGCTAACAAGCGGGGGAGTACCGGTTAGCGGAAGAATATATTTTATCTGCAAAAACAAAAAACTCTGTAACCGAAGTTACAGAGTTTAGTTTCAAGTGGTGGCCCTGGCAGGATTCGAACCTGCGACCTTTTGATTCGTAGTCAAACGCTCTATCCAACTGAGCTACAGAGTCACATCAGCGTTGCTGTTGTTTCAAGCAACAATGATATTATAGCGAAAAGTGAGCTTCTTGTCAACACTTTTTTGCAATTATTTTTTAGATTTTTTGCCGACAGCTTTTTCTTTGGCAGCAGGCTGATGCTTTTCCAGCCAACCGCAGTAAATGAAGAAGCCTAAGGCAACGAGGAAGAAGCCTAAACTGGTTGCCTGAGCGGATTTCAGTCCGAACATCCAGGGCTCGGCATAGTCACCGCGCAGCATTTCCAAAAAGAAGCGGACTACGGAATAAAGCATGGCGTACATGCATAAAGCCTGACCGCGTGCATGCTTTGTAGTGCGGAATAAAAGCAGCAGGGCAAAAATGACGATGTCCAGCTGACCTTCCCAAACCTCTGCCGGCCACAGGGGTACGGGACCGTAGGTTTTGTAGGCCAGCGTGCCTTCCGGGTACAGAATACCGAAGCTGCCACCGGTAGGTGTGCCGAAGGCGTCACCGTTGAGCAGGTTGGCCATGCGTCCGATGGACTGACCGATAAGCAGAGAAGGCGAAATGATATCCGCCAGAGCTACCCAATCGATGTCATGCATTTTGCAGTAAACAATGCCGGCAGCAATGCCTGCCAGCATACCACCTTGCACGGCCATGCCACCCTGCCAGACGAAGGGGATTTCCAACAGATGATGGCTGTAGTAATCCCAGTCGAAGAAGAAAACATCCCACAGCCTGCCGCCGATGAGGCCTGCAAAGCCGCCGTAGATGCCGATGTCTAAAATATGCTCGTGCCAGCGTCCGTCCTGCTTAGCCAAAAAATAGGCAGTGCCGGTGGCCAGAAAAATTGCTGTACAGAGCATCAGACCATACATGCGTATGGGAAAATCGCCGATAAAAAAGAGATATTGATGCATTATGAATAAGGCCTCCTAAAAAATCTAACTAATATTTTAACACATTCCGGTGTTTTTATCAGCGAAAAAGTTGTGATTTCTTTATTCAGAAAGCTTATTGAATTTAACAGCGAAGATAGTATTGCGTGACATGTTGCTTATGTCATTATCCACAGCGTCAATATTATGATATAATGAGGGAAGCGATATGAGCTTCAGTGAAGCAAAAAATAGAGAAAGAAGGTCTGCGAATTTATGAAAGCATTAACTTATATTGAACACGGTGAGTTTGCTCTGCAGGAAAAGGCCAAGCCGCAGCTTGTTTCTGCGCGTGATGCTCTCGTGCGCGTAACCTTGGGAAGCATCTGCACCAGTGATTTGCATATTAAGCATGGCTCGGTACCGCGTGCCGTGCCGGGAATTATCACATTTTCGAAAACAGATTAGACGGAGTTATCAAGATAGCGATTACCGAATGATTTTTTTGCAAATTATGGTCTAAGAGGGGCGATTTTATGATTAAGCATATAACAACAACACCGGCAAAGGCCTTAGAAAAATTAAAAGCAGGCAACGCCAGATATATTGATGCCAAGGTCAACAGCGAGGACATTTCGCAGGCAAAGAGAACAGATACCTTGGTTAACGGTCAGAAGCCTTATGCGATTATTATTACCTGCTCTGATTCCCGCGTAATTCCGGAGAATATTTTTATGACCGGTATCGGCGAGCTGTTTGTTATCCGTATTGCCGGTAATGTGATTGATGAGCATCAGCTGGGCAGTATTGAATACGCTGCCAGTCATCTGGGCGCACCGTTGATTGTTGTTATGGGGCATACGCATTGCGGTGCGGTGCATGCTGCAATCAATCATGATCCGGAGGGCTATATCAAATTTATTACGGATAAAATTAAAGCAGCGATTGGCGACGAGTGCGACCCGTATAAGGCTGCCTGCCTGAATGTCAAAAGCTGTGAAGCGGAAATAGAAGCAAGCCTGGAGATTCAAAAGGTTGAGCATCAGGAGGGCTTGCGCGTTGTCGGTGCCATGTATCATCTGGAGAACGGTGTGGTAGATTTTATCTAAAGCAGATTATTTTGAGCTGCCTTGAGCTTAGCGTCTTGAGGCAGTTCTTTTTTGTAAGTTAATTTCTCAAAATTCACAATAATGCGCTTGACAGAATTGTGGCTTGAATGTATTATGTATACATAATACAGATTTCGATTAAAAGCAGCTTTTACACGCTTTTGGAGAAGGAGGCAAATGTATTATGCGTAAAGAACACGACTTTTTAGGTGAATTAGAAATTCCTGATAATGCATATTATGGTGTACAGACCATGCGTGCCATGGAAAACTTCCAGATTACAGGCTACACTGCCGACCCGCTTTTTATCAAAGCCTTGGGTATGGTAAAAAAGGCTGCGGCCTTGGCCAATATGAAAATCGGTCTTTTGGATGAAAAAATCGGCAATGCTATGGTTCAGGCCTGCGATGATATCATCAGCGGCAAGCTGAACGACCAGTTCCCGACCGATCCGATTCAGGGCGGTGCCGGAACATCCTTCAATATGAATACGAACGAAGTAATCTGTAACCGTGCTTTGGAAATTCTCGGTCGTCCGCGCGGCGATTATAATTATATCAGCCCTAATAACCATGCCAATATGTCGCAGTCCACTAACGATGTTATTCCTACATCCATCCGTGTCTGCGCTCTGATGCGCGCCGAACAGCTTATTATTGCCTTGGAAAACCTGGCGGATTCCTTTGATAAGAAAGGCGAGGAATTCAAGGATGTACTGAAAATCGGTCGTACGCATCTGCAGGACGCTGTGCCTATTACCTTAGGCCTGGAGTTCAAAGCCTTTGCTTCCTCCATGCGCAGACGCAGTAACTACATTCGCCGCAGCTGTGAGCTGCTGCACACCATGAATATGGGCGCAACAGCAGTCGGCACCGGCCTGAATGCTGATCCCGAATATATCAAAGAGGTTTGCGAACAGCTTACGCTTGTTACCGGCGAGAGCTTCACTACCGCGGACAATCTTGTTGATGCTACCAGTAACACGGATATCTTCACCGATTTATCCTCCAGTTTGAAAACATCGGCACTTTCGCTGATTAAAATTTCCAATGACCTGCGTCTGATGGCCTCTGGTCCGAGGGCAGGCTTCTGCGAAATTACGCTGCCGCCGCGTCAGCCCGGTTCCTCCATCATGCCGGGTAAGGTTAACCCCGTTATCCCCGAGGTAGTGGACCAGACCTGCTATCAGGTAATTGCCAACGATTTGGCTGTGGCCTTCGGTGTAGAAAACGGCCAGTTCCAGCTTAATGTTATGGAGCCTGTTATGGCTTATAATATTTTCAATTCCTTACGTTTCCTGACCAATGCCGTTAATACTCTGCGCACTCGCTGCGTAGACGGAATCAAGGCTAACCGTGCTCAATGTGCTGAATGGCTGGATAAGAGCGTGGGCATTGTTACTGCGCTGCTGCCGCATATCGGTTACGAAACCTGCTCCGTTTTGGCGAAGGAGGCGCTGGCAACCAACAGAAATATTAAGGACCTGCTCATTGAACGCAAGGTGCTGAGTAAAGAGGATTTGGATGTTATCCTTGCTCCTGCGGAAATGACCAGACCGGGTATTGCCGGTAAGGAGCTTTTGAAGAAGATTCATGAGTCCAGAGAAGAGCTGGTGTAAAGCACGAGAGAACAGTTCTGTTATAACAATAGAATAAAAGCAAAAGCTGCAGCTATGCTCCTGAGTACGGGAGCAGACTGCAGCTTTTTAATTTGAGCTTTGGGAAATTTGCTTGTTAGCACAAGAAAATTTCTTCCGTCCCACCCGAAATCATGCTTTGGGGTGGGGAAAAAAGAGCTTCTTGTTGCTATAATTATAATGACAGAAACTAATTTAGGAGGTTGATGAATATGCGCATTTATAAGAAATTATTTTCCTGCTTAGCCTTATTTTTACTTTGCATCGTGTGCTTGCTTGCGGATGCTCCCAAGGTTCAGGCAGCAGAATTTCTGACTGCTGATAACGGAACGTTTCTCTATATGAACAGCAGAGAGCTGGAAATCAGTGATGAGGAAGAAGGCGTGCAATTCTTCCTTGATGATGATGGCACTCTGCAGCTGATGAACAAAAATACTAAAGATGTTTATAAGACCTTCGTTCCTGCGGAGCAGGGAATGGTTGGCTATAGGGTGCGGGATGTTTTTAGCGCTAATCCCGAAAAAATATTTTTTGAAATAAATGCTACTATCGGCGCTCATGAGCAGAACTGCGGTTATTGGCTTATCGGTAAGGAAAACGGACAATGGGTGACCTATGTAACCTTGGAAGATTTGGCGAAAAACGGCTATGCCATTGACCAATGGCGGCAAATTGTGACCAAGATTAATACGGATGGCAGCAGACGTTTTATTCTGCTCAGCCAATATGAATATATGCCTCCGGAAGCTACCTTCGGCATGCAGAGAAGATATTTCACGGATTTGCAGCTGGAGCTTTTGTGGGATGATGCTACGCAAGGATTTGTTATGCGCAGATTGTAATAAGCAGTTGCAGCGTCATAAATTGCTTGTTGGCGGTTACTCAGCATCTTCAAGCTCAGTGTGTGACTGATGAACGATTCCATCAGTTTGCAGAGTATATGATTTTTAGAATGTCACGAAAAATATGTATAATTCGTGACAAACAATTTGTTTTTTTACTGTCAGTAACAATAGATAATATATTAGCTGAAACTTGCAAAAACAACACTTTTAGGATAAAATATTAGCTATGGATATGTTTGATTTTTTGGAGGCTACCCCAGATGAGATTAACAAAGGAATTGCAGCTCGCGTTCGTACTGTACGTAAACGGCGCAAAATTTCACAGGTTAAATTAAGTGAGAAATCAGGAGTAAGCTTAGGATCTGTGAAGCGCTTTGAGAGTACAGGTGAAATTTCCTTATTATCTCTGACTAAAATTGCTATCGCATTGAATGTTGAACAAGAGCTGAAGCAGCTTTTCAGCAACGTGCCTTATTTGTCACTTGAGGAGATAGAAAATGAAAGAAATCAACAAGGTTAAGGTATCTTATAATGGTAAGCTGGTAGGCTATATAATTAGGTATCAGCGTTATCTGACCGCTTTTGCTTATGATCCGGAATGGTTGAGTAATGGATTTGCTATAAGTCCTTTTTCGCTGCCTTTAAGAGAAGAGCCTTTTATTGCTAAGCAAGAGCCTTTTGTTGGTTTGTTTGGCGTTTTTGCAGACAGCTTGCCTGATGGATGGGGCAGACTGCTGCTGGATCGTTTATTACTGAAAAACAAAATAAATCCCCATAGTGTAGGTAATCTTGAGCGTTTGGCGATTGTCGGCGCATCCGGTATGGGCGCTTTGTCTTATGAGCCTGAGTATAATATTTCTGAGAGAAGCGGTTTTGCTGATTTGGATAAGCTGGCTGAAGAGTGTAGTTTGATACTGTCTTCTGAGTATAATGATAATATTGATGAACTGTTTTCTTTAGGCGGATCTTCCGGTGGTGCAAGACCTAAAATACTTACAGAGGTTGATGGAGAAGATTGGATTATCAAGTTTCCTGCTTCTATGGATAAACCTGATATAGGTTTACAGGAGTACAAGTATTCTCTTTGTGCTGGAAAATGTGGGATAAATATGTCGGAAACGCGTTTATTTCCTTCAGCGCGTTGTGAGGGTTACTTTGGCACCAAAAGATTTGATCGTGTGAAAACTTCTGAAGGTGAAAAAAGAATTCATATGGTTTCGGTAAGTGCTCTCCTGGAAACGTCACATAGGATTCCTAATCTTGATTATATTATCTTGGGAAAATTAACTTTGACGTTGACAAAGGACTATCAGGAGCTTGAAAAACTGTTTAGGTTAATGTGCTTTAATGTTTTTGCGCATAACCGTGATGATCATTCCAAAAACTTTTCGTTTATATATTCGGATGATGAGAAAAAATGGCTTTTATCGCCTGCCTATGACTTGACGTATAGTTATTCTATAGGCGGAGAGCATGCTACAACGGTTGCTGGTAATGGCAAAAATCCGGGCATGAAGGATATATTGGAAGTTGCGAAGAATCTTAGTATGAATCTCAAGCTGGCTGAAGATATAGCGCAGCAGGTTCAGGCTTGTGTCGAAGATGATTTAGGAGAAATTCTTTCTAAAAGATTTTAAGGTTTAATATTTAAATTTTAAGAAACAAAATTTACGTTGTAAACGTGGCGATTTTGAATTGCAAATATATTATACGAGATGGTTCATTATATCATGAACGCATAAAAATAAAGGATGAGCTTTAAGCCGTGGCTATTCCCGTTACTAACAGGAATCAGGGCTGGCAGGCTCATCCTTTTTTGAAGTGAATCCATAACACGGCAGGCGCCAGAAAAGACGTCGGCTCCGCAAGAATTTCTTACAACCTGATAGAATTTCAGTTGTATAAAGCGCTTGCTGTGTGCTATAATAGTTGTAATCAAAGGATAGTTGAACGGTTTTAATGTGTTTCGATTTGTCATGAACCGAGTCCGCGGCACCAACATAAATTATGTTGGAACAATATATAGAATGAAAATGCTGATTGTACTTGAAGAAGTCAATCAGTTTTTTTGTGTTTAAATTTAAAATAATGATATAGCAAACTTTCATGTTTATGCTATAATTAAAGTAGCATAAGCATGAAAGGAGCGTGCACCGGATGAGCAGAAAATTACCGTTACCGGTTGGGACGACAAATTATAAAAAGATTTGCGAAGACAGCTATTATGTGGATAAAACCTTGCTGATCAAGGAAATCTTAGATGAAAAAGTAAATGTTGCTTTATTTACACGTCCAAGACGCTTTGGCAAGACGCTTAACATGGACATGCTACGCACTTTTTTCGAGAAAACTGCAGAGGACACCGGCAGATATTTCCGAGATAAAAAAATTTGGCAGCAGGGAGAAAAATATACGAGCCAGCAGGGACAATATCCTGTGATTTTTCTCTCCTTGAAGGATATTAAGGCGAGAAAATGGCAATACGCTTTTGATGCATTGAAGTATATCATCAGCGTCGAGTATATGCGGCATTCTGAATTGAAAAGAAGCAGCGAGCTTGAGGAAGCGGATATAGAGTTATATAATCGTATTGTCAAAAATCAGGCTGGCTATATGGAATATGTCTTCAGCCTGCAGGCACTTAGCAGAATGCTGCATCAGCATCATAAGCAAGCTCCTGTTATTATCATTGATGAATACGATACGCCGATTCAGGAGGGCTTTGTTAATGGCTATTATGATGATGCTGTAGAGTTTATCAGGAGCTTCTTCTCGGCGGCTTTGAAGGATAATTCGCACGCCAGACAGATTGTAATGACTGGTATTTTGCGTATTGCTAAGGAAAGTATTTTTAGCGGACTCAATAATATTCGAGTTTTTTCTGTGCTGGATAAAAAGTTCAGTGAGTTCTTTGGCTTTACGACCAGCGAGGTACAGCAGATGGCTGCTTATTATGAGCAGACGGATAAACTGCCTGAGCTTAAGGCCTGGTATGACGGCTATAAATTTGGCGACACGGAGATTTTTAATCCCTGGTCGGTAATCAATTACTTTAGTAATAATTGCCAGGCTATGCCGTATTGGGTGCAGACTTCTGCCAATACGATAATCCAGGAGATTTTGAAAACCTATAATGATGATACATACAGAAATCTGCACGCTTTGCTGGGGAAGACAGAGGTGCAGTCGATTGTTCGGACTAATATCATTTATCCGAAGCTGAAAGAGCCGCAAACTAATATTCTGGGCTTTCTTTTAATGACAGGTTATTTGAAGTCAACCGGTACTGAGCTGGATGCAAGAGGCGATTATATTTGCAGGCTCAGCATACCCAACAAGGAAATTAAAACGATTTATTATAATGAGATCTTATCGCTGCTGACGGAGGACATTGGCGAAAACACTGTGATGAATTTAGCTAATGCTTTGTATGATAAGGATGCTGCAAAGATAAAGGAAGCACTCAATAAGTTCATGCTGAAAACAATCAGTTATTATGATAACTTGAAGGAAAACTACTATCATGGGCTTATGCTTGGACTTCTTGCTATAGGCGAAAGCAATTATGATATTCGTTCCAATAGAGAAAGCGGTTTAGGCAGATATGACATTCAGCTTATTCCCAAAAAATCTGCATTGCCGGGGATTATTATTGAGGTTAAAGCTGCTGATAAGGATGCCGGCGTTGAGCTGTCAAAGCTTGCGCAGACTGCACTAAAGCAGATAGAGGAGAAAAAATACGATACCGAACTGTGTGCGCAGGGCGTAAATGATATTATCAAATATGGCGTGGCGTTTAAGGACAAGACGGTTGAGATTGTTACAAATTGATTCGAATGAAAAAGTAGGAGCTGCTGTACGAGGGTACGGCGGCGCCTGCTTTGCTTTACAAACATTAGTAAAAACAAAATCCCGTCATCGCAGGCAAAAGGCGGCCTGACCTATGACGGGATTAGTAGAGAAATAGATAATTCCTCTGCGTTTAGTATAATCTATATGGTAGCTAAAGTCAAAATACTTATATGGATGAAAATACAGTTAGGTTTAGAGAAGATAATGATAGATGTTATACTAAAGTATGTGTTATGCTGCAGCTTAAAAAGTGGAGAAATGGGAAACTTTAAATGCAGGATAAAAATTTTCAATGACGAAATGTTTACAAGTATAGCATTTTAGAAATACAAAAAAGAGCCTTTGGTTGTAATTTACTAACCCCAGATAGACAAATTCTGACATAGCTTGGAAGTATAATTTAATTATAGGTTGAAAGAAAAAATCGCTTATTATGGCAAGTGTAATTGTTGAGGTGAAGAAAATGGAATTCATGATTGGTGATGATGTAGGATTGTGCCGTTATGGTAGCGGAAGCGGTTATCACGAAGGATTAAAAGGCAAAGATAGTAATTGCAAATGGTGTGTTGATGGATATGCAGCTGGGGCATTTGTTGGTTTTGAAAGTGCAAGGAGTGTAAGTGAAGATGAGGCAGTAAAGTACATTGTGGATGTGTTTGAAATGTCTAAAGAAGAGGCTGTTGAAAAACTGAATGAAAAAGGATTGGATAAAGATAAATCAATTAAGTATTTAGGCAAAACTTTTGGTGACAATCCTAGAAGAGCAAAGCAGATATTAGGCTTGTTGCAAAGCAAGACAATATCTAAAAATCCTGAATGGTAATAGCAGAGCGTCAAAGGCTTGCTCAGGATAACTGCGTTGGAGAGTAATGGAGGCGTATGAAAATGAATAGTAATGCAAAAAAGATTGGTTTAGGTATAGTGATAGCCATTTTGTGTGCTATTGCTTTTTACTTCTTGTATTGGATTAAGACACCAGCTTATTCGCTGAATATCATCAGAGAGTCTGTAGAGAAGCATGACGTTGCTACATTTGAAAAGCATGTAGATATGGATACTCTTTATACAAAAGCTTTTGATGATGGTATCGTGGCTGTAGATAAGATTCAAGGAGATGGAACCTTGTCAAATCCTTTGGCGGTAGG
>ENA-OPVL01002034-OPVL01002034.1-human-gut-metagenome-genome-assembly--contig:-NODE-2034-length-11414-cov-2.884761_pt1 | contig 11414 bp, 17 predicted proteins | sample MGYA00241496_ERZ501984 | MGnify/ENA primary metagenome ERZ501984 (study PRJEB25962, sample SAMEA2042986) | human gut metagenome | biome: human gut; feature: human-associated habitat; material: faeces... | reverse complement strand
ACATTTACTATATTACATATATTTTGTTGTGTTGTCAAGTTGTTTCTGTTCACTTATATATTTTTTGTACATTTATTCAAAAAGCTGTCATTAATGCACAAAAAAACACTTTCTCAAAAATGATCTCTGCATAAACCTTCCATTCCAAATTATGTACATTTAATTTATCCGTAATATGTAAATATCACACCACTGGCACTGCCTTGTTCTGACCATGCTGTATTCCAGACTGTCATTTTCCACTTTGAATCCTTTTTCTTAAGCCCAACAAAATTTCCCATACTATGGTTTATATCAACATAATATACTTTTTATTGATTACTTCAATTTTATTCTTTATTCCAAGCAATCTTGTCATAAAATATTATACAGTAGCTTTTTTATCTTTTTTCAATCTAATATATATCATATACACAACCTGAACCGGCAAAATTAACATTATCATAATAAACCAGTCTTCTGACTGACCTGCGATTGACATATCTATTTTCCATAAATATGTAAAAAAGTAATAATAATCTACATTCGTTAAAAACTTCATCACACTGCACAAATCGTATCTGTGCCAACATACAATTCCTGCCGATACTTCCAGTATTCCAAATATTGCATACAAATACTTATTATATAAATATCTAATGGAATCTTTTCTATTAATCAAATATTCACCAATACAGATTATCAGAGAAATGACAATGGCAAACATAAGGCTTGCATTGTTAACTGAATAATGTAATTCATTACTAAAATAATTACAAATGACAATTATGGTCGTTTTTAGTACCAACGCAAATAATGCATAATTTATCTTATTCCCGCATGTGAATGTTATTAATAAAGCAACAATACTTCCTATACACATTCCTACTAACATTCCGGTAACTGAAAATAGCAATTCAAATCCTACGGCACTGCCAATTCCTATTCCTAAATAAATTGCAATAATAAAATTTATCAGACTATAACCTTTTTTTAATGGTGACAAAATCATAATTGTAACACCTAAAACTACTTCTAATATATTTATATTATAAAATACAGACTCATATTGAATAATTATATCTTCTAATTCCTTCACAGTATGCTCCTATCTAAATTAATTTCTATATTCATTCGTGACAAGCATAGTTACTTTTTTATATTTCAAATAGGCTTTTCACTCTTATTTATAACATTCGTATTTTTTCTCAATATATTAATAATTATTTTGATTATTAATACAATGAATAAAATAAGTATAGGTAGCCAAAATTCGTCATGACTATAATTTATATTCCACAATATAAACCATAAATCTTTTGTTGTATATGGAATTTCTAATGGATGTAATGTATTTGCAAAAACAGCTCCCACTATGAAAAATATTCCCAACCAAAAATGTTTATTTTTCTGCAAGTAGTTCCTTGCTTTTTCCTTGGTACTTATCACAATATAACTGATGACTGTTATATAGAGAGCCACCACAGCTTTAAAATACATGTTTCTGTTATCTGCATAAACATCCATAATATTAGTAGCAATGGAAGAAAAATCAAAGTTAAACGCATATACTATTACTTCCATTATTTCATACATGGCAATGAATATTACTATTAAATTAGTAAAATCCTCTGTTTTATTATAAATAGTTAACATTACACTAACAACCAGTCCTAACACAATACCTATTATCATACTTGATATTTTGAGATTTGATACATAAGTTGTAATCATACATACCAATACTCCATAATAAGATGTTACAATAAATTCTTTAAATCTCCCTGGTATTATTTTCTGACTGATAAGTAACAATATACCCAGCATTATTCTTAATAAGGTAACTACTATTTCTCCATGCATATCTTCATATAATTCAACCATAATTTTTATTTTCCTTTCATGCAACAGCTGCACCATCAATGTATACTTTGTGGTAGTCTATGACCTTCCATCCGTTACCTCTATCTGATTTCCTCTCGCATCCACATCTAGACGATATTTTATAAGAACCTTCCGGTGATTGCCCTCTTTTTACATACTTATAAATCTGTTTAAGCATCCTATTGACATTCACTTTTTACTCTAATTTTCTAAATTCATCTATTGTGATTTTTCCGTCATCGGAACATATTTCATACAATCTGAACCAATGGCACCACACATCAATGTCCGGGCCAAAATAAATACTTTCATACCGCTTTTGACTATTTGTAGCAATCATATCTCTTCCCATTTGTTCCACATAATAACCTTTTTTCTCACACATCTTTTTATAATAACCAGAATAACTTCTACCAATAAAAAAATCTGCATTATCACTTTCAGCTACTGTAAATCCAGCACTTACCCTCATCCAAACAGCAACTGTCTTTGGTAATTCATTTATTCCGTATCCATATTCACGTAGATAATTATAAATAATTGCAGAATTTACACATATATATCCTAATAATATTGTAAAAATGACAACGATTAGTTTAATAACTTTTTTCACAAATAAATCCTCTCCCTTTGTAAAATTTAATAACTAATCTCTCCTGTCTACCTGAATCTCTAGTCTCTTTTATGTCCTATTTTTTATTTGTTTCCGACAGCTTGATTTTTATTATATAATACACTCATCTGGAAATTATCATACTCGTCATATGTATATTTTTTGTATCCTCCATCCCTGTATTTTACTTTCGATATGCTATCACCTGTGTCATATTCACAGGATATAAGCATATTTATGTTCCGTTTCTTTTCTATTCTATTTTTCTATCTCTATCGGGTCCGAGATTAATATTACTAATAATGATGTACAGATAAGAACAATAATACTCCCATCGTGTCTATGAGTCAGATAGCATTTTTCTATATAAACCGACTCCATTGCTCATATAAATATAATAAATCTGTTTCTTTTTGAGTTCCATCAAGCAATTTTGCTGCTTGAACACCTACCATATGAATCGGCTCAAACTCCATAGGAAAAGGGGGCATAAATTCTTTATCTTTAAACCCCAACAACAATGGCTTATTTACAAAAAAATCTGTTTTAGGTTCTGTGTAAAAATCCCAATATATCTGAGGATGATACTCCACAAACATTTGACCTATATACATTCCTATATCTCTTAAGATATACTCTGTCTGTAGTGATAACTTTTTATAATCCAAATTTTCAAATTCGTATTGAAACTGTTTTTTTCTATTTTGAACCTTAAAGGGGTTTCTTTTTATTTTTGGGGAGTGTTTTTCCTCTATTTCTGCCACATTCAAAAACCATTTCCATATGTATGTAAGCCTGTCCGGTTCAAATTTCATTTCTTCTCTTTTTATTTTAAAATAATCCGCACACACATTTGATAAATAATTAATTCTCTCCGGAATCTTTGTTTGGTACCATTGAAAAAATTCATTTGCCTCATCCGCATTCAAATCCTTTATCTCTTTTGAAAGTGGTGGAATTAAAACTGAATAATTAAATTTCTTGTTCAAATATATATCCTCCAACTCAGTTTTTTGTTATTAAGTGAATTTGTAGGACAAGTACTGTTAACTATCAACTCATCTATTATTTTATTTGTATAATAATTAATTTGTTTTTCCACTTGTCACTCCTCCTACTTTTTTCATAATGTTTTATTTGACTTTATAAAACTGTTGCTTTATAACTCTCTTTACACTTGCCATTCTTCGTGTTTTTTGGATATTTTTATTCCATCGTATGAAATCTCCCTGTTAAAATTTACTCCATTACCTTAACATTGGATATCCGAAGAAATCCAGTAGGCATATTCCAACGCAACATACTTATTCCCCTTGGAATCCCTAAATACATGATTTTCCTCATCAATCAAATGTAGTTTATCCTTTTCCATAATGACTAAATATCCTAAAACATCGATATAGGCGTCTGTAACGCGATATTTTAAGTTCTCGTTATTAACATTGATTATGTATGCATCGTTCTGAACATATATTTCCCCATCCCGCATATAATATTGCGCGGAATCTTCATCACTTCTTATTCCCATTTTATCATAATGTCCCATAGCACAATAAATAAAAACCACCGCAAATATACTCAAAGAAATAAAGAATGTCTGAACTTTTACTTTCATTTTTCTTTTTTCATTCAAAAATATTTTTCATTTACATTTCCTCTCCAATAAGCATATTGGTATTCACAAAAAAATTTCTACAGAAGTATAAAAACAATATACTAATAATAAGAAACATTAACATTATAAATATATGTAATATTTTTTTGTCTGTACGGCTTTTAATATACGTATAAATCTTGTATGTAGAAAAAACCAAAAATACTGTTCCTGTTATAATCATTCCTATAATTGATATTATATATAATTTGTTACTAATAGAATTATAATTATATTTTATATAATCATACTTATTATTTTGTATTTTAGTCGCTAATTGAATTTTCAAGCCATCGGTAGCATATATATAAGAAAATACATTATATAGTATAATGATAATTCCCAAATATATTTTACTAATATTTTTTTTCATTACTGAATCGCCCTTCAGAGTTATATGCATTCGTAATACTCCTTTCTTGTATTCCATTACTTATAAACAAAAACCTCTTATACAAACTACGGTCTTTTGTAGTATACAGGAGGTTTCTATTTTATACAAATTAAAATTTATAAGCAATAAATATATTAATTGACTTATTTAAATGGTATGGTAATTTTATTATCAAGACTTCTATCAGACCAAATGCCTGGTATTCCCGCAACAAATCCTCCTACAGAAAGAAATATTGATATATTGAGTACCAATATATTTAGTATAAAGTTTATACTTACTGATGATACTATTCCTACCTTTTTAAAGTGCAATAAGTGGTTTTTTAGTTTTTTCCTTTATATGTTCCTTCTGCAATCTGCTGTGCGATTTCATCCGTATAAGTCATATGTATTAAATACCGTAAGAAAAATTATCATATCATCTTTTAACATTTTTAAAACCAAATACTTGGTAAAGATTTATCATAATCTGTAATATATTCTTCCAATACCTTTGCCCGTTCTTTTGCATCTTTTTCTAATACAAAATTATTAATATATTCTACAAATGCATCTCCTCTAAAGCACGGACAATACTTTTTGTTATGTTTATATATCCAATAACTATGGTTAACTGATTTGTCATGTATCCATTCATCAAATTCTTCTTGTATTTTTATCAAATCATGTACTAATTCTTTAGGGATTTCTATAATATCTGCATCAAATGTCATCTCAACAACAATCTTTTCCAATCTGTTCTACCTCCATTTTTATCACACTCATACGCAACTTTGATTCCCACTGTTGCAACACTTCTTTGTCCACAGTCCCTTTTCATTATAACTGTATAAGACCGCACTGTCATCGAAAAAGATTATTTTTTTAAATCTTTTTAAACTCTTTTCCTCACCATTTGTCTCTACTCCAGACTTTCCACCGAGAGCATCTATTATAATCATTGAAAAAGATTTTAGTTCTCCATCATTGAAACTTTTAACCTGAGGATTTCTCTCTTCAAAATCCAATAGTATCAAAAAATGGATGCTGGTAAATCAAATTTTCTATCACTATAAGTTACCTTGCCATATTCATTTTCTATTAGCGACAACATTTTTTTCACTTCATCATAATCATCATCATATTGATATGTAAGAATAATGTACTGCGAATCATCCAATAAACTTTCGATATATTTATACTTATATTTGATTACTTTTGATTTATCAATCTTATTCTTCGGAAATAAAGTAATATCATAGTAGAAATTTCCTTTGAATTTACCAATTGAATCTATAGAAGTAGTCTCATATTTTTCTGTTCTAAGGAGTATGCATCCTAACACTAAAATGACTAACACTGTAACAAAAATAAAGAAAACCTTACTTATCCTTTTTATCATATTAAATAACTCCTAATATCCATATTAAATTATGTATTATCATCCTTGCCTTGAAAAAAATTGCTCAGTACTTTTCTCACATATTATTAAAATTTTTCGAAAATGATTTTTCTCTTGCATATATGTATTATTCCATTTTTCTAAAAAACTTACATATTCAAATAATTAAAGGGTAGTCATTTTTTTTGAGGGGATGTCTTTTTCAAGGTGCAGTTTAAGGGGTTGGCAACGCCAACCCCTCCCGAAGAATCCCCAAAAATTTGTTTTTTAAAAACTTAGTCTCATAAACGAAACCTTGCACTATACAATAAAAGAAAAACTATAAATAACTTATTGTTACGACATCAGCATTAATCCATTAATTATCATATAATCCGTCATTCAAACAAATTTCTGCATATTGGTTACTGTTATACATAATCACTTTACACATACCTTTCCTCTTCTTTAGTTCGTTGGTATTTCACCATTTTCAATCACTATTAAACAGCTCTTTTTCCAACGTGTCTTTTATAGCTTCGTTATCATATTTCTGAATTTTTATCATTACCTTAATCACACAAAGCAAAGCACATTTTATGGTAAAACCCGCACCGTTTACTTATCTGTAGGATAACCTTTCATCCACAAAACGTCTTCCTTTTTCTCCTGTTTTTCTAAAAATGCTTTAACTTCCTCTTTGCTGACATTCTTCTTATTGATGTGATATACCTGATTATCATCATCCAGTTCATCATCAGCACACATCTCATCATAATAGCATTCTCCATTGGCAAATCTTATTTTTCCTATATAAGTATTTGCTGCACTACTTGAACCTGCAAAACTTCCATCTGTTTTAATCGATTTCATTCCTCTATAGCGAAATGCATAACAATATACTTTATCCTTTTCACTGTGGAAAACTAATACTATTTCATGTTTTGTCTCTAAAACTACTTCCTTGTTACCATCAGAGTCCATATCCACCTGACACCAGTTGTCCACACTTAAATTGTAGCTACTATCATCTCCACTTCCACAATATTCGTATTTGCCGTCATTATTATCGACCATATAATTACCTGAACTGTAGTCCTTTAGGTAACGATAATCATTAAATTCTGTATTAAAATACTTCTTTTTATTTTCAAGAACCTTCAATATATTTTTATCCTCAATACTGAATTTTTCAGCAGTGGTTTCTGATGCCTCACCAGTCGAAACTGTTTCTACACCATTACCGTTTTCTGTTGTGACTTCATCAGAAATTCCACTTGTTTCTGACACTGTGTTTGTTTTAGTTCCGGCACAACCTACCATATTCAATGATAAAGCCAAACATAAAACAATTCCCATTTTTCTTACCTTTAAAATTTTTCTCTGATACATAGTTTTTTATCCTTTTCATCTTTCAATATTGTAATATAATTTATCACATCGTATTTCTTTAAATACTTTCATTTTGCATATTGCGAATACTTCCGAATATGATATGTTATTTTAACCTTCATGATGTTACTTTAATTTTTCTTTATGAATTTTACTTGAAGCAAATCCCTCTGTGCTCCATACCCATTTTCAAAGAAATTAATATTTCTTTCCTTTCCCCATTCTATGTTATTATAATAATTTGTCTCAACCAAATATGTATATAATTTAAATTTCGTTATGCCGTCAATATTTACTATACTGTAATAAAGTCCCTTTCCATTATCGTTTTCAATATCCTTTTGCTGATATACTAGCTGCAAATAGTCATCTTTAATTTTTTCATTATTACTGTCATAATCATCAACTATATATATTTTTTCATTTTCCACATAGAAATGAGCCATACTTCTATTTTTAACATTTCCATCATTGGAATTAATTATAATATTATATATTAAACCATCCTTATATTCTCTCTCTTTGTGTATTTGTGCTGTTCCGTCTGAATCAAATAAACTTTCTTCTCCATCCATCACATATCTCATTTTTATTAAATATGTATTTCCATCTATCCAAAAATCTTTTGCATCGCTTTCCTTCATAGGTTCGCATTTTGTCCCCATTTCATCCACGCTGCTTTCCATTTCCGTTGTAGCCACAACACTTTCCTGTTCTGTAGTATTAATCTCATTTTCCTTAACACTACTCTCCTCAACTACACTCTCTGTAGCCTTTCCATTATCTGTGCCACAACCTGCAAGACAAACTAATGCTACAATTAAAATTATTATTTTTTCACCTTTTTTCATTTAAGCTTCCTCCACTTTACTATTTATCTTGTGTAAAGATAACTTTTCATCCTATTTACCTAATACTTTCATAATAAAAAGTTCTTTTTCTACAATCAACTAATCATATTCTAAACTTTCTACTAATTTGTCATTTTCCCTATAATAAAGTTTTCCATCTTTTGCATAAAAATGTTTGTTTTCTTTAGAGCACTCCACATATAATACTGGGTGGTATAATGTTATATTCCCTTTATTATCTGCTTTTGGAAAATAATCACATAATTCTGCGTTTCCAACCTCCTTAAGATTTTTTCCAATTTTCAATTTAAACACTACATTTTTTATATCGTACCTGTATGTAATTTCAGATAGCAAACCCTCATTATACACATATATCTCTTCTCCATTATCAGTTATTGAATACTCCTTAGGAAATGTAATGCCAAAGCCAAATGGAACACCTCTACCATAAAATCCACCTAATTTTGTCACCTTATTTCCGTCCCATTCGTCCGGTATTACAATTTCTTTTCCTTTTTCGCTGCCATCCCACTCATAAGTCCCTGCAATTGCACAATTACCTATATCATTGCAGCACATTATTGGATTCCCTTCTTTTTCGCACAAATCAAAGTTCAGGCTTAAATCTATACGCAGTACGAAAAACCAATACAAAAATAATGCTAATATGATTAAAACAGCTCCAATTTTGATTATTTTTTTCTTTTTATTTTTCTTACTTTTGACCATTTTCCTTTTCCTCCGTCGTTTATTCCACGTATCCTTACATAACACGTCTTTCCCGGCGAAACTTTTATCACACTATAATTTTTCTTAACAACCTTTATCTTTGCCTTTTTAAATTTTCGATTGTATCCATACTGTATCTGATATTTTTTTGCATTTTTTACTTTCTTAAATGTTACACGAACTGATTTTTTGCTGATAACTTTAACCTTCTTAATCGAAACCCTTCCCGGCTTTTTAACCTCCTGCCTGCCCGGCTTTTCATTAAGCTTCTTTAATTTTTCTAAAAACTCCTCTTCACGTTTTTTGTTTTCATCTTTTATTAGAGCATAATCACTGTCTAACAGATTTTCAACTACAGGTAACATGCTTTTCTTCTCTGTAATTTTATCAACTACAAAATCACCATCACTATTTCTAACATACGATAATCTCTTATATGTTCCATCATCAAATCTATGACATGTATATGTATAATTTCTATGTTCATCCGTGACAAGTTCCGCCAAGTCAGAATCCAGTAACGCTACAACCTTTATAGACACTCCTTTTTTCACATATTTCTCAAATAATTCCTTTGATGGTATTTCAGACACATACCATCTATCCACATATGTCGTATCATCTGAGGTAAATATTAAATAATGACTTGAATCTGTCTTATAAATTCCGTAGTTTTTTCCCTTTTTGCCCTTTCTCCAATATGGTTTAACTCCCAGTCTGTTCTCGATATCCCTTTGAGTATATCTTGGTATACAACTTCCATACATAAACTCATCTATTGGCATACTATACAATTCACTTGTATTAATATTGGATACCTGTGTAACCTTCTGCTCATTATCATACAAGTCCTCTGCACTAACTCCTGTTAAAAACAGTGATGCAATTGCAACTAAAATAATTAAAATCTTTCTCTTCATAGTCGCTGTCTCCTTATTTAATTAAAATTAATTTTTTGGGAATAGCAATATCTTGAATGATATTTGTATGAAAAGTCTACCGTCCTAAAATACATTTTTCACACTACCATTGTCACCATACTCATATTGCCTCCATATCCACCGTATCACTATATATATTTATAAGATACTCCAATTTTCCATATTCTGCAACTAATTTATGTATCCTGTTTCCACTAAAAAGCATGGATATTATGGCAATGATTTCTATAACAGGCCGAAAAAAACTGCGCTACAACCCTGACAGGCCATTGCGCAGCAATTTGGTTCAATTCAATTTTGTTATTAAGTTGTTTCTAAAATCCGATGTACAACAACCAACTTTTTCATAAATATATTTGTATATTAAAACTTTCAGTCTTTAACTTATTCTACAGTTTAATTTTTTTTGTTATTTCTTCATCATCTTCAGAAAAATATGTAACTTTAACAGTGTTATCATCTAAAAATTCAGCTGATTTTATTGCACTATTAGGTTCTGCCGTGTCACGCATATCCAATTTGACTTCCTTATAATAATTTGATTTATCAAACATATCCTGAATTATCATCTTTTTGTTTTCAAATCTAATTAATTTATTATTATACTCATCCCATGGAGTATAGTAAATTTCAGAAATCTTACTGTTTATAGTGTCAAAATATCTAACCTGATAAACAGAAGAGCCTGCCGAAACTCCAACCCTTACAACCTCATTGTCTAATTGTTCTACATTCGGTTCTCTGTATAACCCGGTTTCTTCATATACATTTTTTCCTTCAGAATTAAGCAATGTGTATTTATAAAGAACCTCCTCATTTTCTTTATACGTTTCCACTTCTACAAATTTATCTTCACTACCTTTTTCATAAGTTGTATCATTTTCAACTTGTTTGCCACTACTGATATTTTTTGCTCCATAAGCAGCTATAATTACAACAACGATACATATAAAACATATTAATGCCTTTTTCACATTCTTACCTCCAATCCTAACTATTTATATTTATAAAACCTAAAATTATTAGAAGCGATCCCTTTAATTTTAATTTCTTTTAACTTACTAAAATCCCATGATGGCTCACTTCCCCTTGGATTCATCGATTTAGGACTATAATACAATAATGCCCCTTTAGTTATATCCTTCTTCTTACCCTTATAAATAGGAATAACTGCTTTTATTAATCTCTCATACCTTTTATTTTTAGGTTTCCTCTTTTTCAAATAATTCTTTGCTTTTAAATACTGCCTGTCTTTATAGAAATAACTTGAAAACTGATATGGCTGTTTAATAACTTTGGTAACTGTATTATAATTTTTAAAATCGTGCGTTTTATCTCTAACTCTATTCATAATAATATGAGCTATAGCCTTCCATGATTTTTTGCCTTCTCCTATTGCCTCTCCTGCAATTACAGCAACAAATAATTTTTGCACTTTTGTTAATTTATTTTTTTTCTTATTATTCTTATTGTTACTATTACTATCCTTTTCAATTTTTTTAATTGACTCCCATGCTTCTGCCGGCAAGTATTGCCCACTTTGTATCAAACTGGCTGTATGTCCACTCGGATCCACATAGTTAATTGGATTATTTGCACAATAAGCATATAA
>ENA-OPVL01002023-OPVL01002023.1-human-gut-metagenome-genome-assembly--contig:-NODE-2023-length-11446-cov-5.217365_pt1 | contig 11446 bp, 10 predicted proteins | sample MGYA00241496_ERZ501984 | MGnify/ENA primary metagenome ERZ501984 (study PRJEB25962, sample SAMEA2042986) | human gut metagenome | biome: human gut; feature: human-associated habitat; material: faeces... | reverse complement strand
CCACCGGAGCCCCGTCCTCCAGCCGCACCTGCTCTGCCGCCGACCACGCCACCGCCGTGTGGGGGTCGCAAAGATAGTGCTGCTCCTGCCACAGCCGACGGATGACCTCCGCCGCCCCGGCATCGTCGCAGCAGGCACAGTCGAACTCCGCCTGCAAGCGTTCCAACAGCCGGGGCGACACCTGATAGTGTCCCTCCCGGTTCAGCTGCTCCATCAGCCCCGCCACATAGCTGCAGTCCCCCTCCGACAGCAGGTACAGCAGCCGCTCCAGATTGCTGGATATCAGAATGTCCATAGAGGGACTGACCGTGGTATGGAACGGCCGGTTCCGGTCATAAATGCCGGTACGCAGGAAATCCGTCAGCACATTGTTGCTGTTGGACGCGCAGATCAGCTTGCCCACAGGCAGGCCCATCTGCTTGGCATAATAACCGGCCAGGATATCGCCAAAGTTTCCGGTCGGCACGCAGAAGTCCACCGGCTGTCCCCAGGCAACATTGCCCTGCTCCACCAGGCGGAAGTAGGCATAGAAGTAGTACACGATCTGCGGCACCAGGCGACCCCAGTTGATGGAGTTTGCGCTGGACAGGCGAATGCCCCGCTGTTCCAGCTCGGCGGCAATGGCCTTGTCGCCAAAGACCTTTTTCACGCCGGTCTGGGCATCGTCAAAGTTGCCGCGCACGGCGTAGACTGCCACATTGGCACCCTCCTGGGTGGCCATCTGCAGGCGCTGGATCTCGCTGGTGCCGCCCGTGGGGTAGAACACCGCGATTTCCACACCGGGGATATCGTGGTAGCCGTCCAGAGCTGCCTTGCCGGTGTCGCCGCTGGTCGCCACCAGGATCAGGGTCTTTTCGGTGCGGCACAGATTCTTTTTGGCTTCCACCAGCAGGCGGGGCATCAGCTGCAGGGCGTAATCCTTGAAGGCGCAGGTGGGGCCATGCCACAGTTCCAGGGCATAGGTGTCCCCTTCCACCGGGGCAAGATAGCCCGCCTTGCCGCCAAAAGCCTCACCGTAGGTGGTGCGGGCGGCCTGGGCCAGAAATTCCGGCGAATAATCCGTCAGATATTCCCGGATCACAGCTGCGGCCAGTGCCGGATAATCCAGCTCACACAGGGCTCTGACGTCCACCTGCGGAAAGCTCTCGGGAACAAACAGGCCGCCCTCATCGGACAGGCCCTGGGCGATCGCCTCCGAAGAGGTCACTTTACGATTCGTGTCTCTGGTACTGAAGAACTGCATATCGTCGCTCCTTTTTCGGCACAGGACGCGCAACGCGGCCCTGCGCTGCTGTGGCAGAGCCCCTTGCTCTGCCCGTACATTTCCCACCGGAACGCTCTTCACGCAAGAAAAGCGCCCCTTATAATATGTACCATCCAGCGCCCGCTGTCAAGAGGGTTCACCTCCGCCACATCAAAACGGACGGGTGCATCGCTCAGCCCCGTGCGCTGCAAATAAGCCTCTGCGGCACGGATCAGGCGGCGCTGTTTTGCCCGGTTCACCGCCTCTGACGGGGTGGTCATGGAGCCTTCGGCGCGAGTCTTGACCTCGCAGATCACGATGGTGCCGTCCGGTTCCTGCACCACGACATCCAGCTCTCCCATCCGGGTGTGGAAGTTGTGTTCCAGCAGCCTGCAGCCCTGCTTCTGATACCAGCGGGCCGCAGCAGCTTCTCCCCTGCGCCCTGTCTCGGCGCGGTTCACTTTCCGTTCTCCGGCCAGTAGCCCTGCTTTTTGAGGAAGCTGCGGCGGTAGAACGGCTGGATGCCGTACTGTGCGATCAGCTCATAGTGCAGTTTTGTAGGGTACCCCTTGTGCTTTGCCAGCTGATACTGCGGGTACTGCTTGTCCAGCTCCAGCATATAGCGATCCCGGCTGACCTTGGCCAGAATGGACGCTGCACCGATGCTGGCACTGGTGGCATCTCCCTTGACCACCGGCTGGGCTGGGATCTGCAGGCCCGCCGGGACACGGTTACCGTCCACCAGCACAAGGTTGGGCACGATGTCCAGCTCTTCCACGGCCTGCTTCATGCCGCCCATGGTGGCGTTGAGGATGTTGTCGCGGTCGATGATGTCCGGCCCCACGAACACGATCCGGTAGGCCAGGGCCTTTTCTTTGATCTCGTCGAACAGGGCATCCCGCTTTTTCTCGGTGAGCTTTTTGGAGTCGTTGATGCCGTGCACCGGGTTCTCCGGGTCCAGGATGCAGGCCGCTACGCACACCGGGCCGCACAGCGGGCCGCGTCCGGCCTCGTCCACCCCGGCAAAACAGCCGTACTGCGCCCGTACAGCGGCGTCGTATTCGTACAGCGGAGCCGAGATCTCCTCGTCCGAGCGGCGCTTCATTCCTCGTCCTCCTCGGCAAAATTGACCAGATCATCCCGCTGCGGCGGGCGCTCCAGCGAGATGCGGCCCCACTTGCAGGCACGGAATTCGTCCACCAGCATGATGGCGCAGCGCTCGGTGTTCACCTCGCCGCCGCGCACCAGCAGACCGCGCTTGCGGCCGATGGCCTCCAGCAGCTCATAGGGCGGCAGGGCCAGGGTCTCGGCGTCCAGCTTGTAGCGCTGGGCCACCAGATCCGGGTAGTTGCGGCGCACTTCGTCCAACAGGTTCATGGCCAGCTCTTCCACGTCCAGGATATCATCCTTGATGGAGCCGATGAAGGCCAGATTGGAGGCGGTGGTCTTGGAATCGAACTTTTTCCACAGCACGCCGGGCATATCCAGCAGGTCAAACTTTTCGGTGCTGACCCACTGCTTGCCCTTGGTCACGCCGGGGCGGTCGGCAGCCTTGGCGCGGGCCGAACCGGCGAAGGTGTTGATGAAGGTGGACTTGCCCACGTTGGGGATGCCGCAGAGCATCACCTGAGTCTTGGCACCGCTCATGCCGCGGTTCTGACGGCGTTCCAGCAGGCCGGACAGTTCCTTTTCGATGGCGTTCTTCACGGCGGTTGTGCCGCCCTTCTGCTTGGCACTGATGGCCACACAGCCGGCGTCTGCCGCGCGGAAGTAGCGGATCCACTCTTCGGTAACAGCCGGGTCGGCCAGATCTGCCTTGTTCAGCGCATAGAGCTTGGGCTTGCGGGCCGTGATGCGCTCGATCTCCGGGTTCAGGCTGGAAAGCGGGATGCGCGCGTCCAGCAGCACAAGGCTGGCGTCCACATGCTGGATCTCCTGCTCCATCATGCGCAGAGTCTTGGTCATGTGGCCCGGGAACCACTGAATATTGAATTGGTTTGCAAACCGAGTATCCATTTCGTTCATGTTACTTTACCACTCCAAAATCCGAAACGGGCAAAAAGCACAGCAGCACCTTGCCCAGAATATCGCGTTCGTCAATGCAGCCGACGTAGGAAGAGCGGCTGTCCAGCGACTCGTTGCGGTTGTCGCCCATCACGAACACCGTGCCCTCCGGCACCGTATACGGGAACTCCACGTCATAACCCAGATGGGTGGGGGCTGCAATGTAGTCCTCCTGCAGCAGCTCCCCGTTTACTTCCACAGTTCCGGCATCGTAGTCGATGGAGATGGTGTCGCCGCCTTTGGCGATGACCCGCTTGACCAGCGGTTTGCCGTAGGAAGTATAGCTGTCCACGATCACCACGTCCCCGCGCTGGGGCGTGTAGCCCGCGCCCCAGACGATCAGCTTGTCCCCATTGACCAGCGTGGGCACCATGGAGCTGCCGTCCACCTGAATGATGCGGAAAAAGAACGAGAAGACCAGCACCAGCACCAGCGCGGCCGAAATGAGTGCTTCGTACCATTCCAGCACGCCCTGCCCGCGCACAGGCTTTGGTTCCTGTGCAGTGGTCGTATTTTGGGTTTCCATATCCGATGCACCTCACCTTCCGGTTTTGCATTACTACCCCGATGATAGCGCAAAAATGCAGCGTTTGCAATGCATTTCTGCGAATTTTTGATAAAGAAAAAAGGGACAACAAGTTGTCCCTTTTCTCCCGGTTTCAAATCGGGGATGATCAAATATCGCTCTTGACCTTGGCAGCCTTGCCCGTACGGCCACGCAGGTAGAACAGCTTTGCGCGGCGAACCTTGCCCTTGCGGACAACGGTGACCTTCTCAACGAAGGGGCTGTTGATGGGGAAGACACGCTCGATGCCGACACCGTAAGCCACGCGGCGAACGGTGAAGGTCTCAGCAACGCCGCCGTGCTTCTTTGCGATCACAGTGCCCTCAAAGGCCTGGATGCGCTCACGGTCGCCTTCCTTGATACGAACATCAACGCGGACGGTGTCGCCAACGTTGAACTGGGGCTTTTCAGCCTTGATGCTGCCTTCAGAGATAATCTTCAGTGCGTCCATTTTGAATCCTCCATTTGTTTTTAGACGTTCATACACGGCACGACGCCGTCAGAGGACCGCCCGTTTAATGATAAATACTTGTCATTAACCCCGCTGTGGTCTCAGCGGACACTAACGCCTAAATAGGATAGCACAAAACGTGCTTGAATGCAAGCGTTTTGCCCAAAATAAATGCAAAAATTTTCTGTTTTGTCCAAGGGGCCGCGTTTGCGAGCGCAGCGCAGCACTGAAAGCCCCAGTGGGGCTTTCAAGCGAATGTCATTCGCCCCGGCTCAGGCAAACAGCTGCTTGTCCTCGGTGAGGAACTTTGTGCGCAGGATGCCTGCACTGGCGGCCGGCAGGCCGAACTTTTCTTCCAGAAAACCGGTGAGCAGCGAGGGGTTCAGGTTGAGCTCCTGCGAAGCCGGCAGGCACAGCTCGATGCGGACGGCATCGCCCTCCGCCGTGTAGGCCACCTGCGGGATATGCTGTTTGAGCTCAATGATCTTGTTTCCCTTTTTGCCGTGCTTTTCCACCGGGGCGCTTTCCAGTGCGTTGTACTGGTCCAGCACTGCGGCAGCCTCAGCCAGGTAGGTGATCTGGTAGCAGGCCCAGGCAATGCGGTCGGCCTTCATCTGCACGGGGGCCACCCGGGTGATGACGATGCCGGCCGGCATGATGGCGTTGAGTGCCGTTTTCCACTGTGCAAAGTCCGGGGCTTCCGCCTCGGTCTTGACATCCACGCACTCGCACTCACTCTCCTGCCCCAGCGAGAGCGGGCAGGCAAAGGTCATATAGATGTGGGGGTTGAAGCCCAGCGTATGCCACACCGGCAGGCCGCTGCGCTTGAGTACCCGCTGCATCACCCGCTGCAGATCCAGCAGGGAGATGTAGGAGGCCTCATTCTTTTTTTCAAACGAGATTCTGACCGTAATCAAAGCAGGGACCTCCTAACAGATGGTTGGCACCGCAGCCGTGGCAGGCACGGTTGCAGGGCTGGGTGGTCTGGGCGGCAAGAGCCTTGTTGTACTCCCGCACCAGATATTCGTGGGTGACGCCGTAGTCCATGTGGGACCAGGGGGTCACCTCGTCCAGGCCGATGGCACGCTGGCAGTAGAACGCCGGGTCGATGCCCATATCCGCAAAGGTCTGCATCCAGGTGTCATACTTGAAGCACTCTTCCCAGCCGTCGAAGTAGCAGCCGCGCTTGTAGGCCTCCACGATGACCGGAGCCAGGCGGCGGTCGCCCTTGGCGAATACGCCTTCGAGGAAGCTGGTGGTGCTGTCGTGATAGTTCACCTTGATCTTACGGCTGTGCACGCTTTCCAGCAGATGCTTCTGCTTGGCGCGCAGCATTTCCTCGGTGTCCATGGGCACGAACTCAAAGGGTGTGTGGGGCTTGGGCACAAAGCAGGCGCAGCTGATGGTCACCTGCACGCCCTTGCCCTTGCCGCGCTTGGGCAGTGAATAGTACAGGTCCACCACCTTCTGGGCGGTCTCGGCAATGCCCTCGATGTCCTCCATGGTCTCGGTGGGCAGCCCCATCATGAAGTAGAGCTTGACCGCCGTATAGCCCGCATTGAACGCGATGGTGCAGGTCTTTTCGATCTCGTCCCAGGTCACGTTCTTGTTGATGACATTGCGCAGGCGCTGAGTACCGGCCTCGGCCGCAAAGGTCAGGCCGCTCTTGCGCACCTTGGTGGTTTTTTCGATGAGGCTCTCGGAGAAATTGTCCACACGCAGGCTCGGCAGCGACAGGCTGACGTGCTCCTTGGGCGCCCATTCGTTCAGATCGTCCAGCAGCTCTTCCAGCTGGCCGTGGTCGGAGGTGGACAGGCTGGACAAGCTGAGCTCTTCATAGCCGGTGTTGGCGCACAGGTCCTGTGCGGCCTTGTTCAGCAGGCTGGCGTCGCGCTGGCGCATGGGGCGGTAGAGGAAGCCTGCCTGACAGAACCGGCAGCCGCGCACGCAGCCGCGCAGCACCTCGATGCTGGCACGGTCCTGGATGGCACCCACCATGGGCACCACAAAGTTGGTGGGCGGGGCAAACTCGTTCAGGTCCTTGATGATGGCCTTGGTGATGCGGGCCGGGATGCCCGGCTCGTTGGGGGTGATGGCCTTGACCCTGCCGTCCTCGCAGTAGGTCACATCGTAGAACGCCGGGATGTAGACGCCGGGGATCTTTGCAATGCGCAGCAGCAGTTCCTTTTTGGAGACGCCGCCCTCCTTTTTGGCCTTTTCGATCTCGGCGCAGATGGAGGGCAGCTGATTTTCGCCCTCGCCCAGCTGGACCACATCAAAGAAGTCCGCAATGGGCTCCGCGTTGCAGGCGCAGGGGCCGCCCGCCACGATCAGCGGCCAGTGCTCGTCGCGGTCCCTGGAATAGAACGGGATGCCCGCCAGATCCAGCATGGCCAGGATGTTGGTATAGGAAAGTTCGTACTGCAGCGTAAAGCCCACCGCGTCAAACGCAGTGAGCGGGTCCTTGCTCTCCATGGTGTACAGGGGCAGGCCCAGACGCTCCATCTCGGCTTTCATGTCCAGCCAGGGCATAAAGGCGCGCTCACACCACCAGTTTTCGTGGCGGTTCAGCAGCTCGTACAGGATCTTTTCGCCAAGGAAGGACATGCCCACCTCGTAGGTATCCGGGAAGCAGAACGCAAAACGCACGTCCACTTTTTCTTTATCCTTATAGACGCTGCCCGGCTCACCGCCGGTGTAGCGGCCGGGTTTCTGCACCCGGCCCAGCGCTTCTTTCAGTTTCGGGTCAAACATTCGTTCCTCCATCATGGGTTCTTTTTTCATGCGTTCTTTTCATTTTACCCGAAAGTGCAGATTTTTGCAATCGTTTCGGGCAGATTTCTTCTGTGCCCGCAGCTGCGCCGCGCTGGCCAGCATCTGGGCCCCGTCCAACGGCGGCACCGGCAGGAGGTTGAACGCCCCGGTGAGCAGGTTTGCCGCCCAGAAGGCGCTGCCCCGCACGGTGGCCTGCCGAGCCAGCAGCACCGCCCACACTCCGGCCAGTGCAAAGTTCACCGCTGGGCCAGCCGCAGCCAGCCGGAACCGCTGCTTTGGGGAAAGTGCCGCACTGCCCAGCCGCATACAGAAGCCGGTCAACGTCACCTCGATGACCGGGAAACGGCGCTGCTGCGCACAGTACACGAGGATATGCCCCCATTCATGGAGGAAGGCTGCCAGCAGGCCGGTGCGCAGAAAGCCGCTGGCGTCAAACAGCAGCAGCCCATACAGCACCCCGCACAGCAGCACCGGGTCCCGGAAGCGCAGCGGGCCCATCCGCAGCGGGGTGCGCCTATGCATCCGACAGTCCCAGTAGGGCCGACGGGTCGCAGGCGGTCCCCTGTCGGCGCAGCTCAAAGTGCAGGTGTGCCCCGGTGGCACGGCCGGTCTGCCCTGCCGTGCCCAGTATCTGCCCGGCCTGTACCGTTTCACCGGTACGCACATACAGGTATTGCAGGTGCGCATAAAGGGTCTCGGTGCCGTCCGGGTGCAGCAGCTGCAGGCAGACGCCATAGCTGTCGCTGCGTCGGGCAGCCGTGGCAACTCCTTCCCGGACAGCCAGCACCGCCGTGCCTTCCGCACAGGCAAGGTCCACTCCTTGGTGGAAGCGCTCTTCCCCGGTAAAGGGGTCCTGCCGGGTGCCATAGCCGTCCGACACCCGCCACACGGCGGTCTGCAGCGGGAAACAGACGGCTCCTGCCGGGCGGCGGGCTGCCTGCGTCTGTACCGCAAGACACACGCCTGCCAGAAGGGCCGCGCCCGCAGCACCCCACCGGGCTGTGGGTCTTTTCCGGTTTTTCGTTCTTTTTCGCATGGCACATTCCTCCCCCGGTTCTGGTTCACCGTATGCGGGCACACACGCAAAAAGACCCGGCGAGCCGTCTCAGACAGGCTCTGCCGGGTCTTGGGAAAGATATTAGATCATTTCCGCTTTTTGAACAAGCCCAGCACCTGGCTGAACAGTCCCCGCTTCTTCGGGGCGGTCACCACCACGGTGGGCTTTTGGGGCTGGTCCGGCAGATGCTTTTTGTCCAGCATCTGTTCCAGCTCGTCAAAGTGGTCGCCGCCTTTCGGGTGCTCCGTCGGCTCCAGATGGATGGGCGCAGGCGTGGCAGGTGCAGCTTCCACGAAATCAGGCCCTTTCGCCTTGGGCGGTTCCTGTACAGGAACTTCCGGCGTTTTCGCCTTCGGTCCCTCCGCCGCCGTCTGCTTTTCCGCTGCCGGGGCTTCGGCAGGCGCTGCCTTGGGCGTGGTGGACTTCCAGGGTTCCTCCCGGGTCCAATCGTTCCGGAGCAGGTCGTACATGCCCATCTGGCTGTTGACGATGGGTTCGCCTTCGGCAGGCTTGACCTTCTGGTAGCTGCCATCAGCGCACATTTCCCGCGCGTTGACGTTGTCGCGCAGCTGCAGCTGCAGGATGTCGGTGAGCTTTTTCACCAGTACAGGGTCCTCCACCCGCACGCCCACTTCCACGCGGCACTCGGTGTTGCGGGTGAGGAAGTCGCCGGAGGCAATGTAGATGCGGGTATGCACCCCGTCAAAGAAGCTGTAAATGCGGCCATGCTCCAGATAGCGGCCCACCAGACTGCGGATATGCAGGTTCTCGGTCTTGCCGGGCACCCCGGCACGCACACAGCAGATACCGCGCACGATCATGTCGATGCGCACCCCGGCGCAGCTGGCTTCCTGCAGCTTGAGGATGATATCGCGGTCGCTGATGGAGTTGTTCTTCAGGATCATGGACGCCGGGCGGCCCATGCGGGCAGCTGCGATCACATGATCCATCTCATCCAGCAATACGCTCTTGAACCGCAGCGGAGCCACCAGCATCCGGTCGCTCTCCTCGGTGAGCTGCTGCACGGCCAGATTGCGGAACACCTTGGAGGCTTCCTCGCCGATGCCCTCATCTGCCGTGATGAAGGAATAGTCGGTGTAGAGCTCACTGGTCTTTTCGTTGTAGTTGCCGGTACCGATCTGGGTGATGTAGGAGTAGCCGTCGGCCTGCTTACGGGTGATGAGGGTGAGCTTGGAGTGCACCTTGTAGTCATCGAAGCCGTAGATCACGGTGCAGCCCGCATTTTCCAACTGCTTCGACCAGTCGATGTTGTTCTGCTCGTCAAAGCGGGCGCGCAGCTCCACCAGCGCCACCACTTCCTTGCCGTTTTCGGCGGCTTCCATCAGGGCCTGCACGATCTGCGATTCCCGCGCCATGCGGTACAGGGTCATCTTGATGGAGATGACATCCGGGTCACGGGCGGCCTTTTTGAGCATGTCGATGAAGGGCCGGATGGACTGGTACGGGTAGCTCAGCAGCACATCGTGCTTCTGCACTTCCTCGGTCAGATCATAGTCTGGCGGCGGCAGCATGGGCCGGGCAGCCGGGTAAAACAGGCCGGGGTGGTCCTCTGCTTCAATGCGCCCGGTGAGCTTGTAGAAAAAGCTCAGGTCCAGCGGGCTCTTCTGCACAAAGACCCGCTTGCCCGACAGCTCCAGACGGCTGCACAGCAAACGCTGCACCTCCGGGGCAGCCTCCGGCGTGACCTGCAGGCGCACAGCCGCCAGCTTGCGGCGGCGCTTGAGCAGCTCGGTCATGATCTCACGATAGTCGATGTCGTGATCCATCATGCCTTCCTTGACGTCGATGTCCGCATTGCGGGTGACCCGGAACAGGCAGCTTTCCAGAATGCTCTCCTTGCCAAAGATGCTGGACGCATAGTGCAGCACCAGTTCTTCCACCAGCGCAAACTGCGTTTCACCGTCCTTTTTGACGAAGTGCAGCCGCTCCATCTGGCTGGAGATGGGGATGATGCCCAGGCTCTGGGCATTGGGGTGCTTCTCCCGCAAAAGGACACCCAGGTAGATCTCCTTGTTGCGCAGGAACGGGAACGGGTGGCGGCTGTCCACGATCTGCGGGCTGAGAATGGGGAACAGCTCCGTCTGGAAGTATTTTTTCCAGAAGCGCTCATCCTCCTTGCTCAGGTGGTCAAAATCCACCTTGCGGTAGCCGCACCCGGCCAGCTCTTCCAACGCCTTGGCATAGTATTTGTCGCAGTCCGCCTGCAGCTGGGCGGTCTTGGGCATGATGGCTGCCAACTGTTCGGCTGCGGTCATGTTGGTCTTGTTCTCGCGCTTTTCCTTTTTGCTCTTGCTCTGTTCCAGGTTGGCGCGCTCCTGCAGAGAGCCGACGCGCACCATAAAGAATTCGTCCAGATTGGAACCGTAGATGGCCAGAAATTTGACCTGCTCGGCAAGGGGCACGTTCTTGTCCTTGCCAAGAGCCAGGACCCGGCGGTTGAAGTCCAGCCAGCTCAATTCCCGGTTGATAAAAATGGTCTCGTCGCTCATATTCATTCCCCTTTGTGCCTTACGGCATCGTTTGTGCAGGTGTGTTTACCGTTGCCTGCCCTTCCCAGGAGGCCACAAGGTCCTCCGTCAGGCCCGGCACGGCCGCAGCGTCGGCAACGCGGGCAAAGGGGCCGTGCTGCTGCCGGTACTCGATCAATGCCCGGGCGTGGCTGGGCCCGACCCCCGGCAAGGTGCACAGGACAGCAGCATCCGCCGTGTTCAGGTCCACATACCAGTGCTCCGACAGCGGTGTGCTGTCCGGCGGCAGCTGCTTCTGTGAAGGCTGCTGCGGCACCGCAAACCAGAACGCCAGCCCCACGCACAGCACCGCAGCGGCTGCACAGGCTGCTATAAAAAGGATCTCCCGCCGGAGGGCGGTGCACAGATGCGTTTCTCTCATTCTACCCGAAATCCTTCCAAAAAGAAAGTCTCCTGCGGAAAATTTGCAGGAGACTTTACTTGAATTTTACGCCGTTGCCTCTGCGCTGCGCACAAGATTGTACAGATATTCTGCTGCTGCACCCGTATCATGGTCTGTCAGCGTCGTCTGCGCTGCCGCAAGGCGCAGTTCTGCCGCAGCGTCAGCCGGGACCACACTGTGGCCCGCCAGACGCATCAGCTCCAGCATCTGGGTGCAGTTGGCTACGACGGTCAATTCCTCAGCTGCACAGCCAACAGGCGGGCAGACCGCATTGAACATTGCCGTCCCCGAAACAGCACCCGGAGTCAACACCAGCAGATCCGGCGCGACACGCTCCGCCAGCAGATGCCGCTGCCTCCC
>ENA-OPVL01002021-OPVL01002021.1-human-gut-metagenome-genome-assembly--contig:-NODE-2021-length-11461-cov-4.753463_pt1 | contig 11461 bp, 10 predicted proteins | sample MGYA00241496_ERZ501984 | MGnify/ENA primary metagenome ERZ501984 (study PRJEB25962, sample SAMEA2042986) | human gut metagenome | biome: human gut; feature: human-associated habitat; material: faeces... | reverse complement strand
GCCGACGCTGATGGCAAACTCCGTCAGCCTCCTACGCCCACCCGCGATGGCTACACCTTTGCTGGTTGGTACTGGCATGCGGATTACTCCGGCTATACCGACGAGCAGAAGGCTGCCGACAAGGTCGATTTCGACCAGGCGGTTACTGGTCAGACCGTTACGATGTTCGCTCAGTGGACTAAGGATGAAGTACAGAACGAGACCGACGTTCTGTATGTTGCCAATGGCGGCAAGTTCGCTGATGGTCAGGAAGTTCAGCAGGGTCTCACCGACTCTGACGGCATGATGCGCCAGCCCATGACTCCCACCCGCGATGGCTACACCTTCGCCGGCTGGTACTGGGTTTCCGACCCGAGCGTCCTCACCGAAGAGCAGAAAGAGCAGAACAAGGTCGATTTCACTCAGCCAGTTACCAAGCCTCATGTAACGATGTATGCCCAGTGGGTGAAGAACCAGGACGAAATCAATGTCCTGTACGCTGCTAACGGTGGCCAGTTCGCTGACGGCAACGATACCATGCAGGGCGTTGCCGACTCTGATGGCATGATGCGCCAGCCCGCAGAGCCCACCCGCGATGGCTACACCTTCGCCGGCTGGTACTGGGTTTCCGACCTCTCCGGCCTCACCGACGAGCAGAAGGACCTGAACAAGGTCGACTTCTCCCAGTCCGTTGCCGGCAAGGATCATGCAACCATCTACGCCCAGTGGACCGCAAAGTCCAGCTCCGCCAGTCCCACGACCCCTACCCTGCCCGTGACCGGCGGTCCTGCCCTGCAGAAGCATCTGGGCACCCTGCTGGTGGCCGGCATTCTGGTCACGCTGGTGGTCGTGGCCGCCGTCTGATTTTTACATTTTGGAAAAACATGCACTGATTTTACGAAAGAAAGGAATCCCCGTTATGATGACCGAAATGAAACTGCCCGCCTGCTATGCCGTGATCGACGAAAACGAGATGACCTATCTGGACGGCGGTGCCACCATTGCCGACAGCGACGCTTACAAGGCATTCCTGAACGTGGGTCAGGTCTTTAACCAGCTGGCCCGCATCTTCTCCGGTGCAAGCTCCATTATCAACAACATCAATGTGATCTACAAGTCCATCATTGAGCTGAACAATCTGCTGGGCGGTTTCATCAAGAAGTAAACATTCTGCCGCAAAAGAGCACCCTGTTTTCCGCGCAGGGTGCTCTTTTTGCGTGATCTGAGGAATTTTGTGTGCGATTTTCAAAAAATATTTTTTGAAAGCCCACTGCAACGCCATTTTTGTTATGGTTTTGTTGCATTTCGTCTGGTAGAATGCTGTATGTATGGATGTTCGGAGTTTCGTCGAATTTCTGTACGAAAATCGCTTTTTCGCGCAGCAGGGTCCGTACCGGCCCTGCAACGCTTTTGATACGGAGGTGCCGTTATGGCAGACCGTGAACTGCGGCATATGCGCCGCACTGAACTGGTCGAGATCATCTTTGCGCTCAAGCAGAGCGAAGATCAGCTCAAAGCCGAAAATGCAGATCTGACCGCCAAACTGGAACAGCGGCAGATCCATCTGGACAGTGCCGGGTCCATTGCACAGGCCGCCCTGGAACTGAACCATGTGTTTGAGGCTGCGCAGGCCGCCGATGACTATCTGGCTTCGGTGCGGTCGGTCGACCGGGACGCCCTGCAGGCGCAGGCAAAGGCCGAAGCAGACCAGATCCTGGCACAGGCCCGGGCCGAGGCGGAACAGCTGAAGGCACAGACCAAGCGGGAATGTGACGCCCTGACCGAGGCAGCAGAGCACAAGCGTGCCCAGACAGAGGCCGACTGTGCCGCCTTGCGGGCCAAAACGGAACAGGAGATCGCGGCACGGCGGGCTGCTTTTGAGCAGAGCACCCGTGAGCTGCTGCGCAGCCGCTGCGACACGGATATCCTGCCGGAAGAAGGCAAGGTAAAATGAAATCAACCGAGATCAAATTCACGGCCATCCCCTCCACAGAGGAGGTAAAGGCCGAGCGAGACCGTCTGGCCTACCGCAGCCGGTACGGACGGGTATTGCGCAGCACCATTTATGCGCTGGTGGTGGTGGCCGCTGTGGCCGTGCTGCTGGCCACCCTGTTCCTGCCGGTGCTGCAGGTGTCCGGCGACAGCATGAACCCCACGCTGGAGGACCGGGACATTCTGCTGCTGGTCAAGTCCGACAGCATGAAAACCGGCGACCTGTGCGGCTTTTATTGGCAGAACAAGCTCCTGCTCAAGCGTGTGATCGGTCAGCCCGGTGACGTGATCTCCATGGACGAGGACGGCCATGTGACCGTGAACGGCACTGTGCTGGACGAGCCTTATGTGGACGAGCTGGCACTGGGCGAATGTGACATCCGGTTCCCCTATCAGGTGCCGGAGAACCGGTATTTTGTGCTGGGCGACCACCGCTCGGTGTCCATCGACAGCCGCAGCAGCGTGATCGGCTGCGTGGAAAAAAGCCAGGTCGTGGGGCGGGTATTCCTGCGCATCTGGCCGCTGAACCGCCTTGCGGTTTTCTGATTTGTGCCTGCGGAGCGGGCGAATGTGTCCCGCCTCCGAAGCAATGTTGTGTGCATAAATTTCCCCAATCTGGAAAGGAGCGAATCATCCCCTCATGAAAAAGACGTTCAAAAAACTGTTTGCCGTACTGCTGGCAGCAGCCTTGGTGCTGGCTATGGCCGTGCCTGCTTTTGCAGAGACCAACGCCCCCAAAGGTTCCATCACCATCAGCAAAACGGTGAAGGACGAGACCTACACCATCTACCGCATGTTCAAGCTGGACAGCTACAACGCTGAAAGCAATACCTATTCCTACACCGTAGAATCGGATTGGGAGGGTTTCTTCAAGACGGGTGCCGGTGGAAACTACATCACCCTGGACGGCCAGAACCACCCCACTTGGACGGCTGCTGACGAAAACGATTCCACCACTGTTGCCGCATTTGCTAAGGCAGCTCTGGCCTGGGCAGCTGATAAGAAGATCTCTGGCACTAAGGAAACCGCAACTGGTGGCACCGTCACCTTCTCTAACCTGGACCTGGGCTACTACCTGGTGGACAGCTCTCTGGGTGCTCTGTGCGGTCTGAATACCACCAATCCCGATGCCACCATCAAGGAAAAGAACGAAAAACCTGAAATCAAGAAGGAAGTTCAGACAAGCGCCGGTGATTGGAGCAGCGAAAACAACGCCAAGATCGGTGATACTGTGGAGTATAAGGTCGAGATCAAGGTTGCTGACGGTGCTCAGAAGTACACCGTCACCGATACCATGAGCAAGGGCCTGACCTTCAACAACAGTTCCCTCAAGGTTACCGCCAATGATGCTGTGACCACCGATTATACACTCACCTCTACCACCAACGGCTTCACTCTGGTGCTTCCTGAAACCTACGTCAGCACTCTCACTAAGGGTACCACTATCATTGTGACCTACAATGCCACCCTGAATAAGGATGCTGTCATTGATGGCGATGGCAACGCCAACGAGGTCAAGCTGAGCTACGGCAATCATCAGAACACTGTTCCCAGCAAGGTCACCACCAAGTCCTACCAGTTCGACCTGGTGAAGGTGGACGGCACCACCAACAAGCTGCTGGACGGTGCTGAGTTTGAGCTGGCCGATGGCGAAACCAAGCTCTCTTTCGTAAAGGATACTGCCGGCAACTACCGTGTGGCTGCCGCTGGCGAGGATGGTGCAACCACTACCATCACCGTCAAGAACGGCAAGGTCAACATTTACGGTCTGGCAGGCAAAACCTATACCCTGACCGAAACCAAGGCTCCGGACGGTTACAACAAGCTGGTAACCTCCGAAACCGTAAACCTGGCCGATGGTTCCAAGACTCATGCCACCATCGTGGATAGTGTCTATAAAGACGGCGGCGTTGTGGTCGAGAACCACGCTGGCACCGTGCTGCCCAGCACCGGCGGCATGGGCACCACCCTGTTCTATGTCATCGGCGGCGGCCTAATGGTGGCAGCCGTCGTGCTGCTGGTCACTAAGAAGCGCATGGAGCACAAGAACTAAGCAACCATCCCTGAAAACACCCGGAGCGGGGGCGACCAACTCGCCTCCGCTCCTTTTTCACAGCACAGAGGGCCTTGCCATGAAAAAGCACTCCGGCACCATCCTGCTCGTCCTCATTTTCTTTGTGGGCCTTGCGGTGATGCTCTACCCTACCATCAGCGATTACATCAACCAGCGCAACCAGACCAGGGTTGTCAACAGCTACGCCCAACAGGTGGACGGCCTGTCCGACGCCGACTACACGGCCTATTTTGATGCCGCCGACGTCTTCAATCAGGAAATCGCCGCCGACCCGGATGCCCTGTACCACGCCGACCACTTTTCCACCTACAGCACCACGCTGGACGTGACCGGCACCGGCATCATGGGCTACATCACCATTCCCCGCATCGGGGTGGAGCTGCCCATCTACCACGGCACCAGCGACGCCGTGCTGCAGGTGGCGGCAGGCCATCTGGAAGGCACCAGCCTGCCGGTGGGCGGCGAGAGCACCCACGCCGTGATCTCGGCACACCGCGGCCTGCCCAGCGCCAAGCTGTTCACCCATCTGGACCGGCTGGAGGTGGGCGACACCTTCACCATCACCGTGCTGGACCGGGAGCTGACCTACGAGGTGGACAAGATCTCCATCGTGCTGCCCACCGAGGTGGACGAACTGAAGGTGGTGGACGGCAAGGACTACGTCACCCTGATGACCTGCACCCCCTACGGCATCAACACCCACCGGCTGCTGGTGCGCGGCCACCGTGTCACCGCCCCGGAGAACCTCAAGCGCATCCGTGTTGCAGCTGACGCCACCCGCATTGAGCCCATCCTCATTGCGCCGCTGCTGGCCGTGCCGCTGCTGCTGCTTTTGCTCATCGGCCTGCTGGTCTCCGGCAGAAAACGCAAACAGAAATGACAAAAGCCGCCTGAAATACCCCCCGGCATAGACAGAGCAACCCCAGAGCTCTGTTTGTGCCGGGGGTATTTTCTCTCACAAAAAATTCGCCGTTTTGTAGCTGAAACGGCGAATCAAGTCTCTATTCTTTTACGGTGTGCGGATTATTTTTTCAGACGATGGTGCAGTATCACATCCTCTGCAAGCCGAAAGACCGGGCACTTCTTCCGGAGCTGCCTCTGCGGAACCAGGCGTGACCCCGGTGTTCACTCCACCAGCGCCACGGCCACGTCGTTGACGTTCGTGCCGGTAGCGCCTGTGCGGATCAGCCCGCCCACCGCCTGCAAAGCATGGTAGGCGTCGTTGTCGGCGAGGGTGCGGTACACGTCCCGCCCGGCAACGCGAAGGGCAGCTTCCGTCTCGCCGTCCACATAGCCGCCGGCGGCATCGGTGGGGCCGTCGGTGCCGTCGCTGCCCACCGAGAACACACAGCAGTGTTTCAGCCCGGCCAGCGCAGGAGCCGCCGCAAGGGCCAGCTCCTGGTTGCGCCCGCCCAGGCCCTTGCCGGTCAGGTGCACCACGGTCTCGCCGCCTGCAATGTAAGCCAGCTTCCGGCCTCCGCCCGCATGGGTGCGGACCACCGAACCAAGGAAGCTGCCCGCCTCCCGCGCCTCGCAGCAGAGCCGGTCGGTGAGAAGCACCGGCTCATACCCCAGCGCACGGCAGGCCGCAGCGGCTGCCGTGCACAGCTCCCGCACACTGCCGGTGATGCGGGTGGTCACGTTGGTCAGAGCCTTGGGGGTCTCCTGCCGCAGCAGCTCCTGTGCCGCGGTCGACAGGCGCAGGTGGTATTTCTCAGCAATGGCGATCGCCTGCCCGCAGGTGGAGGTGTCCGGCACCGCCGGGCCGCTGGCGATCATATCCAGCGGGTCGCCCAGAATATCGCTCAGCACGACAGCGAAGACCTGCGCCGGCGCGCAGTGCCGGGCGAAGCGTCCGCCCTTGACGGCGGAAAGCCGCTTGCGGATCGTGTTGATCTCCACGATGTCCGCGCCCGCGGCAAGGAGCTGATTCGTGACGTCCTGCAATTCCGCAAGCGGAAGCAGCGGCTTTTCAAAAAGCGCGCTGCCGCCGCCCGAGAGCAGAAAGACGACCGTGTCGCTTTTGGTCAAATCTTCCGTCAGCGCGAGCGCGGCGTCCGTGCCGCGCAGGGAGTTTTCGTCCGGCACGGGATGCCCGCCCTCAAAGCACGCGACATTCGCGATCTCACCTTTCACGTGACCGTACTTCGTCACGACCACACCGCCGCAGAAATTATCCTGCAAACACGCGCGGGCGGCGTGCGCCATCTGCCACGCGGCCTTTCCCGCCGCGACAAGGTACACCCTTCCTAAAAAGGTCTTGCCTTTCAGCGCGCGCTCGACCGCCGCGTCCGGCAGCACCGCCGCGATGGCGCGCGTGATGATCTTCTCCGCGTCCGCGCGCAGGTTATCCACAGGTTTCGACTTTTCCTGCATAAGCGCCCCTCCTTTTGAAAAAAAGCTGCCGAAAAACGGCAGCTTTTTCGTTATCTTTTAATTTTACCATGCCCGTCTTACGGACACAAGCGGAATTCTCAGAATTCCAGCTTCTCCATGCGGTCGAACGCCTGCTTGAGCTGGTCAATGCCGACGGTGCAGGCGATGCGGAAGTGGTTTGCGCCGGTCTTGCCGAACGGGGTGCCCGCGCTGACGAGCACGTGCGCGCGCTCAAGTAGCTCCTTGCAGAACTGCTTATCGTCGAGGCCCGTCTTCTCCACGCCGGGGAAGAGGTAGAACGTGCCCTTCGGGCGCACGAGGCTCAGATACGGGATCTTCTCGATGCGGTCGGCAGAGTAGAAGATGCGGTCGCGGTACGCGGTCACGTACTTCTCGCGGATTTCCTTGCGCATCTCAAGCGCCTGAATCCCCGCGCGCTGGGAGATGGACGGCGCGGAGTAGACGAGCGAGCCGTTGATACGGTTCATCACGTCGAGGAATTCCGGCTCAGCAATGATAACGCCCACGCGCCAGCCGGTCATGAGGAAGTTCTTCGAAAAGCTGTTGAGCGTGATGGTGCGCTCGGCCATGCCGGGCAGCGTGCGGATGGGGCGGAAGTCGCCCTCGTAGATGTAGGTCGTGTAAATTTCGTCCGCCGCGATGAGAAGATCATATTCCTTCGCCACGCGGGCAAGCATCTCCATGGTGGACAGGTCGTAGCCCATGCCGGTGGGGTTCGTGGGGTTATTGAAGATAATGGCCTTCGTGCGCGGCGTGATGGCAGCGCGCAGGCGCTCTTCGCTGATGGCATAGTCCTCCTCGGCGTAGGTCGGCACATCGACACACACGCCGCCCGCCAGCTCGATCTGCGCGCGATACAGCGCGAAATACGGGGAAAAGACGATGACCTCGTCGCCCGGGTCAAGAATTGCAAACATTGCCAGCGACATGCCGAGGCAACTCGACGCGCTCACGAGCACGTGGTCGCGCGGAAGGCTCTGGTCGAAGTCCTCTTCCCACGCCTTGCAGACCGCGGAAATGAGCTCAGGGTCGCCCTTGGGGTCGCCGTAATGGGTGTAGCCCGCTTTGGCGTCGCGGAAGGCCGCGTTGATGATGGCCTCGTCGGTCGTAAAGTCCGTGTCGCCGATGCTCAGGTCGACAATGTCCTTGTATTTGGCCAGCGCCGCGGTGTCGAGCGTCAGGCCGGTGCCCGCGCTCTGGAAGCGCTTGGCAATAAAGTTTCGCTTCATGGGTGCCTCCTCCTTGCAGATCGCCGCGGCAGCCCGATTTTTCAAGCGGCGCGTAGAAATGCTGAATTTTATTGCAGTATATGGCAGATTCCGACAGAATGCAATCGGTAATGTCGATAGAATTGCAGGCCCGCGACCCTTTCATTTCGTTAACATGATAAAGCGTCATCGAACAGTGAAAACAGAACCGGCGCAAAATGCGCCGGCCCTGCCGTTTTTCTTTACCACGGGATGGTTTTGAACTGCTCGATCTCGTCTTGATGCTGCACGCAGCGCACAAAGCGCTTGCGGTAAATCGTGTAGCAGCCGTTGCAGGCGAGGCACTTGCTCACGTCCTGCGCGCCGCTTTTGAGCTTTGCGGCAAAGTCCGGCTCGCAGATGAGCGCGCGGCTCATCGACACGAGCGGGAAACCCTGTGCAAGGATCTCCTCCACGGTCCCGCGCGAGAACACGCCGCCGACTGGGAAGAGCGGAATGCCGATTCCCTCGCGCGCCGCCTTGAGCGCGTCCAGATAGAACGGCGTCTTCTGCCCCGCGCGGCGGTTGAAGTCGATGCCGCTGACCTCCACGCCGTCCACGCCGCAGCGCTCATAGAGCCGCAGCAGCGCGGGCAGATCGCCGCAGCCGTTGCTGTCGGCCTTGACGATCATCGGGAAATCCGCGCCGCACGCCTCGCGCACCGCGCGCAGAATGCGCTCGATGAGGCGGAAGCGGTTTTCCAGGCTCCCGCCGTACTCGTCCGTACGCAGGTTTTCCTCAGGATTCAAAAAGTTCGAGAGCAGGTACCCGTGCGCGTTGTGGACCTGCACGCCGTCCGCGCCGCAGTCCTTGCACTTTTTCGCCGCAAAGGCGAACTGCTCAACCAGCCGGTCGAGCTCTTCCAAGGTAAAATCCTCGGGGTGCTTGGGCGGCGCGCCGTTCACGCTCTCGACGCCCTTGATACCGCTGTGGCTGAGTTGGAAGAAAAGCTTGCCGCCGTACTGATCCACGCCGTCGCAGGCGCGGCGGAGAAGCGTTTCATCCGTCGTCTCATCCAGCACGGGCTGGCCCGCGTCGGCGCGCTGCGCCTTATCAACGCAGAAATGGCCGGTGATGACGAGACCGACCTCGTTTTTCGCAAGCTCGATGAGCGTATCCGCCCAGAGCGGCGTCACCTGTCCTTTCGCGTCGGACAGATGCTCGTTCGTCGCCGAGCGGACGATGCGGTTTTTAAGCTCGCACGTGCCGAGCTTTGCGGGGGTAAACAGCTGATCCATGGTCGTTTCTCCTTATATGATCCGTTCGGCGATGAGCATCATCAGCGGCATGGTGACCGGCAGCAGCAGGTTCGATTGCAGCACGCTCTTGCTCGCCATCTCGGGCGAGCGGTCATAGCGCACGCCGAAGATGCTGATGACCGTCGCCACGCTGCATCCGAGCACCATTACGATGCAGAGGCACACCGTGCGGTTCCAGCCGGAAAAGTGCAGGATCACCGCCGCAATGAGCGGCATGACAAGGCAGCGCAGGAACGTGATGAGATACAAAATGGGCTTCTTGAGCACATCGATCAGCGGGCTCCCCGAAAGGAGGCAGCCGATGATGAGCATCGACGTCGGCACGACGCAGCTCGCCATGCCGCTCAAAAACTGGAGCGGCGCACCGGTGAATTTCCACCCCGTGGCGAGCATGATGAGCATCACCACGGTGGAAATATTCATCGGCGTCATCAGGCTTTTGAGCTGCTGGGCCAAATTCTGCTCCTTGTCCCGCCGGAAGCTCTGCATGACAAAAAGGAACATGTAGATTGTGGCGCAGGGCACGGACAGTGAACCAAGCACCGTCCCCTCCGTGCCGAATACCGCCGAGCAGAGCGGAATGCCGACAAAGCCGTTGTTGGGATAGGCAACGCTGCGGGTGAAAACGAGCGTTTCGTCCTCATTCAGCCCCATGAGCTTGGCGATGGGCTTTGCCAGATAGGTAAACAGGATAAACATCGACAAATACGCCGCGATGATCTTGAGCACCTGCGAAAACGGCATATCGCCGAAGTCACCGCTGGCCGCAGCCAGGATATTGCAGGGAAAGAACACATCCAGCAGCAACATGGAAAGAAGATCTGCCCCTTTGCGATCCACCTTGCCCAGCTTGCCCAGCAAAAAGCCGAGCATCATCATTGCCGAGAGAATCAAAACCTGCTGCAAAACTGTCTGTGCCATGTTACCCTACATCGTCCTTTTTCTTGATCTAAAATTACTTGAAATTCTCCTGCGCGTACTTCATCAGCTCTTCGCGGAAGTCGGGGTGCGCGATGGAGACCATTGCCTCGGCGCGCTCGCGCAGGGTCTTGCCGGAAAGGCTCGCGATGCCGTACTCGGTCGCGACATACTGGATCATCGTGCGCGGCGCGGAGATCGTGCTGCCGCCGGGGATGGTGGCAAGGATGTTGCTCTTGCGCTCGCCGTCCTTCGTCACGCGGGACGAGTTGATGCAGATGAAGCCCTTGCCGCCCTTGGAGCGATAAGCGCCCTCGAGGAAGTCCATCTGGCCGCCGATGCCGGAGAGCTGGCGGGTGCCGGTGCTCTCGGCGTTCTCCTGACCCATGAGGTCGAGCTGCACGCCGCCGTTGATGCTGATGACGTTGCTGAGCTTCGAGATGCGCTCGACGGAGTGGATGTAATCCAGATCGCCCGGGTGGAAAAGCTGGGGCTCGGCGTCGAGCCAGTCATAGAGCTCCTGAGAGCCCATGGCAAGGTTCCACGCGGAAAGGCCGGTGTCGAGCTCCTTGCGCGCGTTCGTCAGCTTGCCCGCCTTGTAGAGCTCAAGGAACGCATCGGAAATGGTGCCGGTGTGGCAGCCGAGGTCCTTTTTGTCGGACTCGGCGAGCATCTTGGCGACCGTGTAGGGCACGCCGCCCACGCCGAGCGACAGCACTGCGCCGTCGGGGATCTGGTCGACCACGATCTTGGCGATGGCGATATCGGTCTCGCTGGGGGCGCGGTAGGAGCGCACGGGCAGCGGCTCATGCTCGCCCTCGACGATGTAGTCCGCTTCGGACAGGTGCACGCGGTGGGAGCCGTCCACACCCTGGAGCTTGGGATAGTGCTCGTTGATCTCGAAGATCACGGTGCGGGCGCTCTCAAAGATCGTGCGCCAGGCATAGTTCGAAATGCCGAGGCCGCAGTAGCCGTTCTCATCCGGCTTGGAGACGGGAACGAACGCCACGTCACAGCGGATGTGCTTGTCGCGGTAAAGATACGGCAGCGAGCGAAGCATGACGGGCATGAATTTCACAAGGCCGTTTTTCTGGAGCTTGCGCTCATAGTCGCCGATGTGCCAGCTGTAATAGCTGAAGCTCTCCTGCTCGGGGTCCGCCTCGACGACCTCGATGCGCGGGCGGATCACAAGGCCGCCGCGGACCTTGACGTCCTTCACTTCACCCTTGCGCGCGGCGAGGGCCTTGTCTAAAAGCTCGGGGAAGCCTGCGCCGAAGCCATAGTCCACCCAATCGCCGGATTGAACGGCCTTGACGGCCTGCTCCGGCGTAACAAATTTAGCCTGATAGTCGTTCATGGGAAAATTCTCCTTATTTCGATGCTTTATAATTTAGCAGAATTTTTATGGAATGTAAATCACTGATAATGAAAAAAGGCTCGCCGAGACGAGCCTTTTTTCATTCATTCAGAAGAAGATCCTTTCAGCAGTGAAAAAACGATGAACGGTTCAGCGATGAAGGAGGTGAATACTTTGAGATCTTCTTCTATGGCAAGCAAATTAGTCGGCCCAGATCTCTTCGTCGGTGGGGAACTTC
>ENA-OPVL01002017-OPVL01002017.1-human-gut-metagenome-genome-assembly--contig:-NODE-2017-length-11472-cov-2.408689_pt1 | contig 11472 bp, 9 predicted proteins | sample MGYA00241496_ERZ501984 | MGnify/ENA primary metagenome ERZ501984 (study PRJEB25962, sample SAMEA2042986) | human gut metagenome | biome: human gut; feature: human-associated habitat; material: faeces... | reverse complement strand
TCATAGAGTATCAGGCTAATTTCAGTGCAGCAGCATTTCTTATGCCGAGAAAAGCAGTAATTAATACATTTTCAGAAGTGTTAGGAACTGTAGTAAAAGAGCAAGACCTATTATAAAGCTTTTATTATATCCATCCTTCTTTGATACAAGTGTGTACACAAAAGCAATCACTAAACCAATAACAACTGCTACTAATATTCCTAACATTGACTGGCTAATGCTGATTGTATTCTCTGATGTTGATGTAAAGATTGATTCAAACATATATTTTCTCCTTTATACATTAAGCTTGTGTAATTCGTAAGGACATACTGCTTATATTCAGTACCATACTTAGAAAACGATACCGGGTAAACATTAAGTCCTGATATTATCTTAGTAAACCACAGCGGAACAGCGCCACTTATCTTAACTTCCATTAAATACTTACCATCCGGCAAAAGCTTCTTTCCATAGCTTCCATGCTCGAGTCTTACATCTTCCCTTCTGGTCGTAATATTTTTATCAAATGTAATCCTGAAATCGCCATCATCTTTCTCAAAGTACGCGAATCTGTCATATGAAAGATAAACTTTAGGCTGCAAATGGTAGAAATTCTTGAAGTAATCTATCTCCTTAAGCACCTGCCTGTTTATTCTTCCTTCATGGTTATCTGGACATATGTCGTCATCAAGAAAATCATATGCCTCCTGAAGCGTCATTGAAGTTCTTCTTTTATTGACAATACCATTGTACTTCTTCTTAATCTCTACAAAGACATTATCTGTAAGCTCTGGCATCCCATAAGCTCTCAGTCTTAACTTTTCTTTGTATACCGGTTTCTCAATAGAAGCTCTTATAAGCTGATCATTCTCAGTATCATAATATATGTTGCTGATTCTGTACGCCTCACCATTTCTGTTATACGCATCCGGATTCATATAATCAGCTATCTGGTAAGTCAGTTTATGAAAAGTATCTTCATCTATAATGTATTTCTTCTCATAACGGTTGAAAACTTCGATTGCCATATCAGGCTCTCCTTTCTGTCTCTTTCGTTCTTACAAGTAAGATATTAATTGGAAAATGTGACCAATCTATGTAAAAAATAAGTAAAATCAGTGTAGTTTTGTGAAAAACCCACACAAACATTACTTTGTTGCAGAATAGTAGGTTTACAAAAGCATCTGATAACATCCATATATCATCTAAGACCTACTAATGGCTTATAACTTTATAATTTAGTAGGTTTCTAGCGCCGGTTAGTTATATCTAATCATTTGTTTTTCTTTCTTCTAACGTCAAAAACACCCACTAAATCACTGGTATGAAATGTTTTAATGGGTCTTTGACAATTTCTCATGTTAAAAGTTCTAAAAATAAGCCTACTAAATTCCAGTTTTCTTAATATCTAGTAGGTTTTAGCAGATTACCAAGCAATTACTGCAGTCCAATATGCAGCCGAAGTCAAAAAAGGATGCCACTTTCGCGGCATCCTTCAAAAAAACTACTTCATATGTACATCAAGCTGGTTGAACGGAATCTCAATTCCATTCTCATCAAATATATTCTTATATCTTTCAAGCAGGTTAAATCTTACATTCCAGTAGTCTGCTGTATTAACCCAGGCTCTTGTTTCAAGTGTTACACAGCTTTCATCAAGGCTCTTGACAACAACCAGAATATCCTTGTCCTTAAGTATCCCCTTCTCACTATTAATAACCTGTTCAAGAAGCTTCTTGGCTTTAGGAATATCTGATGAATAGCCAATTCCTATCTGAATATCAATTCTTCTTGTATTCTCTGCACCTACGTTAACAATGCTTGAATTAGAAAGTGAACCGTTCGGGAGCATTACTACTTTATTATCAATAGTAACAAGCCTTGTGTAAAGAATCTCTATAGACTTTACAGTTCCTTCATTAGTTCCGACTATAATATAATCACCAACCTTAAAAGGCTTGAATATAAGAATAAGAATTCCTCCTGCAAAGTTTGAAAGGCTTCCCTGCAGGGACATACCAATCGCAAGTGCTGCAGAGCCAAAAAGTGTGAGCAGTGATGTCGTCTGAAATCCCAGCTTATCCACAACTATCATAATAAGTATTGCATACATTACAAACTTAAGCACTGATACCACAAAATTAACAACGCCTTTATCTAGCGTGCTTCTGTCCAGTATCTTCTTTACAAGCTTATCAAGTACCCTGATTATCTTCTTGCCAATAAACCATATTAAGACAGCAATAACAATTTTACCAATAAGTGAAACCGACCAGTTTCCTAAATCATTGAGAAGCTGCTTAACATGGGCAATAGAAAAGAATCTGGTTATCTCATCCGTTTCCTGCTGGATTGTTGTGGCTGCATCTGCCACAAGTCCTATGAATCCCATAGCTGATCCCCCTTTGTATTATTTCATCTTCTTTTTAAGCTGTTCTAACTTCTTCTTAGTCTCTATATCAATCTCTTCACTTGCACGGGCTGCTTCTTCAGCCTTTCTTACAGCTTCTTCCTTAGCCTGAAGTGCTTCCATGCAGGCTTTCTCTGCCTGTTTTCTTGCTTCAACCGCCCGCTTTGCTTCCTCTGCTGCAGCAAGTTCAAGCATTTCTGCCTCTGCTGCCTTTCTCATGGCTTCCTGCTTTGCAATTGCAGCCCTCTTTAATACAGCAATCTCCTCAAGTTCAAGCTGTGTATACGGCTCACTGTTATATATAATGAATGAAAGTCCCGGCAGAGTAATGTCAATATATTCCATATCATCACCGTCATTATCTGACTTGATAATCTGTCCATTAACCTTCTCGTCTCCACCGAACTTCTTCCAATCACTGTTAAATACTTCCTTATACTTTCCACGCACATCAACGTGAAGTCTGTAATTTTCCCTCCTAACAGGAGTAAAATTCACAGCAATCACAAGCTTATTACCCTTGCTGTCAGCTCTCTGCATTGCAATAACAGTCTCTTCCGGATTAGAATTCTCGAGCCACATAAATCCATCAGGGTCATTGTCAAGCTCATATAGAGCCGCATTTTTCGCATAGAACTTATTAAGCTCCGACATGAATTTCTCAAGTCCTGCATCCTGTCCTGCTGCAAACATCTTGCTTCCCGGATGTGCATACATGAATCCAAGTGCAGCCTTGATATCTGACAAATGTGCCTTCTCATCACTGCCTGACACCATATCCACAAATGCTTTCTCCCTGAAATCATCATGATTGAGCGAGAGCATGAAATCCTCTCCGTAATTATAGAGCATTCCATATGTCAGCTTGTCATACTCACCTTTTCTGAACAGCGGGTCAGTTCCCATGAATTCAAGAAAATCCTTAGTCCAGCAGTTATTCTGCTTATAAGTAAACATAAGAGGGTCATCATTATCTGCCGCAGTAACTCCAAACCAGCCGCTTGATTCTTCTGCTATTGTAAAACAGCCATCGCCACGTTTAGCAATATATTTGTTCATAGTCTTAAGAAATTCGATTGCGTCAAGATTCTCATTGCCGCCATACATGTTAGGTGTCCATGTGCCTGGCTGCTTACCATAATCGAGGTAAAGCATTGAAGCAACACCGTCAATTCTGATGCCGTCAATATGGTAATCATTAAGCCACATTAATACGCTTGATAAAAGAAAACTTCTTACAGCGCCTTTCTTGTAGTCAAATGTGACAACATCCCACTCAGGATGCTTCTCTAGTGATGGCTTAAGATATCCGTAAGCATCTGCCCCGTCAAAATCATACAATCCCTTAACTTCTGTACCAAAGTAAGCACCATTCCAGTCAATTATTACGCCAATTCCAGCGTTATGGCAGTCATCAACCAGCTTTTTAAATGCATCACTGCCGCCTGTTCGGTGTGTCACCGCAAAATATCCCAATGTCGAATATCCATTCATCTCCTCATTAAGATACTCTGCAACCGGAAGGAAACATACATGTGTATATCCCTCCTGCTTTACAAAATCCACAAGCTCATCTGCACTTTTTTCTTTCAGCCAGTCAGTAAGTGACACCTCATATACTGTTACAGGCTTCTTCTTTCCTGCTTCTTTCTTTCTCTTTATCATCCATAGCCCATCGTTCCATGCATATGAATCAGACATGTTCTCATCACTTACCACTGATGCAGTAATTGGAACTGATGATATCTGTCTTGATACAGGGTCTAACTTTCTTGTAGTCCCCTTACCCTGTCTCTTAATTTCATACATATATCCGCATCCGGCTGCCAGTCCCGGAATAAACAGTTCAAATACTCCTGTATCCTCAATTCTTTCCATTAAGTGGACTCTGCCGTCGTATTTGTTAAACTCTCCTACGACACTTACGCTGAGTGCCTTAGGTGCCCATACATTAAAAAGCACTCCCTTCACGCCATTGACAGTTCTTTCATGAGCGCCGAATATATGTGCTGCATTTTTCTCTTCTCCTGCAAGAAATGCTTTGTAATCTTCCGGTTTCGTAACATTTGCAAATGCATATGGGTCCGTATATTCTGTGATCTCTCCATTAACCTTCTCCACTGAGTATGTGTATGAAAGCTTCTTCTTAGATGAAACAAGTGCTGCAAAGAATCCGGATTCATCAACCTTTTCCATATTAACAGCAGTTTTTCTGCCATCTATATGCAGCTTAACTGCCACTGCATCAGGACGCATTATCTGTATAAGCAATCCCTTACCGGTAACATGTGCCCCAAGCAGCTCCTTTGGCTTGTCACACTCTGCATATACAATCCCCTCTATCTCCGGCCAGTTCATCAGGCCGTATAAGTTTTTATTCATACATTACCCCCATCCACTGTTTAAAGCATTCCGTCCATGATGACACCTGTGGTTCATAATGTCCCATATTCTTAGTCGCAGTCTCTCGTGTGCCAAGTCCAAGACCATGAGTACCTTTAGCATATACATGATAATCAAACGGAATCTCCTGTTTTCTTAACGCCTCTACCATAAGTAATGAATTTTCAAGCGGAACTGTCTTATCTTCACATGTATGCCATATGAATGCAGGTGGTGTGTCCTTATCCACTCTCTTTTCTATAGACACTTCATCTATAAACTCATCATATTTTTCCCCAAGACTTCTCTCAAATGATGCCCTGTGTGCATCAATTCCTGATGTAATTACAGGATAACCTAACAGCATGCCATCAGGCTTAACATACTCATGACTGCAGTGAAGTACATTTTCCAGAAGATAATCAAGTCTTTTTGAATTCCATCCCGTTCCAAGAAGTCCGGCAACATGACCTCCTGCTGAAAACCCTGCGATAATGATTTTGTCAGGATCAACATCCCATTCTGCTGCATTATCTCTTACATACTTCATTGTATAGGCTGCCTCAAAAAGCTGTGCAGGATACGTAACAGGTGTAAGACTGTATCTTAATACAACAGCATTATACCCCATATCAAGCATCTTAATAGCTATAGCTTCTCCTTCTCTTGGAGAATGATGATTATATCCGCCACCCGGACAGATAACAATAAGAGGTCTCCTAAACGGATCCTGATCCTTAGGGAACACATCCTTGATATAAGTTGTTATTGTGGCACTGCCCTGCTGCTTTATCCCCAGCTCCTCATATGGTAATTCTATAGTAAATGTTTCGTGTAACATTATTTTCTCCTCCTAACTGAATTATTCTGTATATTATGTCTGTAGTGTAGTGGTGGTGATGTGCGTATATTTTCGTGTGTGGTCGATTTATGACGAGCTGTGTGGGAGTTAATGCCGTTAGATGCATAAGCGCTGTGAATGAAAGCTCGTTCAAGCGAAGCGCGTTTGCTTTCGTTCACAGTAAAAAACTTTGCAGATAACGGCATTTACTCCCACTAAGCGCAGGAATCATGAGACCATGCACGAAAATATACACACATCACCCTTCAGCACATCTACACCGAAAATACATAAAATCCACTTAGAATCTATGTATGAAAAGTCCGCTTCTAAGTTTAGGCTCAAACCATGTTGACTTTGGCGGCATTAATAGTCCTGCGTCCGCTACTGCAAAAAGTTCTCCAATAGATCTTGCATACATCGAGAATGCCAAAGCACAATCTTCTGAGCATCTTCTCTCAAGCTCGCCTAAGCCGCGGATTCCTCCTACGAAGTCTATTCTCTTATCTGTCTTAGGGTCGTGGATTCCTAAGAGTGGCTCTAAGACGTTGTTCTGGAGTACTGCTACATCTAAGCCGGCTACCGGGTCGCTGCTTAAGATTTCTTCTTTGGCTGTGAGTGTGTACCATTTTCTACCAAGATACATTCCGAATTCACCTTTCTTAGAAGGTGCAACCTGTGTACTGCTCTCGCTTACAGTGAATTTATCTTTAATCTTTGCCATGAACTCTTCTTCACTTAAACCATTCAGGTCCTTTACAACTCTGTTGTATGGCATAATCATAAGTTCTTCGTCTGGAAATAATACTGACAGGAAATAATTGAACTCTTCATTGCCTGTATATCCCGGATTAGCTTCTCTTCTGCGTAAACCTACCTTTACAGCGGAAGCTGCCCTGTGGTGTCCGTCCGCAATATATATCTGGTTAATTCCTGCAAATGCGTTCTCTATTGTCTCTACAGATTCTTTACTGCTTATTTTCCATACCTGATGTCTTATTCCATCAACCGCTGTAAAACTGTATACAGGCTTTTTCTGCTTAGCTTTGGCAACCTCTGCACTTATTACTGCATTAGCTCTGTATGCTAAGAATATAGGACCAGTCTGGGCACTGCATGTATCAACGTGGTTAATTCTGTCTAATTCCTTATCAGCTCTTGTGTTCTCATGCTTCTTAATAACATTGTTAAGATAATCATCAATAGAAGCACATGCTACAATTCCTGTCTGTGTCCTTCCATCCATTGTAAGCTCATACACATAATATGCCTTGTCCTTATCTGTTATAAATGTTCCATCATCTATAGCTTCCATAAGCATATCATGGGCTTTCTTATATACCTGCTCACTATACATATCAACTGATTCATCAAACTGGGTCTCTGCCCTGTCAATCTTAAGAAATGATAACGGTTCTCTTTCCACCTCCGCTCTTGCTTCCTTTGAATCATACACATCATAAGGAAGAGCTGCTACTCTGTCTGCCACTTTCTCAGCCGGTCTGACACATTCAAATGGTCTTATTACTGCCATACTAACCTCCATCCGCACTATTTAACTTAAGTACTATACTTTCATATATTAGATATATTTTAACATTCAGACAACCTTAATACAAGAAAGACCAGCCAAATGTTACAACAAATGACTGGTCTTTGATATTATTCTCATTACATATGATTACTTAATAACTCTTACCTTGATAACACCTTCAATTGCTGAAAGCTCTTCAACTACTGCCTCTGGTGCAGATGCTTCAATATCTAAGAGAGAATATGCATAATCACCTCTTGACTGGTTAGCCATAGATGATATATTGATGCCTGCAGCACCAAGAACTGTTGTTATCTTACTGATAACCGCTGGAACATTCTTGTGGCATACAGTAATTCTACCCTCAGTTGCACATACTCCGCAATCACAGTTAGGGTAATTAACTGAATTGACAATATTACCGTTCTCGATAAAGTTTCTAAGCTCATTAACTGCCATAATAGCACAGTTATCTTCTGCTTCTGCTGTTGAAGCTCCAAGATGAGGAAGAACAATTGCTCCTTCCATCTTAGCTGTTGTTGGGTTAGGGAAATCTGAAACATAAGTCTTAACTCTTCCAGACTTAAGTGCCTCACAGATAGCAGCTTCATCAACAAGTACATCTCTTGCACAGTTGATAATTACTGTTCCATCCTGCATAAGGTCAAATGCTTCCTTATTAATCATTCCCTTAGTGCTGTCAAGTGCAGGAACATGAACTGTAATATAGTTACATTCCTTATAGATATCCTTAACATCAGATATGTACTTAACTTCACTTGAAAGATTCCATGCAGCCTTAACTGAAACATATGGGTCATATCCGTATACTTCCATTCCAAGTGCTATAGCTGCATTGGCAACTAACTGTCCAATTGCTCCAAGACCGATGACACCAAGCTTCTTGCCCTTGATTTCCTGTCCTGCAAATGCTTTCTTAGCCTTCTCAGTTGCCTTGGCAATATCAGGGTCTTCTGCATTATCTGCAACCCACTTGTTACCACCGATTAAATCTCTTGATGCTAAAAGCATAGCTGCAATAACCTGTTCCTTAACTGCGTTAGCATTAGCTCCTGGTGTATTGAATACAACAATACCTTCCTCTGCACATTTGTCAAGAGGAATATTATTAACGCCAGCTCCTGCTCTTGCAATTGCAAGAAGATTATCACTAAGCTCCATATCATGCATCTTGGCACTTCTTACAAGTACAGCCTGCGCATCTTCAAATGAGCTTTCTGTATTATACTCATCAGAAAAAAGCTTTAATCCGCAGGCTGCTATATTATTAAGACAATTAACATTAATCATTTTGCATTCTCCTTCTCGAACTTCTTCATGAATTCAACAAGCTTCTCTACACCTTCGATTGGCATAGCATTGTAGATAGATGCTCTCATACCGCCAACTGTTCTGTGTCCCTTAAGGTTAACAAATCCTGCAGCTGCAGCTTCCTTAATGAACTTAGCTTCCATAGCATCCTTAGCTTCTTTATCTTCAATGTTGCATACAAAAGGTACATTCATAAGTGAACGGTCTTCCTTAACAACTGTTCCCATGAATAACTTGCTCTCATCAAGGAAATCATAAAGAATCTTAGCCTTCTTCTCATTGTGTTCCTTCATTGCTGAAAGTCCACCCATTTTCTTAATCCACTTGAACACCTTGCCACAGATATAGATATTGTAGCATGGTGGTGTATTATAAAGAGAATCTGCATCTGCCTGTGTCTTCCACTTAAGCATTGTAGGAGTTCCTGGAAGAACGTCATCTGTTATAAGGTCTTCTCTGATAATAGCAATTACAACGCCTGCTGGTCCTATGTTCTTCTGGACACCGCCGTATACAACGCCGTACTTAGTTACATCCATAGGCTCTGATAAGAAGCATGATGAAACATCTGATACAAGAATATGACCCTTAGTGTTAGGTAATGTATTATACTTTGTTCCGTAAATTGTGTTGTTCTCACAGATATATACATAGTCAAGATCCTCTGGAATATCAAGATCTGAGCAGTCTGGAATATATGAAAATGTCTTGTCTGCTGATGAAGCAAGCTCAACAGCCTCTCCATATATCTTAGCTTCTGCAAATGCTTTCTTAGCCCACTGTCCTGTAAGGATATAACCTGCTTTCTTATTCTTCATAAGGTTCATAGGCACTTCAGCGAAGAACTGCGATGCACCACCCTGTAAAAATAACACCTTATAGTTATCTGGGATGTTAAGAAGGTCTCTTAAATCCTTCTCTGCCTCTTTGATGATGTTGTCATAAACCTTGGATCTGTGGCTCATTTCCATTACCGACTGACCGCTTCCCTGGTAATCTAACATTTCATCTGCTGCTTCTTTGAGTACTTCCTCTGGTAAAACAGCTGGACCAGCGCTAAAGTTATAAACTCTACTCACCTTTTCTTCCTCCTAAAATATAAAATATTAAGAACTATTTTAGTCCTTTATCACATTAAAGTCAATATGTGAATTATTTCTTGTTATTAAGGTCTTCTCTATCGAATGCCTCTGAGATTGCAGCCCCCGGTGAAACCATAGGGAATACCTTGTCTTCTCTGTCAATATGACAGTCAATAACACATGGAATATTGAGTTCGATTGCTTCTTTAAATGCTTTCTCAAACTCCTCTATTGTATCAACACTGTAAGCCTTGGCTCCCAGTCCTTCTGAAACCTTAACAAAATCCACCTGATCATCAAGAACTGTAGCTGAATATCTCTTGCCATAGAAAAGATCCTGCCACTGTCTAACCATACCAAGTACATGGTTATTAAATATAACTTCAATAATAGGAATGTTATATCTGGTTGCTGTTGCAACTTCATTCATATTCATACGGAAGCAGCCATCACCTGCAATATTAACAACTGTCTTATCCTTACGTCCAACCTTGGCACCTATACATGCACCAAGACCATATCCCATAGTTCCAAGTCCGCCTGATGTAAGAAGTGTTCTTGGCTCTTTGAACTTATAATGCTGTGCAGCCCACATCTGATGCTGTCCAACATCTGTTGTAATAATTGCATCACCATTTGTAATCTCGTATATCTTCTCCATGATAAGAGGTCCGTTAAGAATATCTCTGTTATATCTCATAGGATAATCAAGCTTATAAGACTTGATATGTTCCATCCAGTCTGAGTGATCCTGATTATCTAACTTATCATTGATTCTCTTAAGAATCTCTTTAGCATCTCCGAGTACATGTGCATCTGTCCTGACATTCTTGTTAATCTCAGCTGCATCAACATCAAACTGCAGAATCTTTGCATTCTTAGCGAATTTCTTAGCATTTCCAGTAACACGGTCTGAGAATCTTGCACCAACTACGATAAGAAGATCACACTCTGAAACTCCGTAGTTAGATGTCTTAGTACCATGCATACCAAGCATTCCTGTGTATCTTTCATTAGATCCGTCAAATGCACCCTTACCCATAAGTGAGTCACATACCGGTGCATCAACCTTCTCAACAAACTTCTTAAGTTCATCAGATGCCTCTGATATAACAGCTCCTCCACCAACGAATACATATGGCTTCTTAGCTTTCTTAATAAGTGTTACTGCCTTGTCAATATCTTCTTCCTTAATGCTTGCTGTAATTCTCTCTACAGGCTTTGGAACTCTTGGTGTGTACTCACACTCTGCTGCTGTTACATCCTTAGTAACATCAACTAATACCGGACCCGGTCTTCCTTCCTTGGCAATTCTGAAAGCATTTCTTAATGTCTTGGCAAGGTCCTTTACATTCTTAACAATATAGCTGTGCTTTGTAATTGGCATTGTAACACCCGCTATATCTATCTCCTGAAAGCTGTCTCTTCCAAGAAGAGGAACTGTTACATTACATGTAATTGCAACCATAGGAACTGAATCCATATATGCAGTTGCAATACCTGTTACAAGGTTAGTCGCTCCTGGACCTGATGTTGCAAAACATACACCAACCTTACCTGTTGCTCTTGCATATCCATCAGCAGCGTGCGATGCACCCTGCTCATGTGATGTAAGAATATGAGTTATCTCATCTGAATGCTTATAAAGAGCATCATATACATTAAGAATAGCTCCACCAGGGTATCCAAATATTGTATCAACGCCCTGTTCTTTCAAGCATTCAACAATTATCTCTGAACCATTTAACTTCATTTATCTTCTCCTGATTTCTCTTTAATGTCTTTTTATAATTATATTAAATATTACTCATCTGCTGAACTTTTAAGAATAGCTCCTCTGTTTCCTGATGTAACGAGTGAAGCATATCTCTTTAAGTATCCTGTTGTTACCTTAGGTTCTCTTGGCTGC
>ENA-OPVL01002008-OPVL01002008.1-human-gut-metagenome-genome-assembly--contig:-NODE-2008-length-11501-cov-2.296698_pt1 | contig 11501 bp, 10 predicted proteins | sample MGYA00241496_ERZ501984 | MGnify/ENA primary metagenome ERZ501984 (study PRJEB25962, sample SAMEA2042986) | human gut metagenome | biome: human gut; feature: human-associated habitat; material: faeces... | reverse complement strand
TCCTCGACCGCAGAAATGCGCTGATTCGGTGAAAATCCGAAACCGACGGTAAAGTCCGGATGGAAGAAACGACAGATCAATAACGCATAAATTGCACCCTGATTTTATTTTCAGGGTGCTTTTGCTTTTGCTGCTGTTTCTCCCGATAATTTTATTATTTGGAGGAATTAAAATGACAAGTGATAACACTATGCCAAGAAATAAAACTTTTACAACAAGAAAAATGGTAATGCTCAGCGCCATAGCTACTGTAATATATTACCTTGATTTTCCTGTGCCACTTATGCCAGGATTTATCAAGCTTGACCTTTCAAATGTTATATCCCTGCTGGCAGGTTTCTCAATGGGACCTATTGCGGGCGTGATCGTTTGCCTTATCAAGAACGTTATCCAGTTGATTATAAAGGGACTAGGCACAACAATGGGTATCGGCAACATCTTTGACTTTGTAACAAGCGCAGCTTTTGTGCTGACGGCTTCTGTTATATACCACAAGAAAAAAACCAGAAAGAATGCTATCATAAGCTGTATCATTGGCACTTTGGTTTTCACAGTAATAAGCTTGCCGTTGAATTATTTTATCGTTTATCCTATATACTTTAAAGCATTCGGCGGAGAAGCTGCTATACTCGGTATGTACCAGCAGATAATGGGTAGCGTAAAGAATATTTTCTCTGCACTGTGTATTTTCAATCTGCCTTTTACTTTTGTGAAGGGTATTATTTGTGCATTGGTCACAATTCTTATTTATAAGCCTTTGTCGCCTATTCTTAAAGGCAAAGACTAAAACAAAATTAATGCTGAACACAAAAAAAGCCTTGGCAGGCACATTCCTGTCAAGGCTTTGATATTTATTATTTAACTGCTTTAAGAAGATCATTGATCTTGTCTGTCTTTTCCCAAGCTACATCAAGATCCTCACGTCCCATATGACCATAAGCTGCAAGCTGCTTGTACTGTGGCTTTCTAAGGTCAAGGCTCTTGATTATTGCAGCAGGGCGAAGGTCAAATACCTTTTCTACAGCTGCCTCTATCTTTTCATCAGAAACCTTTCCTGTGCCGTATGTGTCGACCATGATTGAAACAGGGTGAGCAACACCGATAGCGTACGCAAGCTCAACCTCGCACTTCTTGGCAAGACCTGCTGCAACGATATTTTTTGCAACGTATCTTGCAGCATATGTTGCGCTTCTGTCAACCTTTGTAGGATCTTTTCCAGAGAAAGCACCACCACCATGTCTAGCAGCACCACCATAAGTATCAACGATAATCTTACGTCCTGTAAGACCTGAATCTCCGTTAGGTCCACCAATTACAAAACGGCCTGTTGGATTGATGTATATCTTAGTGTCAGCGTCAATCATAGAAGGATCAACGATTGCATCAATAACATATTTCTTAATATCCTCATGAATCTGTTCCTGAGATACTTCAGGAGCATGCTGTGATGAAACAACGATAGCATCAAGTCTTATTGGCTTTTTGTTTTCATCATATTCAACTGTTACCTGAGTCTTTCCGTCTGGTCTTAAGTAAGAAAGAGTTCCATCTTTACGAACCTTTGTAAGCTGCTTAGAAAGCTTTTGCGCAAGTGCAGAAGAGTAAGGCATGAATTCAGGAGTTTCGTTAGTTGCGTAACCAAACATCATACCCTGATCGCCGGCACCACCTTCTGAATCATCAATCTCGCCATCCTTTGCTTCAAGAGCCTTATCAACACCCATAGCAATATCAGCTGACTGCTTGTCTAATGCAACCATAACAGCACAGGTGTTACCATCAAATCCCTTATCAGAGCTGTCATAACCGATATCTGTAACTGTCTTTCTTACGATAGAAGGAATATCTATGTTAGCCTTAGTTGTAACCTCGCCCATTACCATAATAAAACCTGTGTTAGTAAGAGTTTCGCAGGCTACTCTTGAGTATGGATCCTGCTCGTAGAGAGCATCAAGTACGGCATCTGAAATCTGGTCACAGATTTTGTCAGGATGTCCTTCTGTTACTGATTCTGAAGTAAATAATCTTTTTTCCATGTTATCTCCTTTTGATTTTATCGTGAATATGTCTATCCCATACCTTATCGTGTCTATTCTTATCGTTACTCGTGCTTGTAGCAAAATGCCAGAACTGCAATGTTACCGCTGCTCGCGCTCGCAGCTCAGATGCCAGAACTACATTCTGGCATTGTCGCGGTGCTCCTCGAATCCAAACGCATATGTCCCAATTCATGCAAGCATGATTGTGTCATATACGTTAGAATTCTCATCGCTGCTCGCACAAAAAAAGGTCCCCGACAAGGGACCCGATAGACTGTATCGAAATCCTCTTATTGTTCGACTAATATCGCTCAGGTTGGCACCTTCCTCAAAAGGGGTTGCCGGGCTTCATAGATCCTATGTATCTCCACCGCTCTTAATAAGGGATATAAAATATTCAATTAATATTACCGCATAAGATACTACACAATATTTAAACATTCGTCAAGAGTAAATTGACAATTTCTATATAGAATTTTATAATTAAAATACATTTTTACAGACAAATGTATCGTGAATACTGGGGGAATGAGTAATGACAGATAAGACGATATTCATATTTGACGCACAGGAAGGCGATAAACTCGCAGATGATGTACATACGCCAGATGGTAATATATTAGCAAAGAAAGATACCATACTTAATTATGATATAATAGCAAATATTTCAGGGCATCATATACTGGAAGTAAAGGTATACGACACCAATAATGAACTGCAGGATCTGGAAAAGGTTCTGGGAAAAACTGCTAATAAAGAGAACGTTAAGTATTTTGATAAGATAAGAGCAAGCATAAGGTTTAAGCATTTTAAAAAGACTTATGATGAGAATATTCTGGATATCAAAGGAGGACTTAACGATGTTGTTATGAATAACAGTCCCATTGATATAGATAAGCTGATAGAAGGAACTAATGAGATTCTTACTGCGAACAGAAATAGTTTACAGCTTTTTGATATGTTGCACAGTATGAGGCAGTTTGATGACCTTACATATGTTCATAGTGTAAATGTTGCTTTGATAGCTTCAATTCTTGGGCAATGGCTTAAGTTTAGTGAGAAAGATATAAGAATACTGACAATAAGTGGACTTCTTCATGACATAGGTAAGATTATGATTCCTAACGAAATTCTTACAAAACCTGGTAAGCTGACAGTTGCTGAATACAATATAATGAAGCAGCATGTTAACTTTGGATATGAGAAAGTTAAGAATCAGAACATTGATATACGAATTAAAGAGGCATGCCTGCTCCATCATGAAAAATGTGATGGAACAGGGTATCCATTTGGCTTAAAGTCGGATCATATTCCAGCAGTAGCCAAGATTATAGCAATTGCTGATGTGTATGATGCAATGACTTCAGCAAGAGTATATAGAGGAGCATTATGTCCTTTTGAAGTAATAGATACAATGTATAAAGATGCATTTACAAAGTTTGAACCTGAATATATTCTTCCTTTCTTAAAGAATGTGGCATCATCGTATATTAATAACGATGTGAGACTTTCAGATGGAAGAATTGGAAAGGTCGTTCTTATTAATGAGAATGCACTCAGTCTGCCAATTGTCCAGTGTGAAGATGAGTTTATAGACCTATCCAAGACACGAGGACTCACAGTTTCTGCAATTTTATAAAAAACTATCTGGCACATGCGTGGAGGTATTTTTCTTTAGTAGCCATACCTCCGCGGATGTGTCTTTCTTGTTTATTGACATCAAGAACCTTTCTGGCTTCTCTGGCTAGTTCAGGATTGATTTCCATAAGTCGTGCAGTTACATCTTTATGTGCAGTGCTTTTGCTTACATTAAATACTTTGGCTGTCTGTCTTACAGTGGCTTTATGCTCAATTATGTAATATGCCAGCTGGGTGGCACGTTCTTCTATATAGTCTCGCATGTCGGGACTCCGGAAGTTTCATTTATACAATCTATGCCACGGATTGGGGTTTTATGTTAGAATGTGTTATGACTATGACAAGGAATCATTTACATTATATTTTTAATTTCTCCGCAAACATAAGAAGTACGCTGATTGAAAGCAGTGCACTTGAAATCCATATTGTGTGGATTCCGAACAGCATTGAAAGGTTTCCACCGATACCTGCGCCGATTGCAAAGAATAATATTATGCCAAAATAATATCCGGCTTTCTTAAGAGATGTTTTATTGCCAGTACGCACAAATACTGAAAGTGCGTCTGTACCGCTTCTTAAGTTACCGATGCACATGGTGCTTGCATAGGAATAGCCATTGACTTTTCTAAATGCCTGTACTTGCATAGCACATGAGAACGATACGATTATTGTTGCAAACATGTCCATTGAGTGGGGCATGAAGCCAACTGCAATTAAGATAACAATTTCAATAAGTAATATTGCCTGCCGCCAGTGAAGTCTGGTGGCATTTTTGTATTTGCCCTGAATCCGCTCTGTTACGAATACGCCAAGACCAAATGCTAAGAATGGCAGAAGATATTTTAATCCCTGATACCATTCACCCATCATAAAATGTGTACTCATAAGAACCACATTACCGGTCTGTGCGTTGGAGAATACTTCATTTCTTGTAAAATATGTATATGCATCCTGAAGTCCACCGGACATGGCAAGGAATACGCTGTTTATGAAGGCTTCGGACATCTGTATATCCGGCAGCTTCTTAGCGAGGGCGTTGTGAAGCTTTGATGCCATAAATAACCTCCTTGTGTTTTATAACTTTGGTTGTTATAGCACAAGGAGGTTTTGTTGTAAAGGGTATATAAATATTAGATATGTTGCGAATTACTTTCCAAGTGCTGTCTTCTGAGGCACTTCTGTTTCTTTTTCGTAGCATGCAAATGCGCTGTCGACAAGCTCTTTATCTGGCTTCGGTGTAAACAGGCTGACTACAGGAACGATAATCATTCCAGCAAACATTGCAAATGCACCGCAGTTGATAGGTGACTGGAGCCATGTTGGGAAGCTTTCTCTGAAGAAGATGTTGGCAATCATAAGTACTGAACTGAATAAAAAGCATGCCCAGCATGATGCTTTGGAAACCTTCTTAGAGTAAAGCGAGAACATAAATGGTGCAAGGAATGAACCTGCAAGTGCACCCCAAGATATTCCCATAAGCTGTGCAATAAATGTTACTGAACTCTTGTACTGGATAAGTGCAAGTATTGCAGATATCGCAATGAATACAACAACAAGAATTCTTATGTATAATACCTGTTTCTTTTCACTCATGTTCTTGATAAAGTTATCTTTTAAGAAGTCAATAGTAAGTGTTGAGCTTGAAGCTATTACAAGTGATGAAAGTGTAGACATTGAAGCTGACAACACGAGAATTACAACTAATGCAATAAGCGCAGGACTTAAATTAGAAAGCATTGTTGGAATTATTGAGTCGAAGCCGTTAGCCTTGACATCTATCTGGTCAGAGAATAATCTTCCGAAACCTCCGAGAAAATAGCATCCGCCTGAAACTATAAGCGCAAATATTGTTGATATTACAGTACCCTTCTGTATAGAAGCTTCATTATCAATGGCATAGAATTTCTGAACCATCTGAGGAAGTCCCCATGTTCCAAGTGATGTAAGGATTACAACGCATAAAAGGTTGAATGGGTCAGGTCCGAAAAATGAAGCAAATATACCGGGAGTATCGCTTACTGCCGGGTCAGACGCATTTGCAAGACCCTGCAGTGCTGACATGAATCCACCTTTAGAGTGGATTACGGCAGCGATTACTGCAATGATACCGAACAACATGATAATTCCCTGAATGAAATCATTGATTGCAGTAGCCATGTAACCGCCGGCAATTACATAGATTGCGGTAAGAGTTGCCATGATTATGATACAGACGCTGTAATCAATGTTGAAAGCCATACCGAAAAGTCTTGAAAGTCCATTGTAAAGTGAAGCTGTGTATGGAATCAGAAAAATGAATATTATAACAGAAGCACCGATTTTTAATGGATTGCTTCCGAATCTCTTTCCAAAATACTGTGGCATGGTTGCTGAATCAAGGTGCTGACTCATAATTCTTGTTCTTCTGCCAAGTACGACCCATGCAAGAAGTGAACCTATAATTGCGTTGCCGATACCAGCCCAGGTTGCGGCAATGCCGTATCTCCAGCCAAACTGGCCTGCGTATCCAACGAATACAACAGCCGAGAAATAAGATGTTCCGTATGCAAATGCGGTGAGCCACGGACCAACGCTTCTTCCACCGAGAACGAAACCATTAACATCAGTTGCGTGCTTGCGGCAGTATAAGCCAATGCCTATGAGTACCGCAAAGTAGATAATAAGAATAACCAGTTTTAACATAAAAACCCCCATAATAAATGTATTATAGATTACTTCACAGGTTTAAAGTGTAACGCTTTAAACTGATAAAGTAAACATAAATGAATTGTAGCATATTGGGGAGGGATTAGCAAGGAGAAAATGAGTTAATATATATGAGTATATATGAATAATATGGATATACCTACTATTATGCCTATAATATGTCATTGAGTAGGTTTGCTTGAGAGAATTATAACCTGATGCGGAGGGAGCAAACCTACGAAACAGCTGTGAATAGCTTTTTGAGTAGGTCTTTTTCCTGGATTTTTCTGAATTAGAGGCTCTTAAAGATGAAATCTTCCGTGAAAATGCCTACTAAATTATGATTATGTATATAGTTAGTGGGTTTTGAAAGACAATTTAATAAAATAAGATGTTTAATTGACATACTAAAGTAATGGTGGATAATGATTTGGTAGGTTTATTAGGAATTTATGCTATGCGGGATATAGGGAGATATATGAAAACAGCCACCAGAAAAATGATATGCCCCCTGTCAAGTAGACAGGGGGCATATCAAAATCCAGTGACTGTTTTAAGAAAATAAGGAGAGTAAATGTGATGTATCTTATCGTCTGCCGCCGAATCCGCCGTTCTGCCCATTCATATCAGGCGCATTACCACCATTCTGACCGCCCATGCCGCCCATGTTGCCGCCAAAGCCGCCAGTGCCAGAAGCTCCCATTGTTCCTGCTTCCTGAGTCCAGTCTGCAATAGAGTCTGAACCCCGGTAGAGTGTGTAGCTTGTGCCGGTTACAAGAGTGTCAGAGCATATCCAGCCGTTGCTGAATGTACTGTCAACAGTGAAGCTTATTACTTCTTTGCCAGAAGAATCTTTAAGTGAATATCTTCCAGAACTGAATGATACGGAACTTAATACATAAGCATTAGCAGAGTTTATAGGTGTTTCGCATACACCACCGAGGGCAACGCATGTTCCACCGGTTATCGTTACGGTACCATCTACATCAATTGATCCTGATACATTTCCAGATGAACTGCCGCCTTTAACTAATACAAATCCACCGGTCTGTACGTAATTTCCATTAGAATCAATACCATCAGTATCACCAGACGCAGATGTGACATCTATATATCCGCCTGTTACATTGACAATTGGAGAAGTCTTTCCATCACCTGTGCAGGCATTGATGCCATCATCAGTAGCATATACATATATTTTGCCGCCATTTAAGTTGATAGTCATGGCCTCAAGTCCTTCGTATGAAGTTACTATATTAATATAACCATCATTGACATCAAGTTGTTTGTCAGCGTGCATGCCGTCATCACCAGAAGAAATTGTAATTGAACCACCATTGATAACAATAGTTCCTTTGCCGTCCTCGCCAGTTTCAAGTACGCCTGAATCAGAGTTTGCATGGATACCGTCATCTGTTGAGTTTATGTTAATCGTAAAGCCTGAAATATTTATTTCGCTGTCAGCCTTAATACCCTTAGTTGAGTAGGACTGTCCAGAAGAATTACCGGATTCATTAAAGTCACCAGGCATTCCTGGACGGTTGCCGCCGGCCTTATTACCACCGGAACCGCCGTTCATATCAGGAGCATTACCACCGTTCTGACCATCCATGCCACCCATGTTGCCACCACCAGAGCCGCCAGGTGCGTTGGCGATAGTGTCAGAAGCTGCCACATAAGAAACAGTATTGGCAGAAGCAGTCTTGTTAGCAGAACTGTTACGACTGGTAGATGTACCTGAAGAACTGCCTGAAGAAGTAACTTCTTCACTATATTCAGAGTAAGTATCTGTATAGATGTTTAAGTTACCGTCACCTGATATATCTACCACGTAGGCTGCGTCTATACCATCACAGGCTGCATATACATCAATGTTACCGCCAGTGATTGTAACGATTCCCTTCTGGTTGCCCTTGTTAGAAATATTGCTGTTAGAAGTCTTGATGCCATCGCCTTTAGCGGAGATTGCAATTATATTTCCAGATTCAATATCAACGGCATTGTTGCCTTTGACTGCGTTGTTCACAGCAGTAACTTTAACAATCACATTTTTAATAGAAAGGTCATCCTTGCTCTGGATACCATTATTGTAATTACCTGTTACAACTAAGGCTCCTTTGCCGACGAGTTTTAAATCGCATGTTGCATAGATTGCTGCGTTGCCAGCGTCATCAGAAGAATCTTCTGTAGCTTCGGTACGATTGTCAATTACTTCGTTAAATGAATTCTCTTCTGATTTAATCTCGACTTTGGAAGCATTTTTAACGTATATAGGTGAACCACTTGAGCATGTGATAGATGTTCCGTTCAATACGATAGTGACCTCGTCCTCATCACCTGCGTCAACGATAAGCTGTCCTTCTGATAAAAGTCCTGTTACTGTATATTCACCAGCCTTTGTGATTGTGTATACAGAACCTGACTGTGTAACTCCGTCTGATGTATCAGATGTCACAGTGAAATCACCTGTAATGGAGACTCTGTAATTCTCAGCATCATCTGCGTGTGTTACATCTGTGTCTTCTTTAGTAATGTCTGAAGTGATGGTAGTCTCACCGCCTGATGCAGTAGTAGTTGAAGTTGAATTTCTGGCACAGCCAGCAGTCATAAGACACATAGTAAGAATAACTGCGGCTATGCAATTCCTTTTGATTTTATTTAATTTAATCATAGTCATCTCTCCATTTCTTTAGTGTATGTTAATTGATTGTCTATAGTTTATTGGAGAAATTTGACTAAAATATGGTATGAGTGCGAATATTCTGTGTCCTGATTAATCATGTGGAATATCGTTAAATCTGCCGTCAAGCTCTTCGGTTTTTACCACATTTATAAATGCGTGCTTGTCAATTGAGCGAATCAATGTGATAAGCTCACGTTTCGCTTCGGAGTTGATTACTGAGTATATGAGCGTGCGCTCTTTTTCCTCATAGCAGCCGATTCCCTTGAAAAGCGTGGCGTCGTGGTTGGTTGTATTTTTTATGGCGTGGTAGATTTCTTCGGATTTGTCAGAAATGATGAATAATGTCATCTTCTGGTAGCGTTTGTACATGAACTGGATTACCTGAGTGCTACAGAACTGGTATATTATTGAGTAGAGCGCGATTGACCAGCCAAACAGTCCGCCTGCGATGAGCAGAATCACAACATTACCAAGAAGAATATAGTTCCATGCGTCTATTCCTTTAATATGAGAAAAATAAATGCTTATGAAATCAGTTCCACCTGTGGTAGTGCCGACATTGAGGCACAGGCTTATTGCAAATCCGTTGATAATGCCACCAAACACGCTTATAAGCAGGATGTCTTCTGTAAAAATGTATGGAGGAAGAACATCAACAAGCACACTGGAAAGTATAATTACCACGATTGAGTAGATGGTAAACTTCTTGCCAATGTAGCGGTATGCAATGTAGGCGGGGAAAATGTTCAGTGCTACATTGAATATTGTAAATGGGATGCTGATATGAAAAAAACGCAGTCCGATTGCCTGAAATAACAGGGAGACTCCTGAAAAGCCTCCTGGCAGTAGGTCTGCGACTTTGGCAAAGCATCTTAAATTCCATGCGTACAGCACGGAAGCAATTATAACTATAATAAATCTGAATACCTGATAAAACTTAGGATATTTAACTTCTAAAGATTTGAACATATATTAGCCTCCATATTTTGTGTTAAATATAATAAGCAATTAATAATTATTTGTGTGAGTTGTCGTAGGCAGCCTGAATATCGGCGGGGAGCTTGTCTGGAAGCATTGAATGTATTCCGTCCTCGTTGCCGTCCTTGATAGCCTGCTCGTAATAGAAGCACTTGAAAGTAAGCATATCAAGAGTTTCCTGCATTTTTTTCATCTCTTTTTCAACAGCGGCTTTCTGTCTCTCAAAAAGCCGTTTTCTGAGTTCGTAAGTTCTGCTGCCTTCCTGACACCATTCCATAAACTGCTTGATGTCGCGGATTTCAAGACCTGATTTTTTGAGACATTCAATAAGCTTAAGAGCAGCAATTTCTGTGTCAGAGAACTGTCTTATTCCAGAGGCACGCTGCATAAAAGGGAATAATCCTTCTTTATCATAATATCTTAATGTTGAAACGGGAAGATTAAACATTTCTGAAACCTGTCCTATTGTGTACATAATACACCTGCTTTCCGTAAGCCTTGCTTACATGATATTAGTTTTTTACAAATGTGATAATAAAATTCACAAAATGTTCACTATTATTGGGTTGACCTAAAGTTAGGTTTAACTCTTATGCTTAAATAGTAGCACAGAGAGACTTAAAATACAATTTAAAGTTGGTTTAAAGTGAATATGATAGTGTTTTTAACAAAGAGGTGATCATATGTATGTAGTGCTAATGTATTTTTGCATTACTTTTTTTGGATTGATACTTATTATGATGGCAGTGGAAGGATGACATATTTTATGGAGGATAAATGTATGGAATGGAGACAGGAAAAAGATATGCCGGTATTTATGTATATTTTTCTTAATAAAATAGAGGATACCGAAGAAGTGAGATGGACAGAGAAAGAAAAAAATGAGGGGTATAAGACATATAAAAAGTTGTTAGAACTTGCAGAAGATGATGCATCCGATGTAATTAAAAAATGTCTCAGGATAATTAAAGAAACAAGACATATTGTAGAGTATGAGCTTTGGAACAAGATTGTATATTTTATGACTGATTATATTAATGGTGAGACTGTGTGGGGATGAGCTTGTGTCAATAAAGACTGAACGCGGGTTTTGGCAGATTAGTAATCCAGTAAAGAAAATAAAATAGAGGTTGACCTTACAATAATTGTAGGGTTTAATATATTGGCAGTTACCTTGAGGGTGGCTGCTAATTTTATTTTTGAATTAAGCATATGTGTAGTGATGTCTGGCTGTATGTGTGCCTGTGTGGACTCGATTTTTTCTAAGCCGTGTGGGAGTTAATGCCATTATATGCATAAAGTCTGTGAGTGAAAGCTCGTTCAAGCGAAGCGCGTTTGCTTTCGCTCGCAGTAATAGACATTGCAGATGATGGCATTTACTCCCACTAGGTGAAGAAAACCTGAGAGTCCACACAGGCACACATACAGCCAGACACCAGTCCACACACAGTAAATAAAAAACACATTTTAATCAGGAG
>ENA-OPVL01002002-OPVL01002002.1-human-gut-metagenome-genome-assembly--contig:-NODE-2002-length-11509-cov-1.992754_pt1 | contig 11509 bp, 10 predicted proteins | sample MGYA00241496_ERZ501984 | MGnify/ENA primary metagenome ERZ501984 (study PRJEB25962, sample SAMEA2042986) | human gut metagenome | biome: human gut; feature: human-associated habitat; material: faeces... | reverse complement strand
CTCGATGGAAAGCATCTCGAAAGGGAAATATTACTATCAGATCCCTTCAAGCAACGACCGTTTCGTAAAATATCAGATCAAAGATAACAAAGTAATAGAATGTGCATCATCTCCCTTTAAGACAAATACATACAAAGTACGCTCCTACACCCATGCCTGGATAGATGACAACACGCTTGTTGTCATGGCTGCCAACGGCGATGCAAGCAAGATCATCTGGAGTAAGCTGAACACCGATAATATGTCGATTCTAGCAGAAGGCACACTGGACATCCTACTACCGGAATCAGAGGTTACAGGAGAAGAAACAAAGAAATTCACCACATCGGGCATCCTTACCTATAATGAAAAAACGGGAAAACTGTTCTATTTCTATTACGGGAAGAACGGTCTTTCAGGAAAGAGCGGCAAAACCACTACTGCTTTTTATACAGCAGTGCTCGATCCTGTCACTCTGGCGGTAGAAAGCAACAAGCGCAACTCGCTTGCCCGAGAAATGGCGGGAAGTGCCTACGGCGAATTGATGCAAGACTGCGTAATGTATGATGAAAGCGGTAACCTCTACCTCGCCGCAATCACCGAAAAGGGCGATTTGGAACAAGGACACCTGTTGCGTATCAACAATGGTGAAATCGATTTCGACGCCACTTACGAAGGATATCCGAATGCAGACGGTAAATTGCTCACCATCCAGTATTTGGGAAACGGCAAAGCTCTAGCTTATGCACGCAACGATGCTGCTGGTACAGCAATTGACAGTTACAGCCATTATTATTCTATCATCGATCTTGCTACAGGCGAAAGGACACGTTTGAGCTATGAAGGAAAAGAACTCGCTTACAGTGGCGGCCGTTTCTCACAGCGTTCTGTCGTCTTCAACGAGAAAGCCTATTTCGGTGTGAACACTGAAGTCGACACTAATGCCATCATCTACATCTACGATACAAAGACAGGAGTTGTAGAAAAGGGAGCAGAAGTAGCCGGCGAATTCTACTTCGACATGATCCGTGTGATAGAAAACGATTGATCCATTCCTAATCTGCCTGTATCTATATTTTAAATAAAAAGGTTGTGCGGGAACAAGACTGTTTCGGCACAACCTCTTTCACCAGAATTGATTAGTTTCAGGGGCTTGTTAGCAGGAATATCGCTCCTCATCACGATTCTTTCCGACAAATAAATCATTCTGCCCTTTACATTCATACCTAAAAATAGGTAGGACTTTTTTCATCTATCCGCCCAAAAGATACATTCCGAAGCAATACCCGATAAACAGGCCGACAAAGCATTGATGCCAGAGAACCTTTCATCTCTAACTCTTATGTTGATCAGCCTCTTTTGGATAGCTATCATATTTATCCCAATCATCCTAATCCGAAAGAAAGCCCTCAAAAAGGACTGGAAAAGGAAATAACGGCATTGATAAAAACAATACTACAACAAGCGGAGGATCTTATCATGTATCACCCCGTTACTCGCCATCACCTGCTCGGCAGAAGGCCAAGTGTCGCCACCGGCAAAGTCTGACAGCCTGCCACCCGCCTGCATCAGGATCAAGCCGCCTGCCGCAACATCCCACGGGCCGAGATGTCCTTCTATCCGAGCATCGAATCGCCCACAGGCGACGTAACAGAGCTCGGCCGCAGCAGATCCCAACAGCCTCGTCCCCCCGGCATAACCATACAAACGGTCCACCAGCTTTTGGGCGACCGGACGATAGTGGTCGGAATCATAGGGGAAACCAAGCGCAACAAAAGCCTTATCCAAAACAGCTACATCCGTTACCCGTATTTCTTTACCGTCCAGATAAGCCTTACTTCCTTTCCAAGCATAAAAACACTCGTCTCGGCAGGGTTCATAAACCACACCCAGCAAAAGCGACTGCTTGTCACGCAAGGCAATACTTACACAATAGGGAGCATTGTCGTGAATATAGTTCGTTGTCCCATCCAAAGGATCCACTACCCAGCAATACGTTTCGTCACTATAGGCAGCAGACCCTTCTTCGGCAATGAATCCGGCTTCGGGAAGCAATTTCCTAAGGGCAGATACAACCTTTTTCTCGGAAGCCTTGTCCACATAAGATACATAATCGTGCGCATGTTTTTCCTGCACCACCTCCCGACGGAAACTTTTCCGCTCTTCCTTCAAAAAATGCCCGGCTTCACGGGCTACACAGCAGACAGCCTCTGTCAACGCCTTCAAATTTTCCATATTCTTATATTATTTACCATTCGCATCTTCCTGATAAATGAGCCTCCCCCGTTGGCTGACCGTCCACTCACCGTCTTCCAGACGTACGTTTTTCGTATCATCATCTTCCACATTCCAGGCATATCCACCGGCAGGCAGACCTCGACGGTCCAGAATTTCGTTCGAAACACCTTCCTCCGAGAAAAACAACTCCACTTGCGTAGAGTCCGGACTGAACACCAAGAACAAAGTCTTCCCGGCATCATCCACTGCATTCATGCGGACACCTTTCTCCCACAAATGGATGCAATCTTTCTGCACCTCGCTCCACGTATATCCGGCAGAAGCAATACAACCATGTTCGTCTTTATCACTACCAACCACGGCCTCTTTTTCCTTTCTCTCCGAAGTTTCCGCTTCCTTTTTACCGCCGTTTCCACAACCGGTCAACAAAGCTCCGGCACATATCAGGCACATAGATACAACCTTCATATTCATACGCTTGTTTTTATTAGTTTTCAATTGACAAAGTTAAAAACAAATCGGCAGTACTAAAAGTTTCTTCCCTTTTTATACGCACGGCTCTTTCGTTTAAAGGAGTTATCGGGAGTCAGAAGGAGTCATCAGCCGGCAAGTCGGCTTAGGAGTTAAAGCCGATAGTTCTGTGAATACATACACAAGAGTATCGGCTGTAACCCCTAGCGGAGCAAAGTGATAACTCCTCTAACTCTCTTGCTTGTCATGGCTTGAGATATACCACTGTTTTTCCACTACCATATTTGCGAATAATACCTTCTTCCAGAAATAGGTTCAAATCGGCCACCGCCTGATGTTTCGCCTTTCCGGTCAGCTGTTCATAATCAGTACGCGTAATGCAGCCATACTTATTCAAATGCTGCAACAGTTTTTTTCTCCGCTCCTCCAATGTCAATTTGGAATGAGAGATATAGGGAGATGCTTTCCGTTCCAGCTCCATTGTCTGAAAGCGGTTGCGGAATCTACTGCTGATACGTAAGTTCACATTCTGAAAATGTACGGACGGAGAGCGAATATCCTTTTTATTCGCCACGGCCTTGTCGCACTTCAATGACAACGAAAAGAATCCCAATTCGCCCACTTCAACTATCCATCCGTCTGCCAGCCAACTGTGCAACTCATCCGTTATAGCCTGCAACGTGCCATCGAGAATGGCAGGGCTGAAACCGGTAGCCTTGTGAACCAGTTCGCGGAATTTATCGGCAGGAATGGTTCCTTTGGGAAGAATACGGGCGTGAAGCAGCTTTTCTTCACCGTCCTCCGGAGAAGGATTGGGGGTCTGGTATAAATCGTAATAAGCACTCATATAATTTAGAATATCAGTTGGGCAATATTATTCATTCAATGCTGCAAGAACAAGTCCTGATGCACCGAGTTTAATTCGTTAGACAATTGTTGCTGTTTCGTTAAACGTCCATCTTACGAAAGAACAACAATTGTCTAACGGAAAGAAGACATCTGTCTAACGAATTAAAAACAACGCCCAAAAGTATTAATAAAAAGGGAAGTAGGGATTAAAAAAGGGGAAAAATCGCTCTAATAATAGGTTCATTGGCGTAATAAAAGCTTTTATTCAGTTGGTTTTTAAACAGACTCTTAAATGAGCAAAGTTGAGAATAAAAAGTTGCCGTTCCAAACAAAGAAAGAATGTTTATTTTGCTCCTGCTGGGCAACTCCATAACATCGCCATAGAACACCTTCCAAGCAGCGACTCTACTTTTATAGCGGAACAAATAAATTTCTATCGGTTGTCGTCTACGCGACAATTGGTTATGATAAAAGACAAAAGCCATATTAAAGAAGCTGTTCTCTATGGAGGTCTTAAATATGATGCTGATACAACAGCTTTAGTAGTCGAAAACAAAAAATATACTGATATTCCTCGAGACTTGAATATTCAACATACCTTCTATCCGGATTCCCTAAACCTGCGTGACGGAGCCAAATACCTTCCCGCCACTAAGATAGAAGCTGAACAAATTAAACAAGCACTAGAGAATACGAGACTTCAGCCAGCCTTATATATGGATTTACGAGGTACAGAAGAATCTTTTAAAGCTTTATCAGGTAAGAATATCAGTATGCTACATATCGCCACTCATGGTTTCTATTGGACAGAAACAGAAGCCAGACAGACAAAGGATCTTGATTTCTTGATGATGGGAGACAATAACCAATCACGCTACGTAGAAGACAAAGCATTGACTCGATCAGGACTGCTATTGTCAGGAGCAAATATTGCACTGAAAGGAAATCCTTTGCCGGAAGGATTAGAAGACGGCATACTCACCGCCAAAGAGCTTGCCGGTTTAGATTTACGAGGGTTAGACCTGGTAGTACTTTCTGCCTGCCAAACCGGACTGGGAGAAATAACCGGTGACGGAGTATTCGGCTTGCAACGCGGTTTCAAAAAAGCGGGAGCCAACACATTATTAATGAGTCTCTGGAAAGTGGACGATAATGCTACTCAACTCTTGATGACACAGTTTTACAAGAATCTGCTCGCAGGAAAGAGCAAATTTGAATCTTTGCGCGAGGCCCAGAAGTATGTACGTGACTACGAAGTTGAAATTGAAACAACTCCCGACAAGCGCTGGCAGTCAGAAGCCAGGCAAAAAGAAAAACAGAGCAAAAAGCCTATGCCCAAAGAGTTCAAGAAAATAAAAAAATATAAGGATCCCTTTTACTGGGCTGCATTCATTTTATTGGATGCAATTGATTAACTCTTAATTTATGAAAAACATGAAAAATTACTTATTGTGCATATTCCTTGCAGTATTTACCATCAGTATTTATGGGCAAAACCACAAGAATGCTGCGGACTATAGGACAGATGCAATAAATGGAAACGCGATTGCACAATTCTATCTCGGACAGAGCTACTTTAGGGGATGGGGTATAAAACCTGATACCATACAAGCCGTTTATTGGTGGCGAAAGTCGGCTGAGCAAGGAAATCCTGCTGCACAAAACAATATGGGTGCAGCCTATAGTAATGGCTGGGGGAATTTAACTCAAAATAAAGAAACGGCCATCTATTGGTATAAAAAAGCAGCTGAAAAAAATGGGGCTTTTCCACAAAAGAACCTTGGACGCATATATGAAGACAAAGAAAACTATGAAGAGGCTTTTATCTGGTATAAAAAAGCCGCCGAACACAATAATAGCCCGGAATCTTATTATGCACAAAGCCGCTTAGCCTATTTACTGAAAAACGGGTTAGGAGTCACAAAGAATTACCCCGCCGGAATGGCATGGACAAAACGAGCAGCTAAAAACGGGAATGCAAGCGGACAGATTTCGCTTGCAATCTCTTATGAATACGGCATAGACAACATCTTGAGAAAAGATGGGAATTCAGCGTTATATTGGTACAAAAAGGCTGCTCTCAACAAAGACATTGGAGAACTCCAGAAGTCTATAGCAGAAGCTGCCATAGAAAGATTGGAAGAAGCGGGATTCAACGGACAGAATACTCTCCTCAAAATGATACCGGACTATAAACCATTCTACACTGCACCTTCGGAAAGTGAACAGAAAAGCATGCATGAATCTGTTCGCAATAGCACGGTAGAGTGGGGAAAAACAATAGAAGGAGAGGCTTCTCTAGGACAAACCCAAAATGATGAAATAAATGGATTCAGGGTAGAATTCAAAGAAGATAATATTAAAATTGGCTTTACTAAAAACTCAGAATTCACTTTATTCATCCATATTCAAGAAGATGACATAATAGTTAAAAATGGCTCTGAAAATGGTGTAGAATACAACCGAAACACCGGAAAACCGTATATGCTGCTCCGCCCCTACAGTTATGAAATAGAAGCCAAAGAATATCCCGGACAAATATTTGAACGGACAAACTACACAAACGGGAATAAATATTGGGGAGAAACCTATAATGGACAACGCCACGGATACGGCATTCATATCTGGGAAAATGGGAATATGTGGTTCGGCCCTTGGAAGGATGGTGAAAGAAATGGATACGGCGCTTACTTTGATATTACGGCACACACCATTCAGTCAGGAAAATGGATTGGAAATGAATTGATAGCCGGTACTTCTTATATCTGTAAAGAAAAAGCGGAACCGGTTCTTCCAGCCAGAACCAGAACCGTTTCAAAACCATTTTCCTATAGCGGTACTGTTCGCTATATAAATTTACCGACCAGCTCATACATGTCATACATCACAGAAGCCATCAACAAATGGGGGAAATGCCGTACCGGAGCAATCACTATGTATGGAGCAGGAGTAGGAGTGTATGGGAATAGTGGATATGCCTACACCGGCAGTACTCCCAGCAAGCTTAAGAAACGTATAGAAGAAGCCAACAGCAGCAATGCTGAAATAACAGACATCAACATCACTGAAAATGGCAACTATGTAATTATCTTAGGCGGTTCAGGGTATTGGACTCTTGGTTATCCGGATGCATTCCTCAAAAAACTGGAACAATATCGTACAGGAGATTTAAGAGACGACAATATTCTTTCGGCCTGCTTCAATGATAGAGGAGAATGGGTAGTTATCACGGACAAGCATTACAGCTATTCAAATGAAACCATCAAAAATTTCATACTGAAAGCCGAAGAACTATACGAAGAGGTTTACTATGCCTATATTACCAATTACGGGATGATAGCTTGCTGCAAAAACGGAGTATATTACAAAAACATTCCATCCAATTTGGCAGAGGCATTGAAGAAACTCACATTCAAACCCAAAGTCATCAAGTTTACAGACAATGGATTGTACTTGATTACAGATGGAGAATCACAAAATTATTATTTTATGTAATCACTCATTTTTTTTAAATATAGGCAATAGGTTATAGCATAGGACTTTCCATGTCGTCAAATGGCTAAATACAACGTTAAAAAAAGTCGTTCAGTCCCGTTAAAGCACCATGCCGTTTTTAAGTGTTGTAACTTCGCACCGTGGTCACAAAGAAACAGGTCTCGCTAACTGACGAGTGAACGAAACCGCAAGTAACAACCATTAAAAACAAAAAACATTATGGCATTTCGTTATGTAGTAAAAAAGAGAATGGTAGGCATTGGTACCAAAACCGAGAAGTATGTAGCTGCTTCTTATTCCGTAGCAAATATTGATTTTGATAGATTATGCGACCAGGTGACCAGTCAAGGGATGGTGCCAAGAGGTATCGTAAAAGCCGTATTGGACGGTATGATTGACGCACTCTGCACCTATGCCAGCATCGGTGCAACCGTACGGCTGGGAGACTTCGGAAGCCTCCGACCGGGATTGAACGGCAAAAGCCAGGAGGATGCAAAGTCTGTAACGGCTGATGTCGTTTACCGCCAGAAACTGATTTTCGTGCCGGGACAACGTTTGAAGAACATGATGAAACAATCGGGCATCACACGATTGGTAACCGGCTCTGAAATCGTGCCGGACAATGAAGAAAATCCCGGAGGAAACGAAAGCGGAGGCGGCGGCAATGATGGTGACCAAGGTGAAAATCCATTAGGATAAACTGATAGAGTTTTATCAAGGAAACAAACAATTCCACAGAGGAGGCTTCATGACAAGTCTCCTCTGTTTATTTATATGACCTGTTTCGCTATCCATGCACAAGCCTCAGCATCAGCCAACGCATGATGATGATGTTCCAACTGATAGCCACAGCAAACAGCCACTGTATGCAACTGATAGTTAGGCAATCCCTTTATAGCACGACGTGATGCCTGCAAAGTACAATAAAACTCATAATCCGGATAATCCATGCAGTAAGTACGGAAAACAGCTTTCAGGCAGCTTTCATCAAAGGCCTTGTTGTGCGCTACCAATGGCAAGCCTTCAATGCGTGGAGCTATTTCCTGCCACACAACGGGAAAGATAGGAGCATCCTGGGTATCTGCCAACGTCAGACCATGCACGCGGGTATTCCAATAAGTGTAATACTCCGGTTCGGGACGGATGAGGCTATAATAATGGTCCACAATCTCTCCATCACGTACGATAACCACTCCTACACTACAAACGCTGGTACGCTGTTCGTTGGCCGTTTCAAAATCAATGGCAGCAAAATCTTTCATCCGATATGGTTTTATAGTCGCCAAAGATACGAAGAACTCGCAAAAAAACGGCAAAATTTGGATAAATAAAGTAAGTGTTTGGTATTGAGGAGAGTTAAGCCAAATTCTTCTATACCTTTCCAAATCGCTAAAATGCAGGATAATGAAAGGTTAAGAGAAAGATTTGCTACTTATCCGTTGCCTTTTTTAGCCCCGGATAATCCGGCAAAATAACGCTTAACCACCTGCGGTTTTACCGTTCACCATGCAAAGAACCCTATATTTTGCCCGTAAAGATAACCGTTTTTTCCGTTTTTCATGGAAATACAGGTTATGTTACCGGCATCCGGGGTTTTATTCTTTGTTCCGCTATAATTTTCATAACTGTAAATAACTCTATATCAAGTAATTTTGCAACATAAAAAAATAGAGTTATGAAACAGACGGATGTAACGGTTACGTTCTACCTCAAAAAGAGCGAAATGAATGACGAGGGACATTGCCCGGTCATGGCGAAACTTGCCGTCGGCAAATTTTCAGAAGCGGCTTTTAGTGCGAAAATGTCCGTACCCGCTGCACTGTGGGCATCCGGACGTGCCACGGGTAAAAGTAACGCCGCGCGGGAAATCAACCGGCAACTGGACGATTTGCGAGCTTCAGCCATTTCCATTTATGACGAACTGTCAGCCACCCGTGAGAATGTAACGGCTGAAGAAATAAGGAATCTGTTGTTGGGGACGGCTTTCGGGCAGGAAACCCTGTTGGGTTATTTCCGGACGTTCATCGAACATTTCGAAAAACGTGTCGGCGTGAACCGGGAAAAGGGAACAGCACAATCTTACCGCTATGCTTGTAACTGTGTGGCTGCTTTCATCCAGGAGAAATACAAGTTGTCGGATGTTCCTTTCACGGCCCTGAACCGTTCATTCATCGACAACTATGACCTCTACCTACGCACGGAGCGCCGCTTTGCCCTGGGAACTATCGTGTTGCTTGTCACACGGTTGAACACGATTGTCGGGGAAGCCATCGCGGAAGGGATTATCACTGCCGACCCGTTCGCGGGGTATGAAGCCGAACATCCCGAGCGGGAACAGAAATACCTTACCGCCGCAGAGTTACAACGGCTGATGACCACACCCCTGCACGACCCGAAACTCTACCATATCCGCGACCTGTTCCTCTTCTCCTGCTACACGGGTATCCCTTACGGGGACATGTGCCGCCTGACGACGGAGGATCTGGAAGTGGCCGAGGACGGTGAGGTATGGATCAAGACCGCCCGCAAGAAGACGAAAATCGACTATGAAGTGCCGTTGCTCGACATACCGTTGCTCATCCTCGACAAGTACCGGGATATGGCCCCGGAAGGAAAACTGCTGCCGATGTACAGCAACAACGAACTCAACCGGACGCTGAAACGTATTGCCGCCATTTGCGGGATTGAACGGAAGCTCGTCTTTCACTGCGGACGCCATACCTACGCCACCGAGATCACGCTTTCGCATGGTGTCCCGCTTGAAACCGTCAGTAAAATGCTGGGGCATAGCCGCATTTCCACGACGCAGATTTACGCCAAAATTGTGGACAAGAAGAAAGAGGAGGCCATCGGGTTGATTCCGAATCTGACTGACTGAAGCGAAGACCAAACGTGCGAACGACGATTCGCACGTTTTTCTTTTTCAACCGTTTTTCGTATCTTCGTAATGTATGACAGGAACAAATACGGATTATGGAAGGCATGGAGTTGAAACCTCAGTTCGACGAGCTGCAAAAAATATTCGATCGTTGTATCAAACACGCTTGCCGGGTATTGGAGGAGCGTATTGCGACGAAAACCACCCGATTCGCCCCCGACCAGCGGCAAGAGCAGGAACGGCTGGAGTATAACCGGATTGCCGACGAGCTGGCCGAGTTGTATCTACATCACTCTGTATTGTCCGACCTCCGGTTCTGTTACTCCGATCCTGCATTTCTTTGGGAGGGCGGATTCTTCGAGGCGCTGCATGCCGATGAAAAGAAAAAGTATCTTGCATTCTCCGCACCCTCGTTCGACTACTCCCGATACGAGCGGGATAACACGACCTATGATGCCGAACTTCCTTATTTTTCTGCTGTCGTAAACATTGTCGTCCGAGAACGTTATGCCGCTTACTTGCGGCAAAGGGAAATATCCATATCGGAATCTTCGCAGAAGTCGGCTTCTATTGCTGCGCCGCCCATTGCGGAAACGGAGAATCCGTTCGATTCGATACTGACCGACGAGCAGATCGCCCACCTCGCTGCGGCCATCAACGACGTCAAGATGTTCAACGTATCGTTGTCGGCGGACGAGTTGAAAGCCATTTTTGCCTGCAACCCCGAAGCGATCGTGCGGTCGAACAACAACCGCCTCGTCGCCTTCTTTTTCTCGGGATTGAGCAGCCGCGGATTGATAACCCCCAACTGGCAATCTGTCATCGCCAATCACAAACTTTTCCTCTCGAAAGATACATCACGCGATAAATACATCAATCAAAGCGACTTATCTACAGCGACCAACTACATCCGCGACGTTGGTGTAGAGGGAAAATACGCAACCCTTGAAAAGTATCTCATGCAAGTGAAAAGACTTTAAGAACAGGTTGAGACCTCAAAGATAGGTCAATCTTCTATCAAGCTTATCCTCAATATATTTGCCCCGTAACGGTTACAAGACACGGAGGGCATGCACTCCATTTGTTTTATTTAAAATCCATCGAATTATGGAGAAAAGTATTGAGATGCGAGTTGCAGAACTCGAAAAGCAGGTGTTTCACACCAAAAACGTGTTGAGCTTCGAGGAGGCCAGCCGTTTTCTGAACCTCTCGAAAAGCTACCTCTACAAATTGACGTCGGGCAATCTGATTCCGCACTACAAGCCGCAGGGTAAGATGCTCTATTTCGAGCGCGCGGAGCTGGAGGCATGGTTGCGTCGCAATCCTATCAAGACGCAGGCACAGATCGAAGCCGAAGCACAGCAATACCTGCTCGGCCGCTCCTCGAAGAAGAAGTAGCGATGAATGCGCAGCGTGATTCCGATTCGGTTCCGGCTTCTTCATGGCGTTCGGCCCGTCTGTTCGTTACGGACGAGTTCACGGCTCCTCCCGTGATTCTGCGGGTCGATGATTCGGTTATCGGGACTTTGGGGAATTTCAGCGCTTCTACCGGTAAGGCAAAGAGCAAGAAGACGTTCAACGTCTCCGCAATCGTGGCAG
>ENA-OPVL01001992-OPVL01001992.1-human-gut-metagenome-genome-assembly--contig:-NODE-1992-length-11525-cov-9.995205_pt1 | contig 11525 bp, 7 predicted proteins | sample MGYA00241496_ERZ501984 | MGnify/ENA primary metagenome ERZ501984 (study PRJEB25962, sample SAMEA2042986) | human gut metagenome | biome: human gut; feature: human-associated habitat; material: faeces... | reverse complement strand
TCAAAGGCCATGCTCATCATGCGGCTCTCCGCTTTTTCCCAAGTCTGTTCGCCAAAGGTGTTATCGTTGCTGATATAGTCAAAATCCCGGGAGAGAGGCCCTTCTCCCTCTTTTTTCCCCACCACCGATGCGTAGGACAGCACCCGGGGCGGGTCGTCAAAGCAATAGGGATTTCCCTGTTTTTTCATCATGCATTCTCTTCCTTTATTCTGTGGATCAGGACATAATATAGTAGATTAGCCCGTAGACCACGCTGGCGGACAGGCCGCATACCAACACGGGCCCGGCGATGGTGAACATTTTCACGCAGGTGCCCAGCACCAGACCTTCGGTCTTGTACTCCACAGCGGGCGAGGCAATGGAGTTGGCAAAGCCCGTAATGGGCACGATGGTGCCTGCGCCGGCGTATTTGGCGATCTTCGGGTAAATGCGCAGATCGGTGAGCAAAACACCCAAAAAGATCATCGTGATGGAAAGGGCAGAGCTGACTGCCTTTTCATCCAGCCCCAGGCTGATGAAGTATTCCTTGAAGCCGTTGATCATGTGCTCAGCCTTGACGAACACTTCCTGGTTGATGCAGCGGTCCATCAGGAAGCCCTCGGCACCGAACATCTCCGGCACCTCGGTCAGCACGGTGGAACCGCCGCGCTGGCCCATCATGTCGGAGAAGCGGCCGATGGTGGGGTTGGCGGTGATGCCGGACAGGCCGTCGGAGCCGCCGCACTTCATGCCCACCACCAGGTCGGACACGGGGATGGGCTCACGCTGGAACTGACCGGCGTAGGCTGCCAGCTCCTTCAGGATATCGCGGGCAGCGGCAAACTCGTCCTCCACGTCCTGGCAGGTCAGGAACTTGACACGGTCGTGGTCGTACTCGCCCAGCTCGGTCAGGAACTGCTCGTGGGTCAGGTTCTCGCAGCCGAGGGAAAGCACCAGAACAGCGGCAGCATTGGGGTGGCGCACCAGCGCAGCCAGCAGTTTGCGGGTCTGTGCATGGTCATGGCCGGTCTGGCTGCAGCCGAAGGGATGGGTGAAGGTGTACAGGCCCTCGATGGAGCCGGTGACCAGATCCTGGTTATCGGCAACGATCTTCTTGGCGATGTCGTTGACGCAGCCCACGGTGGGGATGATCCAGATCTCGTTGCGGATGGCAGCGCGGCCATCCTTGCGGCGGAAGCCCATGAAGGTCTCCGGCTCCACCTTGGGCAGCGGGGCCAGATCTGGGGCGGGGTTGTAGCTGTACTCCACCTCACCGGACAGGTTGGTGTGCACGTTGTGGGTGTGCATCCAGGTACCCGGCTGGGCGTCAGCGGTGGCATGACCGATGGGGAAGCCGTACTTGATGACGTTCTCACCGTTCTTGATGGGCTTGACAGCCATCTTGTGGCCCTGGGGGATGTCCTCCAGAGCGGTCACGGCAAGGCCGTCCACTTCCACCAGGGTGCCCTTGGCAATGGGATGCAGGGCAACGACCACGTTGTCGATGGGGCTGATATGAATTGCCTGCGGCATAGTTGTTCTCCTTATTGACGATCAAAGCATAAAAGGGCTGCTGCCCAAAGCAGCAGCCCTCTTTTGTGCGGGAAAATTATTCTGTCGGATCACAGGCAGCTCTTGTAAGCAGCCTCGGCACCCTCGGTGCGGATCTTCTCCAGATCGGCCAGAACAGCGGCTTCCAGACCGGAGATCTGGGTCAGATCCTGATCCCACATCTGGGTGTTGGTCAGCACAGCGTGCACCAGCTGGGCAGCGGTGTCATCCTTGTGGGCATAGTAGAAGTCCAGAGCCCATGCGTCATCCTGGATCTTGTAGGTGTTGCCGGCGGGGCGCTTGCAGATCAGGCCGTCCGCGGTGCGCTCCTGGATGTCGTTGGAATAGAAGGCGATGTAAGCAGCCAGGCTCATGGTCAGGCACTTGGGCAGCTTCTTCTGCTCGTCGATGTAGGCCAGGAAGGACGGCATGTTGCGGGCCTTCCACTTGGAGGTGGAGTTCAGGGAAATGCTCATCAGCTCATGGTTGACGAACGGGTTGTTGAAGCGGTCCTCCACGGCGGAAGCGAACTCTTCCAGATCCTTCTTGTCCAGCGGCAGGGTGGGGATGATCTCCTCGTGCAGCATCTTGTTCATGAAGCCGCGGACGGTGTCGTTGTGCATGCAGTCACGCACGATATCAAAGCCTGCCAGATAAGCGCCCAGAACGAAACCGGTGTGGGCACCGTTCAGGATGCGGACCTTGCGCTTCTTGTAGGGGGTAACGTCGGGCACGACCATGACGTTCACGCCGGCCTTCTTGAACGGCAGCTTGTCCTCCAGACCTGCGGGGCCCTCGATGACCCAGACGCCGAACACTTCGCCGACGTCCAGCACGGTATCATGGTAGCCGTTGGCCTCTTCCAGCGCAGCCAGCTCCTTCGGGTCACGGATGCGGCCCGGAACGATGCGGTCCACCAGGGTGGAGCAGAAGGTGTTGGCGTTGTTCATCCAGTCGATGAAGGCAGCGTCCAGGTTCCAGTCCTTGGCGTAGTTGTTGCAGCACTTCTGCAGCTCCTTGCCGTTGTTGTCGATCAGCTCGCAGCTCAGGATGACCAGGCCCTTGTCGGCAGCGCCGTTGAAGGCCTTGTAGCGCTCATACAGCACACGGGTCAGCTTTGCAGGGAAGCTGTTGGGAGGCACCTGGTCGAACGCGCTGTCGCCCTGGGTGTAAGCAATGCCGGCCTCGGTGGTGTTGGATACAACAGTCTCCAGCTCTTCGGAGCGGGCCAGAGCCAGCACTTCGTCCCACTTGCCGTCCACATAGGGGCACACACAGTCGGACACGCAGGAGATCACGCGCTTGGCATCGACCTTCTGGCCCTTCTCGCTGCCGCGCAGGTACAGGGTGTACAGGCCCTCCTGCTCGTTGATCCAGTCCGCCATCTGGGGGAAGTTGCCGATGGGCTGCACCAGCTTGACCTTGCCGTTGTAGCCAGCCTTCTCATTGGCGATATCATAGAAATAATCCACGAAAGCACGCAGGAAGTTGCCTTCGCCGAACTGCATGACCTTGACGGGGGCATCCTTGAGGATGTAGCCGTTGTAGCCAGTCTCAGCCAGAACCTTGTAGTTCAAAGTTTCCATCTCTGTGTTCTCCTTTTTGCATCGTCGCTTAGCATATCATGCAGGGGTCCACACGCCCCTGTCTCATACCCCTATTTTATGCTGTTGTATACAAATAAGTCAAGTGGTTTGTGCATCTTTTTTAGAGCAAAAAGGGCGGTTTTGCGTATTTCCAGCGGATTTCACAATTCCTCAGGATAAATTTTGGCACTTTTTCAGTTGTATACAACTTCATTTTTCGGTATACTAGGGGCAAGGCAGCCTGTCACAGCTGACAGGCGCACCGATGCATATAGGTTTGTCTATTATTTCACAAATAATCGTTCATTCACCGATCAAAAAAGGAGTTAACGACCCATGAAAGCATTTATGGATAAGGACTTCATGCTCCAGTCTGCCACCGCGCAGCACCTGTACCACGACTACGCAGCCGGCATGCCCATCTGCGACTACCACTGCCACATCCCGCCCCGCGAGATCTACGAGAACCGCCGCTTCGACAACATCGCTCAGGTGTGGCTGGGCGGCCGCAACCCGGACGGCAGCTACTTCGGCGATCATTATAAGTGGCGCGTGATGCGTTCCAACGGCGTGCCCGAAGAGTACATCACCGGCGACAAGCCCGACCGCGAGCGTTTCCAGAAGTTTGCCGAGGCCCTGCCCATGGCCATCGGCAACCCGATGTACCACTGGACCAACCTGGAGCTGCACACCTTCTTTGGTTACGACGGCGTGCTGAACGGCGACACCGCCGAGGAAGTGTGGAACCTGTGCAACGACAAGCTGCAGCACGACCCCAAGCTGACCGTGCGCGGCCTGATCGAGCAGAGCAACGTGGCCTTCATCGGCACCACCGATGATCCCATCGACAGCCTGGAGTGGCACCAGAAGATCAAGGAAGATCCCACCATCAAGTTCACCGTGGCTCCTTCCTTCCGCCCCGACAAGGCCCTCAACATCAACAAGCCCGGCTTCGCTGAGTACATGGGCAAGCTGGCTGCCGTTGTGGGCAAGGAAAAGCTGGCCTGCATCAACTGCGTGACCGATGCCCTGACCAAGCGCATCGAGTTCTTTGCCGAGATGGGCTGCCGCGCTTCCGACCACGGCCTGGACTACATCCCCTACCGTGAGGCCACCAAGGAAGAGGTCAACGCCATTTACCAGAAGGTGATGGCCGGCGAGAGCTGCACCGTGGAAGAGGCTGAGAAGTACCAGACCTACATCCTGATCCACCTGGGCAAGCAGTATCACCGCCTGAACATTGCCATGCAGCTGCACTACAACTGCCTGCGCGGCGTGAACCGCAAGATGAACGCCCTGCTGGGCCCCGACACCGGCTTTGACATGATCAACACTGCCACCTGCGGCGGCCAGATCGCAAGCCTGCTCAGCGCCCTGAACGACACCGACGAGTGCCCCAAGACCATCATCTACAGCCTGAACCCCGCCGACAACGAGCAGATCGGCACCATCCTGGGCTGCTTCCAGAGCAGCGAGGTGCCCGGCAAGATCCAGCACGGTTCTGCCTGGTGGTTCAACGACCAGAAGATCGGCATGGAGAACCAGATGAAGAGCCTGGCCAACCTGGGCCTGCTGGGCAACTTCGTGGGCATGCTCACCGACAGCCGCAGCTTCCTGAGCTACACCCGCCACGACTACTTCCGCCGCATCCTGTGCAACCTGATCGGCCAGTGGGTCGAGGATGGCGAGTACCCCAACGACGAGAAGGCTCTGGAGAAGATCGTCAAGGGCATCTGCTTCGACAACGCAAAGCGTTACTTCGCCCTGTAAGCGATCCCCTTTCTCTTATCTGATATGACAACAGCCGCCCGCGGAATTTGTGTTCCGCGGGCGGCTGTTTTGGTTTTATATATTTTTCTAGTCCTTGCGTGCTTTGGAGCAAAATGATATCATAGACACAAATCTTAAAATATAAAGAGGTTGTTTTGCTATGCTTAGACACACTATGATCGAAACTATCGGCGCTGAATACCTGACAAGTAACATTGAAGCCGGAGAATATAGCTATGTTCAGGCCGCTGGCAACAGAACGCTCCTTGAGTCAAAAGTCGGTCACCCTATTACTCATTTCAAGCTCGATCTCCGTTTTGAATCTGAAGACATTGTAATTTTAATCGAAACCAAACAGGTTTTCGTTGATTCTGATGAAGCCCAGCTTCAGGAATATTTAGAAGAAGAAAAAGCTCTCAATCCAACGAAAAAGACCATCTGCATTCTGGCCAATACCACCAACGATAAGATTCGCGTCTGGAAATCCTACATTGATTCCGAGCACCTGCTTTCCAATGAACAAGTTTTAGACAAAATGGAACATTACGCACATCTGTTCCGAATCAGCAAATCCAATGATCGCGAAACCGTCCTAAAAAACACATATGCATTGAATGAGCTCCTGCATAAAAAAGACATAGATGAAAATCTTCGCAGTCAGTTTGTTGGCACAAGTCTGTTGTATATCAAAGCCCTCGTAAAGCGCAAAGGCTATCCTTTGATCACTCAGGAATTCGTCAAATCTTTATCACAAAACACATGGGGACAGATGACCCCTAAAGGCATCCGAGGCGAGATCGAAGGTGTTTTGTCTGATTTACTGGATGGTTCTGACAATAAAGCCAAGAAAATCGAGCTTTTGCAGAAAAATGTTCTTGGCAACCAAAAAGTTCGTGCTCTGAAAAGTACAGACTGGAGTGATATTCTTTCTACAATTCTCCTGAATATTTACCGCTATATTGATACTGACAGCTCTGAAGGTCAGGATATCTTAAATATGTTTTTTATCGCCTTTAACAAGTATACTGGAAAAGCCGATAAAAACCAAGCATTCACACCTGATCATATTACCGAATTTATGTGCCGTATTACTGGCGTCGATCGCACAAAGCGTATTTTGGACGCCACATGTGGAAGTGGCTCTTTTCTCGTGCAGGCCATGGTCAAAGAACTTGCAGACTGCCGTCGCGGTAAAACAGAAGATGAAGCAAATTCTTTGATGGAGAAGGTTCGGAAAGAGCATATCTATGGTATTGAAGTAGAAGAAAAGGCCTATGGGCTTTCTACAACCAACATGCTGATTCATGGTGATGGCAATAGCAATATTAAATTTGATAGTTGCTTTAACTGTAAAGACTTCATTAAAACTGCAGATCCCGATATTATTCTTATGAATCCCCCCTATAATGCCAAACCCATCGGTATTCCCGATACTTACAAAGTCAATTGGGGTAAAGCCAAAGATGGCAAAGAAGACCCTACAAAAGGCCTCGTTTTTGTTCACTATCTTTCCGATATTGTTGAAGAGATGAATGTCGAAAGAGAGGTTGCTGGAAAAGCCCGCAAAACCGTAAAGATGGCTGTATTGCTTCCTGTTGCTGCTGCAATCGGAAACAAAAATATCATTCAATCCGAAAAAATCGCTTTACTTGAAAACAATACGCTTGAAGCAGTGTTTACACTGCCAAATGAAATTTTCTATCCGGGCGCATCGGCATCTGCTTGTTGTATGGTATTCACCTTGGGTGAGCCACATATAAGAGCAGACGGAACCCTTCACGAAACTTTTTTCGGCTACTTCAAAGAAGATGGTTTTAAAAAGAAAAAATATCTTGGCCGCGTTGAACAATTCGATGAAAATGGCAACAGCAAATGGAAAGCTATTGAAGAAGAGTGGCTAGATGTATTTCGTAATCATCTATCCAAAGATGGATTGTCTGCAACTGCTAAAGTAACAGGTGAAGATGAATGGCTTTGCGAGGCCTATATGAAAACAGATTATACTACTCTCCGTGAAGATGACTTCCAGCAGACATTGAATAATTATCTTGCATACTTACTGAAGGAGGGCAAGATTTATGAATCTTAACCTTGCCACCTGGCAGGAATTTCAATTGGATCATCTCTTCACCATTAAAAAAGGCAAACGTTTAACTTCCGAGGAACAGGAGGACGGTTCAAACAATTATATTGGTGCCATTGATTCCAATAATGGTGTTGCCAATCATATTGCTCAACCTCCTATTCACCCAGCAAATACAATTTCTGTCAGTTACAATGGTTCTGTTGGAGAAGCATTTTATCAATCCGAACCTTATTGGGCAACCGATGATGTAAATGCCTTATATCCACGTTATCCGGGTTTTAATTCTTTTATTGGTTTATTCATTGCCACCGTTATCCGTCAGGAAAAATACAAGTTTTCTTACGGACGTAAATGGACACTTGAAAACATGAATAAAGCAAAAATCAACCTTCCTGCTCTCCACAATAACAATGGTACTCTTTTCAAAGATTCATGCCATACTTATTCTTCTGCGGGGTATGTTCCGGATTGGGATTTTATGGAGCACTATATCAAATCCCTTCACTATAAACCTTTAACAACATCACATTCTTCCTCTGTCACTTCTACCTTATCTACAGCTGACTGGAAAGAATTTACGTTAGATGCTGTTTTCATTTTGAAAGGAGGCTTTTACAACAAGAAGCCGGAGCATTCTTCTGAAGGTACCATTCCATTTTTAGCCTCAACCGAATCTCATAATGGTGTTACTGAATTTTATAGTCTTGAAGATATAGAAAGCTGGGATAAGGTTGGCAATGAAGATAATACACTCGACAAAAAATTATACGACGGAAACTGCATTGCCGTTACTGTAAACGGTTCCGTTTGTAATGCCTTTTATCAAAGGGAACGCTTTACCTGTAGTCATGATATTACAGCTTTTTACCTTCGCTCTCACGAAATGACCCCACACCTCGCAATGTTTCTATGTACAATTATTACCAAAGACAAATATCGTTGGTCCTACGGCCGTAAGCCCCATGATGTAAAAAAATTCGGGCAATCTATTATTCGGCTTCCTGTACAACACAATTCAAATGGCACCATTTTGTTTGATGAAAGCCATACCTATTCCTCAAAGGGCTATATTCCCGATTGGGCTTTCATGGAAAATTACATCAAATCTTTACCTTACGGCGATCGACTTTAACTTTGCCGCATAACGCAAAACGATGCCCCGTGGGAACTCCCACAGGGCATCGTTTTGCGTTATGCAGTTTTGCTTACTGGGCCTGGCTCAGGCAGTCGTTCATGGCAGTGAACACGGCCTCGCTGGTCAGGGTCGCGCCGGAAACAGCATCCACGCCGTTGGTGGAACCAGCCTTGGTCAGGGCATCTGCCAAGGTCTCGGCAGCAGCGCCGCCCAGCTCCGGGGTCTCGCCGGAAGCATCAATGGCCACTTCGCTCACCTTGCCGCCGGAAACAGTCACGGTGACCTCCACATCGCTCAGGCAGCCCTTAGCGCTGGAAGTATAGGTGCCGTCGGTCAGGTCCTCTGCGCCTGCAGAGCCGGTGCCGGCCTGCGCCAGGCAGCTGTCCATGGCGGTGAACACAGCATTGCTGGTGAGGGTCGCGCCGGAAACGGCGTCCACACCGGCAGTGGAACCGGCCTTGGTCAGCTCATCTGCCAGGGTCTCAGCGGCAGCACCGCCCAGCTCCGGGGTCTCACCGGAAGCGTCGATGGCCACATTGGTCACCTTGCCGCCGGTGACGGTGACGGTGACGGCCACCTCGCTCAAGCAGCCCTGCTCACTGGCGGTGTAGGTGCCATCGGCCAGAGAAGCCGTGCTGTCGGCAGCGGGCACGGTGCCGGTGCTCTTGATGTACAGGCTCAGCACCACTGCCATGATGACAGTGACGATGGCCATAATGACGATGTTGCGGGTCATTGTCTTTTTCATAAAAAATCAGATGCTCCTTTTGACTTGACGGGTTGATTTTTTCACTTTGCAGGTTTGAAGCTGTCGCGCAGGGTGACCACACGGTTGTACACGCCGGGGTTCTTGCTGTCCGGGGTGAAGAAGCCGGTGCGCACGAACTGGAACTTGTCGCCGGGCTTGGCGTCCTTCAGGCTCTCTTCCAGCTTGCAGCCGGTGCAGGCCACAACGCTCTCCGGGTTCAGGTAGTCCTTGTAGTCGCTGCCCTCGGGGATGGCGTTCATGTTGGCCTCAGTGAACAGCTTGTCGTACAGGCGCACCTCAGCGTCGATGCAGTGGGCAGCGCTGACCCAATGGATCGTGCCCTTGACCTTGCGGCCGTCGGCGGGGTTGCCGTTGCCGGTCTCCAGGTCGGCGGTGCAGTGGATGGCAGCGATGCTGCCGTCCGGGTTCTTGTCCACGCCGGTGCACTTGACGATGTAGGCACCCATCAGGCGGACTTCCCCGCCGAGGGTCAGGCGCTTGAACTTGGGAGGCGGCACCTCGGCAAAGTCCTCGTTCTCGATCCACAGCTCGCGGGTAAAGGCCACCTTGCGGGTGGTGGTGTCGTTGGCCTCGCGGTTGGGATTGTTGGCCACGTCAAAGTACTCGGTCTTGTCCTCCGGGTAGTTGTCCACGATCAGCTTGACCGGGTCCAGCACGGCGATGCGGCGCTGTGCGGTCAGGTCCAGCTCGCTGCGGATGCAGGCCTCCAGCTGGCGCATGTCGATCAGGTTGTCGGACTTGGAGATGCCGGCCTCCCGCACAAAGGTGAAAATGGAGGTGGGGGTGTAGCCGCGGCGGCGCAGGCCGCACAGGGTGGGCATGCGGGGATCGTCCCAGCCGTCCACGATGCCCATTTCCACCAGCTCACGCAGGTAGCGCTTGCTCATGACCGTGTTGGTCATGTTCAAGCGGGCAAACTCGCGCTGCTTGGGGAAGGCGGTGCCAAAGATGTTCTCAATGACCCAGTTGTACAGCGGGCGGTGGTTCTCGAACTCCAGGCTGCACATGCTGTGGGTGATGCCCTCGATGGCGTCCTGGATGGGGTGGGCAAAGTCGTACATCGGGTAGATGCACCACTTGTTGCCCTGCCGATGATGCTCGGCGTACTTGATGCGGTAGATGGCCGGGTCGCGCAGGTTCATGTTGGGGCTGGCCAGGTCGATCTTGGCACGCAGGGTCTTTTCGCCCTCCTTGAACTCCCCGGCACGCATGCGGCGGAACAGGTCCAGGTTCTCCTCCGGGGTGCGGTCGCGGTACGGAGACGGACGGGACGGCTTGCCGGCATCGGCACCGCGGTACTCGCGCATCTCCTCACGGCTCAGGTCGTCCACATAGGCCTTGCCCTCTTTGATGAGCTTTTCGGCGTACTCGTAACACTGGTCAAAGTAGTCGCTGCCGTAGAAGATGCCGCCGTTGGGGTCGGCACCCAGCCAGTGCAGGTCCTCAATGATGCTGTTGACGTACTCCTCGCCTTCGCGGGCGGGGTTGGTGTCATCCAGACGCAGGTTGAACTTGCCGCCGTACTGGTTGGCAATGGACCAGTTGATGTAGATGGCCTTGGCACTGCCGATGTGCAGATAGCCGTTGGGCTCGGGCGGGAAGCGGGTATGGATCTCGCGGATCTTGCCCTCGGCAAGGTCGGCATCAATGATATCCGTCAGAAAGTTTTTATCAGCCATGAAGTTTCCCCCTGTCAGGGCAGCAGTGTGCCCTCTTCTCATATATGGTATATAATACACCATTTCCGTGATTTCTTCAAGAGAAAGCATCAAAAGGCGCTTTCTGCCGGCATTTTTGGCAACTTTGGCCGCATCCCTTGACAGTATCGGTGAAGGAGAGTATATTTCTGCGTGGTGCACGGTCAATTTTGCATCATTTCATATAGGAGGAACCCCATGAACAGTTTAAAAGAAGCATTCAGCAAGCAGAATCTGCTGAAGAATTTAAATTTCTTTGGTGAACTCAACCTCGGTCTGATCCTCACCGCCGTGGGCATCGTCTATTTCAAGAACCCCAACCATTTCGCCTTTGGCGGCACATCCGGCCTGTCCATCCTGCTGGCCGACCTGTTCCCCAAGATCAATGTGGGCGGCTTTATGTGGATCATCAACCTGGTGCTGGTGGTGCTGGGGTTCGTGTTCCTCGGCGTAAAGTGCATGGGCTGGACCATTTATTCCTCCTTTGCCTTGTCCTTTTTTGTCAGTGCCTGTGAATTTATTTACCCATTACAGGCACCACTGACTCATGATGTATTTTTGGAGCTGTGCTTTGCCGTTATTCTCCCCGCAGTTGGTGCTGCTATGGTATTTAATGTAGGTGCCTCTACAGGCGGTACCGATATTGTGGCTATGATCCTGCACAAATACACAAGCCTTGAGATCGGACGCGCCCTTTTGGTCAGTGACCTTGGAATCGTGCTTGTGGCAGCCTATCTTTACGGCGCACAGACCGGACTTTACTGTATCCTGGGAATGATCTTGAAATGTACCGTTGTAGACAGTGCCATTGAAAGCCTGAACCTGCGAAAAGTCTGTACCATTATCAGCAAGTACCCAGATCAGGTGGAAGACTTTATTATCAACGATCTTCACCGTTCTGCAACTGAGCAAAATGCCTTCGGTGTTTATACCAAACAGGAGCAGAAGGTAC
>ENA-OPVL01001991-OPVL01001991.1-human-gut-metagenome-genome-assembly--contig:-NODE-1991-length-11527-cov-1.665621_pt1 | contig 11527 bp, 9 predicted proteins | sample MGYA00241496_ERZ501984 | MGnify/ENA primary metagenome ERZ501984 (study PRJEB25962, sample SAMEA2042986) | human gut metagenome | biome: human gut; feature: human-associated habitat; material: faeces... | reverse complement strand
GCGAAGCAAAACTTTAAATGAGGGCTGCGAATGTTACAGTTCGCAGGGTACCTGTGAACTGTAACATCAGATCCGTGCGGTATTGCATCAAAAATACCGCGTTATCTGTAGACAATGACTGAATTATGAATTACGAAAAGGTAAGTATTATGAATCAGAAAGCATTAAAAACGCTCGAATACGACAAAATTATCGAACAACTGGCTTCGTATGCCAGTTCTCCGCTGGGCCGGAAGAAATGTCTGGAGCTCGTTCCTTCTTCTTCCCTCTCCCAGATTACGCGGATGCAGCACGAGACACACGACGCGCTCACCCGGCTCTTTAAAAAAGGCCACATTTCCTTTGGTGATGCCAAAGATATCCGCGGCGCATTAAAGCGTCTCGAAATCGGCAGCTCCATGAACATCACGGAGCTTCTGCAGACCGCCGCACTTCTGGAAAACACGGCACGCGTCAAAGCGTACGGCCGCCGCGAAAATGCGGACCAGACGCCGGACAGCCTCGAAGATCTCTTCGAAACACTGGAGCCTCTGACGCTGCTTTCCACGGAAATCCGCCGCTGTATTCTCTCCGAGGATGAAATCAGCGATGATGCAAGCCCGAATCTACGCCGCATCCGTCGTTCCATCAAATCGTGTGAGGAAAAAATCCACAGCCAGTTAATCTCGCTCGTCAACGGTTCCTACCGCACGTATCTGCAGGATGCCGTCATCACGATGCGCGACGGCCGCTACTGTATCCCGATCAAATCCGAGTACAAAGGCCAGGTTCCTGGCATGGTACATGACCAGTCCTCGACCGGTTCCACCTTCTTTGTCGAGCCGATGGCCGTTGTCAAACTGAACAACGATATCCGTGAGCTGGAAATTGAAGAAGCAAAAGAAATCGAGGTCATCCTCTCTACGTTGAGTGCCCAGGCAGACCTGCACCGCGATGAGATCCGTTACGACCTCGAAAACATGGTAGAGCTTGACTTCATCTTCGCGCGCGCCGCTCTTGCAATGGAGCAGAACGCCAATGAGCCGATCTTCAACACCGAAGGTAAAATCCACCTGCGCAAGGCACGCCACCCGCTGATCAATGCGAAAAAAGTCGTTCCGATTGATCTGTCGCTCGGCGAAGATTTCGACCTTCTGATCGTCACCGGACCGAATACCGGCGGTAAAACGGTTTCCTTAAAGACGGTCGGACTCTTAACACTGATGGGCCAGTCCGGACTTCACATTCCGGCACTCGACCGCTCCTCCCTTTCCGTTTTCGACGAGGTTTACGCCGATATCGGTGATGAGCAGAGCATCGAGCAGTCGTTGAGTACCTTCTCCTCCCACATGACGAATGTAGTTTCCTTCCTCGACAAGGCAGACCGCAATTCCCTCGTCCTGTTCGATGAGCTCGGCGCCGGTACCGACCCGACAGAGGGCGCGGCGCTTGCCATCGCGATCCTCTCTACGCTCCACGAGCGCGGCATCCGCACCATGGCAACGACACACTACAGTGAACTGAAAATCTATGCCTTATCCACACCGGGCGTGGAGAATGCCTGCTGTGAATTCGATGTCGAGACTTTAAGCCCGACATACCGCCTGCTCGTCGGCGTTCCTGGAAAGAGTAATGCGTTTGCGATTTCCAGCAAACTCGGCCTGCCGGACTACATCATCAACAAGGCAAAAGACGAAATCAGCGAGCAGGATGAATCGTTTGAGGACGTTCTGACCACTCTCGAGCAGAACCGGATCACGCTGGAACGCGAAAAAGAAGAGCTTGCCCGCACCCGCGCGGAAGTCGAATCCCTGAAGCAGAGCCTTGCCAAGAATCAGGAACAGATCGACGCAAGAAAAGAAAAGATGATCTCCAATGCAACCGAGGAGGCACAGAGAATTCTCCGCGAGGCGAAGGAATACGCCGACCAGACGATGCGCGATTTCCAGAAATTTGGAAAAGAGAATGTTTCCGTCCGCGAAATGGAGCAGAAACGTACCGCTCTGCGTGAAAAGATGAACAAGCTCGATAAGAAAAAGGCGAAGGAAGTACCGAAGCGCACCGGAAATCTCCGCCCGCAGGATCTTCATCTCGGCGATGCCGTCAAAGTCTTAAGCATGAATCTCAAAGGTACTGTCAGCACCCGCCCGGATTCGAAGGGAAATCTCTTCGTCCAGATGGGTATCATGCGGACCAAAGTGCATATCTCCGACCTTGTGCTGATCGACGAGGCTGTCATCACCGGCCCGTCCATCTCCCGCACAAGCAGCGGAAAATCGAAGCTTTCCAAGGCTGCCACGATTTCTACCGAGATCAATCTGCTCGGAAAAACGGTGGATGAAGCGGTTGCCGAACTCGACAAATATCTCGATGACGCTTATCTCTCCCATCTGCCGAGTGTCCGCGTTGTCCACGGAAAAGGAACGGGCGCACTGCGGAAAGGCATTCACAATTATCTGCGCCGCCAGAAACACGTAGCGGACTTCCATTTAGCGGAATTCGGCGAGGGCGATGCCGGCGTTACGATTGTTACGTTTAAGAAATAAAAACTCAGGAAAATATGGGACGGAACGCATACTGTATGCGGTTCCGTCCTGTCCCCAGTGAAGGAGAATCTTTTATGGCTTCCAAACAGAAAATTCTGATCGTCGATGACGATAACAATATCGCAGAACTGATTTCTCTCTATCTGACCAAGGAATGCTATGACACAAAAATTGTAAACGATGGAGAAGAGGCTGTCCGGGAGTTTCACTCCTTCCAGCCGAACCTGATTCTGCTCGACCTGATGCTGCCCGGCATGGACGGCTACCAGGTCTGCCGCGAAATCCGGCACGATTCCGATGTTCCGATCATCATGCTCTCGGCAAAGGGCGAGGTGTTCGACAAAGTCCTCGGCCTGGAACTCGGCGCGGATGACTACATCATCAAACCATTTGATTCCAAGGAGCTCGTTGCCCGTGTGAAAGCAGTGCTGCGGAGATTTCAGCCATCACGCACGATCCCGGTGTCCGCGACCGCAGGAAAATGTGTCGAGTACCCGGATCTTATCATCAACCAGACGAACTATTCCGTCATTTACCAGGGCCGCACCGTCGATATGCCGCCGAAGGAACTGGAGCTTCTCTACTTCCTTGCTTCCTCACCAAACCAGGTCTTTACGCGAGAACAGCTCCTCGACCATATCTGGGGCTATGAGTACATCGGCGATACCCGCACGGTAGACGTTCATATCAAACGTCTCCGCGAAAAAATCAAGGACCATGCCTCCTGGGCCATCACGACGGTCTGGGGCATCGGTTACAAGTTTGAGGTTAAAAAATAATGCGACGCACGCTTTACCGGAAATTAATTCTCATTTATGTCATTCTCGCCATTGCCGGCTTTACGCTGATCTCAACGGTCGGCTCCCGCATGGTGGAGGACAGTCTGGTCTCCAGCGCGAGCACCAGTCTGTACCGGGAGGCCACGCAGATCGCTTCCAAACAGGGCGACCTTTATTACCACAGTGAGCGTTCCCTGACGGATCTTTACAATTCGCTCAGTGCACTGGCTTCCTATCACAATTCCCAGATCTGGCTCATCAGCGCAGACGGGGAAATTCTGCTGAACACGGCAGCTGCACTCGATGAGGAAAACCCGGAGATCATCGACGGTTTTGATCCGGTTGCGCTCGGCAGCGAATATTACAGCACGGGAACGTTTTTCGGCTATTTCGAAGACAAGATGCTGAGCGTCATGGTTCCCGTCACCTCCGATTTCCGGATCAATGGCTATGTCGCCATCCACCTTCCGCTGCAGGACGTCTATCAGCAGAGGGAAAGTCTGCTGGCACGGATTGACTTTCTGTTCCTGCTCGTGTTCGGACTCTCGTTTGTGATTCTGATCTTTTTCTCCCTCGTCGTGTACCGGCCGCTGAAAAAGATCATCAACGGTGCAAAGGAGTATGCCTCCGGCAACCTGACCCACAAAATTGATGTTAAATCTCACGATGAGATGGGGTATCTCGCTTCCACGCTGAACTACATGTCCGGCGAGCTGAACAAGACCGGCGAATACCAGCGGAAATTTGTGGCGAACGTCTCTCACGACTTCCGCTCACCGCTGACCTCGATCAAAGGCTACGTGGAGGCGATCCTTGACGGAACGATTCCGCCGGAAATGCAGGAAAAATATCTGAAAATCGTTCTGTTTGAGACAGAACGGCTGCACAAGCTGACGCAGAGCCTGCTGACGCTGAACGACATCGACGATAAAGGGAATATGCTCGATCTGACCTCGTTTGACATCAACGCCGTCATCAAGGATACCGCCGCTTCGTTTGAGGGAACCTGCACGAAAAAGCGGATTTCCATTTCACTGATCCTCGCATCGCGCACCTTATACGTCTGCGCCGATATGGGAAAAATCCAGCAGGTGCTGTACAATCTCATTGATAATGCAATCAAATTCAGCAACAACGATTCCACCATCACAGTTGAGACAACGGAGAAGCACCGCAAAGTCTTCGTCTCCGTCAAGGACACCGGCTGCGGCATTCCAAAGGCAAGCATCACGAAAATCTGGGAGCGCTTCTACAAGCTCGACGCCTCCCGCGGCAAGGACCGCAAAGGAACGGGACTTGGGCTTTCGATCGTCAAAGAGATCATCACTGCGCATAACCAGAATATCAATGTCATCAGTACAGAGGGCGTTGGTACCGAATTTATCTTTACACTCGCCAAAGGCGAAGCACCAAAATAAGCCCCTCCGCCGAGGGGCTTTTTTGCCAGACATATCAAACTAACTCTGGAGGTAATTTTCACTATGAACCCAAACACCATTGATTCCATCATCAAACAGCTCATTGCATCCCACACCACCATTTCCACCATGGAAAGCTGCACTTCCGGCCTGATCGCCTCCCTAATCACCGACACCGAAGGCGCCTCCGCCATTTTCCCCGGCGGCTACGTCACGTATCTGAACGAAACCAAAGTCCTCGTCGGCGTCGACCCTTCCGTCATCGAAATCCACGGCGTCTACTCCCCCGAATGCGCCGAAGCCATGGCCCGCACAGTACAAGAAAACCTGCACACCGCCATCGCCATCGGAATCACCGGCACAACCGGAAATCTCGACCCCAACAACGCTGACAGCGTACAGGGCGTCGTGTACTTCTGTATTTTATACAAAACCCAAGCCCACACCTTCACCTTCCAGACCAACGTCTCCGGCATGACCCGCCACGAAATCAAACAGCTTTACGCCGAGCAGGTCTTCGCCGAATTGGAAATGATCTTAACTTCTTCCTTATAAAAAGAATGCAGTTCCGTCTACGATCACCAGAGTCCCGTCCGTCTACCTCCACTCATGCGTCCGCAAATGCCCCGCGAGCTGCATATGGTCAAAGTTATTCTGCCGCAGTGCCTCGTACAGTACGATCGCCACGGAATTTGAAAGGTTCAGCGAACGAATATCATTAATCATCGGAATCCGCACCGCCGTCTCCTGATTATTGTACAGAATATCCTCTGGAATCCCCGCGCTTTCCTTTCCGAACATGATAAAGCAGTCCTCTTCATACTGCACATCCACATACGTCTGCGGCCCCTTCGTCGTCGCATAGTAAATCTTCGCCCCCGGATTTCTCTCCAGAAAATCCTCGTAACTCTCATACACCGTCACATCCAGCTTCGGCCAGTAATCCAGCCCCGCGCGTTTCACCGCCTTGTCCGAAATATCAAACCCCAGCGGCTTAATCAGATGCAGCCTTGTCCCCGTCGCCACACACGTCCGTCCGATATTACCTGTATTTGCTGGAATCTCCGGCTCATGAAGAACAATATTCAAATGTACCATTTTACCAATCACTCCTGTCGTATATTTAAGCCTTATCTGCCAACCCGGTACATCTCATCCATCTGCGGCTTATCCAGATACCGGACCTCTTCCCCGTTCCGGAGAATCCTCTCCTTCCCGGATGTCGTCCGCCCAATCACCGCCGATGGAATCCCTTCGAGTGCCATTTTCTGCACCAGCCCCTCGCCGTCCGCCGCTGCAATCAGCAGCGCCCCCGTCGAAAGCATCTGATACGGATTCACCCCGAAAAACTCACAGATCTCCACCGTCTCCTGCTGGATCGGAATCCTCTTCAGCGCCACATCAAGCCCGATACCCGCGCCGTCCGCCATCTCCCAGAGCGCCCCGAAAATCCCGCCCTCCGAGAGATCCTGCATCGCAGCCACACCGTGCTCGATCGCAATCTCCGCCTCACGGCAGACAGAGTAATCCTCCGAAAAATCCGCCGCCCCATGGATAAATCCCGGAGAAAATCTCGTCAGAAGTTCATCCCTTCTTGTCTTTGCCAGATAAGACACCGCGCCAAGCGCAATCCCCTTCGTCACGACAAGATCCAAATCCGCTGTCACACACGACGGATCAAACAGCCCCGCACGCGTTGTCCCGCCTGCCGCCGTCACGGTAAGCACCGGATACAAAACCCCGTCCGTCACCTCCGTATGCCCGCCGATCACCGCAGTTCCATACCGCACACACGCACCGTCAACCGCCCGCATCAGCTCCTTTAAATCCTTTTCTTCCATCGCCTCCGGCAGCATCAGCGACACCAGCACTCCTTTTGCCGATGCCCCCGCCGCGGCCACACTGTTGCACACCCGGCAGACCGCGAGCGCCGCGTCCTCCGGATCCTTCACCAGCACCGGCGCACACGAAAACACCTGCGTCTCCTTTTCTCCTGCAAGTGCCGATACCCCGCGTCCGACCGCCGGCCCTGCTGCGTCCTCTCTTTTCTGCCCCAGCATCTTAAACACCGAGCGCACCAGCACGCTCTGCTGTAATTTACCCTTTCGCATCCCTTGTCCTCCTCGAACTTCCTGTTTCAAACGAAAAAGCAGACGGAATCCGTACTCCTTTTCCCTCTGCTTTCCCATTTTTCACGGAAAATGTTACAGTTCACTGGTTCCCAGCGAATTGTAACCAGAAAACGCCTAGTCCTCATCGTCCTCCGTTTTCTCTGTATCGCTGCTGTCGTCCGTCTTTTCCGTACCATCCGAATCCGAATCATCGCTGCTGTCTTCCTTCTTCTCCGAAGAACTCGATGACGAACTGCTCTGACTGTATTTCGCTGCAACTTCCTTTGCTTTTGCAAGATCATTTGCCGCAATCGCCGCCTGCATTTCCGCACGCGCCGCTGCATTGTCCGTCTTTGTTCCCACGGTATAGACATCCGATGTCATGCGGTAAGTGCTGGAATTCACCTGCTCCTTCGTCTCATTTCCATTGTCATTCACAATCTTCCACAGCCGCGCCGTCGAACCCTGATAGCCGTACGATGTCTGTTCAATTGTTCCAAACGATGCATTCGCATCTTCCGTCAGGCCCGGCGTCGGATCCTCCGTGCTTGTCGTCTCACTCTCATAGCGGACCGTGCGGTTCGGATCTCTCGTCTCATGGCCGTAGATGGCAAAATGCAGGGTGCTTCCGTCCGCGCTCGCCTCAATATAAATCGGCGCATCCGTATTGTTGATGAATTTCAGGTCTTTCAATCCCTCTGCAATCGCCGCATCCATCGACGGATCCACATAGTGGACAATCATGGAATGGCTGTACCGCTCCGTCACCTCAAGCTCTGCTTTTAAGACAGCAACATAGAGCGTTGTGGAAACCTGGCAGATACCGCCGCCGTACGAATCGACGACCTTGCCCATCTCATACGATGCTGCCAGTGCATAACCATTTTCCGCATCAAACGGCACAACGACCGCCTCTACGGAAAATTCCTCGCCCGGCTGTACCAGCGTTCCGTTAATCTTCTCTGCGCCGACTGCGACATTCTGTTTTCTGCCGCTCGTACCGTTGCCATACTCCGTCATACCCTCGCCGAGCAGATCTTTGACAAGTGCAAGCTGCTCCGGATTGCCGCCTGCCGGTGTTTCTTCTGTTACCAGTTCTACGCCGCCGATACCGCCCCGCCAGCTTGTCGTCAGGTAATTGACAACCTTCGCCGTGGACTCATCCACGTTGACGCTGCATCCGGTCTGGCCCGGATTGACGATAAATTCGCCGTTTTCGCGGGTCAGCGTTGCATCTGTTGCCTCGCGGTTCAGCACGGCCGTGTTGTTTTCTACCGCCTGGCGCGCTGCCTCGCCATCGACTGTATATTTCAGGGAAAACGTCACCGTCTCTCCATTTTTGAGCCGGTTCTGTGTCAGGAACCGCTTCAGTACATTGCCTTCCTGCCCGATTGTGACGGCTTCTCTTGCCACCTCCGGGTTGGCGCAGGAAAGTCCGAGATCCCCTGCTGTCACCTGTGCATTCTGCTCTCCGGCAGACAGGTTGATAACCGAGGGTTTTAACTGTTCAATTTTGTCGTTTACTGCCTGTGTGATCTGCTCTTCGGTCATACCGCCGACGGAAATGTCTTCTACATAGATTCCGTCCAGCGCTGTCCGGTCATCCGCTTTGACTGGTTCTGCCAGAAAGCAGAATGCGAATGCGATAAGCATCACCAGCAGGCCTCTCATTTTTCTGCTGTTTTTCATACTGTGCCTCTTCTTGATCCGTTTCCCATTTCACTCTGTCTTTTACAGAATCTCTTTACACCAGCCATAAAAGTGCTGGAAGAACCATACCAAGCACCATAACCACTGCAAGAATCAATGCCAGCATCTTTGCTGCATTTCTCTTCTTTGCCAGCGGATCTTTCTTCTTTTTCTGTGCCTCTGTCGGGGCTTTTCGATTGACTTTATTACTCATCGTTCCATCCTTTCTTTTTCTCTTCTATTTTTTCTCAGTTCTCTGTCGTTTTTCCATTCTTCCATGTGCCAGAATAATCTGATCGATCATGCGGGATGCACGGCTTTTTGTGAGTGCTCCCCACTCCGGTTCGAGATCCAGCTCATGGTACCGGATCAGGTCCGCCAGATATTTTTTCTGTGCCTCCGTCGCCGGAACCTCGCGTTTCATTTTGGCCTTCAGAGGCGCTGCGGCAAACCATTCCGGGTGATCTTCCGAAAATCCTTCTTCCAGTTTTCGGAACAGTGCCAGCGTTTCCAGCACATCGTCCATTGCACGGTGTGCGTGTTCCCGCGGGATCTGATAGTAGCCGCAGAGTGCTTCAAGGCTTCTGCTCTCCAGATCCGGGAGGGCTTTCCGTGCAATTTTCAACGTATCCCACGCTTCTTTTTCAAAGTCCAGACGGGCATTTATCGCTGCCTGCTTGATGAAGCTGTAATCGAACAGAATATTGTGCCCCAGAAGCGGCAGGGCGCCGCCGCAGAAATCCAGAAAGCCGCGGACAGCAGTCTCCACATCGGGCGCATTCGCAATCATCTCATCCCGGATTCCGGTGAGTTCCGTGATCCGCTCCGGCACTTTTCTGCCCGGATTGACGAAAGTCTCATACGATGCCGTGACCTCTCCGCCCTGCACTTTTACTGCACCGATCTCCAGAATCTGGTCTTCCTTTACAGAAAGACCCGTTGTCTCAAGATCGAGCACTACAAAATCTTGTATTTTCATCTTTTATTACCTTTTCTAGTATCTCATGTTCTTTTGAAATGTCAAGCGTAAAAAAGCTCACTGCAGTCGATCATCTCCGCATTTCCCGTCAGCGGATCGCGCTTCTGATAATCAAAGAGGAGTACCATACGCGCCTTTTCCCCGTTTCCGAGCACATCGTAATCAAAAACTTCCACATGCGTCATGCGCTGCAGCTGCTTCCAATCGTATGTCGTATACGATGGCAGAATCGTTCTCGTTTCGGCTTCTTTCTGATAAAAGTCACGCGACTCGTTTTTCCATTCGGACGGATCTTTTGCAAAGCGCGGCCGTGTCTTCATATTTTCACGCGCATACAGATCGAGCACCATCATCTGACGGAAGAATGCTTCGTCCTGCTGTTTTTCGTCCTGCAAAAACTCGAGCAGAATTTCATACCGCTGAATCCGGTTATGTGCCGCCTCACTGTAGCCCTTTGCCCGGTAGAAATCGCCGAGCTCCTGGAAGAAATCGAATGGGTTCTCATACAGACGCTCGATCATCGGCAGTGTGTGGACGAACTGGCCGCTGTTGTAGTAGACTTCCACCATCTCCTCCACGTCTTTGAGCTTCAGCACATCGTCGTACGGCAGCCATTTCGTGTACAGTACCTCATATGGTTCGCGCTCCTGATAATGACAGTCATATTCCTCGGTATGCTCATACATGAAAGAACCGCGCAGCACTTTCAAAAATCCCAGCTGTAACTGCTGCGGACGCAGTGCATAGACATCCGCAAACGAACGGCGGAAACTGTCATAATCCTCATACGGCAGGCCCGCGATCAGGTCGAGATGCTGATGGATGTTTCTTCCCTTCGCAATCCGGTTTACAATCTCTGTGACTCTTCCAAAATCCATCTTCCGGTGGATCGCCCCGATCGTCTGCGGATTCGTAGACTGAACGCCGATCTCAAGCTGTACCAGCCCCGGACGCAGGGTATTTAAGAGTTTCAGTTCCTCCTCAGTAATCAGATCAGCGGCAATCTCAAAGTGGAAATTCGTCACGCCGTTGTCATGCTCCGCAATGAATTTCCAGATCGCCATTGCATGGTCTTTCTTGCAGTTGAACGTACGATCCACAAATTTGACCTGCGGTACTTTCTGTTCCAGGAAAAAGGCGAGTTCCTTTTTGACCAGAGCCAGATTTCGGAACCGAAGCCGCTTATCAATAGAAGAAAGACAGTAACTGCATGAAAACGGGCAACCGCGGCTTGACTCATAATAAATGATGCGGTTCTCGAATTTTTTCAGATTCGCATACGGAAAATCCACCTCGGACAGATCCATGACCGGACGCCACGGGTTGCTTTTGATGGCTCCTTCTGCATCACGGTATGTAATGCCGTGGATCTCTTCAAGCGTTTTCCCCTCCGTGCCGTTCTCCTGATTCTGGTAATACACTGCCAGTTCACGGAAGGTAATTTCGCCCTCACCCTTCATGATTCCGTCAAGGAACGGATACTGCTCCAGCATCTCCTCCGCGTGGTACGACACCTCCGGCCCGCCAAGCCAGATCTTCGTTTCCGGGCTGATTTTGTGATATTCCGTAATCAAATCTTCCACAATAGATATGTTCCAGATATAACACGACACACAGACGACATCCGCATGCGCCAGAAACAGACTCCGCAGCATGGAATCTTTTGACTGGTTGATCGTAAACTCACGGATCTCCGGGAACACACCGGCTTTCTCCGCGCTCGCCTGCAGCGTGTAAACTGCGAGATTGGAATGAATATATTTTGCGTTGACCGCAGTCAGAATAATTTTCATAATCTTTTTAATACTTCTCCTTGCTTCCTCTTTGCATATCTTTTATACTACCACATTCTCGAACGAAAATACACCGCCATTCCCCCAAAAGCACAATTTTTTCACGATTTTCAACAAAACAGTTGCAATTTTCGTGAATTCATGTTATATTAACAAAGGTTTCTAACAGGAAATCCAAATGCCCAGATAGCTCAGTTGGTAGAGCAGAGGACTGAAAATCCTCGTGTCGCTGG
>ENA-OPVL01001985-OPVL01001985.1-human-gut-metagenome-genome-assembly--contig:-NODE-1985-length-11553-cov-4.464603_pt1 | contig 11553 bp, 10 predicted proteins | sample MGYA00241496_ERZ501984 | MGnify/ENA primary metagenome ERZ501984 (study PRJEB25962, sample SAMEA2042986) | human gut metagenome | biome: human gut; feature: human-associated habitat; material: faeces... | reverse complement strand
CAAAAAATAATTGTTAGTCTGTCCGACTTCAATAAAGAACAAACTTGCAAAGCTCCTACTAGTCTTTCAGGTTTGTTCTTTGCGTATTAGTCAAGAAAAAACGCGGATTCTGCTCCTTGCATAATCCGCGTAATTCTAGAATCTCAGTTATAACTTTTAAAACTAAGTAACAAGTGACAAGCGAATTAGTAGTAGACGTACAGCCCAAAGAGATTTCTATCGCACTTCTTGAAGACAAGAACCTGGTGGAACTCCAAAAAGAAGAACGCAATCTTTCTTTTTCAGTGGGTAACATGTACGTGGGCAAAGTTAAAAAAATCATGCCCGGACTGAACGCCTGCTTCGTAGATGTCGGTTTCGAGAAAGACGCTTTCCTTCACTACTTAGACTTAGGACCACAATTCCATTCGTATCAGAAGTATCTCAAGCAAGTCGTAAGCGACAGAAAAAAACTGTACCCCATTACGAAAGCTTCCATGCTCCCCGACATCGAAAAGGACGGATCCATTTCGAATGTCCTGCAGCAAGGTCAGGAAGTTATTGTACAGATCGTCAAGGAACCTATCTCAACCAAAGGTCCGCGCCTGACGTGCGAACTCTCATTCGCAGGCCGTTATCTGGTACTTATACCTTTCAATGATAAGGTTTCCGTATCACAAAAAATTAAATCGAATGAAGAACGTGCCCGCCTCAAACAGCTGTTACAAAGCATCAAGCCTAAAAATTTTGGCGTGATCGTACGAACTGTTGCCGAAGGAAAGCGCGTTGCCGAACTCGATGCCGAGCTGAAAGTCTTGCTGAAACATTGGGAAGAAACCATCACCAAAGTACAAAAGGCCACCAAGCTGCCTTCACTCGTGTACGAAGAAACAAGCCGTACCGTAGCCATGCTGCGCGATCTGTTCAACCCGTCGTATGAAAACATTTATGTCAACGACGAAGCCGTGTACAACGAAGTGAAAGATTATGTAGCGCTTATCGCCCCTGAACGGGTAAACATTGTCAAGCTATACAAAGGCCAGCTTCCCATCTTTGACAACTTCGCCATTACCAAACAGATCAAATCCTCGTTTGGAAAAACTATTTCCTACAAAAGCGGAGCTTATCTGATCATTGAACACACCGAGGCATTGCACGTGGTAGACGTGAACAGCGGCAACCGTTCCAAGTCTGGAAACGGACAGGAAGCCAATGCACTGGATGTGAACCTGGGCGCAGCCGATGAGTTGGCGCGTCAGCTCCGGTTAAGAGACATGGGAGGAATCATCGTTGTCGACTTCATTGATATGAATCTTGCTGAAAACCGGCAGAAACTCTACGAACGCATGTGTCAGAACATGCAGAAAGACCGTGCAAAACATAATATTTTGCCGCTCAGCAAGTTCGGTCTGATGCAAATCACCCGTCAGCGCGTCCGCCCGGCCATGGACGTGAATACAGACGAAGATTGTCCGACCTGTTTCGGAAAAGGAAAAATCAAGCCGTCCATCTTGTTTACCGATACCCTGGAAAGCAAGATCGACTATCTGGTCAATAAGCTGAAAGTGAAGAAATTTACGCTGCACATCCATCCTTATGTAGCAGCATACGTCAATCAGGGACTTGTTTCCCTGAAACGGAAATGGCAAATGAAGTTTGGATTCGGTATCAAAGTCATTCCCAATCAGAACCTGGCCTTCCTGGAATATAAATTCTATGACACCAAAGGCGAGGAACTGGACATGAAGGAAGAATTCGAAATCAAATAATCGGTTTCAAACCACTTCCGGACAAACCAGCACGAACCGCACAGACAGCCGACAACCGGCCCTGCGCGGTTCGTGTCTTTTTTTCATACGAACGTAACACGGATGTCACTCCCGGGAAACATCCCTCCGCTACCTTTGCAATGTGAAAAGGGACACATACTGTTAAACATAGATATATTCCTTAAGATGACTGGCCGACAAATCCGTGACGGATAGGTTGGCTTTAATTTTTTCCGCCAGTTTGCAACCCGGTTGCAAAAACAGATGCTTAACTTTGCAGACAGATAAAACAAGAAAAACATGAATGCCAAAGACTGCTGCGACATACTGACACAAGCCGGAATCCGTCCTACATCAACCCGGATCCTGGTGTATGAAGCCATTGCGGAAGAAAAAAACACCTTCTCTCTGGGCGATCTGGAAGAACGTCTGCCCAGTATCGACAAGTCAGGCCTTTTCCGTACACTGACTCTCTTCCACGATCACCGGCTCATTCACAGCGTAGACGACGGAAGCGGCTCGCTGAAATACTGTTTCTGTCACAATCACGGAAACTGCCGCAAAGAAGAAGAACACTGCCATTTCTATTGTGAGGAATGCCGGAAGACCTATTGTCTGGACCAGGATCTGATCCCTCACGTAGACCTGCCGGAAGGCTTTATTCCCCGCAAGATCAACTATATCGTCAAAGGAATCTGCGCAAACTGCGCCAAACGAAAACATCTGTAACCATGTCACATCATCACCATCATCATTCCACCAGCAATGCAGCGAAGAACATTTCGGTCGCATTTTTTCTCAATGCCGCCTTTGTTGTCATTGAACTGGTGGGAGGACTGCTCACCAACAGTATCGCCATCCTGACCGATGCCCTTCACGACTTCGGCGACTGCCTGTCGCTGGCCATAGCCTGGATGCTGCAAAAGAAATCTACCCAGGGACGTACATCTACCTATACTTACGGCTACAAGCGATTCTCCCTGCTGGGCAGTGTCTTTCTTTCGGGAGTGCTCGCCATCAGTTCTACCATCGTCCTCCTTGAAGCCGGACAGCGACTGCTGAACCCTCAGCCCGTCAATGCCCAGGGCATGCTCTGGGTGGCCGTCATCGGTATTCTTATCAACGGAGGAGCAGCTTTCAACCTGAAGAAAGGCTCATCCCTGAACGAGCGCGCCGCCTTTCTCCATATCATGGAAGACGTGCTGGGATGGGTTTCCGTACTGATCGTCAGCATTGTCATGCTTTTCATCGACCTTCCGATGCTCGACACCCTGCTTTCCATGGGAATTTCCATCTGGGTGCTGACCAACGTCTGGAAAAATCTGCATGCAGTGTTCAGGATCATGCTTCAATCCGTTCCCGAAGATATCCCGGTGGATGAACTGACACGGAAACTGACCGAAATCGAAGGCATCCGTTCAATCCACGACATGCACCTCTGGAGTCTGGACGGAGAGTCGCACGTAATGACCCTCCACGCGGTCACTTCCGGAACAAACTTCCATCAGCTGAAGGAGGAAATACAAGCCGTGGCGCGCCAGTATCACATCATACATACGACCATTGAATTTGAAGAACCGGGAGAAAAATGCCTTTGCGACACTTCTCTCCCGGAATAAAATCAACCCGACCGAAACCTCAGTCTCCGGTCGGGCCAATCCATTCACCACCTGATCAGCGATGCTTGATATTCAGTTTCACCGGATGAATCATGTTCTCCGGACTCAGAATCTGATCAATTTCCTCTTTCGTCAAAATACCGTGATCCAGTATCAGCTGATAAACACTCTTTCCCGTTTCAAGCGCTTCCTTGGCTATCTTGGTGGAGTTCTTGTAACCGATTACCGGATTCAGAGCCGTCACTACTCCGATGCTGTGATGCACTTCGTTGATACAATGCTCTTCATTGGCCGTGATGCCTTCCACACAAAGCGTCCGCAACGTACGGAAACCATTCATCATCAGTTCGGCAGACTCAAAGCAACACTGCACCATTACAGGTTCCATCACATTCAGTTCCATCTGAGCAGCCTCACCTGCCATTGTGACACAAAGTTCATTACCGATCACCTTGAAGCAGATCTGGTTCATCACTTCCGGAATCACCGGATTCACCTTGCCCGGCATAATGGATGATCCCGGCTGCATGGCCGGCAGGTTTATTTCGCCCAGTCCGCAACGGGGACCACTGGCCAGCAGACGCAAGTCATTACAGATCTTGTTTACCTTCACGGCCAGACGCTTCATTGCCGAAGCATATCCAACCAGGCAGGATGTATCGGAAGTGGCACCTACCAGATCATCCGACAAACGGATATCCCAGCCCGTGATGTCGCGCAAAGCGGCAATACACTTTTCAGCATATCCCGGTTCGGCACAGATTCCCGTACCGATAGCCGTCGCACCCATGTTGACAGTCAGGAAATCGGCCGCAGCCTCGTTCAAATGTTTGATTTCATCCGTCAGGATGCTTGCAAACCCGTTAAACGTCTGTCCCAGTGTCATCGGCACCGCATCTTCCAGTTGTGTACGTCCCATCTTGATGATATGGGCAAATTCTTCTCCTTTCCGGCGGAAGGCAGCAATCAGATCTTCCAGATAAGGCAACAGCTTCAGATGAGTGGCATACATCCCCAGATGGATAGCCGTCGGATATGCATCGTTGGTTGACTGGGAACAGTTCACATGGTCATTGGGTGAACAAAAAGCATAATCTCCGTGTGCATGCCCCATGATTTCCAGTGCACGGTTGGCTATTACCTCATTGGCATTCATATTTGTCGACGTACCAGCTCCTCCCTGAATCATGTCTACAGGGAACTGATCGTGAAAACGTCCTTCCAGAATTTCACGGCAAGCCTGCGTAATGTCCTGAAACTGTTCATCCGTCAGCAAGCCGAGCTCATGATTGGCGCGGGCAGCTGCCATCTTGGTCATGGCCAGCCCGTTGATAAATAAAGGATACTCATTCAGGTGATATTTGCTGATCGAAAAATTTTCAATTCCTCTCAGTGTCTGTACACCATACAGGCATTCATCTGAAATTTCACGAGAGCCGATCAAATCGCTCTCCACCCGAGTCTTTTTTACATCCTCCATAGTTTTTTCTTCTTATATTAGTGATCAGAATAAATCAAAAAGCCCGTATCTGTCTTTTTGATACATAAACACAACAACTATTCCCCATCAAAAGTTGAGCCAAAGTGATTGTTTTTCCATAAATCCCCAAGAATATGACATTTTAACACAAAACCTGTATTCCATATTCCTCATTCACCCCTCCCCGCTTTCTTAACAGCCTTTTAACAGCTCCCTGAAAAAAGCCTAAACTTTCCGCTGCTAGACGGAGAAAATTCTCTTTTCTCGGAATAAAAAGTTAACTTTAACCCACGATAACCACAAAAACTGAACCCGCAATGAAATACGTGTACCTCTTTTTGCTGCTTATAATTACCCTGCCCGCCATGGCCAACAACAAGGTCAGCGGTGAAGATATCGTTCAGAAAGCCACCCAATACTCCGGCATTCGCTATACCCCGGGAGGAAGTAATCCCAAACGCGGATTCGACTGTTCGGGCTTCGTGTCCTATGTCTTCCGGAAACTGGACATCTCCGTTCCCCGCTCCTCGGCCAGCCTTTTCTGTAAGGACAAACAAGTTTCAGACTACAAGGACTTGCACCTGGGCGACCTGGTATTTTTCAGCGGAAGCCGCATATCCAACAAGATCGGTCACGTGGGAATCGTCGTATCAGTCAACAACGAAACCGGAGAATTTTCATTCATTCACGCTGCACTCCAGGGAGTAACCGTCTCTTCTTCCACAGAAGACTATTACAGCAAACGCCTGCTGTACGCCTGCCGCTCACCGCATAAATGCAACAGCGACACCCCCTCCGCTTCTACCCGGCAGCAAGGATAAACAACGGCATGAGCATGATCACCATGACACATGGAAACATCCGTTCTGTGATACGCAACAAACTGACTCAAAGGCTGAGCGCAGACGATATTCATGAAATCTGTTTCTACACTCAAGGGGAAAGAAACAACTCTCATAAGGAAGAACTATATGCCTGCATAAAAGACGGTGATGAAAAAGTGTCGTACAATGCCTTATGGGTATTCACGCATTTTGACCCGTATAACTTCCAATGGCTTGCCCCCAGACAGGACGAACTGATCAGTCTGGCATTGCAGGAAACACACGAAGGCAAGAAACGACTCCTGCTGACCCTCATCCTCAGACTGCCTTTCCGGGAAGATGAACTCAGAACCGACTTCATCGATTACTGCCTGTCCGGAATTACGTCCTGTGAAAACTCATGTGGAGTCAGAGCCTTATGCATAAAGCTTTCATACGAACAGTGCAAGTTTCATACTGACTTATTGTCAGAACTTGAAAACATTCTGAGCCTGTTGGACAATGAGCCGTTGTCCTCCGGACTTGCCATTGCAAGAAAAAATATTCTCAAGAAGATTCTTAACAGAAAAGCTTCAGCATAAGCACAGAAAAACGCCGAAACGTTTTACTCAAAAGCCCGAAGTCTTTTCCTTCAAAGCCCGAAACGTTTTTTAAAAAGCCCGCGGGCTTTATTTCACCTCTTCCAAAGGTATTTCCAGCCTCTGAAAACTCATTCTGACAGGCCTCCGGAATCGTGCGGTCGATCGAGACAAATTATGCGGTCGTTGGAGCTCAATCGTGCGGTCGTTGAAGGCCAATCGTGCGGTCGTTGTGGAGGGATTGTGCGGCCGTCGTGGACGGATTATGCACTTTCAAAATGGTCACAAAAGCCATATAACAAATGAATCCATATAATGTATTTTATGTAAAACAAAGAAAATTATTGGATCTTTCCTATAGTTTCGTTTACTTTGCAAATAAAAACATAGATATAAAAACCTTTTTGTATCAGTTATAATTTAGTTCTGTACTTGCCAAAGTAAAATTAAGCATAAAGATAACGTTGTAATAACTTGTAAGTACGGTTAAGTCAATAAAACAATGCCCTTTGAGGAGTAATTGTATCACGAAATTTATAAATAAGATGATCCATATTTATAGCAGCTTAGCGTTAATTTTGTCGTAACAAAATACTATAAATTCTATCTCGGTATGATTCGAATATTTTTGTTTTTAGCGGTATTAATTGGAAGTTTCTTTAATGCGCAATCCCAGCCTATTAACAGTTTGCATCCATGCAAAATAGCCAATGGAAAAATGGCGCATTTCCGTGATACCACCGATTGTAAGAAAAAGCATTTCTGGAAGGCGGCCGGTGAAACATTCGGACTAAACGTAGGGCTTTGGGCGTTTGACAGATACGTATTGAAGGGACATTATTCGTATATTTCGCTGAAAACCATAAAGGCAAATTTCAAGCATGGGTTTGATTGGGACAATGACCATCTAAGTACAAACATGTTTGCCCATCCCTATCATGGATCTTTGTATTTTAATGCCGGCCGGGCAAACGGGTTTAATTTTTGGCAATCGGAGCTCTTTGCATTAGGAGGAAGTGCCATGTGGGAGTTGTTTATGGAAAGTGAATACCCGTCAAAGAACGACATTATAGCTACCCCTATAGGTGGTGCAGCTTTAGGAGAGGTATTTTACCGCACTTCCGACCTCATTTTGGATAACCGCACTTCGGGAGGTGAACGCTTCGGACGAGAAGCCTTGGCTTTCCTGATTTCACCTATGAGGGGATTGACACGCATCATTACCGGAGAGGCTTGGGAGAAGAAACCGGTTGTCGGGAATGAATTCGGGAAGCCTCCTTACCAGCTTGCCATTTCGTTGGGAACGCGCTTTTTGACATCCCATGACAATGACCGCTTTTTTAAGGCAGGTGCAAGTGCCCGTATTAATTTAGAGTATGGAGACCGTTATGCATCCTCCCTTAGGCCATACGACTATTTCTCACTCTTGCTGGATCTGAATGCAATGAAAACGCAACCACTGCTCAGCCGGGTGGAAATCATGGGTAGTTTGCTGTCTAAAGAAGTTATCGACACTGAAAAATCGAACCTCACGTTGGGGATGTATCAGCATTTCGATTTCTTCGACTCAGATACTATACGTACTAATTATACACCGGGCGTTTTGGAGCCTTGTGTCGTTCCTTATAAGCTTGCTATTCCGGCATCAGCAGGTGTAGGCATTATGTTCGGTTATAAACTACCTCGTTTTACGTTCCACGTGACAGGACATGCAAACGGCATTCTGATGGGTGGCGTTCTCAGCGATTTTTATAGGCTTTATCATCGCAATTATAATTGGGGTACAGGATTTTCGGCCAAATTGAAATTAAAAGGTTCCATGTGTGACGATAAACTTTCGTTTTCACTGAACAATCGGTTCTACAGGCTGTATTCACAAAATGATTGGTATTCAGACAAGGGGTATTCTCCCAATCCTGGCGAGCCTCCTGTTGACGTAGAGGGCGACAGTTCGCGAGGCACGGTCTATCATCTTGAAGGACAAGTCAATTACAAAGTATGGAAAAGTCTGTCGATTACCACCCAATGTGACTGGTTCAACAGGAGCACCCTCTATCATAGGATGGTGGCAATAGATCCATCGTTCTCTATTAACGGCTTTTTTATAGACAGTAATCAACTTAGTTTTCAGTTAATGCTGACATATACTCTATAATACAGAGATAGAAGTATTGATTTTCTTTCAAATCCTTTGGTTGAAATTTTTTTGATGCCTTTTTTAAAGAATAGGAAAAGTTTTTTGTTTTATAATATATCAAATGATGATAAATTATATAATAGAATTTATATCGAATAAAGAATAAGGCTAATGATTATCAGTACTCCAAAACCTTATTCGATATAATAATATGGTAAATAAAGAATTAAGGAGTATATTAAAATGATTTATTGTTTACTGCACCTGTATTTTGTTTATGCAGTATATACTCCATTGATAATAGAAACACCAAAGCACGAAAAAAACGCCACTCCAAAAGGAACAGTCCTTTCAGAGTGGCGCCAGTAAAAATCAGATTATCTGTCAGCCGGATTATTTATATTCATCCCAGCTCTTGATAGCGATATCATCGATAGTCATCGTACAGAATGCATGAATGAAGGCACTGGCCAGACGTGCATTCGTAACCAGAGGAATATTCAGATCGACAGCTGCACGGCGGATCTTGTAACCGTTATCCAGCTCACCTGCCGACAGGTCACGCGGAATATTCACTACCATGTCGATTTCCTTCTTATGAAGCATTTCCAATGCCTGAGGATGTCCTTCCTCGCTCGGCCAGTATACACGGGTGTTTTCAATTCCATTTTCTGTAAGAAACTTCGAAGAACCACCTGTTGCAAAGATATTGTAGCCTTTCTTCTTCAATTCCTGAGCAGCCTTCAGCATTTCCACCTTCTGCTTCGGTGTTCCGGTAGACATCAGAATGTTCTTTTCCGGAATGCGGTAACCGACAGACAGCATGGCTTTCAGTACGGCACATGAAGTGTCTTCACCGATACAGCCCACCTCACCGGTAGAAGCCATGTCGACACCCAGTACAGGGTCGGCCTTCTGCAGACGGTTGAATGAGAACTGGCTGGCTTTGATACCTACATAGTCGAGTTCAAACAAGTTCTTTTCAGGCTTTTCAACCGGCAGTCCCAACATAACTTTTGTAGCCAGTTCGATGAAATTGATCTTCAGAACCTTGCTGACAAACGGGAATGAACGGCTGGCACGCAGGTTACATTCGATAACCTTGATGTCGTTTTCGCGGGCCAGGAACTGGATGTTGAACGGACCGGAAATGTTCAGTTCCTTCGCAATCTGGCGGCTGATGCGCTTGATGCGGCGAACGGTTTCAACATACAGCTTCTGCGGCGGGAACTGGATGGTAGCATCTCCCGAGTGAACGCCGGCAAATTCGATGTGTTCACTAATGGCGTATGCAACGATTTCACCGTTCTGTGCAACGGCATCCATTTCCACTTCCTTGGCATGTTCGATGAACTGGCTGACTACAACCGGATGTTTCTTCGATACATTGGCAGCCAGCTGCAGGAAGCGTTCCAGCTCTTCCTGGTTGGAACATACGTTCATCGCCGCACCTGAAAGCACGTATGAAGGACGCACCAGAACCGGAAAGCCCACCTTATCTATAAATGCGTTTACATCGTCCATGCTGGTCAGCGCGCTCCACTCCGGCTGATCCACACCGATACGGTCAAGCATGGCTTTTACTTTGTCAGCCTGAAAGGGCTTGCAAAGATAGTAGCAGGCGTTGAGGTCGTAGCTTTCGCTTGCAAACTCGTTGCTTGAGGTGCCGAATGCGATATGCACGTTTTTGTCTGTTTCACGAAGCTTTTCTGCGACCTCTATCCCTGTCATTTTCCCCATGAATATATCAAGCACCACCAGATCATAAGCTCCCATCTGCCAACATGACAAAAAGCTTTCTCCGCTTGAAAACGTATCTATCTGACAGCTATGAGCGGTTTGTTCGGAAATATATTCATGAAGAAGTGCAAGGTCGTTTTTATTATCGTCTACCAATGCCACTCTCATACTGTAAAAATCCTTTCTTATACATAATTTCTTAATATATAATAACACACATCAAAGCAAAATTCAAGCATTATTCATTTATTTTGTTACCGCTTGTGCAGATTTTTGACCGTTTGTGCCAAATCTATTGACAAAGTGTGTAGGCCATGTTAAAATAATCGAGTAAAATTATGTTCTGAGTAAAAAAAGAAATATCAGCAACAAAAAATATTATGGAGGAATTAGAATGAAAAAGAAAATTTTAAGTCTTTTGGTGACGGGCTGTCTTTTGTTTGTGCCGACAACGGCATTTGCAGACGATAATAAGACGGTAATAAAAACTGTTGACGACCTGTTGGCGTTTTCAAAAGCGGTAAACAACGGAGATTATGACAAGAATAAAGACGCAGTTGTTGTTCTTGAAAATGACCTTGACTTGACAGGTGTTGTATGGACGCCTATCGGAAACGTTTTCGATGAAAACGGCTATATTGAACATTGTTTCAGCGGCAAATTCTACGGAAACGGTCATACTATTTCAAACATTGATTTTACGTCTATTTATGGTAAAGATTTGTTGGTCGGTTTCTTTGGCGATATCGAGGAAGCAGAGGTATCAGGTCTGACTATAGAGGGAAATCTGGATGTGACAAATACTGATAACGAATATACTGTTTATGGCACTATTGCAGGATTTGCAGGTGATTGTACTATTTCTGATTGTGTGTCAAACGTATCGTTCAACAATAACGGCAAATATGTTTATGGCTTCATAGGCATGGTAGGTCAGGCATACGGCACAACTTTTGAATATTGTGAGAACACAGCAGACATAACTATCTCAGGCGACAACGGAAGTGTTTATGTCGGCGGTATAGTTGGATATGCGCAGATTGGAACGGAAGTCCGCTATTGTTCAAGCACAGGCGATATGGTATATGCTGCACCAGACGCCGGCGGTATCGTAGGACGTTTGTATGGCGATTCCAAGGTTATAAACAGCTATGTTACAGGAAAACTCACGCCGGTTGGCAACGGAACCACAGATGTAGGCGGTATCGTTGGTTCAGTAGCCGGCGGTTCTGTAAGTGATTGCTATTTTGCAGGAGAAATTGACCTTTCACAGTACTCAGCCAAAAAGCCATATACACGTTTCGGCGGAATAGTGGGGAAGGATTCCTCGTCTACAACTGACTTTAAAAACAACTATTTCACAGAAACAGAAAATGTTGAAGCTTGCGGTTCAAATAAAGAAGCAGGCAAGGCTAAAGCATATGACT
>ENA-OPVL01001981-OPVL01001981.1-human-gut-metagenome-genome-assembly--contig:-NODE-1981-length-11568-cov-3.200816_pt1 | contig 11568 bp, 8 predicted proteins | sample MGYA00241496_ERZ501984 | MGnify/ENA primary metagenome ERZ501984 (study PRJEB25962, sample SAMEA2042986) | human gut metagenome | biome: human gut; feature: human-associated habitat; material: faeces... | reverse complement strand
AGAACGCCGTCGGATAGATTGTAGCGGTGATTCTGGCCGCCACCGATTTTGACTGCATATTTTTCAAAAATACGCATATTCGGGGTCGTTTTTCTGGTATCGAGAAGGGTCGTTTTGGAACCTTCGAGCAGCTTTGCAACGCTTCTCGTATACGTTGCAATTCCGCTCATCCGCTGCAGATAATTGAGCGCGGTTCTCTCACCGGACAGCAGAACACGGATATCGCCGTTTACGGTTGCGAGCAGATCGCCTTTTTTGACTTCATCGCCGTCTTTCACATACGGAATAATCTCGGTTTTCTCATCGAGCAGAGTAAATACTCTTGCAAATACTTCCATACCGGCAATGACGCCGTCCTGTTTGCAGAGAAGCTGTACCGTTCCCTGGCAGGCTTCTGGCATGACAGCATTCGTGGTTACATCTTCACTGGAGATATCTTCCTGCAGTGCCAAAAGCAGCAGATTATCCACATTTAGTGTTCTTGTGATTGGATTCATATTCATCTTCCTTTCTGATCGCATCCCAGATGCTCTCTTTGCAGCATTCTGCATATTCTTCCATATTCTGGTAATCTTCTTTTCTAATATCGTACCGTTTTGCGAGGAGCTTCCATTCATCTTCCTTCGGCTCCGTTGCCGTTTCTTTGCGGTCTGCATTCTCTGTAAGACCCTCTGCGGTCCATTCGGCAGCCATCTTCTTTGCTGCGCGTTCCGCAAATACGAGGCTCTCCAGCAGAGAATTGCTTGCCAGACGGTTTGCGCCGTGCACGCCGTTGCAGCTCGTCTCACCTGCTGCATACAGATGATCCATCGTCGTTTCGCTATTGCTGTCTACCTTGACGCCACCCATAAAGTAATGCTGTGCCGGTACAACCGGGATCGGTTCTTTTGTGATATCATATCCCTCTTCCAGACATTTCTGGTAAATATTCGGGAACCGTTCTTTTACATCAAGCGGAATCGTTTTCAGGGAAAGCCATACGTGCTTCGTGTGATCCTTTTCCATCTGGCGGTGAATCTCACGGGATACCACATCACGCGGCTGCAGCTCATCGGTGAAACGCTCACCGTTTTTATCGAGCAAAACAGCGCCCTCTCCGCGGACAGATTCTGAAATCAGGAAACGGCGGCCTTTCTTTTTGGAATACAGCGTTGTTGGATGAATCTGTACGTAATTGACATTTTTCAGTGCTACGTTCCTGTGGATTGCAATTGCAAGTGCATCTCCGGTCAGATGCGGGAAGTTCGTGGAATTATCGTAAATTCCGCCGATGCCGCCGCATGCCCAGATCACATCCCTGGCATAAACCGGAATCAGCTTTCCTTCTTCATCCCGGATCAGAACACCTTCGCAGACATTTTTGCAGGAAAGAATATCACACATTTCCGTGTGCACAAGAAGCGTCACGTTCGGCAGCTTTTTTACCTGCGCGAGAAGCTTGCTCGTAATCTCCTTTCCGGTTACATCGTCGTGGAACAAGATGCGATTGGTAGAATGTGCGCCTTCTTTCGTATAGCAGAGTTCCCCGTTTTCATCGCGGCGGAAATCCACACCCCAGGCGATGAGCTGATTGATGACATTTCGGGAAGAACGGATCATAATGTCGACGGATTCCGGCGTATTTTCATAGTGCCCGGCATGCATCGTATCTTCATAGAACGCATCGTAATCGCTCTCGTTTTTCAGAACACAGATACCGCCCTGTGCGAGGAAGGAGTCGCTGTCCTCGGTATCTGCTTTTGTTATCATCAGAATATCAGCTTCCTGGGGCAGATGAAGTGCCGCAAAACATCCTGCCACACCGCATCCTACAATCACTGCATCATAATACTTTTTCATTTCATTTCCTCTTTTCCGCTTCTGCGTTCTGCTTATTTTGTTACTTTGCAAGCTCGAGCATTCTTAACAGCGGCGCATGTGCGTCTGAAATTTCCTGTTCGCTTAACAGAACTTCATTCTCCTCATTTTCCAGTGCTTCTATTAATTTGTCCAATGTCACTTTTTTCATATTTGGGCAGATCTGCGTATTTCCCACTGCATAAAACTTCTTATCCGGGCAGCGCTTTTTCAGCTCTGCGAAAACGCCAAGCTCGGTTGCAACGAGAAACTCGGTATCTTTACTTGCCTCGGCATATTTGATGATGCCTGCGGTGCTTCCGACGTAATCGGCAAGTGCAACGACCTCACTTCTGCACTCCGGATGAACGAGAAGCTTTGCCTGCGGGCGTGCTTCCTTTGCAGCCTTTGCAGCTTCCGGACGGATGGCAGCATGTACGTGACAGAAACCGTCATTTAAGATGATATGTTTCTCCGGCACCTGCTCAGCCACATAGGTACCAAGGTGCTCGTCGGGGATAAAGAAGATGTCGTGGTTCGGCAGTTCTTTTACAATTTTCACTGCGTTGGAGGATGTGACACAGACGTCAGAATGACTTTTTAATTCCGCGGTGGAATTGACATAGCATACGACAGCCACATCCGGGTACTCTTTCCGGACTTCCTCGATTTTTTCAATCGCTGCCATGTGAGCCATCGGGCAGTCGGCATGCAGATCCGGGAGCAGTACTTTTTTGCCCGGGTTTAAGATTTTGGCGCTTTCACCCATGAAACGAACGCCGCAGAGAACAATGACACTGGCGTCCACTTTCGTCGCCATGTCGCTTAAGTAATACGAATCTCCGATGTAATCGGCAATTTCCTGCACTTCATCCGGCACGTAATAGTGTGCCATGATGACGGCGTTTTTTTCTTTCTTTAATGCTTCCAGCTTTTCTCTTCTGGTATCCATTGGTTTTGTTTCCTTCCTATTTTTACTATCACGATTCAGAGCCCTGAATCGTGATATTTTTTTAACACTTTAGCGCTTAGTATACCACAACTTTTGTCATGTGACAAGACAGTTGTAATATCCATTGTCTATTTTTTTCTTTCCTGCCTTTCCCTTCCCTGTGGTCTATCATAGGAAGTACTTGTCTAAGATATAAAAATCTGTGACGCAGTAATTCATGCATATTCCGCAAGAACTGCGCATCCGTTCCAGAGGAACGGAGCGCCATTCCGCTTCAAACTGAGCAAAGCTCAGCAGGTTGATTAATTACTATTGGTTATTCTGCGATCCCTGCCAGGAAATTCAAGGCGATATGCCTTAGATGTCATTCGACTTAAGCAGGCATCTGCGTAGGTGGAATCCCCAAAAAGCTGATACCATCCGGATACTGGAATCTGTGAGATAATAATAGTTGCCTTGCGGCAGTCTCTGGACTCGATGATTTCAAATAAATCGCGGCATTTCTCGATGTCCAGATCCATTAAGCCGAAATCATCTATCACCATGAGATCATAAGCTGCCATTTCATTCGAATACTCAAAGTAAGTACCTTCCTGCCTGGCATGATCTGATTCCTTTAAGAGTGTGTTCGCACGTATGTATTTAACAGTACGGTTCTGATGCATTGCTGTGATACATAAGGCGCAGGCGATGTGCGTTTTCCCAGCACCGGCCCCTCCGGTCATCAGCAGGTTATTCGGCTCATCGATCCAATCACACTTGGCCAGAAGTTCTATGACGTGTGTATTCAGCTGACGTTCTGGATCATAGATTGAGCTGTCAAGATCAGCTGCAGGATATTTCAGGGTCGCTTTCTTCATGAGACGTTTAAACTTTTTACTCTCACGCTGATCCCACTCCTGATTTACAATAGCAGCAAAGCGGACTTCAAATGGTTCGAGACCTGTGTTTGGTTCCAGCAGCTGCTTTTCAAATGCTTCAGCCATACCGGACATGCGAAGTTTATACAGCCGATCCATGAGTATGTTCTGTTCCTTTGTGAGTTTATCGTTATAAAGATAGTCTTTTAATCTGTATGCCATAGTACGTCACCCTTACTTATAGTAGTCCTTTCCTCTGATATTTTCATGATTGGGCAGTGTTCCTGGTGAATGCTCTGGGAGTTCCTTCACACCCATCTTTTTCAGCATCTGCTTGAAGGTAAAATACTTACAGGAATTGATCTCTATACATTTACGGGCAACTTCTTCAGCAGCACCTTTCGGGATTGTTTTTACTTTATGCCGGATACCTGCACAGGCATTATAGGACTGCTCTTCATGTTTTGATGATTTAAGGAGTCTGTCAATCAGTTCTGACATCGCAGGACCAATGGCAGAAGCCCAGCGGCGGTAATAATTACCATCCTTTGAATTGACTTCTTTGTAATAAAGGTGTTCTGGCGGCATATGTTCATCTACCGTGATATACAGCGGAAACTCTCTATAAGACCGCTTATGTGTACAGATCAGCCGATTATACTGATCACAGATCCTGATCTCTGAAGCGGTTGCCTTCAGGATTGCAGGCTTGCCACAGTAAGAGTACAATACGGAGTAGTAGTGGCCGTCATACTCGATGTGGTAGTTGTTGGGAACTTTTAGGACCGCTTTATAGTCGCAAGCCGTGTAACATCCGCCTGGCAGTGGTTTCATACATGGTTTGTCATACTTTTCGAAAGCATCCTGTCTTGAGAAGTCCTTGCCTTGAAAAGATCGTTTATTGAGGACTGCTACTATTTTTTTGATTTCAGCATTTAGGTCTTCAAATGATACATATATCTTTTCTTTCAGTTTCTCAACCAGGTGTATTTCAAGATAACGTACATGATTTTCAACTGTAGGCTTGCCTTTCGGCTTTCTAGCGGGTGGTGGAAGAACTATAGTTTCATAGAAATCTTCCAGATCTGCAAAGGTAGACTGCAGGATAAGTTCATCCTTTGTGTGCTTGGTTACAGCAGTTCGCAGGTTATCGGGCACAAAGTATTTCGTAACAGCACCATAAAATGAAACAGCATGGGCACAGCCTTCTATAAAACATGGGAGCTTCTCATTTGGAAAAGCTTCTGCATAGATCAGACTGCTGACTCCAAGAGTGGTCGCAAAGATATGGACTTTTTTGATCTCGCCCGTTTCGGTATCTGTTAACAGTTCCGGCTGATCACCGACCCAGTCGATATACATCTTTTCACCCGGGATTCGGTTTACGGCCATTGATACCTTCTGGCCACCATAGTTTTCTGCTATGAATCGGTTGAAGTATTCGTAAAACTGTGACTTCTCATAACCATCAGGATTCTTTTCTTTATAATCCAGCCAACAGAACGAAATGTTCATGCGGCTCCCTGGTGCATGGATTCTGTCATAGTAATACTGGAAATCTGGAAGTGGGACATCTTTCCTCTGTAGATTTTTCTGCGGATAGAAAAGGTTCTCAACTTCCTTAGGTGCCATCATTCGGAGTTCCTCGATTGGGATTCCGTTGGCATGGTATCGGCTCATGATCAGATTTAATGTACCTGAGCCAATCTTGTAACGGTCCATAACGGACCTGGTCTGGCATCCATTCAAACGCATCTGGATGGAGCCGATAATCGTGTTGTAGTCTTGCATAGTTATGCCTCCTTTCGCAATCATTTGATGACTACGAAAGAACTATAACACGTTGAAAACTTATTGATCAGCTGAAGCGGAAACGCGTTCAGTTACATCCGGAAAGACTGATCAGCTCTTAGCGGAATGCGTGGTCAGATGAGCCGGAATTTGCATCCTCTGTAATCGGAAGAATCGTTCCATGCTTGTAGCCGTATGGGAACGAGAAGGAAGCATCAGAACAAACAAATTTTCCGGAAGCAAGGCTGTCTGCAACAAACGGCACATATCCCTGGCCGGCACCCGGAGCGCCGTCGTTGACAGCTTCCCAGTGGAAACCATCGCGGCTGATGCCGAAATAAACCTGTTCGCCGTCCGGTGTTGTTTTTTCCCGAAAATGAACAAATAAATATGCCTGTGCCATAAAATAAAACTCCTTTATGCATATGTTTGGATGAAAAATTCAGATGTTCTGTTTTTCAGGCCATACCTTATACGGTTCCATTATTTTGTAAGACGGATCACATTCCAGCTGTGTTTTCCAAGAACGGTGTGCATTTTTCCATTCTCCAGTTTGGTAGCATCGGAATGGGTCGGAGCAACGTGGTTCGGATCTGCTTCGGTGTTGACCGCTTTCATATCGTCGTTTGTCAGCACGATGTGCTCAGCCAGACGGCATCCTTCGAACTGACGCAGATCGCAGGAAACCTCCATATCCTCATCTAGGCTCTTGTTGACTGCAAAAATGGTCAGTGCATCGTTTTCCTCATCCCAGATGCAGACAGAATCGAGATACGGAGCTTCGCCGTACGTTTTGCTCTCGTAAACCGGTGTCAAAACCTGTGTATTTAAGACGGTTCCGCGGCCGTATACGCTTGCATGCATGTATGGATAGAAGATCGTCTGACGCCATGCACCGGTATCGGATGTCATGATCGGAGCGATAACGTTGACAAGCTGTGCGAGGCAGGCAATCTTGACACGGTCTGCGTGGCGCAGGAGTGTGATCAGCATGCTTCCGACGAGAAGTGCATCCTCAAAGTTGTAAACATCCTCAAGCTGATGCGGTGCGCGTACCCATTTCTCCAGCTTCTGATCCTGCTCATTGCTGTGATACCATACGTTCCACTCATCGAAGGAAAGGTTAATCTGCTTTTTGCCGTGTTTTTTCGCTTTGACTGCATCACAGATCGCAACTACACCGGAGATGAAATCATCCATGCCCTTGGAGCTTGCCAGAAAATCGACAGTATCATTTGCATAATTTCCGTAGTACTGGTGTAAAGAAAGGTAATCCACCTCATCATAGCATTCGTCCAGAACCGTATATTCCCAGGAACCGAAGGTTGGCATCGTAAGATTGGAGCTTCCGCAGGCAACAGTTTCAATCGTCGGATCCATGAATTTCATCAGACGGGAAGTCTCTGCTGCAATACGTCCGTACTCAGAAGCGGTCTTATGTCCCATCTGCCACGGTCCGTCCATCTCGTTGCCGAGGCACCAGAGTTTGATGTTGTGTGGATCTTTGTAACCGTGGGATTTTCTCAGATCACTGTAGTAGGTGCCGCCCTTGAAGTTGCAGTACTCCAGCACATTTTTTGCGTCTTCCGGTCCGCGGGTTCCGAGATTGACGGCCATCATAATGTCACTGCCGGCTTTTTTCGACCAGTCAGCAAACTCATTCAGACCGAATTCGTTTGTCTCAATCACGCCCCAGGCAAGATCTGGTTTTGCAGGTCGTTTGTCTTTCGGGCCTACGCTGTCTTCCCAGTGAAAACCGGAGACAAAGTTTCCGCCCGGGTAACGGACGATCGGTACCTGAAGCTCTTTGACAAGATCCAGGGTATCTTTTCGGAAGCCCTGCTCGTCGGAGAGGGCACTTCCTTCCTGATAGATGCCTTCGTAAACGGCGCGTCCCAGGTGCTCGATAAAGGAACCGAAGATTCGTTTGTCAACTTTTCCGGTAAGAAAATATTTGTCGATGATAATCTCTGCTTTTTTCATGCTTGAAAAATCCTCCTGTAAATAAAATGTTCGTTTTCGGTGAAAACAAAGGATGAATGATGTGTCCGGGATTTTCTCCCCGTGCTTTGTTTCCACCTCCTGATAGTTTAGATTTTAGCAGGAAGAGGGAAAAAAGCCAGAGATTTTTGTCCGATAAATTTGACTTTTTTTCCGGTATTGCGATAGAATATGGGAGAGAAACGAAAAGGAGAAAACGGAAATGGAATTTTCAATTCATATCTGTGAATATAATAGGTCCAACACGGACTGTGAGACAATATACCGGCCGGAGGGAAGCGGGGACTATCTGTTTCTGCTGTTTAAAACGCCGATGAAGGTGTATGACGGAACTGCGTTTATCATTGCCCAGGAAAATGCCTGCCTTTTTTACGCGCTGGATCACGAGCAGCATTACCAGGCGGTGCAGAAATTCCGCAACAGCTATGTTCATTTCTGGTGCGGCGAAAATCTGGGGGAAAAGTACGGCATTCCGCAGAACACAGTTTTTTATCCGCAAAATACAGAAGCCATCGATGAACTGATCCGTCTTCAGCAGCGGGAATACATTGTGAAGGACCCGTATGCGGTGGAATACGAGGAAGCGCTGGTCCGTCAGATGATGATCACGGCATCGCGCGGCATGCGGCTGTATCAGCAGACGGCGGAGGAGCCGGCCGGACTGTACCAGAAATTTCAGGAGCTGCGCCTTGCGATGCTGAGCCACTATGAGGAAGAGTGGACGACGGAAAAGCTCTGCCAGATGGCAAATATGGAAAAAAGCCAGTTTTATTCTTATTATAAGCAGTTTTTCAGCAGCACACCGCACAGTGACTTAATTGAGGTACGGCTCGACAAGGCGAAAAACCTTCTGACCAACCAGGCACTTTCCATCGGACAGACCGCGGAAATCTGCGGCTTTTCCAACTTGTCTCATTTCAGCCGCTATTTCAAACGCCACTGCGGCTGTTCTCCGCGGGAATGGCAGCAGCAAGGCGGTAGAAAAACACAAAATATGAGGTAAAATCGTAAGAAAACACTAAATGCTATAGCTTTTCCCAATTAAGTGTGATAGAATATTCAGAAAAGTAAGAAAAAGGGAGAACAAAATGAAAAAGAGAGAGTCATTTAACAGCCGGTGGGGCTTTATCCTTGCCTGCATCGGCTCGGCCGTGGGAATGGGAAATATCTGGATGTTTTCTACCCGTGTGTCGTTGTACGGAGGCGGTTCCTTCCTGATCCCGTACTTCCTCTTCGTAGCGCTGATCGGCTTTACGGGCGTGACAGGAGAGATGAGTTTTGGCCGTGCCACAAGATCCGGCCCGGTCGATGCTTTTGGTTATGTGTGTGAAACAAAAGGAAAACGAAAAGCCGGCGAAGCACTCGGACTGATTCCGGTACTCGGATCTCTTGCAATGGCGATTGGTTATACCGTTGTCATGGGATGGATCTTAAAGTACATGATCGGAACGTTTACTGGAAAGACACTGGCAGCAGCAAGCGTAGATGATTTCGCCGGAGCATTCGGCTCGATGGCGTCCGCCTTCGGAAACAATTTCTGGCAGATCGTGGCGCTTGTGATTGCAATGATTATTCTGGCGTTCGGTGTCGGAAAAGGAATCGAGAAAGTCAATAAGGTGCTGATGCCGGTCTTCTTTATCTTGTTTGTCGTACTTGGCATTTACGTTGCATTTCAGCCGGACGCAGCAGATGGCTACCGTTATATCTTCCGCGTGGAGCCGGAAGCACTTGCCGATCCGAAAACCTGGATTTTCGCCCTCGGGCAGGCATTCTTTTCTCTGTCTGTGGCCGGAAGCGGAACGCTGATCTACGGTTCCTACCTGTCGGATGAAGAGAATATTCCAGCGGCAGCCGGAAGAGTTGCCTTTTTTGATACCCTCGCAGCCATGCTCGCCGCACTCGTTATCATTCCGGCGATGGCAACCACGGGAGCACAGTTAAACACCGGAGGCCCGGGCCTTCTGTTTATTTACCTTCCGAACCTGATGAAATCCATGCCGGGCGGTGCTCTGATTGCGATTATTTTCTTTGTCGCCGTCTTCTTCGCCGGCCTTACCTCACTCATCAACCTGTATGAGGCACCGATTGCAACGGTACAGGAAAAATTCCATCTCGGAAGAGCCGCAGCCTGCGGTGTGATCGGGGTTATCGGTGTGGTCGTATCTCTTCTGATCCAGGGCATTGTATCCCAGTGGATGGATGTTCTGTCGATCTACATTTGCCCGCTCGGCGCCGGCCTTGCCGGAGTCATGTTCTTCTGGATCTGCGGAAAGAAGTATGTGCAGTCCCAGGTAGACAAGGGAAGAAGCAGCAAATTCACGGATCTGTATTATCCGATCTGCAAATATATCTACGTGCCGATCTGTGTGCTGGTTCTGATTCTCGGAATCGTGCTTGGCGGAATCGGCTGAAACGATGTTGATAGAAAACGCGCCTGTCGTGCGGAAAAAAATCCGGCGACAGGCGCGTTTTTTGATAAAATTTTTCAAGTATATAAATCCGATTGAAATACTTGGAAAAAAGGTCTACAATCGGAGGCGAAAATAGAGATTTTAACCTCGAAGCAAAATAAGGAGGATATCAATATGGGAAAAAATCTTTTAACAGTGAAAGATTTAACGGTAAATGTAGAAGAAAAAGAGATCCTGCACGGCGTCAATCTTACGATTGGAAAAGGGGAGACGCATGTACTGCTTGGACCGAATGGTACCGGAAAGTCGACGCTTGGCAATACGTTGCTCGGCAATCCGAAATATAACGTGACACGCGGCGAAATCTGGTTCCAGGGAAAGAACATCACAGAAGAGCCGGTCAATGAACGCGCCAAAATAGGACTGTTTCTCTCGTTTCAGAATCCGCTTGAGGTGCCTGGCGTAACCTTAAGCTCTTTTATCCGCAGCGCCGTCGAGTTAAAGACCGGCAAACGGATGCGTCTGTTTGAGTTCCGGAAAGAACTGGAAAAAGCAATGGAAGTTCTGCAGATGGATCCGTCGTATGCAGACCGTGATTTGAATGTCGGATTTTCCGGCGGTGAGAAAAAGAAAGCCGAGATTCTGCAGCTTCTGATGCTCGAGCCGTCCCTTGCCATTCTCGATGAGACCGACTCCGGCCTGGATGTCGATGCGGTCCGCACCGTTTCTGCCGGAATTGAGGCATACCGCAGAAAATGTGGAGGAAGTCTTCTGGTCATCACGCACAGCACGAAGATTCTGGAATCGCTGATGGTGGATCAGACCCACATCATGGTGGAAGGTGAAATCGTCAAAACCGGCGATGCATCTCTTGTAGAGGAGATCAACCGGGACGGATTTGGAAAATACGAAAAGTCACTGGCGTAAAACCGAAGGTACAGAAAGGATGAAAACGCTGTGAGAGAAAAAAGCTATGTAGAGGATATTGACCGAAGCATCTATGATTTCAAAGACGATGAAAAGGATGCCTATAAAGTAAAAGCCGGCCTGACGCCGGAAATTGTACAGAAAATTTCGGATGAAAAGAAAGACCCTGCCTGGATGCAGCTGTTCCGTCTGCGTTCTTTACAGATCTACAACCAGATGCCGATTCCGGATTGGGGTCCGTCGATTGAGGGTCTGAACATGGATGACATCGTAACATATGTCCGCCCGAATACGAAAATGAAAGCAAAGTGGTCCGATGTGCCGGATGACATCAAAAATACGTTTGAGCGTCTCGGCATTCCGCAGGCAGAGCGGAAATCGCTCGCCGGTGTGGGCGCACAGTATGATTCGGAGCTGGTCTATCACAACGTCCGCGCGGAAGTTGCGGCGCAGGGTGTTGTCTATACCGATATGGAGAGTGCGCTGCATGGAGAGTACGCGGATATGGTGCGGAAACACTTTATGAAACTGGTGAAACCGACCGACCACAAATTTGCCGCACTGCACGGAGCCGTCTGGTCCGGCGGTTCGTTTGTCTATGTGCCGAAGGGGGTTTCCGTGGAAATCCCACTGCAGTCGTATTTCCGCTTGAATGCGCCGGGCGCAGGCCAGTTTGAGCATACGCTGATTATTGTGGATGAGGATGCTGATCTGCACTTTATCGAGGGATGCTCGGCACCGAAATATAATGTGGCCAACCTTCATGCCGGATGCGTAGAGCTGTTTGTCG
>ENA-OPVL01001973-OPVL01001973.1-human-gut-metagenome-genome-assembly--contig:-NODE-1973-length-11628-cov-3.473948_pt1 | contig 11628 bp, 9 predicted proteins | sample MGYA00241496_ERZ501984 | MGnify/ENA primary metagenome ERZ501984 (study PRJEB25962, sample SAMEA2042986) | human gut metagenome | biome: human gut; feature: human-associated habitat; material: faeces... | reverse complement strand
TCGAACAAAATAAAGCCGCAGGTAGACGGCTTGATGTAATCGCAAATACAGCCCAGAAAAGGAATGTCTGGATACCCGTTAGGGGCATCTGCTTTCAGGCGCCTTAAAATGCATCTGGTAAGGTCGTTTTTTCGGCCTTGACCTGCGTGGCGGCACTTTGGGGTGCTCATAGCCGCGGCATGCTCTTGTAGACACCCTGGCGGTGGCCGACCCTTACGACCTCGATGACGGCTTTCCCGTCCTCGATCCTTGCCAGGATGCGGTAGACACCAACGCGCCAACGCCAACCGGAATCGGTGCCCTGAAGCTGTTTTCCATTCGGTGCGCGCCGCGGGTCCTCGCATCCGTCAAGGTACTCCTGAACCCAGGACAGGATTACGTCTATGCCAAAACCGTTTTCAGCGCCATCGATAAACGATTGCTCGGACCTATACTTCGCGAATGATGCGCACAGCGCCATTGCAAGACCGATCGCAAGGCCAACAGCCGCTATCTTTGCATAGCTCCTGCCCGCGCGTCCCAGTTTTCGGCCTAAAACGGGATGCATTTTCCGAACCGGCGCTCAAAAGGAAACCGTATCCCGCTTTGGGGCGGGGGCTGCGGAAAAATTGGCCCGTTATCTGGTTCGGATTGGAGTATGCGTGAATCGTTGATGCTGGCCGGTGTGGGAGCGAAGAGGGATGAACGAACCGAGCGGTATAATGCCGCGCTATGGAGGTCATATGCTCTTTTCCCGCCGTTCTGCCACATCTGCCTGCGCCATTGTGCTTATCGCAATGGCGGTCACCCCTTATCACCGGTTTTCATCTTCAATTGGCTTGGTATCAGGTGCAATGACCTGGCTCGTTATCCTTGGCGCATGCCTCGCGGCGTTTGGTCATGGTGTTGCGCTCCGCAAGGGGAGAGAAATAAGGCGGCCGGGTCGCCTTGGCGTCTTCGGTGTTTTCCTTGCTGCTATTGCGGTGGTTCCCGAATGGGTCGACTTGGCCTTCTATGCTCGCGGAGATTCTATCCCAATCGTGTTTGCACCAATCTGGTTGTTGCATGGTGTTTCGTGTACCTTGTGCTTCACTGGGTCGTTGCTCCTCTCATATGTAATTTGGGATACGGCGGGCTCTCCTTTGACGCAGGGGGCGACGCGGGCTGACGAAAGAGAAACTCGTCATCCACAGGACGCGATTTTTACAGAAACAATAGCCGTCATGTCTTGTCTGCTGTTCTGCTGTCGAGTTTCATGGAGAGTCATCCCCGAGCCATGGGGAATATCCTCTGCATCGGCCGCGCCAATTGGTCTTGCGCTTTTAATTCCGCTAGCCTATTTCGTATTGGCTGCGGTCCTGCTGTTTTTCTGCCCCTACGCCTTTGGTCGGGGGCAGAGCGACGTGTCTGCCCGTTCTGTGCTCGTGGCAGTTCCTATTGGCCTTGTTCCGGCTGTTGAGGTGGCATACTTCGCAAACGATGCCGCGATCATTGTGTCGCTGACGATGGGGTCCGCTATTGCCGCCTTCGTATGCACGTTGCTCAGGAAGAAGCGGAACAACGATTCGGATATCCCCCGCACGTCCGACCCATTCGATGTGGGGGCGTTTTCCCCCGCCCTGTCGCCTCGAGAAGAACAGTTTGTCCGACTGCTGCTCAAAGGAAAAACGCCGGCGGAAATTGCCAAGGAGACGGATACGAAGCCATCGACGGTGCGAACAACGCTTCACCGAGCATACGGGAAGGCGTCGGTTGCGGGCTCACGCGAGCTCGTGGCGTTGTTTGTGGACGAGGGTGATGCTGTAGGGCCCGAGCTGTCGCGGCGGCATGCTGACGATATGTTGGCATCAGCTCGGACGCGCCGGCTGTTTCGATACCTGCTCACATTATTTTTTATCCTCCTTGCAGCGGGCCCCTTGGTAATGGCGGATAGTTATTGGGGATCCGGTGTTTCATGGGCTGTTACCTTTTCTCTCTCAAGCTATGCATTGGGTCTCGGACTGCTTCTGTCGCTGCACTACGCGGGTGAAAAACTGAATCGTGAAGCTGCACTGACTAGAACGGATGGGGCGATTGGGCTCGGAAGCCCGTGCGTGTGGGCGATACTGTCTGCCGTGGAATGGTCTTTTGTCTATATCGCGGCATGGAGGTGCGTACGCGATCCGTTGATGGCTGTGCCGGTCCTGTTTTGCGGCATGACGTCTATGGCTTCGCTCGCTGTTGGGCTGTGTTCATTTAAGGCGCGTGGCCGTACTCGGGCTATCGTGCCGTTGGCGTTAATAGGTGTATCCGCTTTAATCTATGCAGCCACTAGGGGGCGAATCCATGGACTTGTGGTGCTGACGGGGATACTGTTCACATATATAGTGCTGCGTAGCTGTCCGCAGCGCAAAATGCTCGGGGTATGGATGCTTTGCTTTGGGGCGACGGCTCCTGTTTGGGCTGTCTTGCTCAACATGGCGCAGGATCTGATGGTTTTCGAGCCGTTGTTCCTTACTTCGTTGCTGGGGCAAAGTTCGGCTGTCAATGTCGTCGTGGCAACGGTGATCGTCTGCTGGTCTGCGCCCATGTTCGTCACGCACATCGCGCTCGCCCGCTCGGTTGAGGACGAGAAAGCCGTCTTGGAGTACCGCGCGAACGGGTCCACCGAAGCAGCTCGCGTGCGCCAGCTTGCCCTGCTTGCGTCGCGCTCCCTTTCTGATGTTCAGTCGCAAATTTTGCTGATGACGGCAGAAGGCGCAACGACAAAGACCATTGCGGAGGATGTCGGTTACGCTGCATCTACGGTGCAAGCACTGCGGTCTGCATCTTACCGCCAGTTGAAGATCAAGAATAAAGCGGAGCTTGTTTCATTGTTATCGCAGGTAGATAACGTGTAAACGCCTGAGCGGTCGACTCAATAGCGGGTGTTTACAGACATCTTTCTCTATTCATGCAAAGGTTGCCGTGCGTCGACGCATTGTTAACCGCTTTTGATTGGAGAAGGCCATGATTAAGCCAAGGAGCGCTATTGCTCGAATCGGAGTCGGCTTGGCGATTGTTGCGGGCTTGTCGATGGGTGCACCTGCCGCATCATTTGCTCAAGAGGAGTTTGACACTTCCCAGGTTTCTAGCATTTCGCAGAGCGCGGATGCCGGAATTGCCACATGCAAGAACAACGAAGATAGAGATTTCGCTTTTCAATGTTCTGGCACGAGCGCAACCGGCTATCGCCAGAAAGAAGATTCATCTTCAGTCTACATTCTTGGCGCGATCGGGATGGGGCCGGGCACTGTCGCTCGGCTCCATTCCATCGATGGGAGGATGATGACATTTGAATAGAAATCTAATACGGCACGAAGTATCCAAGATATTTGGCAATCCTATATTTGCGTTAACCCTTATGGTTGCAACTGCAATTTCGATGGCAGCTGCCGTCGAGGCGTGGTGGACGCTCGAGACTGAACGCAAACAGCTGCTATCTTTTGGCTACGGCATTGGTCTGCAGTCTCAGACATACCTCGGCCAAACGCGTGAAAGTAGCTTTGGTAACTGGATCGTTGTGAGTGCAAATGCACCGCTATCGGCATCAGTGTTTTTCTATGCGCTGCCGTTGCTTGCCATGCTGGCCGGGTCGTGGTCATGCCTGTCCGAGCGTTTGAGCGGTTACGAGGCGCAGATCTGCACGCGTGTTTCTAGAAATGCATACGTGAACGTGAAGATGCTGTCTGCTTTTCTCTCTGCGTTTGCGGTCACGGCTATTCCGCTACTCGTGAACTTCCTGATTGTCTCAATGCTGTTTCCCGCGTATCTCCCCCGGGTCGATGAATCGACTTACGTCGGGCTCTATCTGCATAGCTATTTTTCTGGTCTGTTTTATTCCCGGCCTCTGTTATATGTGCTGGTTTATACACTGTTCGATGCGGTGACGCTGGGGGCTCTATCCATGGCCGTGACTGGTCTGTCGGTTGTGTTTCGCAGCAGAATCAAGGCGATGGTCGTTCCATATCTGATTATGGTTGCATGGCACTTTGTTAACGATTGGATTTTTAGCGTCCTTTCATGCGTCGGCTTTAACTGCAACATTCTTAACAGCATCAGGTCGGAATCACTAAATAACTGGCCCGACATTCGAGCGGGGTTTGCGGAAATCATTTTGCTGTTCGTCTTTTCTTTGATTTCCGCGAGATTCTTAAAAAGACGCGAGGTGGTCTGATGCTGTTTAGGCTGGTCGCCGCGGACCTGAGGACCGTTTTGAAGAAGAACGTCCTTACTTTTATTGCGATTGCGGCAGTGACCGTTGCGAACTTGGTGTACGCCTACGGCTTGTCTTCTGTGTATGGGGTTCGGACGAATGCCTTGGGGTTTGCTGATAATCTCGCGCTCGTGTTTGCCGGATCCACTCCGTTTGAGCCTAGGCCCGGGCTCATGTTTGTGCCTCCGTTAGGATGGCTATTTGTCATTCTGCTTATTCTCTATACAACACTCGATTATCCGACCGAATCGTTGCACGGGTTTGGTTTGCAAGCGCTTGTTCGATGCCGGTCAAGAACCCTTTGGTGGGCCTCGCGTTTTATCTCAGTGGCGGCGGTAACGGCATTTTCGCTGCTCGTGGTGGTTTGCTCTGTTGTGATTTGGAGCTTGGTGGTGAGCTCCTCGTTCAGCGCGGTCATTCATGGCGAGTCGCTTCAGCTGGCTAATTTGGCGCCGTGGTTTCTCAAAGCTGGCGAGGCGGATGCGCTGCCGTTTTTCACAGGTCTCTTTTTTGCTTTCGAGGCGCTTGCGTTTGCGCAGGCAGCGGTTGGCTTTGTACTTGGGCCGTCGGTCTCGTTTGTGGTTTTAATGAGCTACCTGATCTGTTCGGCATTTGCGCGGCATTGGGTGCTGTTAGGCAACGCCCTAATGCTGTTGCGCTGGGGCGGAATTGTCAAAGAGGGAATCGCGACGGGCTCGAGCGTCTTGTCATCAATTGTGATTATGTCGTTATGCCTATCGCTGGGTGGACTGTGGTTTCGAAGGGCCGACCTTATAGAAAAGGGGGACAAGATATGAGCGTGATCGTTAGGGACGTATCGAAGCGCATGGGCAAAAACGATGTTCTGCGCAACGTGTCCATCGAGGTTGACCCTGGGACTGTGGTTGGGCTTCAGGGGATAAACGGTTCGGGTAAGACCATGCTTATGCGAGCGGTCTGCGGATTGATCAAGCCTACCGAAGGCGAAATCTCTATCGATGGCCAAAGGCTTGGGGCGGACATCTCGTTCCCGCCGAGTCTGGGGATGTTGATCGAGGCGCCTTCCTTTTTGGGATATCTGTCTGGCTACGACAATCTGGAGCTCATCGCTCAGATCAAGGGCGTTGCCACCCCCGAGGACATTCGCTCTGCCCTGCGGCTCGTGGGGCTCGATGCAAACGAAAAAAAGAAGTTCCGAGCATATTCGCTTGGGATGAAGCAACGTCTGGGGATAGCTGCGGCAATTATGGAAAAGCCGAAGCTACTTGTTCTCGATGAGCCAACAAATGCCCTCGACGAAGCGGGCGTTGAAATGCTCAAGCGCGTTGTGGCGATGGCGGCCTCAACGGGTCGCGAGGTTATTCTGTCCAGCCATGACGGAGAGGTGCTCGAGGAGCTGGCCGATCGGGTTTACTGCATGCGCGACGGTGCCGTTGTGAAAGTTCGGGAAAGGTCGTGAGCGCGATGAAGAAAACCCTGTGGACAAGAAGGGCGGTGCTTGCTCTTTTCGGCTGTGCTGCTACCGGCCTTGCGGGCATGAGGGTGAGCGTCGTTAACGGGAACCGGACGGTCATTCCTGAGAAATATTATGCGGAGGGCGAATGGCTCTCGATGGATGGGGCGTTTCTGGGTTCGAAGGATGTGGCGACTGACGGGTATTCGTTTTGCATAGACGGGGCAGAGCTGCTCACGCCGCGCGAGTATCTCAAGCGTGCGCATGATGATTATTCAAAATATGGCATCGTGGATACGAAAACGAAATTGAAGGACGCCGACATCACGTGTGTTATCGCCGTAAAGATGCGTGTCAGGAATAAGGACAATGTCGAAGGCGGAATCAAAACGTATGTTTGGCATTTGGTGCCGGAGTCTGCGCCAAACTATGACTTTGTGGTCAATACCGATCTGATAACGCAGGCAATGCCGGCTCTGGGCGGCTCTGCTGCGTTTGCTGTACAGGTTGGGGCGGAGAACGAGTTGCTCGTCCCATTCATGATGCAAAACACCAATGACTATTTCGAAGGTTACGAGACCGTCCGTTTTGAGAAGGCTTTTCCTGGGACTTATACGATGAAGATGACCGATCTGCCGGAGCGGAGGCTCTTAAGGTTTGAAGTTAAATAGTTCGAAGGCCCTACGAAGGGAATCTTATCCTGCACTAAAGTGGGACGAGATCCCCTTCGCAGTGGCGCTCGGCCCTAGCGCTTCTTCTTGCTCTTCTTCTGCTTGTGCTTGTTGTCCTGGGGCTTGTCGGCCTTGTCGCCCTGCTTGGCTTCGGCGGCAGCCTTCTCGGCCTTCATTTTCTTCTTCTTGGTCTCGATGCGGAGTTTTTTGTTGATGCGCGCTTTGAGGAAGGAGCCAAACTGCTCGGCGTTGCCACGCACAAAGGTGTCCTTGGGGATCGTCACGCCCTGGTCGGCGAACATGGCCACAAAGATGCGCTCGCCGTCGAGCACGTGGTCGAGCTTTTCAAACGGGAAGAACTGCGACTTGCCGCTCTTGCCCCAAACCATCAGGCCGTCCTCGTTGGCGGCGACGCGGCGATAGCGGCCACCCATGGATTCGTCGGCCTCGACGGCGTCGATAAAGTCGCGGGCGAGGGTGTGGTGCAGGTTTTTGCTCCACCAGGCCAAAAAGGCGCCGAATACGATCAGCACGACGCCGAACTTGATCCAGTTGCCACCGGCCACCAGCATGCCAATGCCAAGCAGCGCGGCAATTGCCGCAGCGACATACAGTGAGCCACGGCGCCTGGGCGAGGCGACCAGGCGCGCAAAGTCGGTGACGAGGTCGTTTTCGTACTGATACTCGTTGAGGTACAGAATGCCGTCATCGGCTGGGGCCTGCTCCTCGAGCGCGACCTCGACCTGGTCGGCTGCTTCGGAGGGAACGAGGCTGCTCTCTGCGTCTGCCATGCTCTTTGGACTCCTATCGCGGCGGGCTCGCCGTACGGGTTATTATAAATGCAGTATGCCGTGCGACCGCATGGCCGCCGCGGCAACAAGACTCAGTATACCCGGGGGAGCACCCATGGAATCGTTGTACCGAAAGTATCGCCCGCTCACCTTCGACTCCGTGGTGGGCCAGCAGCATATCGTCTCGACGCTCGAGCACGCCATTACCGAGGGACGCCTGTCCCACGCCTACCTGTTCTGCGGACCGCGCGGCACGGGCAAGACCACCATGGCGCGCATTCTGGCCAAGGCGCTGCTGTGCCGCAATGCCGAGGCGGCGCGCGCCGAGGGTGCAAGCGGCTGCATGCCCGACGGCACCTGTGAGGAATGCGAGCTCATCGCCGAGGGCAACCACCCAGACGTCTACGAGCTCGACGCCGCAAGCCGTACCGGCGTGGACAACGTGCGTGAGGAGATTATCAACTCCGTTAATTTTGCCCCGGTGCGTGGCAAGTACAAGATCTATATCATCGACGAGGTCCACATGCTCACGACGGCAGCGTTTAACGCGCTGCTCAAGACGCTCGAGGAGCCGCCGGCGCACGTTATCTTTGTGCTGTGCACCACCGACCCGCAAAAGATTCTGGAGACCATCCTCTCGCGCTGCCAGCGCTTCGATTTTCACCGCATCGGTAACGAGGATATCGAGCATCGCCTGGCATACGTGTGCGAGCAGGAGGGCTTCGATTACGATGACGAGGCGCTTGCCATCGTGGCACGCCATGCCAAGGGCGGCATGCGCGACGCGCTCTCCACGCTGGAGCAGCTGAGCGTCTTCGGCAACGGCACCGTGCATGCGGACGACGCCCGCTCGCTTTTGGGCGAGGTTTCGGACCAGATCCTGGGCGAGCGGGGCGTTCAGGCCCGGGCGCGCGGAGGGGCTTTCGTCCTTCATTTCGATGCCGTAGCCCTCGAACACGCCGCCGGTAGCCACATGCTCGCCATTGCCGAGTTCGGCACCGGCGTCCGCGCCCATCATCAGAGCCTTGGCCTCGGCCAACGACTTGTCCGGGGCGAAGCGGTAGTTGACGTGTACGCGGCATTCATCCGGAATGACGTTCGTGCCTTTGCCGCCGGAGATCAGCGTGGCGTTGAGGCCCTCGCGATAATCGAGCCCGTCCACGTTCACGGTGGCCGGCTCGTAGGCGTTGAGTCGGTTCAGAATGTCGGCCGCCTTGTGGATGGCGTTCTCCCCCATCCATGCACGGGCGGAGTGCGCGGCCACGCCGTGGGTTACGACGTCGAAGCGAATCGTACCGTTGCAACCGCCCTCGATGCCGCTGTTGGTGGGCTCGCCGATGATGGCGAAATCGCCGGTGATCCAATCGGGATGGGCCTCGACGACTTTGCGTAGGCCATTCTTTTCGGCGACGACTTCCTCATGGTCGTAGAAGACGTAGGTGAGGTCGACTTTCGGGGTGGTTTCCGGCGTGCGGCCGTCGAGCGTGGCGGCGAGGTAGAGCATCACCGCGTCGGAGGCCTTCATATCGGTGGCACCGCGGCCCCACAGCACGCGGTCTTCGGGATGAGCGTGGGCGATTTCTTCGCGAATCAGCGAATCGCCGGGCTCCAGCCACTTTGGTGGGAAATTGTCGATGACCGGCACAGTATCGAGGTGCCCGGCCAAGATCACACGGCTCGGCTTGCCGAAGTCGGTGCTGGCCACCACTGTGTCGCCGTGACGGCGGACGGTCAGGTGCTCTTGCTCGTTAAGGAAGGCCTCGACCTCGTCGGTGAGGGGGCCCTCGTGGTCGGACACGGAGAAGTTCTCCATGATCTGGGTGAGCAGGCTGTTCAGCTGCTCGGCAGTGGATGCGGTGCGGTTCAATTCAAGCGTCATGTGAACAGCGTACCGCGTGGGCGGCGGGCCCAGCACACTCACTACATGAGATTTTGCGGCCGAATACATTTTTATGTGCCACACTGGGGTGGCGAAAGGGAGGATTATGCCAGGTCTAATCAGCGCCATGCAAGGCTTCTGCGTTATCGGCATCGTAATCGCGGTGGGATATGTTGCCGCACGAATGCGAATCGGCGGGCCGTCCGCTCAGATGGTGCTCAACCGGTTCTCCTTCTTCGTATCGAGCCCGTGCCTGATGTTCGCGATTCTCTCCAAGGAGCCGATTTTCGACATCTTCCACCCCTCGATTATCGTGGCGTTCTTCTCCGCCGTGCTGGTAGGCGTGGTGTTTTTGGTGCTCAACCGTATGTTCTTCCACCTGAATGCCCCGGACGCCACCATCGGTGCCCTGAATTCGCTGTACCTCAATTCCAATAACATCGGCCTGCCAATCGCCACCTACATTCTGGGCAATCCGGCTCTTGTGGCACCGATTCTGGTCATGCAGCAGGCCATCTTCACACCGGTGGGCCTGACAGTGCTGGACGTGACCACCAAGGGCAAGGTCTCCATCAAGGAAATCGCCAAGCAGCCACTGCATCAGCCGCTGCTTATCGGCTCGCTGCTGGGCATTGTGGTCTCTGCGATTTCCGCTAAAAGCGGCTGGTTCCCAGTGCCGAAATTCATTTTCGACCCGATCGACATGATCGGCGATTCGGCTGTGCCAATGATCCTGATGGCGTTCGGCATGTCCCTGCACGGCACCAAGCCGCTACAGCAGAAGGGCGATCGCCCGGCCATCTTCACGGTCGCGGTCCTCAAGAACATCATCATGCCAATTATCGCGTTCCTGCTCGCCTACTTCGTGATGGGCTTCCGCGGCTCCGAGCTGTACGCCTGCGTGGTACTCGCCGCTCTGCCCACCGGCCAGAACGTATACAACTACGCGGCCCGCTACAACGTGGGTCTCACCTTCGCGCGCGACGGCATTCTGATGAGCACCATGACCAGCCCGGTGTTTATCGCGATCATCGCGGCGCTGCTGTCGTGATGGGTGCGCAGAGAAGCGTTCTCAATAGTATCCGTGCGCGCAAATGCACAGATATCGCACAAACGAACATTTGCTCATCCGCATATTTGCGGTGATTTCAGCGTTTCTACGTTCGATTTGCGTATACGAAAGTACGCACAGTTGTTATTGAGAACGATTCGCTGCGCAGCTCGGCTCAGTCATCAGCCCGATAATCGGTCAGATTCAAGCTGGCCGCCACATGATTGGACGCGAACGCGCCGATGGAAACCAGCGCATAGCACAACACAAGCCCGCCGAAGAAGCTGGCCAACGTGGCCGGTTCGGTCATCGAAGCGGCGAACAGAGGGGCCATAAGCAGCATGGAACAGCCGCCGGCCACGATCACCACGATGTTGAGCGGGGTGAGTACCTCGATGAATCGCGCACGGTTCAAGGTCTTGACATCAGTGCCCTCCAACACCAGCATGCGATATTCGCCGGCCTGATCGTACACGCTGCCGGCCTGCATCACACCGGAGCTGACCGCGGCAAGCACAGCGGCGAACACGAGCGTCAGAATGCCGCCGGTGCCGATGTCGCGAATGAACACGGTGAACGGGTCGTTGGCGTCATCGACCACGGCGGCCGATCCGAAGAATCCGCAGATCGACGTGATGCCGGCGATAAACACGGCCAACGCAATGCCGGACACATTGCGCCAGGCGCGCTTAGGGTTGTCGAGAATACGGCGCATGGCAATCATCGTGGCCGCATCCTTGGGGCGCTTGGCCTTGGCCTTGGCGCGAGCGGTGATCACCCACGTGCCGATAAGATTCACCAGCGCGAAGCACAGCAGCATGAAACCGATGATCACGCCGTACATCACCGCCTGGCCGGCCTGAGCCAGCATGGCCGGGTTCTTGAAGACGATCATGGCCACCACCACGACTACCACGAACAGCACCATACGGGTGCCTGAGGGCAATGCGGTGGCGGTGCGCGAGGTGACACCCAATGGGGTGATTGCCACGCGGCGCAAGGTGACCAGCGACGATATCAGCGCCAAGATGGCCACGCCCGCCAAGGTGATTACCAGCGCCAGCGGGCCGACCCATAGCTGTTCGAAGGTGAACCGCTGCTCCTGGAAGGGAATCAGCATGACTGCCGGCATCAGGGCGCAATAGCCGGCAATGCCGATAAGCGCGCCGATCAGCGCCTGTCCGGCGGCGTCAAGCGCGGTGAGACGCACCACCTGACCGGTGGTCGCGCCGGCCAGACGCAGGGCGGCGAGACGGGCGTCGCGGCGGGATGCGGCCAGTCGTGCGGCGGAACCGGCGAGCGCCACGAACGGCACGACGAGCAGCATGCAGGCGAATACCGCCAACGCCACATAGGCGGTGGAGAATTGGGCCAGGCTCGTCGGGTCGCTGATCTGCCGTTTCCACGCGGCCACCGTATCGGGCCGGCAGGCACCGAAGTCGAACGCGCAGGCGACGGTATGATCGGCCGAAGCCCGCCAGATGAAACCGTGTACGCCGCCGAGCACGGTGAGGAAGATGGTGGTGGCTGCGGCGAAGGCGATGATTGCCAGCATCGAGGTGTGGCCGGCGCTGCCGCGCAAGCCGGGGCG
>ENA-OPVL01001969-OPVL01001969.1-human-gut-metagenome-genome-assembly--contig:-NODE-1969-length-11644-cov-2.179308_pt1 | contig 11644 bp, 9 predicted proteins | sample MGYA00241496_ERZ501984 | MGnify/ENA primary metagenome ERZ501984 (study PRJEB25962, sample SAMEA2042986) | human gut metagenome | biome: human gut; feature: human-associated habitat; material: faeces... | reverse complement strand
ACTCCAGCATCGGTTCTTCCCGATCCTATAAGGTCTACTTCTTCTTTTGTTATATTAAATATTGCTCTTTCTATTTCTCCTTGAATGTTTAATTTATCTGGCTGTTTTTGCCATCCATTATAGCATTTGCCATCATATTCTATGGTAAGTCTTATATTTCTCATATTATTTGTCTGCTTCCTTATTTTCTTTACTTTCTTCTTTATCTTTTTTCTTTAACTCTTGAATATTCTTCAGTCTTGCTAATTTGTTCTTTTCTTTCTCATCTAATCTGTTTGTTATGATATTTTTTATTAATATTTTTTTCAAAGCATCTTCTTTAACATCTACAATTAAAGTTCCATCTTTTGCAATAGATATTTTTCCAGACTCTTCTGATACGACTATTGCTATTGCATCATATTCTTTAGAAATTCCCACTGCAGCTCTGTGTCTTGTTCCTAATTCTTTTGAAATATCTGTGTTATTTGCAAGTGGTAATATACATGCTGCTGCAGCAATTCTGTTATTATTAATTACAACTGCACCATCATGTAACGGAGTCTTTGGGACAAATATATTTACCAATAATTGTGGAGATATTTCAGAATTCATTTCTATACCTGTTGATATAATATCACTCAAGCTGATGTCTCTTTGAATTACGATTAATGCTCCTGTTTTTGTTTTTGCAAGTTCTTCTACAGCAATTACAATCTTGTAGATATCTTCTCTTGTTTTAGTTTCTATACTTTTGTCCATTCCAAATAAATTTGTAAACTTGTTTGTTCCAATTTGTTCTAATCCTCTTCTTATTTCTGGTTGAAATATTACAACAAGTGCAATTACTCCAGAAGGCAAAAATGCCGTTAAAACAGAGTGTACTATTGTTAAATTAAGTATTCCACTAAGCCATGTTATAAGAATGAACAAAATTATTCCCTTTATTAATTGCAATGCTCTTGAACCTTTCGCTATTTGGAACATTTTTACTACAATAAATATGACTATTGCTAAATCCAAAATTAATGATACTAGTTTAATCGGATATTCTTGTAATAGCTTAAAATATTCAGATATACTATTGCTCCATGTTGATACTATACTTGTTATAAAATTTTCCTTCATTTTTTGCTGTCCTTTCTTCGTGAAAAATAAGTCCATCATTATAAAACATTTAGACGTTGTTAAACTCTATTTCTAGAATTTAATCAACGTCAAATTTTATTATTGCATTAGGTAAAATATAAGTGTTGCAGACACTGCCAATACCATTAATAAAGCTAAAAGCGCTGCCATTACTTTTACAAATATTTTTCCTGCCTCATGTTTTTTCTTTGCCATAATTTTCATATTCCTTTCTCGTGTTAACTATTTTATTTCTACACTTTCATACTTATTTTAACATTTTTTTATTATTATTTCAATAATTCTGCTAATGTTATTATAAACATTGCATGAGACCAACCTAAGCCAATTGCCCAACTAGGCTTCATTGTGTTGTTATCTACCTGTTCTGATATAAATCCTAATGAAGATGTACTGTTTACAACAAAATTAAAACATTCTTGAGCCATCTTCTTATTTCCTGCTTTTAAATAATACATTGCCATCCACAAGGTTGTAACTGGCCATGGGTATTTTCCACCCATGTAACTATCTTGTTCAAACCTTAAATATCCACCTGTATATGTACGTAGTGTCATATTTATTTTTTCAACAGTGTTTAAAACTTTTTTCTCATCAGCTCCAAACAATTCGAATGGATAAACAGCTCCTATTGTACTAATATCCATTTTACTATCTTCCGTATTTCTGCGTAACACTTTAGTATTTTCATCATACAAATTATTTTCAACATACTTTCTTATATTTTCTATTTCATCTTTTATTTTTTGTATGTCTTTTGCTATTTTTTCAAGTTTCAATCTATTATTTTCGCATTTAGGTTTTATCTCCTCATACATTCCAATCATTGCATTAAATGCGCCATAAATACTTGCAAGTGAATACAAATGAACACCTTCGTTCATTTCCCACAAGTCATAGCTTACATGCTTGTAGATTTGGTCTTTTTGTCTACCTTCTTTTATTACCTGCTCTTCTATCTCTTTTTTTACTAAGTCTTTTTCTTCTTTTTCGCCAAAAATATTTTCTAAATATTTGAATAAGAAATGTAATGCATTTTCACACATTTTCATATTGCTCTGTAAAAATTTTAGTTCTTTAGTGTTTTTATAATGCTCATAAACACCATAAATTACACTTGCTGTCTCATCTATTTGGTATCCCCAACAAGGTGCTAATGTGCCATCTGTATAAAATCTTTGCTCCCACATTCCATTCTTGCTTTGAGTTTTTTTGCAGAAATTTTCATAGAACTTGTCTGTTTCTTTTTTCATATTCAAATAATCAAAGGCTTTTGTAATAAACACGGCATCTCTTGGCCAGCAATACGAATATCTTCCACTCTTTTCTCTGTTTTCATCTATCTCAACAGTTGCAGATACTCCTCCTGTTTCCTCATTTTGTAATAAAGGAAACAGCAATATTGTACGTTTATATATTTCTTTCACTCTGTCATTCACAAGATTGTTGCTATTTTCTTTTAAATTTAATCCATCATGCTTTTCCAAATAGTTTGTCCAATATTTTTTCGCTTGAGTATATTCTTTATTTACATCTATTTTTTTATAATTTTCTATTTTTTCTTCGAGTTCTTCCATATTTTTTATATTGTTGTTATTCTCAATGTATATAAACAAAGTAAAGTCTATCTGGTCACCTGATTTCAATTGTCCAAGATTATAGCTTACAGCAGAATCATTAGACATTCCTATATAATCTTTATCATTTAATACAGCTTCTCTAAAGCAAGTCTCCACATCATTAATTCTATGCCCTGATATATTTTTATTTGTAAATATGCTGAATGAAAAATCATGATTATATTGAATTAAACCATTATCTATTACTTTTCCAGACACCATATTATTATCATTTGAATATAATTTTGAGCGTACCAAAAAGCTTAAATCTAGATCAAGCTTATTTCCATTTACAATTGTGTATCTCTTTGCAATTATGTTCTCCTTAACAAGAGCAAAGTCAGTCTGTCTTATTTTTATATTAAAATATGTATTCTCAATTTCAGTATTTAAAATATTTGTATTGTCAGTATAATACTGGTTGTATCTGTTATTTATGTCTTGGTGAAGATAAATAATTGCAGAATCATTTACCTTCATTCCCACATGGAAAAAGTCCACAAATTGCTTAAAATCTACACTTGGATAGTAAGCCCTTAGTAGCTCTCCTGTGCTACTAAAGGTTGTTCTTACATTCTTATTTCCAATAACCGCATCATTAAAAAATTTATTACTCATTGGTTTTCTCCTTATAATTTATCAAACATTTTATAGCTGGAAAAGAATTAAATTTTGGCAAGGAAAATGAATCAAAAAGGCAATGGCGCATACGTGGTGTATATGTAATCGCGTTGTAAATGAAATTTGACTTTAGCCAAAATTGTAATTATTTTTCAGCTTAACTATTCTCTATAATATCAACAATCTTCTGTTCCAATTCCTTAACCTTTTCATTAACTCTTTTTACATCATCATCGCTTCTTTCTTTTGATAGAAGGTCTTCTTTGATGATGTTTTTCATATCTTCAATTTCTTCTTGTAGTGTCTCTATTCTGTCTAATACTTCTAACCTTAAATAACGTTTATCTATTGGATCTTCGTATTTCTTTTCTACTGTAAAATTGTCATCTAGCGTATATTTTTCTCCATATCCAGGTATTGTAACTGGAATTTGTGTTGTGTCTACAATTTTGTTTTTCAAAACCAGTTGCCCATTAGGTTCTCCATGTACTAAGAATATGTGCTTTGGCTTTTTTATGAATGAATATACGAAATTTAGTAGCCATTCTTGGTCAGCATGACCAGAATATCCTTCTATATATTCTATTCTAGCTTTTACGCTAAACTCTTCTCCGAATATTTTAACTTTTTTTGCTCCATCTACTATACTTCTTCCAAGTGTTCCTGGTGCTTGATATCCTACAAATAATATTGTGCTGTTTGGATTCCAAATATTATGTTTTAAGTGATGTTTTATTCTTCCAACTTCACACATACCACTGGCAGAAATTATTATTGATGGTTCATCACTCTCATTTAATGCCTTAGATTCGTCTGCTGTTCTTGTAAATTTTAGTCCAGGAAATTCTAGTGGATTGTCTCCTCTTTCCATAATAGCTTTTGTTTCATCATCAAATAAATCTTCATTATTTTTGAATACCTCTGTTGCAGATATTGCAAGCGGACTATCAACATAAACAGGTGCTCTCATCAATGTTTCATACTCTTTTTGGAAAGCTTCATCTTTACTTCTCTCTTCTTTTATTATGTTTAATTCATATAAAATTTCTTGAGTTCTTCCAACAGCAAATGAGGGAATTACAACTGTTCCTCTATTGTCAAGTGTCTCTGATACAATATCTAGAAACACTTTTGCCTTGTCATGTGTTCCAACATGCAATCTATCTCCATATGTAGATTCCATTACTAAATAATCTGCATCTTCTATCATGGTTGGTTCTGAAAGCAGTGGAATATCATTATTTCCTAAGTCCCCTGAAAATACTGTTTTTGTAGTCTTTCCATCTTCATCTACCCAAACTTCTATTATTGCGGACCCAAGCATATGCCCAGCATCGTTAAATCTAACATGAATATGTTCATCAATATCAATAATTTCATCATATTTTATTGGTTTAAATATTTCCAAACATTTTGTAGCCTCTTCTGCAGTGTAAAGTGGTGGCTGTTGTTTTAATCCTTTTCTTTTTCTCTTATTATTCTTCCACTCATTTTCTTGTTCTTGAATGTGTCCACTGTCTGGCAGCATTATTGAACATAGCTCACATGTTGCCTTTGTAGCATACACTGGCCCTCTAAAACCTTCATTATATAATTTTGGAATACGACCAGAGTGGTCTATATGTGCATGTGTTAAAAGCATGAAATCTATGTCAGCTGGATTATACAAAAATGGTGCTTCATTCTCCATTTCATCTGTTGCTTTTCCCTGGTACATTCCACAATCGACTAAAAATCTCTTGCCAGCTCCTTCCACCAAAAAGTTAGAGCCTGTAACCATTTTTGTTGCTCCTAAAAAAGTTATATTCATTCGTTTTTCTCCCTTCACATTTAAACAACAATCTGCGTGTTTATAAATTTAATTATTTTCACAGGTTATTTTTCTATTATTTCAAAAATAACGGAATTTTTTTGTTTAGCTTTACGTTTAGTGATTTTAAATTATATACAGTTTCATTGTATATACTTTCAGCCTCTTTTTCATCATATATACTAACAGCAATTTGGCTTTGTACCTCATTTACATACTGTATTTCTTTTATCTTATTTATCTTTATTTGTATTTCTTTTAAATCTATTATCTTTGTTATGAATATATATTTCAAAATTGCATAACATATGCTTGCACTATTAGAAAAATTAGTTATTATCTCTTTATCTATGCAATTATCAATTATAATATTCATTACTTTCTCAATTGACTCTTGTAGCTCAGGCTCTTTTCCAATTACTTCATTTTTTGTAATTGGTATCATACAATAATATCTAAATTCATATAGTACTTTTTCTAAAAAATCTTTATCTTCCAAATTTTCTTCTATTTTTTGTTGATAATATTTTAAAACTTCTTTTTGAAATTCTATTATTTCTTGTTTTCTTAAATCTCCGTTCTCTGCTAGTTCTATTACATTTTTTAGCAATGAACATTCATTTTCCATATTCGTTTTTTGTTTAGAAAAATTTCTTGGATCTAGGTATCCATTCATAGTTTTTAGTTTCTCAACTTGTGCTTTTCTTTCATTTTCAAGTATATCATATAAGAAACTTGCACTAAATATCTTATCCTTATTTGGAAGTTTAGAGTTTCTATTAATATATTCTTTTTTCAATTTTTCTTTATCATTTAAAGTCTCATCTATTTCTCTAATTTTACTTGAAATCATTTTCTTTTCTTCTGTAATCTTATTTAGAAGGTTTACTCTATCTTCCATCAAAAATAATAGTCTTATTAATTCATTTAACCTTGTTGTAATCTCATTTTTTATCTTTTCGTCTTGTTTTGCAATAATAGCCAAAATTATAGTATACAATTTTTGATAAAATAAATTAGGATTTTGGAAATTTTGTTCATAAATTTTCTCTTTAAAATTATCATCTAATCTTAAGTTTAAGAACATCATGTTTTGGAATATCAAATTATATTCAAAATCACTCTGTTTTTTTATATTATTGTTCCAAGACCAACCATCAAAATCGCGTATAACCTCACTTCCATTAATACTTTTTGCTTTAAGTAAAAACTTATTTATTGCATCTCTATAATACTTACTCTCGGTTATTTCCAATTGATTTTTGTTGTACTTTTCCTGTAACAAATTCATCTGAATTAAAGAATATAAAATTTCCTCCTCATTTGCATATACCAAAATAGAGCCTCTATCTGCATCTATTTTGCAAACCACGTTGTCGTGTTCTAGAGGCTTACTCTCTTCTGTTTCTGGTATTACTAGTTTTATTTCGAAACATTGTTTATCTATTATATTTAATATTTTCTCCATAAAATCTGCTTTTGGAAGTGCATTAAATTTTACTATAGAATAGTCTGCATATCCATTTTCAATTTTATATAACATACTTAATAATAAATTTTTTACACTCTCATCAAATGTCTTATTTTCCAATATTTTTTCCAATTGATTATTGTATTCATTTGAATTAAGCTTTGAAAATATTCGCATATTTCTTTTGTACCTTTCTAATATTCCAATTACATTATACTAAGTTGAAAAAGAATTAATTTTTATTTTCAACTACTATGAGTTTAATTCAGCCCATCTCTCTTTCGTCATAAGAACTTCTCTTGGCTTACTTCCTTGGTAGCCTGAAATAATACCTCTTTCTTCCATTTGGTCTATTATTCTACCTGCTCTTGCATATCCAACTTTAAACTTTCTTTGAATGTACGATGTTGATGCTTGTCCTGTTTCTATTACTGTTTCTATTGCATCATTTAGAAGTGGGTCTGTTTCATCATCATCTAAGGCTCCTTCATCAATCTCTTTATCTGTTGTGTTAGCCTTTTCTATGTATTCTGTAATATCATCTCTATATGTTGTTTCTCCGTTTGCCTTTACAAAGTTTACAAGTTTTTCAACTTCTTTATCAGATATGAATGCTCCTTGAATTCTTACTGGCTTTGGAGCTCCTGTTGGGAAGAATAACATATCTCCTTTACCAAGCAATTTTTCAGCACCAACTTGGTCTAAAATCGTTCTCGAGTCTACTTGAGAAGATACCGCAAATGCAATTCTTGATGGAATATTTGCTTTAATTAAACCTGTTACAACATCAACAGATGGACGTTGTGTAGCAATTACTAAGTGCATTCCGGCAGCTCTTGCTTTTTGTGCCAATCTACAAATTGCATCTTCAACATCACCTTTTGCAACCATCATCAAGTCTGCCAACTCGTCTACAATTATAACTATATGTGGTAGTTTTCCAAAATTATCTTCTTTTTCTATTACTTCGTTATAGCCTTTTAAGTCTCTTACACCTTTTGACGCAAACATTGTATATCTGTTTTCCATTTCTTGAACAGCCCATGCAAGTGCTCCTGCAGCCTTTTTAGGATCTGTTACTACCGGAATTAATAAGTGTGGAATTCCATTATATACAGATAATTCAACTATTTTAGGATCAATCATAACAAGCTTTGCTTCACTTGGTTTTGCCTTATATATTATGCTTGCAATTAGAGTATTTATACATACACTCTTACCAGAACCAGTTGCACCAGCAATTAAAACGTGTGGCATTTTTGCAATATCTGTTACAATTGCATCACCAGAAACATCTTTTCCAAGTGCAAATGCGAGTTTCGACTTGTGTTCTTTAAATTCATCTGTTTGTAAAATATCTCTTATGTGTACAATTTCACTTTCTTCATTTGGCACTTCTATACCAACGGCTTGTTTTCCTGGGATTGGTGCTTCAATTCTTATTGATTTAGCGGCCAAATTTAAAGCAATATCATCTGCAAGGTTTGCAATTGTAAGGAAACTGTCAAGATACATTTCCTGCAGATCATAATCCTGTGAAACAATACCACAAATAAATCCAAGGAATTCATCACAGTTGCTGATTGGATAGTCTCCTACATTAATCAAACGTACCTTATTTGATAACTCATGCATATGTTTCTGACTTTTATCCAGATATACAATATTACCGGAAGCGCTCTCTACAGATGTATTAACCTTATCCAATAAATATTTTGTTTTTCCTTTTCCCTTTTTACCGGCAATAATTTCAACCATAATTTTATCCTCCTACCTCTGCCTGATTCTTTCTATGTACAGATTCATAATTCTGAAAAAGAACCGGCTGTTTATGAATTCATTATAGTATATCCCCCATTAAAATACAACCGTTATTTCTAAAAATTCCATCTCATTCCTTTGAAAAATTTGTGAGCAGTTCTGTCATAAGCGTATAAAGTTCTCTTTTCGAATTGCCCTTGAGAACCACTGAAATATATGGCTTTCCGCTGCTGTTTTTGCTGTATAAAACCAGACAGCTTCCAGCTGCTTCCGTAGTTCCGGTCTTGCCTCCGATCACAGTAACATTTTCCGGCATGCTGAAAGTACCTTTCAGATAGCCATTGGTATTAAACCAGGTCACATTGACCGGTGCACCGGATGCATCCATATAAGATGCATCATATTTTTTCGTGGAAATCAATTTGACAAAATGATCATTCTGAACAGCTGCATTAAAGATCAGATACAGATCATATGCCGTCGTATAGTGGTTTTCATCCGGAAGTCCATGCGCATTTACAAAATGAGACTGGGATGCACCCAGCGCAGCTGCTTCCTGATTCATAAGTTCAGCAAATTTTTCTACACTGCCTGATATATGCTCTGCGATGGCATTTGCCGCATCATTTCCACTGCAGAGCATCAGTCCATACAATGCCTGATCCAGTGTCAGGCTATCGCCGGGTTTCAGACCACAGATGGAAGAACCGCTCATCAGTGAAGTGATCGCCTCATTCGAAACCGTGATCACATCATCCAGATTTCCGTATTTCAAGGCAATGTATGCGGTCAGAATCTTTGTAGTGCTTGCCGGATACATTCGCTGATAAATATTCTGTGCATAAGTCACTACCTCATCTTCCACAGAAAATACACCCGCACTCTGTGCGAATGCTGCATCAATGCCATCTGTGGCAGAATTCTCCGTACCGCCGACGCACAGATTCTCAGCCAGAAGTTCCGGTGCTGCCGACGCGCTGCTTCCCGTCAGTGCATAATTGTCGGAGGTCTCATACAACTGATATGCCTCCGCAACATCAGACCGCTGCGTACAGCCTGTCAGCAATAATAACGCCAGTATGAGCACCGGCAACAGGATTTTATATTTATTTGTACATTTCACGCCAGTCAAGATCTCCTCTATCTAATGAATGAATTAATAATTCTGCCGTAGCCAGATTGGTCGCCAGCGGAATATTATGTGTATCACACAAACGAACAATACTGTCCACATCCGGTTCATGTGATTTTAAATTCTGCGGATCACGCAGAAAAATAACCAGGTCAATATAGTTGTTCTCAATGTCAGCCCCAAGCTGCTGGGATCCTCCCAGCTGTCCGGTCAGATATTTATGCACGGACAGATTGGTAGCTTCCTCTACCAGCCGTCCCGTAGTACCGGTGGCATACAGCGAATTCCGTCCGAGAATCCCTCTGTACGCAATACAGAAGTTCTGCATTAATTTTTTCTTTGAGTCATGTGCGATAAGTCCGATGTTCATTATTCTATGTCCCCCAATCCGTGATATTTTCTAGCCTGCAGACCCACATTAAGTACCAGTCCCAGACCAATAAACAAACTCATAAGCGATGTCAGACCGTAGCTGACAAATGGCAAAGGCAAACCTGTGTTTGGCATCAGACCGGTCGTTACACAGATATTGATAAAACTCTGAAATCCGATCAGTGCCGCCATACCGCAGCAAATCAACCTGCCCCCCAGATCCTTAGCATTTTTTGCAATTAGTATACACTCAAAAACAATCAAAAGCAATAATACAATTACAATCACGCATCCGATAAATCCCAGTTCTTCCCCAACAACAGCAAAAATAAAATCTGTCTGAGGCTCCGAAATGAAGTTTCCGTTTTTCATGGAAGCGATTGAACTGTTATTCAGCCCTTTTCCCCACAACTGTCCGGATCCGATAGCCATGATCGAATTCTGTTGCTGATATGCGTCATCCGCATATTTGGATGGCTGCAACCAGGAATAAATTCGTTTGTACTGATATTCATTTAACGGTAATGCATGTTTCAGGATCAGAATGATTCCGATGATACTTGTCGGAACTCCCAGTGCCAATACGCCTGCTACTATTTTATAACTTAATCCTGCAACAAACAAGAGGGTAATAAAAATCATTGTCGTTGCGATCGTCGTAGACAGATCCGGTTCCTTTACAATCAGTAACAGCGGAATGCCTGCAAGAATCAGGCTGAAGGCGAGGGTCTTCCATGTATTCAGCTGATCCTGATATTTCATAAAAAAACCTGCAAAAAAAACAATCAGCAGAATCTTACAAAATTCGGAAGGCTGAAACTTAAAACTGCTTGTCACCTGAATCCAACGGGTTGCGCCTCCGGTATTGTCTCCAACTCCCGGAATAAATATCACGGCAAGCAATACAACAGCCAGCAAATAAATCGGTCTGCGAAATTTTAATATTGTATTATAATCAATCAGCGATATGATCACCATCGCGATAAGTCCGCCGATCAGACCGACAATCTGTTTATTTTGAACGGAAGGTTTTGCACTTCCGACTACCATAACGCCGATAATGCACAGTATCACTACATATGCAATCAGCCGAAATCTGTAGTTTTTTAATTTGTATTGCTTAAACATAAAAATCCTCCGATTTTTTATCCTGTTATGTATTTTTTCTTCCAGCCATTTCGCTGTTTTCGCTGATGTCTGTGCCGATGTTCAAATCTGGGCAACATAATTTCTTCTCCCAGCAGCCTGCGGCAGATTCTCGCGTATGCCTGTCCTGCCACAGTCGCTGTGCCGGCCAGTGGATTTCCGTTATTTGTGGAAATCACTACCTGTTCATCATCACATACAGCACCGATGATATCCACGCATAAAATGTCTGATATATCTTTCAGATTCAGCATCTGTCCCTGACGGATAATATCCGGTCGAATTCGATTTACAATCAGGTTGATATCCGGAATCTCTGCAGAAACCAGAAGTCCGATGACCCGGTCTGCATCCCGGATGGCCGAAATTTCAGGTGTCGTTACAATTGCCTTATCAGCTCCCGCAATCGCATTTCGAAATCCCTGTTCAATCCCTGCCGGACAGTCCAACAGAATATAATCATAATCCTCCCGCAATTCCTGTAATAATTTCAACATCTGTGCTGGTTTCACAGCACTCTTGTCCCGGGTCTGGGAGGCAGGGATCAGATACAGGCCCGTAAACTGCCGGTCACGGATAATTGC
>ENA-OPVL01001967-OPVL01001967.1-human-gut-metagenome-genome-assembly--contig:-NODE-1967-length-11653-cov-1.377910_pt1 | contig 11653 bp, 9 predicted proteins | sample MGYA00241496_ERZ501984 | MGnify/ENA primary metagenome ERZ501984 (study PRJEB25962, sample SAMEA2042986) | human gut metagenome | biome: human gut; feature: human-associated habitat; material: faeces... | reverse complement strand
TTATGGTGATAGTGTTCACAGTGATAAAGAAAACAATGGGTCTGAGAGTTAGCGAGAACACAGAGATAGTTGGTCTTGACAAGTGCGAGCATGGACTTTCAAGCAGTTATGCGGATCTTCTCAACACTGCTCAGTTCATCACCGCTGCCGCTGACGAGCCTTCAAAGGTGAGGGCTATAGACGAAGCCTCAGAGCTTAACGCTTCTGACTACAAGGCGGACGGAAAGATGCACAAGGTGGTCGTTCTTATGAACGTCGCAAAGTTCGAGATGCTGAAAAATGCTTTGGATAAGCTTGATATAACAGGTATGACAGTTACGCAGGTGAGCGGCTGTGGAATACAAAAAGGAAGCACTGAGCTTTACAGAGGCTCTGAGCTTGAATCAAGGCTTCTGCCTAAGATAAAGGTGGAGATAGTTATAAGCACTGTTCCTCTTGGACTTCTTATCGACACTATCAGAAAGGTGCTTTATACGGGCAAGATAGGCGACGGAAAGATATTTGTTTATGACGTTGCAAACGTTGTGAAGATAAGAACAGGGGCAGAGGACGAGCAGGCTCTTGAATAAGCTGCCATAATAATTGGAATGGTGGACAAGATATGACTGATGATATGAAATACACTGTGTTTTATACAGACGAAAACGGACAGCTTGTCCCGAATGGGGAAAAGCTTCTGAGCATAACCGAGATAGCAAAGTATCGAAACATACCTACCGAACGGCTTAGATATTACGATAAGATAGGGCTTTTAAGACCTGACTATGTTGACAAGCTCACAGGGCGGAGGTTTTATTCGGCACAGCAGTGTGAAAAGCTTGGCACTATAAAAGAGCTTCGCAGGCTGAACTTATCACTGAAAGAAATAGAGGACTATTTCAGCGACAGAAACCTTGAAAAGTCCGAGCGTGTTCTCAGACAGCGTTATGAGCTTTTACAGCAGGAGATAGCGGATAAGCTTGAAATAAGCTGTGTGCTGAAAGAAAAGCTTAAATTTATCAGAGAGCTTAACAACACAGACTTCAAGCTTGACGACCCTGTTATAAAGGAGCTTCCTGAACGATATGCCCTCAAAGGGGAGAGCAACAAGTTCAGGACAAATCTCACTGGTATAGAGTTTATGAAGCTTGAGGAGGCTATAGGCGGAACTTCACCTGTGCTTGCCACTGATAAGGTGGCAATGACCATAAAAAACTCAGTTGACCCTGACGGTATGGATTCCGAGGTCTGCCCTATGGTGTTCTGCTCGGCAGATCAGGCTGACAAGGAAAGCTTCACAACAGTGGCAGGAGGAAAATACGTTTGCGCTTTTCACAGGAATTGCTACAGCTATTTCGGTGAGCTTATAATGAAAATGCGCTGTCTTGCACAGGAGCATGGCTACACCCTTGGAAGCGTCGGGGTGATGATATACCGTATAGACATAACCCTTACGGACAACAGTGATGAAACTATTGCGGAGCTTCAGTTTCCGCTTATAAAAGAAAGCAGGGAGAAATGATCATGATAGACAGAAATGAACTGCACGCCATGAAAACGGCGGCAAGATTTGATGAATTTGGCAACACAAGATTTCCTACAATGGCAAAGAGAGCCGTTGAGCTTGGATTAGAGCCTGCGGACAGCATTAAAAGCGAGGGCATGAGCTGTTTTGCAAGAACAAATCTCGGCCCTACATACACAAGCCACGAGACTTTTCTCAGAAGCCCTTTCTGCGAGGATATCCATAAGGTGTCGGAATATGACGTTGCAGTGGTGGGTATCCCATATGACAGCGGAGCGTCAAACCGCTCAGGCACAAGACTTGGCCCTGCCGGCATAAGACACGCTTCTTCGCAGATATCACCTTTCAACCCTGACTATGGCGTTGACCTATACGAAAATATAAAGCTTTGCGACGCAGGAGATATTTACACACTTCCTGCAAATGCCGAAAAGACTTTCGACCAGATAACAAAGGGCATAGGCTATATATTCTCTCAGGGAGTAACGCCTATCGTTCTTGGGGGCGACCACTCTACCACTTTCCCTACGCTCAGGGGCATTTCAAAGTATATCGACGGCAATATCGGCGTTATCCATATCGACCGCCACAGCGATTGCGACGCTATCCAAATGGACGAAAAAATGCACGGCACAGAATGGTATCATTCCACTCACCTGCCTAACCTCAGCGCAAAAAATCTTGTGCAGATAGGCATAGGCGGAAACTGCTGCAAGTCATGGTCAAAATTCACCCGTGACAGCGGCTGTACTGCGATCTCAATGGAGGATATAGACAAGTATGGTATCGACAAGGTGGCAGAGCTTGCCCTCGATATCGCATGGAAGGGCTGTAAGGCGGTGTATGTGAGCCTTGATATAGACGTTCTGGAAGCTGCTTTCTGCCCGGGTACTGGCACACCTGATTTTGGCGGTATGCTCCCGAGAGAGCTTTTAAGGCTTCTCAAGCTCGTGACAGCTCCCGGTATCTGTGGAATGGACGTTGTGGAGGTATCTCCTCCGTTTGATGTGAGTGAGATAACTTCACTTGCGGCGTCAAGATGTATAATCAATGTGCTTTGCAATCTTGCGCTGAACAAGTCGCTATATAAACACTGATAATATTTGTATCTGAAAGAGGCAGCTTATGAATGATCGGCAGCTAAAGGAACTTATACTGGCGGCTAAGGGTAAGCTGCCTTTTGATATTTATTTTTACAACGCAAGGATAGTTGACGTTTACAGAGAACGGATAATAGACAGCGGCTCGGTGGGGATAAAAAACGGCATTATCGCCGCAGTTTGCCCTGACTTTGAGCCTAGAGCAACAGAGTTTATTGATTGCAGAGGAATGTATCTTGCGCCATCTTTTATCGACGCTCATATGCACATAGAGTCCTCAAAGCTCACGCCTTTTGCATACTGCGAGGGCGCAGTGCCACACGGAACGGGCTGTGTATTCTTTGACCCTATGCAGATGTCGAATACTCTTGGTCTTAAGGGCATAAAAGCTATATGCGAAATGCTTGGGAAAATGCCCATAGAAAGCTTTTTACAGCTTTCTTCGCAGTATCTTTCCACCCTGAAAACGCAAGACGATATCACCAATGTTATCAAAGAGTGCAGGGCGAAAACTGTGGGTGAGATAAGCGGTGCTGTGGTCGGGAATGAGGAGATAATAAAGCTTCTCGGTGCGGCAAAAAGGGCAGGCGTAAAGGTGAACGGTCACTGTCCGTCAATGGGATTTCGTGACGTTCAGCAGGCGGCTTGCGCCGGGCTTTGTGACGACCATGAGTGCGAAAGCATAAGCGACCTTGAACAGCGGCTGGCCTGCGGAATGGCGGGGGTGGGAAGAGAGCGAACTATAGAGCCGAACTGCCGAACTCTTTGCGAGGGGATAGTAAAAAATCATATCCCTACGGACGATATAATGTTCTGCACTGATGACAAGTCTGCGGAGGATATAAAGGAAAACGGCTGTATAGATAATGCTCTGCGCATTGCAGTGAAATGCGGTATTTCCCCTGTGTCAGCAATAAAAATGGCAACTCTCAACGTCGCAAGGCACTATGGTGTTGACGATATCATAGGCTCGGTCGCTCCCTCAAAAAAGGCGAATTTTCTGCTTATGGATAGCCTTGAAAATGTGACAGTGAAAAAGGTCTATCATCAGGGCAGGCTTGTGGCTGAAAACGGCGAGTTTCTTTGCAGGCATGAGTTTGATATAACTTGCTATCCTGAGCTTAAAAACACTGTGATATTGCCCAGAGGGCTTGACAGACATTCTTTTGAGATAAAAGCAGGCTTTGAGAGGGGTTATGTTACTGCAAATGCAATTGAAATGCCCGAGGGTGGCATAGTCACAAGGCTTGTAAAAGGCAGGCTTGAAGTCAGCAACGGCATTGTATGCGGTGATACAAAAGCCGATATTCTGCCCATATTCGTTGTGGAGCGTTTCGGCAGGAGTGGTGAGATAGGCAGTGGCTTTATAAAAGGTCTTGGCATTAAAAGGGGAGCTGTTGCCGCAAGCTTTGCTCAGGAGAGCAATAATGTCGTTGTATCGGGCGTTGACCCTGCGGATATGCTTTGCGCTGTGAAAGCTGTTGAAGCGAACGGCGGCGGTGCGGCTATGGCTATAGACGGCAAGGTGGCAGGGCTTTACTCCCTTCCAGTGGCAGGCATACTAAGCGGTGAAAACATCACAGGCGAGATAAAGGCACAGAAAGCTTTCAGAGAAGCCCTTGCCCTCACAGGGGGAAACATACAGCGTATGACGGCGGTGCTTACAGTGTCGCTGTGTCAGACTATCCCAGAGGTGGGGCTGACGGAAAAAGGACTTTTTGACGTAAACCAGCAAAGATACATACCCACATTCACAGGCGGTGAAGAATTTGAAGAATAAGCCGGAAAATGTAATAATGACAGAGGGCGACCCTAAGAAAATAATATTCCGATTTGCACAGCCTCTTATATTTGCAAACCTTTTTCAACAGCTTTACAACACCATGGACACCATAATAGTGGGCAAGATAAATGGTGACGAAGCTCTTGCGGCGGTGGGAGTTTCTTTTGCAGTGACAATGGTCATGATAGCCGTTGCAACTGGTACGGGCATAGGAACATCGGTGCTTATAGCGAAATACTGCGGTGCCGGGAACAAGTCAAAGGTCAAGACGGGCATTTCCACTGTGCTGATATTTTCACTTATGGTCGCAGCGTTGATAGCGGTTCTTGGGGTGGTGCTTAGTATGCCGCTTTTAAGACTTCTGAAAACGCCGCAGAATATCATAAATGACGCTGCAAACTATCTGCGGATATATTCCTTAGGTATGCCGTTTATGTTTCTTTACAACGTGCAAGCGTCGGTATTTAGTGCCCTTGGCAACTCAAAGACGCCTTTTCATCTGCTTGTGATGTCCTCTTTGCTGAACATAGGGCTTGACCTTTTGTTTGTAGGGGGATTTTCCATGGGCGTGTCAGGTGCGGCATGGGCGACTTTCATTGCTCAGGGAGTATCGGCAGTGATATCGTTTCTGCTTCTTACTGACAAGGTATACATAAAAGACCATGAAAGAGCAGAGTTCAGCTTCTTTTCGGGGGCAGTTTTAAAAGAGATGTCGTCCTATGCGGCAGTATCGGTGATACAGCAGTCAGTGGTGTCGGTGGGAATGTTAATAGTGCAGTCTGCCGTCAATCCCTTTGGCTCGGACGTGCTTGCAGGGTACACGGCGGCCTCAAAGATAGACTCCTTTGCCATAATGCCGTTCATAGCTTGTGGAAATGCGGTATCCACCTACACAGCACAAAATCTTGGGGCAGGCAAAAAAGAGCGTATCAGAGAGGGCTACAAGGCGAGCGTGCTGTTATGCGCAGGCATAGCGGTGATAGAATTTGCAGTGATAATGCTTCTCAGGCGGCGATTCTTGGGCTTTTTTATGGACTTGTCAAGCTCCTCAGCTTCCGCCATAGAAACAGGCATGGGCTACATGACAGACCTTGCGTTTTGTTATATAATAATGGGAATAAATTCAAGCTTCAACGGAATGTTAAGGGGGCTTGGGTGTTTGAAGCTGTTTTTATCCGGAAGCATAATAAATCTCACGTTCCGAATTATTTTCACCTACGCTCTGGTATCGGTCATAGGCGTATCGGCAGTATGGCTGTCGATGCCGGCAGGCTGGGTTCTGAGTTTTATTTACGGGAGAGTGGGGTATAGGATCATGTGCAAGAAGAAAGATAGTGCAGGGATAAGCGATATATGATAGGTAAAGCATTAGCTTCCGAGCAGTTGTCAGCGGCTGTTCGGAAGCTGTTTTTATTGTAAAACAAAAAACTCGCAAACCCTCATAAATAAAGGATTTGCAAGCTCTTTAACTTGTCTTGCTGATACCAAATGGATGCATATCTAAAACGAGATAAATTATGACCATTCCGATTATTTCTACCGGTCAATGTTCATTGAACTCATCGATCATTCTGCGATATTCTTTTTCCTCACAATCCACATAATCCTTAGCAAACTGCTCCGCTTCTTCAAGACTGTCTTTCAACAGTTCAAAATCCACCGCCGCCGAAAAAACATCAATCTCAAGCTTTTCGGACTCATCCGCAAAAACTTCTATAGTAAAGCCTTTACAGCAAATATCATTACCGTCCTTATCCTCCCGATGCAGATCAGTATCGGGAGATATTTTCACATAAAAACCATTGTATTTCATTCAACCACTCTCCTTAAAATCTCATCTGCATATCATCGTCAAGGTCGTAATCATCATCAAAATCCTCATCGAATTCATCATTCACGTAATACTCAAGCTGCTGAGAATTTTCAAGAGCCGTTTGAAGATATTTCTCGTCCAAACCGTTTTCTCTGTACCCCTGCAAAATCGTATTGTAATACTGTCTACTCGGAGGAGCGATCTCTCCTTGGTTCATCAGATACGCCATACCCTCAACTTCTTTGCCGTCCAGCTCAAAAGACATTTTTTCTTGCCTGTAAAGTCTCGGATAACCCTCATAGCGATTTAAAGCTGGCAAATCTCTGTCGTCAAGCTCCCAGATCAGAACAGGAACGCTTGCTCCTTTTTTCGGAACAATAGTCGCAACGCCTCTGAATTCCAACTCAAAATCCTTAATCTCAGATGTTCCCGCAACCCTTGAATGCGGACATCTGTATGCCATCTGTTGCAAATTAATGTTGCTGCCGTATGCAATATATAACTGTTTGTTTTTCATCTTCGACCTCCGATCTACATAGCCATTTCTATGTCTAAATCTTGATCTTCTTCAAAGCCCTCACATTCGCTCTCTGTCGGCTCAGAAATCTCATCGGGTACATTTTCGTTTAACTCCCGAATCTCGCTTACAGGCTCAACACGCTGCTCACGGGCGGCTTGCCGTTCTGCTTCACGTTTTTCTTTCAGCTTTGCCCTTGCAGCGATTCCGTCCTCCGGGTGCCGCCATGCAATATCGCCATCCAAATGTTTTAGCAAATGCGTTCTGCAATTCTTGAACTCATCTCCGATAAGTCCAAGATTCAAAAGCCATACACGAAAGCTGTACCGCATATTATCGCTTTGCGAAACGTGCGGAGAACAGTATTTCTTAGTCATTGCCGCATTGCTTATGGCAAGCGCAAGAACTATCTGACTTCTTACCTCTCCTGCATGAAGACTTCCGTTGTATGCCCTTATCTCGTAATGACCATGCTGAAAGAATGAGTGCAGATTGCAGATAACATATCGGCTATTTGAGTAATGCTGAAACTGTTCGCTCATTCTGCCGTGATACCAAAGCCCCTTTATTTCTTCCATATCTTTAGGCTTTTTTCGGTTAATTTCCTCGATGAACTGCTTATCCATCTTGTGACAGTAGGATTCACGAGCAGAAGAAACCTGCAAAGCGTCCCACAGAAAGTCCTCCTTACTTGCAAAAATATTTACAAGATTGCGTATCTGCTGCGGAGTGTAATCGTCTGCCGAAATGTGTATATGCGTGCCTGCACAATATCTCGGACCTGTTACTCCGCCCGCTTTTCTAAGAGCTCGTACAACCTCCTGCAAAAGCGGAATATCCCCATATTCAAGAACAGGAGAATTCATTTCCACACTGTAGGATTTGGAAGCTCGGTCGCCGTTTGCATTGTAACAGTTGATACTTCCGTCGTACACAATAGACCAATCCCTGCTTTTAATATCTTTAACCGTATATTTATCATAAGTGCCACCCTCATGGACAACCTCTCCTCCCAGAACACCTGAAAGCGCTTTTGCCGCCTGACAGCGAGTTAAGCCTGTCATTTCTATCTCAATGCCAAAATTTCTTGTCTTTATCCCATCAAAATTGCCTGCCAAATAACCGCCTCCCAACAAAAACAGCCTGCAGATTTCTCCGCAAGCCGTAAATTTAATCGTTATTCAATTTCCGTTCTAACTTCGTATCCGCCCTTGAAAATCACCAATATTTCGGTCTTACTCAGTACTTTTATGCACTCGATTAATTTGCGTATCAGCACATTATCAAAGGTTTCCAACTCAAACTTTTCATGCTCTATCATATCCATAATTTCATCAAGTTTCGCCTGTGTTCCTTCTGAAGTTTTGTTCTGCAATTTCAGATTTTCAAGACGTTCGCTCAACTGCTGTTCTTCCGCATAAAGCTTTTCAAATTCACTGTCAAGCTTGTCCTCGTCGCAGCCGCCGGAGGCTATCAAATTGACTAAATCATTTCTTGCTTGGTCGATTTCCCTAAGTCTTTTTCCTGCAGCTAAAATTTCCTCCTGACCTTGACATTCAAGCACCGAACCAATATTCGCTTTTAAAATCCTTGCAATATCATTTCGGCAGGAATAGTAATTGTTTATCGCCCGAATTATCGCCTTATGGAGCTGTTCTTCCTTGATCGTAGGTGAATCGGGGCAGTACTTTTTACCGTGTTCCAGACGGCTTATGCACCGCCAGACCACCTGCTTTTTGCCGTTTCTTGACCACACCCTGCGTCTGTATGGAGTTCCGCAGTGACCGCATATCAGCAGCTCGGATAAAGCATATTTTCCGCTGTATTTGCCTTGCTCAGTTTTGGTTTTATCGCTGATTTTACGCTTGGAAGTTCGCCTTGCAAGTTCCTGCTGTACTCGGTTGAACGTGTCACGGTCAACTATCGGCGTATGATGGTCTGTCACAAGATACATAGGACGTTCACCGTTATTTTTCACCACTTTGTGAGTTATGCAGTCCACCGTAAAACTTTTTTGCAGAAGTGCGTCGCCGACATATTTTTCATTTTTCAGAATACGCTGAACCTCGCCTTTACTCCAAATATTTTTGCCTGTAGCCGTCCTTCTGCCCTGAGCCATAAGCGTATCTGCGATATTTAAAAGCGTGTATCCGTCAAGGTACATATTAAAAATCAGCTTAACTGTTTCCGCTTCTTCAGGAACTATTTCAGGCTTGCCGTCTGCACCTTTTTTGTAACCGAGAAGATATTTATACTGAAACTGTACCTTGCCCTCACGGTAAGCTTTTTCTTTTCCCCAGCTTACATTTTTGCTTATTGACTCCGATTCTGCCTGAGCAAAACTTCCGTACAGAGCTATCATAAATTCAGAAGTCATTGTCATCGTATTGATGTTCTCTTTCTCGAAAATCACTCCGATCCCGAGGTCTTTCAACTGTCGCACATATTCCAAACAATCCACAGTATTTCTGGCAAATCTTGATATCGACTTGGTAATTACAAGGTCGATTTTCTTGTTTCTGCACATACGGATCATGCGATTAAATTCGGTACGCTTTTTTGTCTGTGTACCGCTGATACCTTCGTCGGCAAAAATTCCGGCAAGAGTCCATTCTTTTTTGCGATTTATCAAGTCTGTGTAATATGCGATCTGAACCTGATAGCTGTTTTGCTGTTCCTCTTGCTCTGTACTTACACGGCAGTATGCCGCTACTCTCAATTGGTGATATTTATCACGGTTTATTTCCGTCTGAACTTTCGCAGGAATTATCGTTACATTCGATGCGGTTGACACAATTCTCATTCCTTTCTGATATGTTTTGGATGCGTGTGCCGTTGATTAATTCAACCTCTATGGTACAAAAATGGCTTATCAAAATCCTGTTTACGCAGGACTTAAATAAGCCAATATCGAGCGTATTTAATTGTTCGTGATTTTCAAGCAGAGCCTTGATTTCCGCTGTTTTCTGCGGACTGTCATTGTAAGTACAGCAATCGTATTTCAGCTCGGCAAGCCTGAAAATCTCAGCTTTCACTCTGTCAAAATCTATTTGAGCAGAATCTGTCATCCGGTTTATCTCATTCTGCTGACGGATAACATCGACAGTAGGGGAATACACGCTTATTTCGCCGCCGTACTCTAATAGGCTGGGATTTGCAATAGCAGTGTTTAAAACGGTCAGCACTGCACCTATTATCATTTGATCTGTCAGTCGATATTCATATTTAAAGCAATCGGGATTTCCGCAGTTCCAATATTCACGTCCTTTGCCGTTGGTTTTTCTGAAAAGCTTTTCTCCGCATTCAAGGCAGTATGTAACCTTTCTGATTCCCTGTAAATCATCGCATACCAGATTAAGCGTAGTAGCTTTCTGTACCCGCTTTTCATTTGCTCGCTTGAAAATATCCTCATCAATTATCTGCGGATATTTGTCAGTTCCGAGATATTTCTCATTTTCGATTATTCGCTTGACCATATTTTTGTTCCAACGGTCGGAATCCTCGCTGTACCTGATTTTTTCAGACTCCATCAACTTTGCGATTTGCAGAAAACTGCTGCCATTCAGATATTCTCTAAAAATTTCTTCAACTGCGTAAACTTCTTTTGGTTCGGTCGTTATTTCGCCGTTTTTCATGCAGTAGCCGAATGGGATTACTCTGTTTTTGAGCATATTAATTTCACCTCCGAAAACAACAATACCACAAAGCCTTTGAAATAGCTATATCCAAAGGCAATAAATTTATGATGTAGAAATTGTCTATTTTATCTTCTCATTAAATTTTAAACCGCCGATTAAGTGAAATTCCAGCTCATGCTGATTTATCACAACGATCTTTTCAACTATGCCCTCAAACGTCGACTCGTCAAATTCTGTTATTGGATTACTTTGTTTTTCAAAAAAGTCTATCAGCATTTCTATTTGGTCAATTGTTTCGTCCTCGTCATCGGAACGGGTAAGCTTTTTCAGTTCGGCCTGCAGCTTATTGATTTTTGCTGTAAGCTCCGTAGTCTGCTCAATGTATTTTACCTCGTCCAGAAACCCTTTGGTTTTCAGTCTTGCAAGGACGTGTGTCTGTTCACGAAGCTTGGCGGTTTGCTTGTGAATGTCCATTACCTGAGTTTTACTGCTGAGTTTTCGGAGTTTCAGATCATGCAGCGCTGTTTGAAAAGGTACAAGGATTTGTTTGTAATTGTACCAAAGTTTATTGCATAATCTGATAAAAGCAGAGTGGATATTATCTTGATTTATTGGTTTTACCGAGCACTTTTCTATTTCATCGGTATGAAGTCTGCAAACCCAATATATTTTTCCTCTGCAATTTTTCATACGGAAAGTAGTTCCGCATTCACCGCATTTGATTTTCTTGGACAGTATATTACCGCGGCTTTCATTCCGCTTATTTTCACCCCGAAGACGTATTAATTCCTGCACTCTGTCAAATACATCTTTTGAAATGACGGCTTCATGACATCCGGTGTAATAATACTGAGGTAATTCTCCTCTGTTCGGCAAATTTTTACGAGGCAAAACGGTTGTTGTAAACCGTTTCTGAAACAGCTGATCTCCGATGTATTTTTCATTTTTAAGCATAACTCTCACGGTAGGTCCTGTCCAGTGGCATGATCTACCTCTTTTTCCAATTCCCATTTCATTTAACATCTGAGCGATTTTTTCACTTCCGTATCCGTTCAGATACCAATCAAATATTTTTCTGACTATCCGGGCTTCATCCTGATTTAAGATCAATTCACCGTTGACAAGTTCATATCCAAACAGCGAGTTGCACATTTTCATTGTGCCGTTTTCCATTCGCTTTTTTATGCTCCACCGCATATTCTGCGAAATCGAAGTCGATTCCTCCTGAGCCAGACCGCCCATTATTGTTATCATCATTTCATCGGTCATATTGGCAGTATCGATATTCTCTTTCTCAA
>ENA-OPVL01001965-OPVL01001965.1-human-gut-metagenome-genome-assembly--contig:-NODE-1965-length-11667-cov-2.009301_pt1 | contig 11667 bp, 7 predicted proteins | sample MGYA00241496_ERZ501984 | MGnify/ENA primary metagenome ERZ501984 (study PRJEB25962, sample SAMEA2042986) | human gut metagenome | biome: human gut; feature: human-associated habitat; material: faeces... | reverse complement strand
TTGATACCAGATTGCTATGTGCTTTGCACTCTTGCAAGCAAGCTTGCATCGGCTTTCTGACCTTTTGACCCTGGTATCTCATCATACAGATGACATGCCACATAATGTCCCGGAACAATCTCTATCATCTGAGGTTCTTCCTTACGACAGATCTCCATACAGTTTTCACAGCGTCCTGCAAATCTGCATCCAACTGGTGGATTCACCGGACTTGGGACATCGCCTTTTAACATAATACGCTCTTTTTGTGCTGATGCCTCAGGATCCGCAATCGGAACCGCTGATAAAAGAGCTCTCGTATAGGGATGTTTTGGTTCAACATATAACTTAGAAGATTCTGTAAGTTCTACCATTTTCCCCAAGTACATTACCCCTATACGATCTGATATATGTTTTACAATAGACAGGTCATGTGCAATAAACAACATGGTCAGATTTTTTTCTTTCTGTAATTTCATAAGCAGATTTATAATCTGTGCCTGTATCGAAACATCCAATGCTGAAATAGGCTCATCACAAAACAAGAATTCCGGATTAACGGAAAGTGCTCTGGCAATTCCAATCCTCTGACGCTGCCCACCTGAAAACTCGTGGACATTTCTCGCTGCATGCTCTGCATTCAATCCAACCATCTCAAGTAGTTCCGCTACCATCTTCTTTTCTTCCGTTTTGTTCTTCGCCAGCCCGTGAATCTGAATTCCTTCTGCTATTATATCATAAACCTTCTGGTGTGGGTCAAGAGACGCATACGGATCTTGGAAAATCATTTGCACACGTTTTGTAAATGCAAACCGTTCTTTCTTTGACATGGTATGAATGTTCTTCCCGTGAAACAGAACCTCTCCATCTGTTACCGGATACATTCCAAGACAGGTTTTTCCACAGGTTGTTTTTCCACATCCGGATTCACCAACAATTCCCAGAGTCTCACCTTCGTAAATATCAAATGACACATTATCAACAGCCTTTAACTGTTGTTTTTGAGTAGTCGGAAAATATTTTTTCAAATTTTTAACTTCTAAGATTTTCTTTTGGCTAGGCATGTGCAACACCTCCCTTTGCGGCACGTTCATCCATCATCCAGCAGGATGCCCTGTGACTGGAAGATACCGTTTTTTCCTCCGGCATATACTGTGCACAAATATTCATGGCATGCGGACATCTTTCACAAAATGCACATCCCTTCGGCGGATTTGTCATATCCGGAATATTTCCTTCTATGGTACAAAGCATTTCTTTTCCGTCTCTGTCCAGTCGTGGAACGGAATTTAAAAGGGCTTTTGTATATGGATGAACCGGATGATAGAAAATCTCTCTGACCGTACCCTCTTCTACAATTTTCCCGGCGTACATAACTATAATTTTATCAGCCACATCCGCCACAATTCCTAAATCATGCGTAATCAGCAGAATTGCCATCTTCAGTTTTTTCTGCAGAGCTTTCATTTCAGCCAGAATCTGCGCCTGGATCGTTACATCCAAAGATGTGGTTGGTTCATCAGCAATCAACAATTTCGGATGAGAAATCAATGCAATTGCGATCATAATCCTCTGCCGCATTCCACCAGATAACTCATGCGGATACTTTTCAAGACATTTTTCAGCATCTGCAATGCCTGTTAACTTCAGCATATCGATTACTTTTTTCTTTTTTTCTTCTTTAGAAGTCGTTACGGCATGATTGTCAAGACTTTCCATGATCTGCTTTCCGATTTTCATGGTCGGATTTAAAGAAACAAGTGCATCCTGAAAAATCATAGAACATTCTTTGCCACGGAATTTTTTCCACTCCTTAGAAGAATATTTTGCGATATCTGTACCTTCAAATATGATCTGGCTTCCTTCCATTACTTTCCCCGGCTTTTTTACAAGCCCCATAATAGTTTTCGCTGTAATCGATTTTCCACAGCCCGATTCACCTACCAGTGCAACCGTCTGTCCTTCTTCAATAGAAAACGATATATCCCGCACCGCCTGCACAGTGCCTCCATATGCAGCAAAATTCACAGCCACATGTTTCATTTCTAATAAATTATTCATTTTTTCTATCCCTTTCACTAAGGTGGTCACTGCATATTTTGTTATTCTACAATTTTAGGTTCTAATGCGTTTCTCAGAATATCTCCCAGTAAATTAAAGCTCAAAACTGTAATTAGGATCATTACGCCCGGATATACCGCCAATAAAGGGTAATCCAAAATATGCGCCTGTGCTCCCTGAAGCATACTTCCCCAGGATGCACGTGGAATCTGCACACCTAATCCCAGGAAACTTAGAGAAGATTCCATCAGAATTGCATTTGCCACACTCAAGCTTGCTGCAACAATAACCGGTCCTAAAATATTAGGGATAATATGTTTAATGATCACACGAAAGTTTGATGCCCCCAGATTCTGTGTAGCCACCACAAAATCTCGTTCCTTTAATGACATTGTCTCCGCTCTCGTAATTCTTGCGACGGATGCCCAGGAAAACAGACTCAACACAACAATCAGAGTCGGTAAACCAGGCTTTAAAAAGGTATTTAAAATAACCATTAACAGCATACTCGGAAGAGCAAGGAAAATATCTGTAAAACTCATCAAAAACATATCTACTTTTCCTCCGACATAACCGGAGAATACACCTAATGATGTTCCGATTACAACTGTCATGATCATAGACATGAATCCCACCAGCAAAGAAACTCTTCCACCATATAAGGTTCTGGTAAAATAATCTCTTCCGTACTCATCTGTGCCAAACCAGTGACTGGATGAAATACCCTGCAGCTTTTGAGAGGCGTCTAACTTATAAGGATCGTAAGGACTAAGAGGTGCCAAAAGAACAGCAATGATGAGAATGGCAAGAAGTACGACACTTACCATAGCAACTTTGTTTTTCTTTAGTTCTTTCCAGATATCTTTCCATACACTCTGTCTCTCCACAGAAATTTCTACTGTTTTCTTTTTTTCCAGTTTTGCAAACGAATCGTTGGTTATTACTATATTATTTTCCACCGGATGCACCTCCCCGTTTAATTCTTGGATCAACAAAGGCATACAATAAATCTGCAATAAAATTACCGACTACCAAAAGAAAACCAGAAAGCATAACATACGCCATGATTACTGGATAATCCCTTGAACCAATCGCAGACATCGCAAAGGTTCCAATTCCCGGCCATCCAAAGACACTTTCTACAATAAAGGATCCACATACCAAAGATGCCAGATTCATTCCCATCAATGTAATGATAGGCAACAGCGTGTTTTTCAACACATGTCGGAATAAAATTTTCGTCTGAGAATCTCCCTTTGCTTCGGCGGTAAGCACATACTCTTCGCTTAACTGTCCGATGGTATTTGCACGGATATAACGGATATAAACCGCAACATGACCGATACTAAGCGTAATACATGGAAGAATCATATGCTGGAACGTATCAAATGCAGATACATTTCCAACGGTATGCATACCGGAAGAAGGTAATACCTTTAATACTGCAGCAAATACAATAATAAGCAGCATACCAAACCAAAAAGAAGGAATGGACATTCCCATATACGCTAACGAACTTATCAAGTTATCAAGCCATGAGTTCTTCTTATATCCCGACCATAAGCCAAGCGGGATTGCAAGTAAAAGTGACAAGATCATAGAACTTCCCATAAGTATGATTGTTGCCGGAAGACGCTGCATAAACTGTGGCCACACAGCCGACTTATTAGATAAGGATACACCTAAATCTCCGTGTACCGCACGTTTAGCCCAGGCAAAATACTGCTCTGTCATGCTCTTATCCAATCCCAATTGTGCAATCACATTAGCTTTCTGTTCTTCCGTCATTTCCGGATTCACATACATATCCGATATGTCACCTGGTGCAAAATAGACAATTGCAAATGAAAAAAAGGAAATCAATATCATTACGATTACTACCTGAGCCGTCTTTTTTAAACAATATTTCCACATAAGTATTCCTCTCTGTAAAATCGAATATATGAAAGAATGTGGCTTGTCTTTACTTTAAAGGCATGCCACATTCCGTATGCTTTTCAGCTAGTGTAAATTTTTAATCCACATGAATAGATAAGTAATCAATGAATTCAGGAACAACTGACGAACCATCTAAACCAGTAACATTTTTCTGCGAAACCATAACAAAGTTTGTATATGTAAGTGGGTATTCCCAACATTCTTCCAAAGCTTTGTCCTGAATTGTATTCCAAAGTTCCTGTTTTTCTTTCGCATCTGCAGTTCCTATGGCTTTCTGAGCAAGCCCTGAAACTTCATCACTGTATCCACAATCACAGAGACGATTTGTAAAGTAGCTGATTGCCTGTCCACAGTTTGAACCACGCTGTGAATCCCATCCGTTTGTACCAAGATCCCATGTTGTAGCCAGTTCTTTATCTTTGCTTGCAAAGAAACGTGGGAAGAATGTAGAAGTATCGCAGCTTTCAATATTTACTGTTACGCCGATTTCAGCTAACTGCTGCTGTACGACAGTTGCTACAGCTTCCATATTTGCACGGTCTGAATTGTAAATATATGTAAGTTCTTTTCCTTCCAATCCAGATGATTTTGCAAGTTTTTTTGCTTCTTCCAGATTGAAGTTATATCCTTTACAGTCTTTATTATAAATAGACTGGTCCGGTGTGATGAGGCTGTTCGCTGGCTCTGCAAGTTCATTTGATCCCCATGCAAAATCAACAATCGCATCTTTGTCAAGTGCAAGGAAGATTGCTTTTCTTGCATCCTGAGATAATGTAGACATTACCGGTCCGTGTGGGTTTAACTGAAGGTAATTAAGACGAGCTTCTGATATACTGTACATATTGTATTTATCAGACTCCTCTTTGTATTTCTTCAGGTCTTCTGCGCTTGTAACACGCATATAATCAATTCCGCCATTTTCAAATTCGATCTGTTTTGTGCTTCCGCTGCCGATTGTTTTTATAACGACTTTCTTAACAGAAGGAGTTCCTCTGTAGTAGTCATCTCTTGCTGTATAAACAAAACTATCTTCGTTAATTTCGCTTACTACATATGCTCCAGATGTAGCCATACCCGGTGTTTTGAAGTATGTACTGTCATTAATCTTTGACGGATCATTATCAAATGCATGTGCCGGCATTGGATAGAACTGAGATAACGTTCTGACATAGTTATCATATACTGATGGAAGTACAAATTCCATTGTCTTATCATCAATCTCGTTGATCTGCACTTCTCCACCATTTACCTTGGTGAATGATGTAGGTCCGCCATAAACCAATACACCATAATCAATGGTAAATTTGATATCTTTTACTGTAACCGGTTCTCCATCACTCCATGTTGCTTTGTCATTAATATGAAGTGTGTAGGTAAGACCATCTTCTGAAATATCAAGCTTATCAGCCAGATAATATTCCAGACCGTCTTTTGTCTCAGCAAATAACGGTTCATAGATTGGACGGATTGCACTTACCAAGTCATCACTGCTCTGTGCACTTGGCTGAAGTGAATTTGGCATATAATTCAATGCAAATGTAAAAGTCCCATCACTTTTTGCCTCTTTCTTCGTGTCTTCTGTCTTTGCGCTGCTGTCTTTCTTGTCGGAACTTCCACCACATCCGGCAAGCATACCGACTGCTAAAATTCCTGCACACAATAATGCGAGTGCTCTTCTTTTCATTTTCCTTTTTCCTCCATGGTATTTTCCTTAAGTTGTTCTGTCTGTGTATCCCCTCGTTAACAACTCTTCAAAAATACTACCAAAATGTTTTTTTCTTTGCAAATTGCTTTTTTCTATCAATTTTTGCACTTATTGCTATCGTTTATCAATAATTCCAGAAAACGCTGATTTCCCGTTATTTTTGTATCTTTTAACAATTTATTGCTTTTATCTATAGTAAAAAATATAATTTTTTTACAATTTCTTTTACCTTTTTTGCAATGTGTATTGTATAATGATTACAAAAGATTTGTTAAATTTTATTCAACATGAAAGGTTTATAAATGAAAAAATTATATGAGCAAAGCCCTGAAATGCAGCTGTCCGGCAAATGCCAGCTGCGCCATGTAAAATGCACGCACCACAAAGGATATCTGATGGAAGATCTTTCCATGATCAAAAGCGGATTTTATGAGATCAGCTTTTGTAAAAGCGGAGATTTTCTGTTCCGCATCGGCCAGAAACGGCATTTTATTACAAATGGTGATATTCTGGTTATTCCACCGGATATTCCACACTACTTTACTTCCAGTGATCTCGTTGCAAACTATTATGATTTTATCACTGTATGGCTGGAAAAATCATATATTTCCAATCTGAAAAGCCAGCTTCCGGCCCTTAAGGAATCTGTTTTCAATATTGACACACCTCATCTTCTTCATACTACCAATAAGCTATGTAATTTTGAGGAAGAATTTGAAACCTTTTACCGGGAATATGCTTCTTATGGGGAGCTTTCTGAAACCTATGCCTGTGGTGCATCCACCTGTCTTCTGGTAAAAGTCATTAACTATGCCCTGAAATATTCCAACGAATTTATTGAGATCGAATCCGATCAGACCAATCAGATCGTCCGCTATCTGGATCAGCATTTTCTGAAAGAAATCGGTGTGGAGGATCTGGCGCGTACTTTCCACATGAGCAAGAGCAGTCTGAACAAATTTTTTCAGAAACAACTGAATACGACCTGTCATCAGTATATTTTAAAGAAACGGCTGGCACTTGCGGTCTCGCTGATCCGGCAGGATGTTCCGCTTAAAACGGTTGCTGTCCAGTCCGGTTTTGGAGACTATTCTTCATTTTTTCGTGCTTTTAAGAAAATGTATCATATTTCCCCGACCGAATGTCAGGCAGACAATGAAAAACTGAAAAAGATCAAACATTAGCCGGGAGAATGACTTGTCTGAATAGTGTAGACATGCAAAAAACTTCGGATATTCTGGATTTTCGCCAGTGATCCGAAGTTTTTCTTGTTTAATATTTCTTTTTTTGATTGTCTTTATTTCACCAGATGTACTTCTGCCTTCTTCTCATTCAGCTTCTGTGCAGTCTCATGCTCATTGACATAGATACTGATATGTTTTTCTTTGCCGGAAGTATCGTAATCTTCAGCAGTAAATACATGTCCGTCAATGATCACCTTTGTTCCATACGGAATCTCATCCGGGTCAACCGCAATGGTCTGCCCTTCAACAACCGGAGTTCCGGTTGCTTTGACTTTGCTTGCCTTCGCACGGCAAGTCTCGCAGGAACAATAATAATCAATGGTATACTCTCCAATACTGTCTCCATACTGTTCGGCTGTAGCGTTCTGTTCGTTCACATCCGTGCCTTCCAGATTATAATTTTCTTCCAGGATTCTGGTTGCCCAGACAGCTTCCGGAATATATACCGTTCCGGAAATGATTCCCTGGTCTTCATTTGCAGCTTCGATGGTCTTTCCGTCTCCTGCATACATCACAACATGATGGACATAACCATCTTTTGCATAGAAAATCAAATCCCCCGGCTGTGCGTCTTCAACCGGAATCTTGGTTCCATACTGGCTCTGATCTTCGGCTACTCTTGGCAGATTATAGCCAAAAGTCTTATAAATCTGCTGTACAAATCCGGAGCAGTCCGCCCCTTCTGTCAGGCTTGTACCGCCCCATACATAAGGATTGCCAATGAACTGTGCGGCAAAATCCAGCATTGCCTGGCGGATCGCATTCCCCGGTGTTCCCGGCTTTACAGAAGCATAGCTATAATAAAGTGCCTGGTTATCTTCCGGTGCGATCAGTTCTGTAGCTGTCTGGTAAGCACCTTCGCCTGCTGCTTCTACCTGCGCTTTTACTTCATCTCCAGTCTGAACAGCCTCTTTAGAGACAAAGCCACGGACATCCCCGGATTCTACATAGATCCAGTCTTTCTCTGCATCCGCAAGGATATAACACAGATTACCCTGGGACATGGTTCCGATCACACGTGACTGTCCATTTGCCTCTTCCTGGATTGCTACAGTTCCATCCGACTTTGATGCATCTGCCAGTGCGTATTTTTTCGTAGCCAGTGTCTGATTTACGGTTGCACGTACATGGGTAAATGCCTGATTTTCATTTGCCGGAACCGTTTCTTTTGCAAGAGATGCTGTCCCTTCGATTCCAGTATATGCACTCTTGGCTTTTTTTGCAGCTTTTTTTGCCTGCTTCTGGTATCCACTCAGCAGTACCTGTGCGGCATCTCCGGTATAAAGCTCGGATTCTTTTACAAATCCTCTGACCTTTCCGGATTCTACATACAGCCATCCATTCTTTTCTTCTTTCAGAATGTAGAGAAGTCCATCCTGTGAAATTTCTCCGACAGAACGCACCTTTTCGGTCAACTGCCGGGATGCTGGGGATGCATTTAAAGTATCATCCTGCAATGCTGTAGCAGTATCCGAGTTTAAGGATGACTTCTTTCCCGAAGTGTCTGCTGTGTTTTTTAATGTCTCGGCAGAAAATGTATTAAGCTGTACTTTCTTTGCTGTTTTCGTCTTTTTCGCAGAAGATTTCGTCTTTGATTTCTTCGCCTTTACAGAAGTTTCCTTATGAAACAGTTTTTTAGCATCAGCTGTTGCTTCCTGAATATCACTTTCTATCCGATCAGTATCAACAGCTCCACTGATATCCTCCGGAATTGCCTCACGTATGCTGATCTTTGTCTTTGCAAAAGCATATTTTCTCGCAACTGTCCAGAAACGGAAATCTTCTTCGTATTCCGGAAGACTGACGATCTGCTGTCTCTTGACCAGTTCTTCATTGGTCATCTTGTGTTCACTATCCTGCGCATTTTTTTCCTGCTCCTGCGCTTTGTTTTCTTCTGAGTCTTCTGTCTGGTCTTCCGAAGGCTGCTGTTCATTGTTCACATTGCCATCTGAAGGCTGTTGTGGTGTATCCGGATTGACCGGATCTGTCGGTTGCTCCGGCGTAACCGGCACATCTGGATTAGCCGGGATTACTTCTACTTCATCTCCTGTTATCGGATCAACCTTCCATCCTGTTTTCGCTGCATCACGCAGACCGGTATCTTCCAGATATCCAGTCTCTTCATTGTATCTGATTTCTTCATTATGAATCATCTCCAGGACAAGATCTGATACTTCTGTAAGTGTATCACGCCCATCAATGGATTTTGCCTGTAATTTTTCTCCATTTTCTGATCCATTAGAAGTAACCTCTGTAAGACCACTCTCTGCCGCCCAAACTGTTGCCGGAGCGCTGAAAGTAAGTCCGAAAACAAGCAATCCTGCTAGAATTTTTACTCCTGTCCTTTTTGCTACCTGTATATTTCTATATTTCAAAATCTGTTGCTCCTTCTTACAAATTCTGTAAAATGCAGTCCTTTTAGTCGAAACGCGACATTTTTATTTTACTACTCTTTGACAAAACCGTCCATATTTCATTAAAAATATTTCTGATAAAATTTTTCAAACTCAGAGAGTAATTTCTTTCGGAAAATATTTTGGTAAAATGAGAAAAAGGAAATGTCCTGACATATTTTACGTCAGAACATTTCCCTGTTTTTATGGCTTTAGATAAACTCCGAAAGAACAAATTATCCTTCGCTTAATTTTTATTTAGCCAGATAAACTTCTGCATTCGTCACGCCGAGAGCAAGTGCTTCTTCATGGCTGTTCACATAGACATCAATGTGGTTTTTCTTGATCGCACCACCACAGTCTTCAGCAGTAAATACATGTCCGCCGATGATGACTTTTGTTCCGTAAGGGATTACACTCGGATCCACCGCAATGGTCTGTCCCTCAATGACCGGAGTTCCGGTTGCTGTGATCCCGTCTGCTTTGTTACAGCAGATTTCACATGCACAGTAATATGTAATCGTAAAATTGCCAAGATCTGCGCCGTACATCTCTTCTGTCGCATTGACTGTTCCGATTCCGCCACCTGCAACAGTATAATGATCGTCCAGGATCCGGGTTGCCCATACTGCATCTTTGTTATAAACAGTTCCGTAAATGATTCCCACATCTTCATTTGCAGCTTCGATCGTCTTTCCATCTCCGGCATACATCACAACATGATATACATAACCGTTCTTTGCATAGAAGATCAGGTCTCCCGGCTGTGCGTCTTCTACTGGAATTTTGGTTCCATACTGGCTCTGATCCTCGGCAACACGCGGAAGATCATATCCGTAAGCCTTGTAAATCTGCTGTACAAATCCGGAGCAGTCCGCCCCATTTGTCAGACTGGTTCCGCCCCACACATAAGGATTACCGACAAACTGGGATGCATATTCAATCATTGACTGGCGGATCTCACCACTCGGCGTTCCTTCTTTTGTAGAAGTCAGCGTATAATAAAGAGCCTTATTATCTTCCGGATCCATGTTTTTATCTGCTACCGAATAGGAATCAGCTCCTCTTTCTGTCACCTGTGCTTTGGTTTCAGCATCTGATTTCAAATACTTCTTTTCCGCAAAGCCTCTGACATCTCCGGATTCTACATAAACCCAGTCTGAATCTTCATCTGCGAGAATGTAGCAGAGCTCTCCTGCTGTCATTGTTCCGACAACTCTGGAATCCGCATTCTTCTCCTCCTGAATATCCAGGATTCCTTTTTTATCAGTATCTACCTGTTCGCTTACCAGTGCCGGTTCTTTATCTGCAACCGTCTGGTTCACCGTCGCACGGAGATAGGTATATGCCTGATTATCTTTTGCATCTATCAGTGCCTGTGCCGTCTTTGCGGTTTCCTCGATTCCGGTATAGTCTTTGTTTTCTTTGGAAGCTTTTAACCTGGCCTGTGTCTGATAGACATCCAGAAGTTCCTGTGCCGCATCTTCCGTATAAATTTCAGACGCCTTTACAAATCCCCTGACATTACCGGATTCCACATACAACCAGCCATTGTCTTCTTCTTTCAAAATATAAAGAAGCCCGTCCTGCGAAATCGTTCCGACCGAGCGGACCTTTTCTTCCATCTGCTGTGCTGCCAGGTCAGCAGTCACTTTTGCCGCCTGTTCTTCTTTCTGCTTCTGCAGATCCTTCTCAGCCTGTCTTGCTGCTTCAGCTCTTTTTCCAGCTTTCAGATTGGTCTGATTCGGCGCCTCTGTTTTTAATTTCGCTGATGAAAAAATGTTGAGTCCGGTCAGTTTGATCTGTGTAGATTTTTTTACACCTTTTGCCGTTTTTGTACGTTTCACTTTTTTCGTGTTGTATTTTTGATTCTCTATATCAAATCCGGCTCTCAGCTCTTTTGCATCTTTTTTTGCCGCTTCAAGCTCTGCTTCTTTGGCTTCCTCGGAAGTATCTGCCCTGCCATCTGCAGCTTCCGGAATTTCCTCCCGTACATTGATCGCTGTTCTGGCAAATGCATATTTTCTTGCCACAGTCCAGAAACGGAAATCCTCTACCATCTCTGGCTGCTTCACAATCTGCTGACGGTTGATCAGTTCAGAATTACTGACTGCAGTTTTTGATTCGTTCTGACCGGCTGCTTCTTCTGCTTTGCTGATCTCCTGTGTATGGTCGATCTCACTTCCCGGAATTGGGTCGGTCTTTGTATCTTTCCGGTCTTCGGAAGAATCTGCCTTATCAGTATCCGGTTTCTGAATCGGATCTTTGGAATCGGATTTGCCGGAATCCGGGCTATCCGGATTTTCCGGAGTGCCTGGTTTTTCCGGTGTCTCTGGATTTTCCGGTG
>ENA-OPVL01001961-OPVL01001961.1-human-gut-metagenome-genome-assembly--contig:-NODE-1961-length-11691-cov-1.984015_pt1 | contig 11691 bp, 8 predicted proteins | sample MGYA00241496_ERZ501984 | MGnify/ENA primary metagenome ERZ501984 (study PRJEB25962, sample SAMEA2042986) | human gut metagenome | biome: human gut; feature: human-associated habitat; material: faeces... | reverse complement strand
CCCGCCTCTGCTTCCTGCCGCACTTCATATTTTTCACCGGAATAAATACGAATCTGATTTACTTTTTCCAAAGTCTCATCTTCCCCTTCCGTCTTTGTACAGAGAAGATCTTTGACTTTCAGTGTGCCTCCGGTAACTTTCAAATGGGTCAGACGGTTTCCCTGCTCATCCCGTGAAATCTTATATACTTTTGCGGAAAACTCCGGCGGATACTGTACCGGTTCCGTCCACTCTGCAACTCCATCCAGAAACGCCTCAATCCCCTGCATTTTCAATGCAGAACCAAAATAGCAGGGAAATACCAGCCGGTCTGTGATCATATCCCGAATCTGTTTCTTCGGAATACTTCCGGTTTCCAGATACGTTTCCAATGCCTCCTCCTGACAGGTAGCAAGCTCCTCATACCAGAATTCCATATCCTCGGTATCCGGTATCAGAGAATCTGATCTGCCCACATATTCCCCCTGTTCTATCTTATCATGAGCCGATTTTCCGTTTTCCATATACTGCGCATGGGAAAAATCGATGCATCCCTCAGAAAGCCTGCTTTTTAACTCTTCCATCAGCGCTTCCTTGTTGGCACCGGGCTGATCCATTTTATTGATAAAAAGGAACGTCGGAATCTCATACTGTTGCAGCAGACTCCACAATGTCTGTGTATGTCCCTGCACACCGTCTGCCCCGCTGATCAGCAGTACCGCGTAATCCAGCACCTGAAGCACCCGCTCCATCTCTGCGGAAAAATCCACATGTCCCGGCGTGTCCAGCAAAGTCAGATCCATTCCCTGCCAGGTCAGCTCCGCCTGTTTGGAAAAAATTGTAATTCCCCGGTCACGTTCCCTCGCATCTGTATCCAGAAATGCATCTTTTGTATCTACTTTTCCAAGTTTCCGAATTGTCCCGGAAGCATACAAAAGAGCCTCTGACAGCGTGGTTTTTCCTGAATCCACATGCGCCATCAGTCCGGTACAGATGTGTCTGTTTCTATTATTTTCTGTCATAGTGTTTTCCTCATATCATAAGCCGGTATCCGTTCTCAGACTCCTACTTACCAAAAAGACATGGACAGAATCATTGCTTTCGCAAAATCTATCCATGTCTAGTTGAAACCTTACTCCAGCAAAGCTTCCACTGCTGCTGCGTCGAAAGTGACCGATGCCACATGATTTACCTCAATCTGATACAATGCATTGGCAGCGATATGCTCTGCTGCCTGCTCCAGATCACGGATACCGGTAGTGTTTTCATATTTTCTCACAACTACATCCAGACCTTCCGGTGTAACGATACATTCCTGCTCGCTCATGCCCATACGTTTTAATACTTTCGGCAATGAAAAACGTGAGAAAATCGTCTTTTTCTCTTCCGGTGTATAATCCGGAATCTCGATTACTGCAAAACGGGACATCAGCGGTGCACTGATACGGTCTTTGTCATTGGCCGTAGCGATCGGATATACACCGACAGTCGGAACCATGCACTCCATGTAATTATCGGTAAATCCCAGGTTATCCAGCAGTGTCAGCAGGACATCTGCAGGATTTCCGTTCCCCTTTCCGTTGGATGCCTTGTCAAGCTCGTTGATAATAAATACCAGTCCGGACTCACCTGCTGCGGAAAATGCTTCCATAATGATACCCGGTTTTGCATTGGCATAGACACGGGAGCTTCCGGTCAGCTGCTCCGGATCATGAATGGAACTCATATCCAGTGTGGTCCACGGCAGTTTCAGGATACGTGCTACCGCATAGGCAATCTGGGATTTTCCGGTTCCGGCAGGTCCGATCAGAAGAAGACCATACGCTGGCAGCGTGTGCGTACGGTTGATCTGGATAATGGTCTCAATGATACGCTGTTTTACACGCTCCATACCATATAATTCCTCATCCAGGATCCGACGTGCCTCCTCCGGATCAATTGCTTCAAAATAATTACTCTTCCAGCGAATGTTCATCATAATGGACAACGCACGCTGTGCATGCCGGCGCTCCTCCGCGGATACTTCATGGGAACGGGCCACCGCCAGGTTCCGGCGGGCCCACAGACGAATATTATCCGGCAGGGTTCGTCCTGCGCAGTTCATAAAATCTGTAATACTCTGCAGGCTGGTCAGCTTCATTCTGTCGCCTTCTTCTTCCTGCTCTTCCTCATCATTCGCCTCTGTCGGTGCATTGCTTGCAAACAGACGCTCCATCATAAACTGCAAAAATCCATCTTCTGCAGATAATTTTGTACCGCCGCCGAACGCAATCTCACGGATTTTATATACCGCATAGCCATCCGGCCGGTTCACACCGGACAGACGCACAGTGATGTGATTTTCTCCCAACCAGCGGAGCAGACTGACAAAACGAGCATCCATCTGTAAAATATCCGCACTGACTTTGCCATCTTCCTCCTCGAATTCAAAGGATGTGCGTTTTACCGGGTTGGTAAACACACCACAGGAATGATGTTTCCACTGGCGGCTCTGGTTGTCCAGTAACAGAATCGGTGATTCTGCTGTAGCTTCAGATGCATTCGAAAACAACATTGTATATGTACATTCTCCATGAGAATTTTTATCCGGTTTATTATTAAAATCAAATACAGGCATGAAATTTCTCCTTTTGTCTCATTTTGCATTCTCAGAATTCTTCCAAAAAAACTCTCCAAATGCAGATTTCTTTATCCCTAACAGTATAACACTGCTTCCGATATAAGAAAAGACAAAACCGCTACTCCACGGAAACTTTTGTCAGTTCTCCGGTCACGGAATCCATGATAAAACCACGGATCATGATATCCTTTGGCATCAACGGATGTTTCTGAAGTGCAAGGATAGTATCTTTCACTGACTGTTCCACACAGTCGAATCCGCCCAGCCATTTTTCCAGATTGATCCCACTGCTGCGGATAATATCAATATGCTCCTGGGAAATTCCTCTGTGCGTCAGTTCCTCCAGCAGCTTTCCGCCGTCCATGCCCTGCACGCCGCAGTCCGTATGTCCGATAACCATAACCTCTTCCACGCCAAGTTCAATGATGGCAACCAGAAGACTGCGGACCACACTTCCGTATGGATGCGTGATCACGCCGCCGGCGTTTTTAATGATCTTCGCATCACCGTTTTTCAGGCCGAGTGCCGCCGGGAGCAGCTCGATCAGCCGGGTATCCATACAGGTCAGGATTGCAAGTTTCTTGTCCGGATACTTACTGGTCAGATACGGCTCATACGCTTTATTCTCCACAAATTTTTTATTGTACTCCATAATTTCATTAATCATTGCTATCCTCCTCATTTAAACAACGATACATAAAAACAGAACTACTCAGCATGTTTCTGAATAGTTCTATTTTAACAATTATTATCTGTCCCACTTATCACACAGTGCATTGATCTGATCTGCAAATTTCGCCATATCTTTGTTTGCGATTTCTTTGTTCTTGTGGATCACTGCAATCAGGCGCTGACCTGCTGCCAGCAGTCTCTCAAATACCGTATTGCCGGATTTCTTCGTCCTACGTTTTTCGGCCAGTTTGCGGCTCCCCTGAACCACACACAGATTCTGCTGCAAATCATAGATATCACCACTGTAAGGCGCCACTGCATCCACACCGACCACTTCTTTTAAATGTGCCGCAAAATTATCCGTCACCTGATCCTGCCCATGTACAACAAAAATCCGTTTCGGTTTCTGCTTCATGCCCTGCACCCATGCTGTCAGATGATCCTTATCTGCATGACCGCTGATACCCGGCAAATTCAGGATTTCTGCATTGACATGTACCGTCTCCCCGAAAAGTTTTACTTCTTTTGCACCATTCAGCAACTGGTAGCCAAGCGTACCCGGCACCTGATAGCCTACAAATACAATCGTACACTCTTCCCGCCAAAGGTTATGTTTCAAATGATGGCGGATACGGCCCGCCTCACACATACCGGACGCAGAAATGATTACCTTCGGTGTCTTGATAAAGTTAATACTTCTGGATTCGTCACTGGAAACGGTCGTCTTCAGGCCTGGAAAACCAATGGGATTCACACCGTTTTTGATCATTTCCAGATCCTTTTCCCGGAAACACTCCAGCACATTTTTATTGAAAATATTCGTTGCCTCGATAGCAAGTGGACTATCTACATATACTTCAAAATTCTGGAAAGAAGATAACATCTGATTTTGTTTGATTTTTCTCAGGTAATACAGCATCTCCTGCGTTCGACCTACAGAAAACGCAGGAATCACCACATTTCCGCCTCTGGCAAAGGTTACTGCCAGCACGCGGGCAAGTTCAGATGCATAATCTGGCGGAACCTCATGATTTCTGTCTCCATAGGTCGACTCCATAATCAGATAATCCGCAGATTCCGGAATTTCCGGATCTCGGATCAGGGCACGGTTGCCATTTCCGATATCACCGGAGAAGATCAGCTTACACTCATCCTCCCCTTCCTTAGCCCACATCTCGATAAAGGAGGAGCCAAGCAGATGCCCTGCATCCCGGAAACATACCGTCAATTCATCACACACATGAACTTTTTTGTCATAATCACATGGCACAAAATAATTCAGAACACCCTGAGCATCATTCATACTATACATTGGAACTACTTCCGGCTGTCCGGCTCTTCGGGCTTTCCGGTTTCTCCAGTCTGCCTCAAATTCCTGAATGTGTGCACTGTCCTTCAACATGATATTACAAAGTTGTGTTGTTGCATTTGTGGCAAAAATCTGTCCACGGAATCCTCTTGCATACAACAGCGGCAGCAATCCTGAATGATCAATGTGTGCATGTGTCACAAACACATAATCAATGGCTGCCGCGTTCACCGGAATATCCTGGTTCTCATAGATATCGGCCCCCTGCTCCATACCACAGTCCACCAGAATATGTTTTTCCCCGATTTTCAGATAATGACAACTTCCTGTTACTTCGTGCGCTGCACCAATAAATTCAATTCTCATAGAAAAACCCCCTTCTATACATATTATTTTTCGTTATCCTCTTTGCCCTGCAGATAATAGATAAACTGCTGCGCCGTTCTTCCGGAAATACCTCCATGACTCAGTTCCCATTTATTTGCTTCCGCTTTCAGCTCATCTTCAGACATCTTAATTCCGGATTTTGCTGCCAGATGGATTACAATATCAAAATACTCTTTCTGGCTCGGTTTGGAGTAATTGATGGTAACACCAAAACGGTTGACCAGAGACAGTTTCTCCTGCATGGTATCAGAACGATGCATACCTTCATCCTGCTGTACATCGTTGCGGTCGCTCCATGTCTCCCGGATCAGATGACGTCGGTTGGATGTCGCATAGATCAGAATATTATCCGGTTTCGTCTCCACACCGCCTTCGATGACTGCTTTCAGGAATTTATATTCAATCTCAAACTCCTCGAAAGAAAGATCATCCATATAAATAATGAACTTATAATTTCTGTTTTTCACCGCTGCAATGACATTAGACAGATCCTTGAACTGATGCTTGTAAATCTCGATCATACGCAGGCCCTGGTCATAAAACTCATTGACAATGGCTTTGATACTGGTTGATTTACCGGTACCACTGTCACCAAAGAGCAATACATTGTTTGCTTTTTTGCCTTCCACAAAAGCACGGGTATTGTCCACCAGTTTCTTTTTCTGGATTTCATAACCAACCAGATCAGACAGCATAACTTTGTCCATATTGTTGATCGGTAAAAATACAAGTTTACTGTCGGTACGATCCTGGATACGGAACGCTTTGTTCAGACCAAACATGCCAACACCGTAATCTCTGTAAAATTCGGTTACCGCTGTAAAAAATCCTTCCACATCTCTGGCCTGTTCCATACGGCTACTCAATGCCTGCACTTTCTCGCTGACGTTTTTATTGTACATCAGCTCTTTTTTCTCAATTGCATGATAATTGGAAATCTGTGTGAAACAGTCAATGCCAAGAGATTTCTCAATTTCAGAAAAATCATACTCAAACAGATTTTTAATGGCAGAAAAATCATTTCTGGCAAAATGATTAACGCTTCCGTCATTGGCACCGATTTTTTCACAGGTGATACTGAACGGATTTTCATTTGTAATAAGGAAATACGCCAGATAATTGTGCCAGAGATTTTTATCAAAGCCAAAATCGGTTGCGACCGTCAGCAGACGTTTGATCTGTGTATAGACTTTGCGGATCAGTACCGCATTGCTCTGGGTACCTTCCTCAAATTCCCGGAAAATCTCACCCATCTGATATAAAATACAATCCTCGTCTATATCTCCATACATAATTAATTTTGCAATATCTCTGTACATACTGAAACCTCCTGTACTTTGTACTTCTGTCTTATTCCTTCTGCAGGAAGTCATCTCACATCTGATATTTCCGGCTGTTGGAACTGTTTATGCTTTTTTTATAGTTTATACCCTTTTTTCCACTTTGCCAATAGTTGTATTTTTCTTTCTGATAAGGTATCATAGAAACCATGAAACTGTCGTTTTTTCAAATAAAACATCAAAGGAGTAAACATATATGTCAGACACAAACTGGAATGACGTTGGCGATAAGATCAAAGATGCCGTAGATTCCGCCATCTCTACCGGAGATTTTTCCAATCTGAGCCGTTCCATCGGCGATGTCATCAACGATACGATCGACAATGTCAAAGGTTCTGTAAAAACTGCCGCACAGCAGAATAAAAAAACATACAGTGCAAACCCATATTACAAAACAATACACACAGAATCGGTACCGGATCAGCCACAGCCTCCGGCACTGTACAACAAACGTCCCGGCGGTCAGGCAGGTGCTATCATCAGTATGGCACTTGGCTATTCCGTGGGTATTTTTACACTGGCCGGTGTGATCTCATTTATAGCACTCAGTGCAGCCGTTTCCCATATGTTTCTGGTTCCGCTTATCATTTTCGGTATACTTGCAGCCGGTGGTTTTTGCCTTGGTACCAGAGGCACCAAAAAAATTCGTCTGCTGAACCGTTATCGAAGCTATGTGCGCCAGATTGATCATCGCCTCAGCATTCCAATCCAGCAGCTGGCAGACCGCGCACACAAATCTGTGTCTTTTGTCGCAAAGGATCTGCAGAACATGATCGATCAGCGGCTTTTTTACGAAGCACATGTGGATACACAGGACAATTACTTCCTGCTTTCCGATCAGGCTTATGAGGACTACCGCAGCGCACGTCTGGAATATTACGAACAGAAAAAAATCATAGAAAAGGAACAGGAAAAACACAAAGTATCTGATGAATGCCAGAAGCTGATCGACGAAGGTCAGTCCTATATCCGTCATATCCGGGAATGCAATGACGACATTCCGGGAGAAGAAATTTCCCGCAAACTGGACAAAATGGAACAGCTGGTGCAGCGGATTTTTGATGAGGTACGGATTCATCCGGAAGTTGCACCGGATTTGCAAAAAATGATGGATTATTATCTGCCAACTACATCCAAACTGCTGGACGCCTACCGGGAACTTGACAAACAGCCTGTTGCCGGCGATAACATCCGCAGCACAAAGGCAGAGATCGAACAGACGGTTGATACCTTGAATGTTGCATTCGAAAAACTGCTGGACAGCCTTTTTGTCGACCGTGCCTGGGATATTTCTTCGGATATTTCCGTACTGAACACCATGCTGGCACAGGAAGGTCTGAAAGAGGACGATTTCACACTTAACAACAAATAGCATTTCCTGCCATTTAAAATCATTATTTAAGGAGAATAAATTACTATGGACAATGAATTCAAAGATTTTACAGCCACACCAACACTGACGTTCGATGTGGCACCGGAAACCAAAGAAGCACCTGCACCAGCTGCTTCTTCTGAGCTCGCTGAGCAGGCCGCAGATCCGGCATTCAGTGAAAACAATCTCACACCAGAAGAACTTCAGATGGTCAATGAGTTTTCTCAGAAAATCGATCTTCACAATTCCCAGGCAATTCTGCAATATGGTGTTGGAACACAGAAAAAAATGGCTGATTTTTCTGAAGCAGCGCTGAATAATGTTCGCACAAAAGATCTGGGAGAAGTCGGAAATATGCTCTCCTCACTGGTTATTGATCTGAAGAGCTTTGATGTCACAGAACAGGACAAAGGATTTAAAGGATTATTCAAAAAATCTTCCAACAAGATTACTTCCATGAAAGCAAAATATGACAAAGCAGAAGTAAATGTCAACAACGTATGCACTGCTCTGGAAAATCATCAGGTCACACTCATGAAAGATATTGCCCTGTTGGACAAAATGTATGCAGTCAATCTGACCTATTTCAAAGAACTTTCCATGTATATTCTTGCCGGCAAAAAGAAATTGGAAGAAGTAAGAAACGGTGAACTTGCTGCTGCAGTTGCCAAGGCGAATGCATCCAATCTGCCGGAAGATGCGCAGGCTGCCAAAGATCTGCAGTCCATGTGTGACCGCTTTGAAAAGAAAATCCACGATCTGGAACTGACACGAATGATCTCCATTCAAACTGCGCCACAGATTCGTATGGTACAGAATAATGATACGCTGATGGCAGAGAAGATCCAGTCCACCATCGTTAATACGATTCCACTCTGGAAAAGCCAGATGGTACTTGCGCTTGGCATTGAACACTCTGCACAGGCTGCCAAAGCACAGCGTGAAGTAACAGACATGACCAACGAACTGTTACGCAAAAATGCAGATATCCTGAAAACAGCTACCATCGATACTGCCAAAGAATCTGAGCGCGGTATTGTGGATCTTGAGACACTGAAACATACGAATGAATCTCTGATCAGTACCTTCGACGAAGTACTAAAGATCCAGACCGAAGGTCGTGAAAAACGCCGCAACGCAGAAGCTGAAATGCAGCGTATGGAAGATGAACTGAAAAAGAAACTGCTTGAAATCCGTAATTAAATTCTTGCTGAAAAAACTCCAATGCAGGCACGATAGATTTCCTATCTTCGCCCCGCCTTGGAGTTTTTCCATCTTTGTTCTATTTATGCGTTAAACAAAATTTTTATTTCCGTTCCTTTTCCAAGTTCACTTTCAATCTTCAGCTCTGCTTTATGCATCACAGCAATATGTTTTACAATCGCAAGTCCCAATCCGGTTCCACCGGTCTGTTTGGATCTGCTCTTATCGACACGATAAAAACGTTCAAAGATACGCTCCTGATCTTCCTTTGATACGCCGATTCCGGTATCTTTTACAGAGACAAACGGATGCTGGGCTTCCTCGCCGATCGTAACATTGACAGAACCGCCTACGCGATTGTAACGAATAGCATTATCACACAGATTGTAAATCAGCTCATCCATCATCCGGCGATTTGCCTGGACAACCTCACTTCTACCTTTCACGCGAACAACTACCTGATGCTTATTGGCTTGCATTTCCAGCATATCCTGACAATTCAATGCCATCTCATACAAATCCACCGGTTCTGTATCCACGCACTCTTCTACGGAATCTAACTGCGACAGGCGCAGAATATCATTGATCAATGTCAGAAGACGCTGAGAACTTTTATGGATTTCTCCGGCAAAACGCACAGTATCTTCCCCTTGCGCAATTCCAGACTCAATCAGTTCCGCATATCCGGAAATGGATGTCAGCGGTGTCTTCAATTCATGAGACACGTTAGCCGTAAATTCCTGTCGCATCTTTGAATTTCGTTTTAATTCCCGATGCTGCTGATTGATGGTTTCGATAAACGGCTGAATCTCCGGATATGTCTGCATTTCACTTACTTTTTCCACATCTACCGCCAGCATTTCGATGGGTTCAATAAACCGCTTTGTCATAATATGTCCTAAAATCAGACACAACACAAAAATCCCGGCAAAAATAGCGATTCCCTCCGGAATCAGATAGACACTCAGCTTTGCTACATATGGAATATCCCTGGATACACGGATAATGCAGCCATTATCCAGTTTTTCCGCATAATAAAAGGAAAGTGTTCCTATCGTATTAGAACGTCTTGTTGCTTTTCCTTCCCCATTTTTTAATGCCTGCTGAACCTCCGGGCGCTCCATATGATTTTCCATCTTGCTGGCATTTCCTTTGCTCTCATAGAGCACACTTCCATCTTTGCTAATCAGGGTGATACGCAGCCCATCCGCATTTGCATCATAATTTTGTTCCAGTGTATCTACAATATAATCCGAGCTTGCCAGCACATGGACATCCGTCTGAAGATCCTGGAAAATCTGCTTCTGCAACATCATGAAATATGCCCAGAACGTCAGTCCTATCGTCAATATAATCGCCAGTGCTGCAATTCCAACTAAATTTTTATGAATTTTCTTTCTCATACTTTCTGCCTCGTAAAAAAGATTCTTACCTTCTGCTTCACGACCCGGAGCAATAAAGGTCTTACTTTTATGGATTTTTAATCTCTGATATGATTTAAACTATATCCTACATTTCGAACAGTCTGAATCAATTTTCCGGACGGACCAAGTTTCTGACGCAGTGTCTTAATATGCATATCCAATGTACGGGATTCTCCAGTAAAATCCATGCCCCAGATTTCCTCCATCAAACGGTCTCTGGTCAGTACAATCCCTTCATTCATAATAAGATACTTCAATAATTCATATTCTTTGTAGGTCAGATCACATTTTCCCTGCGCAGTATGCACTTCGTGCTTACTGTCATTCAGAATAATATCCTCAAACTCATACTCTTCTTTTTTCTGGATAGAAGCACTTCTTCGCAGTAATGCTTTCACCCTGGAAATCAGCTCCATCACACCGAACGGTTTGCTCAGATAATCATCAGCACCAAGATCCAGACCTTTTACCTTGTCCAGCTCCGTTGTTTTTGCAGTTACCATGATCACCGGCACCAATACTGTTTTGTGATTTAAACGAAGTTTTTTCAAAATCTGAAGACCATCTTCATCCGGCAGCATAATATCCAGCAGCACCAGATCCGGAATTTGCTCATCCAATGCCGCATAAAAATCCTTTGCATATTCAAATCCCCGCACCTCATAGCCGGAATTTTTTAAAGCAAAGCTTTCAATCTCCTGAATATTCTTATCATCTTCCACAATATAAATCATCATATCTTCCCACCTCATCTACTTCTATTCGCTGACCAAAATCACCCATCAAGTTTCACGTGAATTCGACTTGAAGTTTCTTCGTATCGCAACCACCTGACAGTTTTACTGTCTGACAGCTCTAACTATCTTATTTTATCTAACATTATAAAGACAGTCCGTAAAATGAAATCATATTCTAAGTAAATTCTATGTAAAAAAATTTACATACATTATACCATGTATCTTATTTCGGGTGGCTTAAAATTTAATATCATAAAAAAGTGGCACTTATAATTTTACATCGTAGATAAAGAAAACGTGGTATTTTTCCTCCGTAAGCGATTGTTAGCTACGGAGGTAAAATACCACGTTTTCGATTTATACACTAAAGTTTAAGCCACTGCACAAACTTTAAATTTTACTTAGCTGCCAGAGCTTTTTTGATCTCCTCAGTAAGAAGCGGAACGATCTTGTTCAGATCTCCAACGATACCGTAATCAGCTACGTCAAAGATCGGAGCATCTTCGTCTTTGTTTACTGCGATGATCAGGTCAGACTCTTCCATACCGGCTACGTGCTGGATGGCTCCGGAAATACCGATTGCAAAGTAAACCTGTGGACGAACTGTCTTACCTGTCTGTCCTACCTGCAGATCCTGTGGTTTCCAGC
>ENA-OPVL01001945-OPVL01001945.1-human-gut-metagenome-genome-assembly--contig:-NODE-1945-length-11750-cov-1.910389_pt1 | contig 11750 bp, 10 predicted proteins | sample MGYA00241496_ERZ501984 | MGnify/ENA primary metagenome ERZ501984 (study PRJEB25962, sample SAMEA2042986) | human gut metagenome | biome: human gut; feature: human-associated habitat; material: faeces... | reverse complement strand
GGCGGTTTCCCGTTTTCCCACGTTTACCGGGGAAAATTCCCGTTTCCGGGAAGCCGGGAGGTTACTCTTCCATTTTGAGCTTGCCCAGTTCTTTCAGGATGTGCTCCATGGCTTCTTTGTAAACCTCCGGTTTCTCCTTTTCCATCCATTTCATCAGTTTGAAGTAAGAATTTGGAGTCACAATCTTTCCGTCTCGAATTTTGGTGGCGGTGGACCGGCCTATCGCACCTTTGTCGTTCAAGTTGTTGGGGTTTAAATCGCTTCTTCGCACGGCATTACTGATGCAAGTGCTGATGATCTCAAATTTTTTTCATGTTACTAAAAATTAAATTATTAAATAATAATTTGTAAATAGCATAATCATAGCTACTTACAAAATGTCTCGGCAAAGATAGGAAATATTTATTAACAATTGCCTGTTTTTGTGAGCAACGCCCTATTTATATTTTGCGTTCCTTTGCGTTATATTTATACTAACACACAAAAGAAATGGATTATACAGAGCAGTTTATCCGGCTGAATTGCAGCTTGATGTCGGATTACAAAATGATGAAGCTGAATGCCGACATGAAATGCATGGGGCTGGGGTTGTATCTTGAAACGATATTGTTTCTGCGAAAACAGCAGGAATACAAACATGATTTTAACGAACTGGATTTGCTGGCCGATCAGTGGGGAGCTACCGTGGAAAATCTGCAACATCTTATTAAGGACTTCGATTTGTTTCTCATTACAGAGGACGGGTATTTCCGATGTCTGTATCTGGACGAGGTGATGGGATATCAGAGCAAACTTTCCGAGCAACGTGCCGCTGCCGGCAGTAAGGGAGGGAGAAGCAGTAAGAAAAGTACGGTGAAAGCATCTGCAAAAGCAACTGCGTCTACAATAGGAAGGGGCAGAATCAACGAAGGGAAAAACGGTGATACGTCTTGCATGGATCGTAACGAGGAAATCTACACGAAAAGTAATGATGCGCCCTGCGTGTATGATAACGGGGAAGTCTACATGAAAAGTAATGATGCACCCTGCGTGGATAATAACGGGGAAGCCTACATGGAAAGTGGTGGTGTACCTTGCATGGATAATAACAAGGAAGTCTACCTGAAAAGCAGTGGTGCACCTAGGATGGATAGTAAGGAGAGAATTTATATGGAAAGCAGCAATGTAGATAGTAACAAGACTGTCTGCATGGAGAGCAGCAAGCCAATCCATTCGGATTATAATAAGGAAATCTACAAGGAAAACAGCACGGAAAGCAACGTGAAAAGTAGTGCGGAAAGTATGAAAAATACGACTGCAAAAAATACAAATGAAAATTCAGTCAAAAATGTGATTCAAAGTGTTGATAATGAGTGTTATGGAAAGAACTTGCAAGCAAGCTTTAAGCAAAGCTTTATAAGAGAAGAAAAGAATAGAGGAGAGAAGAAAAACAACAATAACAAAGAAAAAGAAATAATTGCTGTTGCTGCTGTTGATAAACTTCCCCGATATTCCGAATTGTCCGAAACGATGCCCCGATGGGAACAATGCATCAATGAAGCTTTCATTACTCAGAGTTGGCTGGAGGCTGTGGGGATGATGTCAGGTTTGAAAGAACTCTTTTTGAACAATCTTTCTTTTATTCGTGATCTGTTCAAGAAACATGTCGTGGCACAAGGAAACACAGGAGGAATCACTTCCGTGTCCGAAGCCGAAGCTTATTTCGCCAACTACATCCGCCGAGAAAGGCCCACCCGTCTTTTTCTGGAAGAAAAGCTGAAAGAAAGGAGCCGGATGCAGAATGAATCGACTTCGCTCTCGCCCTACGAAACGTACAATCCGCTGACCGGCGAACGTTCGTATTGCGGAGTTCCTCTTCCTGCCGATGCACCCCCGCGCCCCAACGGACGTGCCACCTGGGATAACCTGAAACAGAGCTGGATATGACGCGCGAAGAACATGCAGATTATGTGCGGTGGCTGAAAAGCCTGCCGCGCAGAAAGGACCATTTCCGTATGCCTTGTCCCGAATGTTCCGCAACGCGAAGTAATCCCAAAGATCCTTCGTTCAGTGTGCATATCACCCGTGAAGGGGGATGGGCGAAATGCTTTCATTGTGATTTCGCCATAGCGTGGAACGAGGACGAGATGTGGAAAAGAGAACAGAAACAACAAGACCGGGAACGGCAGAAACAGCAGAAGGATGCACCGCAGCACCGTAACACGTCGCAGCACCATGATGCAGCATCGCAGCACCGCAACACGTCGCAGCACCACGATACAGCACCGCAGCACCGTAACACGTCGCAGCATCACGATGCAGCATTGCAGCACCATAACACGGCGCAACGCAAGCCGCACATCCCCCTGCAACCGCCTGTACATTACGTATGCCCGGTAATCAATAAAAACAAACAAATTATGAATGGAAAAATGATGGAATACATGGTCGGCAGACGAGGTATTCCGATGGACGTCCTGACAAGGATGAAGATAGAGGAACGCTTGGAATTCCTGCCGCAGACCGGCAAGGAAGAAGCCTGCATCTGCTTCCCTTACCTGGAGGACGGAGTAATGAAAAACATGAAATTCCGGGATGCCGCAAAGCATTTCAAGATGGTGAAAGGAGCCGAGCTGATTCCTTGGAACATAGACGCCATAAAAGGAAAGGAAAAGTGCTACATCACCGAAGGCGAGATAGATGCCCTCAGCCTGATAGCCGCAGGACTGGAAGAGGTGGTGTCCGTACCCAACGGAGCCGGAGGCGCGAACCTTCAGTGGCTGGACCGCTTCGTGGAGTCGCACTTCGATGACAAGACGGAAATCATCCTGGCCATGGATACCGACAAGCGCGGAGTGGAGTTGCGCGACGAACTGGTGCGCCGCCTGGGCATGGACCGCTGCAAGGTGGTGGCCTGGGGAGAAGGCTGCAAGGATGCCAACGAGCATCTGGTGAAATACGGCGCCGAAAGCCTCCGCATCTGCATCGAGCAAGCCGAAGAAATGCCCCTGGAAGGCATCTTCACCGCCGAAGACTGCGGCGACGACCTGCGCTCCCTCTACGAAAACGGCCTGCAACGGGGTGCTGACACCGGCTGGGAGAACTTCGACGAACACTGCACCTTCGAGCCCCGCCGCCTGCTGGTGATGACCGGACGCCCCGGCGACGGCAAGTCCGAATTCACCGATGAGCTGGTGCTGCGCCTCTGCCTGCGCCACGAGTGGAAAATCGCCTTCTTCAGCCCCGAAAACATGCCCATCGCCTACCACCTGCACAAGCTGGCGGAGAAGCTGACCGGCCACCGCTTCACCCCCGGACCGGGCATGACGGAAGCCCTCTACGGGCAGGCAGTGGGCTGGCTGGACCGCAACGTGTCGCACATCCTGCCCGACGACGGGAGCTACGGCATCGACCACATCCTGGAGAAAGCCCGCCAAGTGGTGCGCCGCAAAGGGGTGCGCATCCTCGTCATCGACCCCATGAACCGCCTGGAACAACGACTGGAACCAGGACAGACGGAAATGGACTACATCACCGACACGCTGAACAAGCTGGGACGTTTCGCCACCCGCAACCAGTGCCTCGTCATCCTCGTGGCCCACCCCCGCAAGGTGAACCGCAACGAAAAGGACGGCACCCGGCGCCGTGTCGAGATGAACGACATCAACGGCTCTGCCAACTTCGCCAACATGTCCGACTTCTGCCTCGTGGTAGACCGCAACGACACGAAGCAGATAGCCACCATCTACATCGAGAAGGTCCGTTTCAAACACTTGGGCAGTGCCCACACCGAAGCCAAGTTCGTCTACAACCACCTGAACGGACGCTACTGGCCCTGCGAGGAAGACGTCATCCACACCCCCCAAGGAGAGCAACTGGGACCGGTGAACACGCAGTTCGACAATGAGAATTGGTTGAAAAATAATGAAGAACAAGGCAGGTTATTCGAGTAAAAATCCGTATCTTTACAAGACGGAAAGAAGAGAATAGGTGCAAGCATGTGCAAACTGTGCAATCACGTGTTATCCCTATTAAAGAAAACATACAACCTGAACTTTAAAGAATATGATGAAACAGAATGATTCCTTTGCAGAGCCACGCTTCCCCGTCCGCAGTTACGGGAAAGGCGAACTGGCCATGTACTACCTTCCGGGCATTGCCCAGCAGACTGCCGTCAACCGGCTGAACGAATGGATACGCACCGCCCCCGGGCTGGAACAACGCCTGCTTGCCACGGGCATGAACCCTTATTGCCGACGGTACACGCCCGCACAAGTGCAGCTTATGATTAATGTCTTCGGGGAGCCTTCTTAGAAGGTTCCCCCCCTTTTCACATAAATCCTCACCCCCACTCTGTCTATATGCTCACGCAATGCCTCGTTTTCAAGATTGGCATATACCACCACTTCACGCACTTCATCAAAACGAGCTAAAACAGCACATATCCTGATTACTGTTTTCCAACATATTCCATGTCTTTTTATTCAGTTTACGCACATCTATGCGAATACAAATATACCTCCTATTTGTCACAAATCCAAAACAAAAGAAACAATAACCTCCCTTATCCTCTCCCAACCTCCTCCTACCTCCCCCAACCTCCCTTCCTCCCTGCCCCATGTCCTATCTTTGTATCAACGAAACGGAGCAGAGGCCATCGCCGCGGAGACACCTCCTTTCCCCTTTCGGAATGAAACATTAACCATTAAACATCAAACATCATGTCAACAGCATTAGTAGTGCGCACACAGCGCCACAAGAAAATCGGGGACAGTAGCTCCCCCATGGTCTACACCCTGAAACGCAAGCCCCAAGATGCCAAAATCTTCGACCTTGCCCGTATCGCGCAAGACATTGAAGCACTGGGAGCCATGTCGGCCGAAGACGTGGAGCACGTAGGCAAAGCCATCGTACGACAGATGCGCCAGACGCTGACGGACGGCAACAGTGTCCGTCTGGACGGCTTCGGCATCTTCCACACCACCTTTAAATGCCGTGCCACCGAACTGGCCAAAGACTGCACCGTGAAAAACATCGAACGCGTCAATATCCGCTTCAAGGTAGCCAACACCCTGCGGCTGGTGAACGACAGCAACGCCACCACCAAAGGTGGAGCAAACAACCTCATCTTTGAGCTTGTAACTGCCGACAAGGATAGCACCGGTGGAGGTTCCGGCGGCAATAATCCCGATGGCGGAGGTTCCGACGGAGACCAAGGAGAGAATCCGCTGGGATAAAAAAATAGGGGTTAGCGATAAGCTTGTGTTCCCTAACCCCTACCCCTAATCACTAACCCCTAACCATTAACCATTATGAGTACAAAATCATCAGCCTGGGATAAGATTCTGAAAGTAATCATTGCTGTAGCTTCGGCACTTTTGGGTGCATTCAGCGCACACGCCATGAACAGCGGTGGTCCCTTTTAGCGAACAGCCCCCAAAGGCAAACAGTAAAGAAAAATGAGAAAAATTGATTTGATTGTGATACATTGCAGCGCCACGTGCGAGGACCGTCCCTTTACCGGGCAAGCTCTGGAAGCCGCGCACCGCCGACGTGGATTTGATGGCACGGGCTATCATTTCTACATCCGCCGTGACGGACAAATCCTGACTACCCGCCCGGTCGAGAGGGCCGGCGCCCACGCCCGCGGCTACAATGCCCACTCTATCGGAATCGCCTATGAAGGCGGATTGGACCACTATGGGAATCCCAAAGACACACGCACGGAATGGCAACGCCACTCGCTCCGCGTATTGGTCCGCGCTTTGCTGATGGACTATCCGGAAGCAAAAGTGGCGGGACATCGCGACCTCAGCCCCGACCTGAACAACAACGGAGAGGTGGAACCGATGGAATGGACGAAACAATGCCCGTGTTTTGAAGTAAAAAAAGAGAAGTGGTAACCAAGAAAAGGGAGGTGACAAAGCATGACAAAAGCTTTGCCACCTCATTTTTTATTCATACATTTGTTCTAATTAAGCAAAATGCGCATCAAACAAAGTTCAGCCGTATGAAGTACCCTATTGGAATACAGAGTTTTGAGAAAATCCGTCTTGGTGAGTACACCTATGTAGACAAAACTGCATTGATTCACCAATTGGTCAATACAAGTAACTACTACTTCCTAAGCCGCCCACGGAGATTCGGAAAGAGTCTGCTCATCAGCACACTGGAAGCCTACTTCAACGGACAGCAGGAACTATTCAAGGGACTGGAAATAGAACAGCTTGAAAAAGAATGGACGAAATATCCGGTACTGCATTTGGATTTGAACACAAGCAAATACGATGAAAAGAACAGCCTTATCAATGTATTGAACGATACCCTCTGCCAGTGGGAAAACATCTACGGAACTGTCCCCAGCGAAGTCAACCCCGAACTGCGTTTCAAGGGAATCATCCGCCGCGCCTACGAGCAGACCGGCCAGCGCGTGGTCATCCTCGTGGACGAATACGACAAACCCATGCTCCAAGCCATTGGTGACGAAGAGCTGCAAAATGAATATCGCAACACACTCAAAGCCTTCTACTCCGTAATGAAAACGCAGGACCGGTATATCCGTTTCGGCTTCCTGACGGGAGTGACGAAATTCGGAAAAGTCAGTGTGTTCAGCGACCTGAACAACCTGATAGACCTCTCCATGGACCGACAGTTCCAGACGCTCTGCGGAATGACCGACAAGGAGATACACACCTATTTTGAAGAACCGCTGCACCAGATAGCCGAAAACTACGGTATCACCTACGACGAGGTCTGCCTGCGACTGAAAGAACGGTACGACGGCTACCGCTTCCGCCAGAACGGAACCAATCTGTATAACCCCTTCAGCCTGCTGAATACCTTCCGTTCCCTGGAGTTCGGCAGCTACTGGTTCGAGACCGGCACCCCCACCTACCTTGTGAAACTGCTGAAAGACAACAACTTCTGTCTGCCCGACCTTACGAGTGAAGGAGTGACTGCAGAGACACTGACAGACGTGGAGTCGTTCAAGGATAATCCCATTGCCGTGATTTACCAAAGCGGCTACCTCACGATAAAGGAATATGACGAAGAATTCAACATCTATCGGCTGGGATTCCCTAACAAGGAAGTGGCCGAAGGATTCATCAAATACCTGGTTCCCTACTACATGCCGATAAAGGACAGTGAATCCGTCTATTTTGTATCAAACTTCATAGCAGACGTACGCAAGGGTAATCCGGAGCAGTTCATGACCCGCCTGGCCACCATGTTTTCTGATACGGACTATAAGATTGTAGGCGATGCCGAACTCTATTTTCAGAATGCTTTCTTCATCGTGATGCGCATGATGGGATTCTATACCAAAGTGGAGCGTCCTACCAGTGAAAGCCGTATGGATATGGTGATAGAGACTAAGGATTACGTCTACATCGTAGAGTTTAAACTGGATGGTACACCCGAGGAAGCCTTGCAACAGATAGAAGACAAAGGATATGCCAAACCCTTCGCAATGGACCACCGGAAACTGTATCGCATCGGCGTAAACTTCTCGTTGGAGAAGAGGAGTATTGACGGATGGAAGATTGAGTGAATGAACAACAATGCCACTTGCTAAAAATGAAGCCAGCGCTTCACCTTATCCTTCAGATTTATATTGACCATGAAGCCAACCAACCACTTTTTAGCGGCCATAGGCATCATATAGAACAGAAGAAAAGGAAGCAGCTTCATCAAATTTTTATCCAAATGCCAATGTGACGGATAAGAAAAATGGCGGGATAAAAGATTTTCCAGATATTGCCGCTTCTTCTCCGGCGAAATACATGCAGAAGCATATACCCGGTTGGCATGATAAAGGCTCATTTTCATGATGTCCAACATCAGTCCGTTATAGAAAGACTCGCCGGTCAAAGAGTGTATATACCCAGACTTCAACAACTGCGTACCAATATATTGTTCTGTCAAAAACTCTGAATACCCTTGCAGCTCTTTCAAACTGGTGACCGATTGAGGATTATAAGTAAAGAACAGTGTACAATCCGGCAACAAGCGGCAAGAACGGGCCCGCAATATCACTTGATACGTAAACCAAGGGTCATCAATCAGATAATGAGGAATACAACGAACCTCATTTTTGCGCAGAAAATCCGTCCGATAAAGCTTGTTCCAAGTAGCTACAAAGATATTCTGCCCCCGTCCGTAACGATATTTAGCCACTGCATAATCTCCATCAGTAATTAGAGTATCCTCGTACTGGCATCCACCGGGATACACTTTTCCTTCCAAATCACGCCGGACGAAGGATGCCGCCACAAAATCCACTGGATGTTCCTGCATCTTATTATACAGCAATTCAATGCACTCCGGTATAAGCACATCGTCGCAATCCATTGTAAACAGATATTCCCCCGTCGCCTTCTCGACAATGGTATTACGTGCCGCCCCCGTACCCTGATTGACCACTTGGTCGATAATACGGACAGCACTTCCGCGTGGATGTTCCCCGGCTACCCTGCGAACTATATCCATACTATCCCCTTTATCATCGACAAAAATAAATTCAATGTTCGGATACGTTTGGTTAAGGGCAGACAATAATGTACGCTCTATAAGACCCGCAGCATTATAAATAGGTATGCCCAGCGTTATAAGCGGAAGAGTATTCATCTTTTTATCCATCGTTTCATTGTACGTAAAAAACGTTGCACATCCAGTATCAACAGAGGGGAAAGCGAAGCCAGACATAAGACAGCATAATCAATGGACAACCGGAAAGGCAATCGCTCTAACGCCGACCTTAGAGCCAATCTCTCCCGGCCAATGAACTCGCCTTTCTCTTTTCTATTATCACAAGCTGTATCCAGCCAAATGTGTACCCGTCGTATATCGTGTACACAAACCCTCATCCAGAAATCAGGGGCCGGATGTTCTTTCACATAGTCACTGTGGTTTTCGAGCCCTTCCAATAAAGACTCTATAATTCTTTTCTGATTATCAACATGATGAGACACCGACTGACTACGCATCCGATAATAATAAGCATCGACCGGAAGTGAACAGACAGCATTGGCATGATAAAAACAAAGAGGATTCAGCACACAATCCTCTGCCTTATTCCCTGGAATATAACGCAAACGGTGCTTTATCAGCAGGTCACGGAGTATCAAGCGATTGGTCAGTACCGGATTGTAATAGAAATCCTGATAGAGCTCTATCCCCGTCTTTATCGGTGATTCAGGTACGTCAAATCCGACAAAACGCCTGCATTTGCCGTCTTCAAAAGCCACATTATTGAATATCAGCATGTCCAAATGGCTTTCGCGGGTCTTCTCATAAAAACGAGACAACAAGCCGGGAGCAATGAAATCATCGCTGTCAACAAACCAGATGTATTTGCCGACCGCCTTTTCAATGGCTTCATTCCGAGTTTCAGCCGCTCCGGAATTAAGATGGGTAAAAACACGGATATTAGCATAATCAGCCCCATATTTCTGTGCTATCCGCAGACTTCCGTCAGTAGACCCGTCATCATAGAGTATTATCTCATATAGCTCTGACGGAACATCCTGATTCAACAAGCTATCTACACATTCAGACAGATAATCTTCCACATTGTATACCGGAACAATAAAACTCAGCCATTTCTCCATAAATTCATTATTCAACCATTTACCTACAAAAATACACAAAAAAAGGGAGCATACTATTTTTTTGTGTACTTTTGCTGGTAATAACAAAAAACTTATGCCTCAGGAGTCACGCCTTAAAAAATCATTGCTCAATGCGCGGGTTAATCTCATTTTTTATTTCCTGAGTTTAGCCCTATCATTTTTTTCCAGAAAAATCTTTCTGGACGTATTGGGTGCGGATTTTATGGGGCTGATAGGCACACTGAACAATCTCTTGGGATTTCTGAACCTTGCAGAATTGGGTATCAGCACAGCCATCGGCTACGTTCTGTATAAGCCCCTCTTCGAACACGATGAAAGGAAAATTAATGAAATCATTTCCGTTTTCGGTTTCATCTACCGACGTATCGGTTTCGTCATTCTAAGCGCAGGATGTGTATTGGCATGCTTCCTGCCCCTGATATTCCCCAATAATGTCTTTGATTTAGGTGTCATCTATTTTGCATTTTTCTCGTATCTGACCACTTCACTGATAGGATATTTTGCCAATTACAAGCAAACCCTTTTGGGAGCGGACCAGAAGAACTATGTAGTGACAGCCTATTTTCAAAGTGCCGTACTGATAAAGACTCTCCTGCAAATGGGGTTAGTATATTATACGGGCAATTATTACCTGTGGATTAGTCTGGAACTTCTGCTGGGTATTACCTATTCCATTATCCTGAACTGGAAAGTCAATCAGGTATACCCCTGGCTGAAAAGCGAAGTGAAGCAGGGAAAGCTGCTTTTCAAGAAATATCCGGAAGTAACCCGGTATACCAAACAGTTGTTTGTACACAAACTGGGCGGTTTTGTACAATTCCAAACCACTCCCTTCCTGGTATATGCCTTCGTCTCACTCAAAACTGTGGCTTACTATGGGAACTATACGCTCATTATTGATAAGATAAGTATATTTATCAGCAACCTATTAGGGAGTACCAATGCAGGAGTAGGCAATCTGATAGCCGAGGGCGATTCCAAACGTATCCAGCAAGTATTCTGGGAGCTGATGGGTATCCGCTTCTTGATAGCCGGAACCATTTCATTTGCCCTGATTCGACTGACCGGCGCTTTTATTTCATTATGGCTGGGAAGTGAATACGTATTGCCCCAACATATTCTATATCTGATTATCATCAACTCGTTCATCAACTACACCCGAGGTGCCATAGACCAATTTACCTATGGGTATGGCTTATTTCAAGATACTTGGGCTCCCATTGCGGAAGTAATCATCAACTTGACTGTTGCCATCGTTGCAGGACATTTTTGGGGACTGCCGGGCATATTGATGGGAAACATAACCAGTTTATTTCTTATCATAGTCATTTGGAAACCTTACTTTCTTTATTCGCAAGGATTCAAAATATCCGTTCTCCACTATTGGATTGGCTACATCAAGCATTTACTGATTATACTGCTACCGGCAATAGTATGCTATTATCTCTTTCCAAACAATAAGTTCACACCCGAAAGCTCCTTTACACATTGGATAGTCTATGGAGCTATTATAATTTCCACTTACGGAATATTCACTTGCTCATTACTCTATCTTTTTACTCCGGGCATACGTGCATTCGCTCACCGGATACTGAAAAGGCATCATTGACGGACTGTTGATTTCAGTCTGCCAAAAGTCCTTTCCCACTCGTCTGCCACATTCTGTATGTCAAAGCGTTTCACATACTGCACACAATTTTTTGACATCTCCATACGCAGTTCTTCATCTTTCATCAATAAGCCCAATTTCCGGGCAAACTCCTTATGCGAGAACGGAGGAACCAACATTCCGGTTTTTCCATCACAGACCGTTTCCAATGAACCTCCATGTCCATAAGCTATCACAGGAGTACCACAGGCTTCAGCCTCTATAGGAATCATACCGAAATCTTCATCTGCTGCAAAAATAAAAGCTTTGGCATGTTGCATCTTCTCTTTCAGCAAATTAAAAGGTTGATAACCCATCACTGTAATATTTTCATTGGCCAATTCTTTATAATTCTTCAAATTCGGTCCTCCTCCAATCACGATCAATTTCTTATCGGGCATCCTATTGAAGGCTTCAATGATGATGTCTATCTTCTTATATGCTACAAGTCTGCTACTCGCTAAATAGTAATTCTGTTTATCATTGCAATA
>ENA-OPVL01001944-OPVL01001944.1-human-gut-metagenome-genome-assembly--contig:-NODE-1944-length-11750-cov-1.919795_pt1 | contig 11750 bp, 9 predicted proteins | sample MGYA00241496_ERZ501984 | MGnify/ENA primary metagenome ERZ501984 (study PRJEB25962, sample SAMEA2042986) | human gut metagenome | biome: human gut; feature: human-associated habitat; material: faeces... | reverse complement strand
ATACATAACGGCAACGCGATCGGAAATGTGCTGCACGACGGACAGGTCGTGAGCGATAAACAGATACGCGGTACCGAACTTGTCCTGCAGTTCCTTGAGCAGGTTCAGAACCTGGGCCTGAATGGACACATCCAGAGCGGAAACCGGCTCGTCGCAGATAATCAGCTTGGGCTTCAGCGCAAACGCGCGGGCAATGCCGACACGCTGACGCTGACCGCCGGAGAACTCGTGCGGATAGCGGTTGATGTGCTCGGGGTTCAGACCGACGACGTCCAGCAGCTCGCGGACACGCTCAATACGCTCCTCCTTGGTGCCCACGCCGTGAATGGTCATGGGCTCGGAGACGATCTCGCCGATAGTCATACGAGGGTTGAGCGAAGCATAGGGATCCTGGAAGATAAACTGCATCTCGCGACGCATGTCCTTGATCTCATGCTTGCTCATCTCGGCAACATCTTTACCCTGGAAGAACACCTTACCGGCGGTCGGCTTGGTCAAGCGCATGATGGTGCGACCCGTCGTGGACTTACCGCAACCAGACTCGCCGACCAGGCCAAAGGTCTCGCCCGGATAAATCTCGAACGAAATGTCATTCACAGCAGAGACGACACGCTTGGAGAAGCGCTTGGCGAACATGCCGGACTCAGCGGGGAACTCCTTAGAGAGGTGCTCGACCTTCAGCAACGGAGTACGCTCGTTGGTATCTGCCATTACGCCTCGCCTCCCTTCTTGGAATCCTTGCGCGTACGGGACGTCTCAGGAGCGTTCTTGAGGAACTCGGGGTCACCGGAGTAGTGGCACGCAGAGTAATGACCAGACTCGGTGACAACGCGCTCGGGGCGCTGCTTGCGGCACTTGTCCGTCGCATAGGGGCAGCGAGGAGAGAAGACGCAGCCCTCAGGCAGGTTCATGAGCGAAGGCGGGTTGCCGTGAATCGGCGTAAGCGGCTTCTTCTCTTCGATGGCCTGCTCCGGGATGGAGCGGATAAGGCCCCAGGTGTAGGGGTGGCGGCTCTCGTAGAAGATTTCCTCAGCAGTACCGAACTCGACGGGACGGCCGGCGTACATAACCATGATCTTGTCAGCCATATCGGCGACAACGCCCAGGTCATGGGTGATCATGATGATGGCGTTGCCGTTCTTCTCCTGCATTTCCTGCATAAGCTCAATAATCTGAGCCTGGATGGTAACGTCCAGAGCAGTCGTGGGCTCGTCGGCAATCAGAATATCGGGATCGCAGGCAAGAGCCATAGCAATCATGACGCGCTGACGCATACCGCCAGAGAACTGGTGCGGATACTCATTGACGCGCTTCTCGGGCTCGGGGATACCCACGAGGTCCAAAAGCTCGGTAGCGCGCTTGAGTGCCTCCTGCTTGGAGTAGCCACGGTGCAGACGAAGGCCCTCGCCCACCTGCTTACCGATCTTATAGACCGGGTTCAAGGAGGTCATGGGATCCTGGAAGATCATCGCGATATCGTTGCCGCGAATGTGCTGCATCTCTTCCTCGGTCATCTCGAGGATAGAACGACCGCGATAGCGAACGTCACCGCCCTCGATCTTTCCCGGAGGCATCGAGATAAGGCCCATGATGGTCATGGCGGTCACGGACTTACCGGAGCCGGACTCACCGACGACGCCCAGGGTCTCGCCGCGATCGAGCGTGTAGGACACACCGTCGACAGCGCGAACAACGCCATCCTCGGTGTGGAAATACATCTTAAGGTCATCGACCTCGAGCAGATGCTGGCCCTCGGGAACCGGCTGGTCCTTCAGGTCCACATAGTTCTTGTTCTTCTTCATCCTTATGCGTCCTTCATCTTGACGTCGAGGGCGTCGCGCAGACCGTCACCCAGCAGGGTGAAGGCGAGCACCGTCGAGAGAATTGCCAGACCGGGCATGATCATCATCCAGGGAGCGGTCAGAAGATACTGCTGACCGTCCTGAATCATGGAGCCCCACGAAGGCGTAGGCGGAATAACGCCCATGCCGAGGAAGGACAGAGCGGACTCGGTCAGAATGGCGCCACCAATGTTCATGGTTGCGTAGACCACGATAGAGGCGACGGAGTTCGGGAAGATGTGACGCACGACGATACGAGCATCGGATGCACCCATTGCGCGCGCAGCGTCAACATAGTCGTTTTCCTTGACCGTCAAGATTGCAGAGCGGAAGACGCGCGCAATCGAAGGCCAGCCGAGAATACCGATGGCGATAAAGACGTTCTGAAGACCACGGCCGATAACGGCGATCATGGCGACAACGAACAGCACGTACGGGAACGCCAGGAAGATGTCCGCACAGCGCATGATGATCGTATCCCAGATGCCGCCGTAGAAACCCGCCAGAGCACCCATGACCAGACCGATCACCGTGGAGATCGCGGTGGCCATAATGCCGACGGACAGCGAAACACGTGCACCGTAGATAACGCGGACGAGAATGTCACGACCTAGGGCGTCGGTGCCAAACGGGTGCTCGGCACACGGAGCCAGCAGCGACGTCTGAGCCATGGTGGTCGAGTCGGAAGCCGTCGGCGAACCGAGCCAGGGCTTAGCCCACAGATCTGCGGTCAGGGCAACCAAAACGACGATGATGATCCAGCAGACACCGATAACGGCGAGCTTGTTCTTACGAAGACGCTTAAAAGCGTCGCCCCACAGCGTGCGGGACTTGGCGGGAGCAGATGCGGCCTTGGTGGCGGTAGCCTGCTCCTGAGACTGAGAATCAGTTTCCTGCATGAGACGTACCTCCCTTAGGCCTTATCCGACGGACCGCCAAGGCGGATGCGCGGGTCGAGGAATGCATAGCTAATGTCGACGAGCAGGTTGATCACCATGACGACGACGACGATGAGCGTAACGCCGCCCATAACGATGGGCCAGTCACGCATGCTAATGGCGCGATAGACCTCATAGCCGATACCGGGCCAGTTAAAAACCGTCTCGGTCAGGATGGCGCCCGAAAGCATGCCACCAAAGTCGACACCAATATAGGTAACGACGGGGATGAGTGCATTCTTAAGCGCATGCTTGACGATGATCGCGCGATTGGAGAGACCCTTGGCCTTTGCCGTACGGATGTAATCCTGGTTCATGACGTCAAGCAGCTGCGAGCGCATAATGCGGGCGGCATAAGCGGTCGAAACCGAAGCCAGCGTAATGGTCGGAAGCACATAGTGCATCCAATCCTGATACTGAGAGCTGGAACCGCCGGCACCCGAGATCGGCATGGAGATTGCACCGCCCGTAGCGTCCTTGAGGATGACGCCAAAGAACAGCTGCAGCAACATACCGAGCCAGAAGGCCGGGACCGCAACGAGGATCGACGTGGTGAGCGTTACCAAAATATCCCAGAAGGAATAACGCTTTACCGCCGAAATGATACCCGCACCGATACCCATGATTGCCTCGAGCACGATGGCGCACGCGGCAAGTTTGACCGTATACGGATACTTCTGGGCAAAGATTTCCGTAACCGGCAGCTTGCGCTGATACGAATTGCCCAGATCGCCATGAAGCAGGCCGTTCATGTAATACAAGTAACGGTCCACGAGCGACGTTTGAACGGGGTCGCCGTTCTCGTCAAGGATCGCGTTGCCGTCCTCGTCCGACTGGACCAGGTGATAGCGGACGCGAAGCTGAAGCTCCACCTCGGGGGACAGAGCCTTGTCTCCACCGATCAGCTTGATCGGATCTCCCGGCACGATATTCTGAAGGGCGAACAGAATCAGCGTAACGCCCAAAAATACCGGGATGAACTGAAGCACACGTTTAACGATGTACTTACCCATACCACTCCCCTATCTAGGGATTAACCTAAATGGGATGCCGATCGCCAGACCGGCATCCCAAAATTACCATCAGCCAGTTTACCCCAGGTTAGGGAGAACTGTATGTTTCCCATGAGGTCTACGTAAATACTTGACCCTCACGGAAGCTGCAAACTCTTAGGCGAGCTCAGCGGTACCCAGCTCGGCGTGCTTCTGCGGATCGACATAGAGGTGCTTGATGCGATCGGAGCCGACGATGGTGTGCGTGTAGAACATCACCGGGATGACCGGGCAGTCGGCAGCGACCATAGCGTCGGCCTCCTGCATCTTAGCAACGCGCTCTTCGTCGTCAACCGTGGTGCGAGCCTCGTTGACCTTGGCGTCGAACTCGGGGTTGTTGTAACCAGAGCGGTTGTCGCCACCGAGGGAGTCGGAGTGGAACAGCGGATACAGGAAGTTGTCCATAATCGGGTAGTCGGCAATCCAACCCAGACGACCGAACTGATAGTTAAAGTTCTGGTACTGCTCGAGCAAGGCAGACCACTCAGGGGTATCGGAGACAGCGGTAACGCCAACCTTGGCGAGGTCGCCGATGATGGACTCCATGATCTCCTTGTGGCCACCGTCCTGGTTGTAGGAAAGGGTCACGTTAATGCCACGATCGCCGTTAGCGCCAGCGGGAGCAACCTTGTCGAGGTACTCGTTAGCCTTGTCGACGTCGTAGGCGCAGAACTCCCATGCGCCCTCCTTGTAGCCATCGATGCCCGGAGGAACAATGCCGTCGGCGGGGGTACGGGTACCCTTAAAGATGGTCTTGCAGATAGCCTCACGGTTGATGGCCAGGGAGATACCCCTGCGCAGGTCAGCGTTGTTGAATGGCTCGGCCGTGTTGTTGCAGGTCAGGTAGTAGGTGGAAGGTTCGGAGCCGAGCAGCATACGCTCGCCGTCACCCATGGTGTAGCCGTCCTTGGACACGCCGCGATCCTTCTTGGCGGCGTCGATCTGAGCAACGGGAACGTCGCAGACATCGAGGTTACCGGCCTGGAACTCCTTGTAAGCGGTCTCCATGTCCTTGATGACCTGGAAGTGGATGCCATCAATCTTGGCCTTGTCGCCATAGTAATCGTCGAACTTCTTGAGGTTGATCTCCTGACCATCCTCCCACTTGCCGTCCATCATGAACGGGCCGTTACCGACCGGTGCAAGATAGAAGCTCTTGGCATCGGACTCGGCGCACTCGGGAACCGGGGCCAGAGCCGGGTGAGAGGCGACGAAGGGGAAGTCGGCGTAAGCGGAAGACAGCTTGACGACGAGGGTCTCATCGTCGGGGCAGGTAACACCGCTGAGCTCGGTGGCGTTACCGGCAAGCAGATCGTCATAGCCCTCGACCATGGAAAGGTGATAGGAGACCTCGGAAGGACCATACTCGGTAGCGATGGCCGACTTGGTGTTGACCAGACGCTCCCAACCGAGCTTGAAGGACTTGGAGGTAACGTTGTCACCGTTGTGGAACTTGGCCTTCTTGATCTTGAAGGTAAACTCGGTGGCGTCGTCGTTGGCCTCGAAGGACTCGCAAGCCAGCGGAACGATCTCGCCCTTCTCGGCGTCATAAGAGGTCAGAGCGTCAAAGAGCTGGTACTCGACCTGAGTGCCCTGGTCCTCCTGGACATTGTAGGGGTCGATGCAGACCGGGTTGTTGATGTAGAAGTTCAGCGTCGAACCGGACTCAGAACCGGAAGCGTCGCCGCCCTTCTTGCCGCATGCGGCAAGAAAAGCCATGGAGCTCGCAGCGAGGGTGCCGCCAACAAAGGCGCGACGACCCATAACGGGCTGGTGGAACATAGAATCAGCCATGCCATCCTCCTTATGAGATAGGACAAAGAAATGTTCAGTCGGACATATGTCGAGACAATCCGATCCGAACCATCAAAACGCCGCCCGCTGCTATGGCTGGTTATGCACAACAGGCCAACGTTTTGCTATACAGTAGCGCATTTTATTCACGATTTGGGGCTAATTCCGGTTAACGGTCGAGAATTTCTTTAGTTGGGCGAAGTATGTGGGGATATTTTGACTCTGTTACAAATATGTAAACAAAAAGGGTCCCGCATCTGCGAGACCCATTGCAAACGTATATACGCCGATGCTTAGTAGCCGACGATACCCTGCGGGAAGAAGAACATGCACAGCACGACGCACACGGCAAATACGACAGCCATGATGACGGTCAGGCGGTCAAGGTTCTGCTCCATAACGCCTGTGGCAGAGCTGGAGTTATACAGCGAGCTAGCAATCATATCCGAAACACCGGTGCCCTTACCGGAATGCATCAGGACGAGAATCGTCAGCGCCACGGCAGAAACAGCCCAAACGACAAACAGAAGAATCTGGAACGGACCCATAGATAAGCTCCTTAATAGAACAGTTCAAACTCCAGTACTATACCACAATCCCCCGCTCTCCCCTACCTGCCACTCAAGGACGGGGTAGAAATGGCAGAAATACCAAAAGGGGGTTGTCCGATTGTGGACAACCCCTTTGCTAGAAAACGGTATTTGTTTTCTATTAGGCCTCGGTGGCGAGCACGCGGCCCGTCATCTCGGCGGAAGGCTCCAGACCAGCCATGGTGAGCATAGTCGGGGCGATATCGGAGAGACGACCGTCCTCGATACCGGTGAGCTGTGCCTTCTCATCAACGATGATGAACGGCACGCGGTTGGTGGTGTGAGCCGTAAACGGATGCTTGGAGCCGTCGGAAGCAACGTCAAACATGTGATCGGCGTTGCCGTGATCGGCGGTAATCAGCGCAAAGCCGCCCTTAGCGAGAATCGCCGGGACAACCTTGGACAGGGCATCGTCAACAGCCTCGACGGCCTTAACGGCGGCGTCGAAGACACCGGTGTGACCAACCATGTCGCAGTTCGCAAAGTTCACGATGTAGAAATCAGCGCGATCCTCGTTAATAGCGGCGACGAGCTTCTCGGTAACCTCGGGAGCGCTCATCTCGGGCTGCAGATCGTAGGTAGCAACCTTGGGGGAAGCGACGAGCACGCGCTCCTCGCCCTCCTTGGGCTCCTCGATGCCGCCGTTGAGGAAGAACGTCACGTGGGCGTACTTCTCGGTCTCGGCGGTGTGCAGCTGCTTCAGGCCATTGGCGGCGATAACGTCGGCCAGGACGTTCTCGGGGAACGTCTTGGGGAAAGCGACCTCAACGTCAAACGTCGGGTCGTACTCGGTCATCGTCACAAAGTGCGAAAGCTTAATCTGCTCGCGCTCAAAGCCGTCGAACTCCTTGTCCGTGAACACGCGGGTCATCTGACGAGCACGGTCGGGACGGAAGTTGAAGAAGATGGCCGCGTCGCCCTCGTGGATGCCCTCGTTGTGGGCAGCGAAGGGCTCGACGAACTCGTCGCCGCGCGGATCCTTCTCATAGTAGGCCTTGATACCGGCAACGGGGTCGGTATCGGCATCGGACGCGTTGACCATGACGTCGTAGGCGCGCTGGATGCGCTCCCAACGATTATCGCGGTCCATGGCCCAATAACGGCCCGAGACGGTGGCAACGCGAGCGTCGCAACCAGTCTCCTCGGAGATCTTAGCCAGGAAGGCGCAGAACTCACTCATGTAACCGGCACCGGACTGCGGGTCAACGTCGCGGCCATCCATGAAGGCGTGGACGCGAACGGTCTTGACACCATGCTCGGCAGCCATCTTGACCAGAGCCTCGACGTGGTTCATGTGAGAATGAACACCGCCAGGGCTCATAAGGCCCATGAGGTGAAGGGTCTTGCCGTCAGCCTTGACGTCGTCCATAGCCTTGACGAAAACCTCGTTCTTGGCGATGGAGCCGTCCTTGATGGCATTGTTGATGCGCGAAAGCTCCTGGAACACGATGCGGCCGGCACCGATGTTGAGGTGACCCACCTCGGAGTTGCCCATCTGGCCATCGGGAAGACCCACGTCCTCGCCCGAAGCGCCGAGCGTGGTGTGGGGGTACTTCTCATACAGGCTGTCAAGGAAGGGCGTCTTGGCAGCGGCGACGGCGTTCTCGCCATCGGCCGGAGCCAGGCCGCAACCGTCCATGATGATCAGGAGTGCAGGAAGATGACGCTGTGCCATATGTCCTACTCGCCTGCCTTGACGACCATAGAGGCGAAGTCGGCAGCCTTGAGCGAAGCGCCGCCCACGAGGGCGCCGTCAACGTCGGGCTTGGCGACGAGCTCGGCAATGTTGCCGGGCTTGGCAGAGCCACCATAGAGAACGCGGATGCCGTTAGCGAGCTCCTCGCCGAACATCTCCTTGAGGGTCTCACGGATAGCGCCGCAGACCTCCTGAGCGTCCTCGGCGGTAGCGGTCTTGCCGGTGCCGATGGCCCAGATGGGCTCGTAGGCGACAACGACCTGCTTGGGGCAGGTGATCTCAAGACCAGCAAGGCCAGCCTTGACCTGGTTCACGACGTGCTCGACATAGGTGCCAGCCTCGCGGACCTCAAGGGACTCGCCGCAGCAGAAGACGGGAACAAGACCGGCGGCAACGAGGGCCTTGGCCTTCTTGTTCTGATCCTCATCGGTCTCGTGGAAGTAATCACGACGCTCGGAGTGACCGATGATGCAGTAGGTGCAGCCAGCGGACTTGAGCATGTCGCAAGAGGACTCACCGGTGAAGGCACCCTTGGCCTCCCAGTACACGTTCTGTGCACCGAGGGCGATGGGGGCAGCCTGAATGCGGTCATGAACCGTGGTGATGTCGATGGTCGGAGGGCAGACGAGCACCTCGACGCCAGCCGGAACCTCGGGCAGAGCCTGAGCCAGCTCGTCGGCGAGCTTGGCGGCCTCGGCGACGTCGTTGTTCATCTTCCAGTTACCAGCGATAAGAAGGGTGCGATTAGGCATCGAGAAGCGCCTCCACTCCGGGCAGGGCCTTACCCTCGACGAGCTCCATGGAAGCGCCACCACCGGTGGAGATGTGGGAGAACTTGTTGACAGCTGCGACGGAGTCGCCACCGCCGATGATCGAGGTGCAGTCGGCCTCGGCGACAGCCTCGGCGATAGCCTGGGTGCCGTGAGCGAAGTTGTCGAACTCGAAGACGCCCATGGGGCCATTCCAGAACACGGTCTTGGCGCCCTTGACAGCCTCGGCGTAGAGCTCCTCGGTCTTAGGACCGATGTCCATGCCCTCACGATCGTCGGGGATAGCGTCGGAAGCGACAACCTCGGGAACAGCGTCCTCGCCAAAGTGATCGGCAACGCGGTTGTCGATGGGGAGCAGGATCTTGACGCCCTTCTCCTCGGCCTTCTTGAGCATCTCGCCGGCGCGCTCGACCCAGTCCTCTTCCTTGAGGGACTGACCAACGGACAGGCCCTGAGCCAGGAAGAAGGTGTAGGCCATGCCGCCACCGATGATCAGGGTGTCAGCGGAGTCGATGAGGTGATCGAGAACGCCGATCTTGGAGGAAACCTTGGAACCGCCGACGATAGCGACGAAGGGGCGCTCGGGCTCGGCGAAGATGCCGGTCAGCGTGTCAACCTCCTTCTCGAGCAGGAAGCCAGCGACGGCAGGCAGGTAAGCGGCGGGGCCCACGACGGAACCCTGGGCGCGGTGAGCGGTGCCGAAGGCATCGAGAACGAAGACGTCACCATAGGAAGCGAGCTTCTTGGCGATCTCGGGATCGTTCTTCTTCTCACCGACGTTGCCGCGGCAGTTTTCAAGAATTACGACTTCACCGGGCTTAACGTCCACGCCGTCGAGCCATTCTTTTTCAAAACGGATCGGCATGCCGAGCATCTTGCCGAAAGTTTCGGCAACTTTTGCCAAGCTGTCCTGTTCAGTGAGTTCGCCTTCCTTAGGACGTCCAAGGTGGGAGCAAACCATCACACCGGCACCGCCTTTCAGAGCCATCTTCACGGCAGGCATGGATTCTTTCAAGCGATGATCGTCAGTAACGTTGCCTTCTGCATCTCGTGGGACATTCATGTCGGCACGAATAAAAACACGCTTTCCTTCAAGCGCGCCTTCGTTGACCAATTCTTCAAGTGTTTTGACTTTCATGGATCTTCTTTCCTGTTAGACCAAACCCCGACGAAGCGGGGTTTGATCAAGTGTTTTAAGAATTACTTCGCGTTGTACATCGCAACAGCGGTATCGAGCATTCTGCAGGAGAAGCCCCACTCGTTGTCATACCAAGCAACAGCCTTCACCAGCGTACCGTCGATAACCTTAGTCAGAGTGGCATCGAAGATGGAGGAGAAGGAAGTGTGGTTGAAGTCGGAGGAAACCAGCGGCAGCTCGTTGTAGCCGAGAATGCCTTTGAGTTCGGGGCTTTCGGAAGCTTCAAGGATGATCTTGTTAACTTCTTCAACGGTTGTCGGGCGCTTAGCGTTGAAAGTAAGGTCAGCAACGGAAACGTTCAGTGTCGGAACACGCATGGCGTAACCGTCAAGCTTGCCTTTCAGCTCGGGGATAACAACGCCGACAGCCTTAGCGGCACCGGTCTTAGTCGGGATGATGTTGTCGGCAGCGGCGCGGGCGCGGCGCAGATCTTTGTGCTTAACGTCGGTGAGAACCTGATCGTTTGTGAAAGCATGGATGGTGGTCATCATGCCGTCAACAATGCCGAGTTTGTCCATCAAAGGCTTAACGAACGGGCACATGCAGTTGGTGGTGCAGGAAGCGTTGGAAACGACAACGTCGCTTGCCTTAAGAACGTCCTGGTTCACGCCGTAAACAACGGTGGCGTCAACGTCCTTGCCGGGAGCGGAAATCAAAACTTTCTTGGCGCCGGCTTCGATGTGCTGCATTGCGCCTTCTTTATCGCGGAATGCACCGGTGCATTCGAGAACGATATCGATGTCCAGATCTTTCCAAGGAAGCTTCTTCGGATCACGTTCGGAGCACATGAAAATGCGGTCTCCGTTCACGACCAGATGACCGTCGTCCCAATAAACGTCACCGTTGAACTTGCCGTGTGTTGTGTCGAACTTGGTCAGATGAACGGTGGCTTCGGGTTTTGCAGTATCGTTAATGGCAACGATCTTGACGTCCGGCCATTTATTTTCTTCATAAAAAGCACGGAGGACGTTTCGACCGATGCGGCCGTAACCGGTAATAGCAACTCGAATGGTCATGTTTATTTTCCTTGAGAAAGAACTTGCTGAACAGTTTCAACAACGTTATCGACGGTGAAACCAAAAAGTTTAAAGAGTTCGGAAGCGGGGGCAGACTCGCCGAAATGATCCAGGCCGATAACAGTACCGGCGCCGCGGATGTACTTCCACCAGCCGTCGGTTCTGCCGGCTTCGATGGCGACAACAGGTCTGCCTTCGCCTAAGACGAAGTCGCGATATTCCTTGTCCTGACGATCAAAGACTGTCGTAGAGGGCATAGAAACGAGTCGTGTCTGGATGTTCATCGCCAAAAGCTGCTTGCGGGCCTCTGCTGCCAGGGCAACTTCGCTGCCGGTAGCAACCAAGGTCACTTCAACGGAAGAAGGACCGTTCGGAGCTTCAAGCATGATGTAGCCGCCCTTTTCCATGTCATCGACATTGATCTCATCGCGTTCCACGAACGGAAGGTTCTGGCGGCTGAAGATCAGAGAAGACGGGCCGTCCTGGCGGGAAATTGCGCAGGCCCAGGCTGTAAGTGTTTCGCAGGTATCGGCAGGACGCCAGACATCCATGTTCGGAATGATGCGCAGGCTTTCTGTCTGTTCGATCGGCTGATGTGTCGGACCGTCTTCACCGACACCGATGGAGTCGTGTGTAAAGACGAAGATAGAGCGCAGCTTCATCAGTGCGGCCATTCTCAGTGCATTGCGGCCGTAGTCTGCGAAAGTAAGGAAGGTAGCGCCGTAAGGAATGAATCCGCCGTACAAAGCGATGCCGTTCAGGATGGCGCACATGCCGAATTCACGGACACCGTAGTTAATATGGCGTCCGAGATAAGTATCGGGTCTCATGGCCTGAACCCCTTCCCAGTTGGTC
>ENA-OPVL01001943-OPVL01001943.1-human-gut-metagenome-genome-assembly--contig:-NODE-1943-length-11760-cov-1.823494_pt1 | contig 11760 bp, 10 predicted proteins | sample MGYA00241496_ERZ501984 | MGnify/ENA primary metagenome ERZ501984 (study PRJEB25962, sample SAMEA2042986) | human gut metagenome | biome: human gut; feature: human-associated habitat; material: faeces... | reverse complement strand
GACGCCCGAAACCGCAGCATCGGAATTGTTGGTAATGACGATGGTCAGCTGTGACATCAGGTGATAGAACAGCATCCCGACGGGCGTGCCCGTGGGCATGGACACGCAGACGGGATGCGTCTATACCGAAATCGAAGTCAGAAAGGATTCCACCATGAACGAAGTGCTCAAAGACGGCGAGGTCTTCAAGCTGGCCGAGCTGCTCCCCATCCAGGAGGGCAAGGTCATCAACATGGACCTGGCCCACAACGACAAGATGAAGTTCGTCCTCATGAGCTTTGACGCCGGGACCGGGCTGTCCGAGCATTCCGCGCCGGGCGAGGCCATCATCTTCTGCCTGGAAGGCGAGGGCATCATCGGCTACGAGGGCACTCCGCACACCATTCACGCGGGCGAGAACTTCAAGTTTGCCAAGAACGGCAAGCACTACGTGAAAGCCGAGAAGCCCTTCAAGATGGCGCTTCTCATGACGCTCGAGTAACCCCTCTTTACACAGCGCTTAAGGCGCGTGTGGCTGCATTACGCGGTCATGCGCGCCTTTTTCGTGCTCGCGTATGACGGTCACACGCGGCAGGTCCGAGAGGCAACGCGCGCACGCGCGGGCAAGCAGCTCGCAAAACAACAAGGGCACCGCTTCCACCTGGGAAGACGGTGCCCTTTCGACTATGACGCAACTAAGTGAGAGAAGAGAAGAAAGAAGGCTGGGTGCTTAGTCGTCAAAGTCAAGCATGGAGAGGTAGCGCTCGCCGGTATCGGGAAGGATCACGACGATGTTCTTGCCGGCAAACTCGGGACGCTCGGCAAGCTTTGCGCCTGCGGCTGCGGCAGCGCCGGCGGAGATGCCCACGAACAGGCCCTGGCCCGCGGCGAGCTTCTTCTGGTACTCGAAGGCCTCCTCAGTGGAGACGTGGATGATCTCGTCGTAGCCGTCCTGGTCGAGGATCTCGGGGACGAAGCCAGGCATGATGCCCTGAATCTTGTGGGGACCGTTCTCGCCGCCCTCGAGCACGCGGGACTCCTCGGGCTCTACGGCATAGGACTTGACGCTCGGGTCCTGCTCCTTGAGGTACTTGGAAGCGCCGGTCAGCGTGCCGCCCGTGCCAACGCCTGCCACGTAGGCAGCAATGTCGCCCTCGGTGTCGCGCCAGATCTCGGGGCCGGTGGTCTTGTAGTGGGCCTCGACGTTGACCTCGTTGGTGAACTGGCTGGGGGCAAAGCTGTTCGGGGTCTCGGCGAGAGCCTTGGCCGCCTCCTCGTTCGCCAGCGGGACGCCGCCGTCGACCAGGCGGAGCTCGGCGCCGTACGCCTGGATGAGCTTGCGGCGCTCGACGGACATGCTCTTGGGCATGTAGATGACGGTCTTGAGGCCATAGGCCGCGCCGATCATGGCCAGACCGACGCCGGTGTTGCCGGACGTGGACTCGATGATGGTGGTGTCCTTGTTGATGACGCCCCTCTCGATGCCGTCGTCGATGATGGCCTTGGCGATGCGGTCCTTGACGGAACCGCCGGGGTTCTGCTTCTCGAGCTTGCCATAGACGTTGGCCTTCTCGGAGACGTTCAGCTTGACGAGCGGGGTGTTGCCGATGAGCTCATCGACGCGGTTGATTGCCTTCACTGCCATGATGTTCCTCTTTCCCTGAGAACTATCTTCCAAATTCTTAAAAACCTAGTAGGTAAATAGGTTTTTACCTGACAACGCAAAGAGTACGTTCCAAAGGGAACCTAGTCAATAGGAATTAGTGTTTTTCTTCGTGATTTTGAAAAAGCCCAGGTCAGAGCAGTATACGAAAAGGTAACGGCGCGTTTCGTGCGCTCGCTTGCGGGCTTTCTAGCGTGCGAGAAAGCCGTCGAGCGCGCGCAGGCCCGCCGAGCAGCGTTCGGGAATATGGTGCAGGTGATCGCCGGCGCCCACGGTAAATACAGCCGTGCCGCCTTTGGCTCTCACTATGTCGGCACAGGCGGCCATGTCGTCTTCCACGGTTCTGAAGACGCGGTTGCGGGACTTGCGCTCCTTGCTTCCCAGTGTGAAGTAGGCGAAGCGCCCCTCCGCGTCGAAGTCCAGCGCACGCAGGTGGTCGACCCAGCCCTCGTACCACACCGAGCCCGAAAGGCATGCGCAGGCGGAGAACTCCCTGGAGCTCGCGAAGGCGTACAGGGCGAACAGACCGGCGAGCGAGTAGCCGCAGATGGCGCGCGAGCGTGGGGCGAGGTGCTCTGCCTGCTCGATTGCGGGAATCACGCGGAGGAGCTCGTCGAGCGTCACGGCGGCGTTTCCGCCGAAGTCTTCGCTCTCGCGGTAGATGCGGGGAGCCGGCCAGGGGGTTAGGCTGTCGTTCCAGTCGCGGACGGGGAGCGCGATGACCGTTGACTGGCGCTGCTCGGAAAGGGCGGAAGGCTCAACGGGATGCTCGGGCGCGTCGATGACGTAGATGACTGGCGCGGCGCTGCGCTCGCCGTTTCCCGCGTTGCCGGGATAGACGGCCCGGTTCCCCCAATCGACGTATCCCACGTTCGCCTCCCCTGCGTGCCCGTGATGCGCGTTGCAGGAATAATGATACGGTCCGGCAGGTGGAGACGGGGCGTCGATTCTGCTCTCGGCCGTTCAGTGTTACCATCGCGGTGGCAAATAGCACTACAAACGTGGATGGAGCAGGCGGATGAGTGACCTGGTACGGTTTTCCGTGACGATGCCCGAGGACCTGATGCAGGCGCTCGACGAGTACGCCGAGCGGCGCGGCAAGACCAAGAACCGTTCCGAGGCCATCCGCGACATGATCAGGGAGACCATCGTAGCCGAGACGGTCGAAGACCCCGAGAGCATGGTCTTCGGCACGCTCACCATGGTGTTCAACCACCACCAAAACGACCTGCGCGACAAGCTCGACAGCATCCAGCACGAGCACATCGACGAGATCGTCTCCGCCGTTCACGTGCACCTCGATCACCAGAACTGCCTCGAGGTCATCCTCATGAAGGGGCAGAGCAAGACCATCCACAAGATCGCCGACGAGCTGCTGGGCGCCAAGGGCGTCTTCAACGGCAAGCTCGTAGTCACGACGATGGGCAAGCCCGAGGACCACGACCACCCGCATCCCCATTCCCACCCGCATCCTCATCCGCATGCCTGATGGGGCGGGGCCACCACCCTTTTTCAGACAATCGAACGGATCGATGGAAACCTCCATGCGAGAACATCTCACCTCCACACTCTGGTACGCCGCTGGCTTCGCGACCGCCGCGGCGCTGTTTGCGCTGCTGCTCGCCTGGGGCGGCGTGTACCCGTTTGGCCCCGAGTCCTTTTTGACCGAGGACCTCAAGTACCAGTACATCGACTTTTTCACCTGGTACCGCTCGGTCCTGTTCGGTGAAGAGTCCCTGTTCTACACCTTTGGCACCTCGCTCGGGTCCGACACGTGGGCACTGTTCAGCTACTACCTCGCAAGTCCGTTCAACCTGCTCGTCGTCTTCTTTGACGAGCAGCACCTCACGGAGTTCGCCCTGCTCGTCACGGTGCTCAAGATCGGCTGCATCCAGATGTCCACGATGTGGTTTCTCCGTCGTCGCTTCAAGCTGCACCACGGCTGGGCGCTCGCGCTGGCGCTCTGCTTCTCCTGGTCGCTCTGGATGGCAACACAGCTGCGCAATCCCATCTGGCTCGACGCGTTCATCCTGCTGCCGCCCATGCTCGCACTTGGGCACGAGTACATCCGCAGCGGTACGTGGCGCCTGCTCCTCGTGCTGATGTGCCTCGATGTCATCATCTGCTGGTACATGGCGTACATGACCATCCTGTTCCTCTCTTTGTCTCTAGTGGTGGAGATGGTGCTTTTCGTGCTCGGGGAAGGGCAGGTCGGCGTGCGCTACGTCGTCCGCCGCGTGCTCGGCTACCTGGGCATCTGCGCCCTCGCGCTGTTGCTGAGCGCGTTCACGTTTGTCCCGACGGTCGTGCAGATGATGGGGGCAGAGCCGTCCAAGCCGCTGGTAGGGCTGGTCACTTGCCACGCAGGCGCCCTTCTTTCGGGCCTTTCGTTTGGCTCGTGGACGCTGGACAGAAGCCCGCAGGTTGGCGTCGCGTCCTTGGTAAGCATCCTCGCGGTGGCCTTTCTGGTGTCGCGCTCGCACTGCGGCAAAGAGAAATGGGCCGTGCTCGCCTTGCCGCTCGTCGCGCTGGCGGGTGCCACCTCGACGGTGCTGCAATATGTCTGGTGCGGCTTCAGGGTGCCTTCGGGCTTCTACAGCCGCGTGGCGGTCTTCTTCGTGCTCTCCTGCATCTGGATGGCGGGCTTTGCGGCCAAGGACCTGCAGGAAAAGCGGCTCGAGACGCGTGCGCTCGTTGCGGGCGGAGCCGTCGCGTTGGCGTTGCCGACCATTGCACTTGCCGCCGGCAGGTACTCCGACCTGCGTGTCGCCGTGCTCGGAATGGCAATCGCCGCTGCAGTTGCCGTGCTGCTCGTCGTCTACCTCAAGGCGACGTCGCCCCTGCGCGCGAGCACGGCGCTTTTGCTGGCCGTGCTGGTGGTGTGCGCGGAGCTGACGGTCAACGACCATCTCGCGTGGAACCAGCTCTACACGGGCTACCTGCAGCAGCTCCACGAGGAATACCTCGAGGATTCCGCCAACCAGCTCGAGGCGCTCCAAGCGTATGACGGCAGCGTGTACCGCTACGACAAGACGTTCACCAGAACGGGCGCCGCCTTCAACGAAGGACTTGCGCAGGGCTACCGGGCGCTCAGCTCCTACACGTCCGCGCACGACCGTCACGCGGTCGACTTTCTTGCCGGGATTGGCTACAGCAACCCCGGCGAGCTCTCGGCTGTGTACACGTCGCCCGTCTTGCTGATGGATTCCCTGCTCGGTCTCAAGTACGTCTCGATGTCGGCGGAACATCAGGGCTATGAGGTAGTCGACGGCATCCCCGCCATCCGCGGGGCCCGCACCTACTGCGATCCCTTCGCGCTCTCGCTCGGCTACCAGGTGAGCGCCGATATCGCGGACTTCGATATGGAAGCTGCCGGCGATAATCCGTTCGAGCGCCAAAACGCGCTGGTCAGCGCACTTCTGGGCAGGCAGGTGAAGCTTTATCGTCCTTTGGAGGCGACAGAGCTCGACAGCAGCGCGGGCTCGAGGTCGTGGCATGTCGCTTCCGCAGAAGGCGCAATCGCGTACGTCTACGTGGGAAGTGCGGCTGCCGGAAACAACGGCACGCCGGCGGTTGCCCTTGCCGTGGACGGGCAGGACCCGGTGGCAGAGAACTGGCGCTTCGGGCATGCCATTCGCGAGCTCGCGGGAGCGGGGGAGCACGACGTCACGATTTCGGCCTCGAGCCCGGACGATGCCGGGTCGGCCCTTCCCGTCGGGTGCAGCTTCTACTATCTCGACCTCGATGCATTCGAATCTGCCATGGCGGAGCTCTCGCAGACGCAGGTGCAGGTCACGCAGGCAGATCACGCCACGTTTGCCGGCGATGTCTCGCTCGACCAGGCGGGCACCGTGCTGCTTACGATCCCTTCCGGCAAGGGCTGGAACGTGCAGGTCAACGGTACCGAGTCGCCCGCGGGTTCTGTCTGCGGGGGCGCGTTCACGCTTCTCGAGCTGCCAGCGGGCAGCAGCCACATCGAGATGCACTACACCTCGCCGGGGCTCTATGCGGGCTGCGCCATCTCCGCGGCAACGCTCGTCTTGCTCGGCGTGTTTGCCCTCGTGCGGCACCGCAGACGGAGCGGGGCAACGGGCAAGCGCGGCTAACGGCGGACGCTTGCACCTGGCGCAGGCTTGCGCCTAGCGCCGCTCGCGGACGATGTAGATCTGCCGCTTCTTTGTCTCGAGGTAGATCTTGGACAGGTACAGGCCGATGATGCCCAGGCAGAACAGGATGATCCCGCCCAAGAACGTCATCACGCTCATCATGGACGGCCAGCCGTTGACGGGGTCGCCAAACAGGATTGCGCGGACCACGATCACGATGAGCGCGATCAGGGCAAGAAAGCAGATCACGATGCCGATGGCAGAGGAGAAGTACAGCGGCGCGGTCGAGTAGGCGAGGATGCCCTCCATCGCGTACTTGAAGAGCTGCCAGAACGACCAGCTCGTCTTGCCGGCGCTGCGCTCGACGTTTTCGTAGGAAATCCACTTGGTACGAAAGCCCACCCAGCTGAAGATGCCTTTCGAGAAGCGATTGTATTCACGGTCATTAATGATCGCGTCCACGACGGCGCGCGACATCATGCGGTAGTCGCGCGCACCGTCGAGAATCTCGGTGTCGCTGATGCGGTTGATGAGCTTGTAGAAACGCCGCGCAAAAAACGAGCGCAGCACGGGCTCGCCCGCGCGCGAGGTGCGTCTCGTTGCGACGCAGTCGTAGGGCTCGTCACCCGTGGTGAGGTAGCCCCACATCTCGGGGAGCAGCGAGGGCGGGTCTTGCAGGTCGACGTCCATGGTGGCGATAAAATCGCCCGTGCTCATCTCCAGCCCGGCGAGCAGCGCGGCTTCCTTGCCAAAGTTGCGCGAGAACGAAAGGTAGTGGACACGCGGGTCCTTGTCTGCCAGGGCGCGCAGCGCTTCGAGCGTGCGATCCTCGCTGCCGTCGTCTACAAAGCAGAACTCGAGCTCCGCGTCGATGCGCGGCGCGTACTCGAGGACCTTCGAAAAGAAGATGTCGATCGTCTCTTCCTCGTTGTAGCAGGGGACGACCAGCGAGAGCAGCTTCAACGTGTGCAGTGCCTTTCACGGGTAAGGGTTGTACTGGTCTAGATTCTACGCCATGCGAACAGCTTCCCCTGCGTCGAGCGCATCTGCCTGCGCGAGAACGCGTGGCGGTACCGCAGTTTTCGTGCGCGGGGTCTGGGAAGCGCGTTGCGCACGAAGATTCTACCGCTTCAAGAAAGCACAAAAGCGTATATAATGCCCTCGCAACTACGGAAAAATCAGGGAGATAACTACATGACCTTGCTCGAACTGCTGCACTTGCTTCGAAAGCATCTGAAGCTCGTGATAGCGCTCCCCATCGTGTTCGCGATCGCCTGCGGTGTCGTGACACTGTTCATGCCCAATCAGTACACCGCATCCACGACGATGTACGTGCTCTCCAAGAACGCGGACAACAAGAGCGGCAACACCTACAGCGACCTCACCGCGGGCCAGCTGCTCTCGAACGACGTCGCTTCCATCGCAAAGTCCTCCGAGGTCAAGTCGGCCGTCGCCAACTCGCTCGGCACGTCCCTTTCTCCATACGACGTGAAGGTCGACAACAGCACCACCACGCGCGTCATCACGCTTTCGGTCACGGGGCCTGACCCGCAGGCCGCCGCGAACATCGCCAACGCCTACGTGCAAAACATCTCGTCCACAGCGCAAAGCGTCATGGACGTCCAGGCGGTCAACGTCATCGATGCCGCCTCTGCCCCGACGTCGCCCAGCGGCCCCAAGCGCCCGCTCTACATCGTCGTCGCATTGCTCGTCGGCCTGTTCCTGGCAGTCGCCATCGTGGTCATCGCCGATATGGTCAACACCAAGATGCGAAGCGACGAAGACGTCGAAGAGCTCCTCGGCATCCCCGTCGTCGGGCATTTCCCGGATATCAGCTAAGGAGGCGCGTTGTACATGGCAAAGCACAACGACAAACAGCAACGCCTGGTAAACGACGCCGCAAAATCTCTGCTGGCAAACATCAGGTTCATGAGCATCGACAATCCCATCAGGTCGATCGTGATCACGAGCACTATCCCCAACGAGGGCAAGTCCTTCGTGGCGATCAACCTCGCCCAGGCTATCGCGTCGTCGGGCAAGACCTGCCTCATCGTCGAGGCGGATTTGCGCAAGCGCACGCTTGCGGCGGCTATGGGCATTCATCCGGAACATGGCATCTACACGGTGCTTTCTGGCAGCGACCTCAAGGACGTCGCGGTGGCAACGCCGCAGCGCAACCTCTACTTCCTGGATGCAGAACCGCAGATTCCCAATCCGCCCGACCTGCTTTCAAGCCGCCGCTATGTCCGCTTCCTTGAAACGGCGGTGAACTCCTTTGACTACGTCGTCATCGACACGCCGCCGGTGGGCACGTTCGTCGATGCGGCGGTCATTGCAAATCATGCCGACGCGACGTTTCTCGTCGTGCGCGAGAACTTCACGAAAAAGGAGCTCATCAAGAGTGCGTACGACCAGCTCGAGAAGGCGGGTGCCAGTGTGGCAGGCGTCGTCATGAACGCATGCGACATGGGCTCTGACGATTACTACGGCTACTACTATTACTCTTACTACGACGAGGACGGCGGCAAGGGCAAGAACCGTTCCGGTACGCAGCATGTCGAGACCATCCGCGAAAGCGCCGGCTCTATGGAGGCACCTGCTCCCGTCGCGCAGCCCCGCGCCGAGCGTTCCGACGTGCGCCGTCCCGCGCAGGCACAGTCCTCTTCGCAAGCTGGCGTGCGTGCGACCAGCACCGTGCTCAACGAGGCCAAGCGCACGGGAGTGACCGGCAGCTTCGAGCCCGTCCGAGCGGGCCAGCCCACTCAGGGCGTCTCCGGCCGCGTGCGCGACCAACGTCCGGCTTCCAGCATGTCTCCTGCAACGCAACAGCCGGCTGCCGGCAACGCCTCGCAGGGCAAGAAGGGCGCACATTACAAGAAGCGCCCCACCCAGCAGCCTGCGGCAAAGGAAGACAGCCTCGGCTACAACAGCGAGGACATTGCCGACATCGTCGTCAACGCGCAGGCCGAGCGCAAGAAGTACGCGCGCGACCAGTACCGCTCCCGCATCGACCGGTCCAAGTAGGCGCTTTTGACCATGCGCGACATGCACTGCCATATTCTGCCGGGAGTCGATGACGGCGCCCGCGACATGCGCGAATCGCTCGCCATGCTCGACGCGGCGGTAGAGGCTGGCGTGAGCAGCATGGTCTGCACCCCACATTGCCGCAAGCCGTGGTTCGATTTCGAGGCGATGTGGAGTGCTTACGACGATCTCACCGCCCAAGCGCAGACCAGGTACCCGGACTTCTACATTGGCATGGGCTTCGAGGTCAACTACGACACCCTGAGCCAGATCGGCTTCGAGTGGACACGCGAGCTCGGCTTTGCGGGGAGCAACGAGTTTCTCCTCGAGCTTTCGAACAGCGCGCCGCGCAGCAAGTACGCCGAGTACCAGCGCTTCGTCTTCAAGCTCCAGAGCATGGGCTACGAGGTGATCATCGCGCATCCCGAGCGCTACCGCGCGATTCAAGACGACCTCGAGCTCGCCTGGCAGTTCAAGGAGATGGGCTGCAAGCTTCAGGCGTCGGCAGACTTCATCGCGGGAGGCAGGGGCGCCGACTCCAAAAAGCCGGCAATCGCCCTGTTCAAAGAGGGCCTCTACGATTACGTCGCGAGCGACGCCCACAATCCCAAGCATTACAAGTTGTTGCAGAAGGCCGTCAAGAAGTACGGCAATCCAGCAAGGAGCTAACCATGAGCACTTCAGACAATCTGCCCTCGACGGACAACGTCGAGCAGACTGACGATTGGGTCGCATGGGGGCACGCGGACACGCGCACCCGCACGCATTCCGGCAAGCACCACCGCCATCGCGGTTCTTCCCACCGCCACTCGCATGGGTCTTCCCGAGGGACGGGAAGCAGCAGCAACGGCAGGCACCGGCACCATCGCCGCAAGCGCCATACCGGGCGCATTGTGGCAATCGTGGTCGCCGTCGTGCTCGTCTTGGTGCTGGTACCGGGCGGTCTGTTCGCCTATTCCGCGTATGGCGTCATGAACAACGGCCGTGCCGCCATGTCCGAGGTGTCCACGTTCCAGTCTGCGCTCACCAAGGGCGATGCCGCTGCGGCACAGCAGTCCGCAAAGAGCATCCAGGGCAAGGCGGCCGCCATCAAGGGCGAAGTCGACGGTCCGCTCTGGACGGTCGCGGGGTTTTTGCCCGTGGTGGGGCAGGATGTCAGAAACGCGCGGACAATCGGCGATGCGGTCGACAACCTTGCCAGCAATGCGCTCGTGCCCTTGTCCGAGCAGGCGGGCAATTTCAGCCTGCGCGGCGTGATGAGCGACGGCGCGGTCAACGTGCAGGCGCTCGACCAGATCGCGACGGCGGTGAGCTCCGTCGCGCCGGCAATCGAGAAGAGCGCCATCGCGCTCGACGCCATGCCAGAGGGCTCGATTGCCCAGGTCAACCAGGTCGCCGAGAAGGCGACGGATGCCGTCGACTCGCTCAACGCGCTGTGCGGCGGGCTCAACAAGGTCGCTCCGCACCTGACCGACATGCTCGGCGTCGATGGCAAGCGCACGTACATTATCGTCGCGCAGAACAACGTCGAGATTAAGCCTTCGGGCGGGTTCATGGGGTCTTGGGGCACCGTGACGCTGGACAACGGCAAGATGCAGCTTGGCAAGTTCGACAGCTTCAACAGCGGTATCCTCCAGACGCGGATCCCTGATGTCACGGACGAGGAAAAGGCCCTGTTCGTGGAGGGCTCCTACGGCATTTGGCCGGGGGATAGCGGTGTCAACCCGGATTTCGAGCGCGCGGGCTACATCGCGAAGCGCATGTGGGAGGTCAACGGGCGCGGGAGCGTCGACGGGGTGATTGCGGTCGACCCATATATGCTGCAGAGCCTCCTCAAGCTGGTCGGCGGCGTCTCGCTGCCGGATGGCACCCAGGTCAACGGCGATAACTGCGTGCAGGTCATCGAGCACGACGTGTACTGGAAGTACCTGTCCAAGGCTAATCAGACGCCGGAAAGCGGCAAGCTGGCAGACGCGGCGTTCTCCGCCATCGCGAGCCTCGCCTTCGACAAGGTCATTGACAACATCGGCTCGGTTGACATGACGTCTTTGGCACAAACGCTCGCAAAGGATACAGAAGACCACCGCATCCAGATCTGGATGGCAGACGGCGACGAAGAAGCCGCGATGAAGGACCTGGGCGTGTCTGGAGCCATCAGCATCGACGAGACCCAGCCGGAGCTGGGCGTGTTCATGCAGGACATCATCGCGTCCAAGATGGACTGGTGGCAGGAGTGCAATACGACGTACCAGAAAAACGGCAACACCTATACGGTGACGACCACCGTCAAAAACGACATCACGCAACAGGAAATCGACGAGGCGAGCGACTACATCGTCGGCAACCTGCCGCCGTTCAAGCGGGGGACCATCCACGAGAGCGTGTTTTTGTACGCCCCAGCTGGCGGATCGATTGACAACGTGCAGATTTCTGGCGATGGCACCGACAACGGCTCCTTTACCGTGAACGGGCAGAAGGTGCGCAGCACGACGATAACCGTCGAGCCGGGCTCGACGACGACCATCACCTACACGGTGACGGTGAGCCCCAAGGCGGCAAGCGAGCTCAAGGTGCGTCATACGCCCATGATCGAGCGCTAGCGTTGCCGTTTCGTGCACGTGGCGTGCACGGATTGGCATGCTGGATGACAGTGCTGGAAACGGTTGGACCGTTCGAAAGATTTAGTGCAATTACTGTAACAATTACTGGTACTTCTGATTGCCAGTAGTAGAATCGGACAATGCATAAAGAACAGACTTGAAACGATGAGCTCTTCGTTCGTCGTTTCGGGAATCAGCCGTGCTGCGCTCGAGCGTCTGGGCAACCCCCAGGATTTTCGCTGGCGCAAATTTGAATGCAAGATTAGTTAGTATGGGGAAGCGTTTTGGCAAAGCAAATGGGAGTAGCTGGGGGGTGCCTCGTCTCGAATATCGAGGGGGGTGTTCCTATAGTTTTGTCAACCGGTCTCGTCCCGCGACTAATCGGAAG
>ENA-OPVL01001939-OPVL01001939.1-human-gut-metagenome-genome-assembly--contig:-NODE-1939-length-11777-cov-2.357789_pt1 | contig 11777 bp, 9 predicted proteins | sample MGYA00241496_ERZ501984 | MGnify/ENA primary metagenome ERZ501984 (study PRJEB25962, sample SAMEA2042986) | human gut metagenome | biome: human gut; feature: human-associated habitat; material: faeces... | reverse complement strand
TCCATTAAAAAATGGTCATTTGATGATAAGACCAAGGATCAAGGATGCAGCAAAAGAGTTGTGTGAGCAGTTGGCCGAAATATATATGGCAAAAAATGATGAAAAGAAGTTGGAAATAGCTGTTCAGATAAAGACAAAAATAATTCTTTTACAATTTATTCTTCACATGTGGGAGAATGGATTTATAATCGAAAATGATAAAAGTGGAAGAAATACTGTAGAAAAAGAGATGATTTCATACATACAGCAGAGTTTTACAGGGGAGATATCATTAAAGGAATTTGGGGAACAGTTCCATCTTTCTGAAAAATATGTATCGCAATATTTTAAAGAACATTTTCATATTACGCTTTCAAAATATGTTACATATTTGCGGTTGGAGCATGCAAAACAGTTGTTACAAAATTCGGACATTCCAGTTACAGAGGTTGCAATGCTCAGTGGCTATCAGAATGTAAGTTATTTTATCAGAAGCTTCAAAAAAACATACGGAGTGTCTCCGTTAAAATATAGAAAAAATGAGCCGAGTACATGGATTTAGCGGAGTGTGAAAGAAACATAAACGATGCTACAAACAAAAGGTTAGGGAACACCTGAAAGGGAGTTTCCTAACCTTTTGTTGTATAGAGCTGTTATCAGTCTGCTCAATCAATAAATAATCAGGCAATTTTATGCTACAGGAACATTTCCTGTAGATTTCCTTTCAATCAGCTGTGTATGCAATAAAAATGTACTGATTGAAACGCCATTAAGAAGACTGGATAACGCAAAGAATCCACTTTTTCCCAGTTCAATACGATTTTGTCTGATTGTAGTCAGTGGAGGTGATGTATAAGCAGCGATTGGCAGATCATCAAATCCGATAATGCTGACATCATCAGGAACCTGATATCCGAGCTGTTGGCATTGGATAAGAGCTGCATTCGCAAGGGTATCCTGGCTGCAGATGATAGCTGTTGTTCCATTTTCCAGAAAACGAGGTAAATGTTTCTCCATACATTCTGACAGATAATAAGAGCAGCCGGTGGTGGCAGGAGAAGTCTTCAGTCCATGCTGGTGCATGGAACGGAGAAAGGCAGCATGGCGTGCCTGGAGAACCCGGGCACCGAGGGAGCTGCTCAGATAGGCGATCTTCCGGTGTCCAAGTCCGGCAAGATAAGAGACGGCAAGTTCCATTCCCTCCTCATTATCAATACCTACATAAGCGGTGGAAGGATTCCCTACTATATAGTTGTCGAAAAGAACAGCCGGTGTGCGGCTGATTTTAAAGTCCTGAATCCAGGGATCGCTCAGGGAAAAGCCGACCACAAAAGCTCCTATATAATCATGCTCCAGCATGAAAACATCATAATGCTGGCTTCTTTGGGTCTTAATATCAACAGGCACAATTTCAACATCAAATCCGGCCGGTTCTGCCATCTGACGAAAACCCACCAGGATATCATAGGCAAAATGATGCGGTTCTTGATACCGCATATTCTCTTTTTCTATTATAATACAGACTTTTTTTGTCGGTTTCTTATAACGCCGCAGCTTCGTATAACCCAGAGCTACGGCAGTTTCCAAAACCTGTTTCCGTAAAGCTTCGCTGATATCAGGCGCGTCATTGAGCGCTTTGGATACCGTGCTCTTGGAAACTCCCATTTTATCAGCAATATCCTGAATGGTAGTCATAATCGGCAATCCTTTCACAAAACAAAAAATGTAAACTCCCAGCTATCATAGGTGTCAAAAGACCTTTTGATCCCGGTATCATTATATAAAATCATAAGATAAAAAGCAATCAATACCTTGAAAAAGAAATGTTTCGTTAAGTTTCGAAGAAAGAAAGCATCCTGCACAAAAATCATCCTGAAAATTATCTGAATTTTACGAAAGCGCAGGGAAAAATGGAAATTGGTTGACGAAGAAATAAAAAAGGCTTATAGTAAAGTTACGAAACAATACGAAACAAAAAAGTGATTGTGTTTCTTACAAGGATGCAAAAAACAGCTTTAGAGCTATGCGGGAGGAAAATGAGATGGAATTTAGCGGTGTATACCATAAAACTTCAGAACAGATGAGTTATGCCCTGGATGAGGACAGACTGATTGTCAATATCAAGACAGGATATGATGTAAAACAGATTTTTATCCATTACGGAGATCCTTATGAAGCCGGAATTTTGGGCGGAAAAGAAAAGTGGATCGGAAAAAGAGAGGAAATGATATATAAAAAACGTCTGCCTTATCAGATCTGGTGGACAACAACGCTTCTTCCGGAATACAAAAGATGCAAATATTATTTCGAGCTGCGGACGGAAAAGGAAGTCTGGTATTATTTTGAGGATGGTTTCCTGACAGAAGAACAGCTCCGGATGGATGGCCGTATGCAGCAGTGTTTTATTGTACCCTGGATGAACCCGGCAGATATCAATCGCACACCGGCATGGGTAAACGAAACGATTTGGTATCAGATTTTCCCGGATCGGTTCTGCAACGGGACACCGGAAAAAAACGGAGATGATATCACACCCTGGAGAAATCACGGAACCGTAACAAACGAAGAAAAATTCGGAGGAAATCTGGAAGGGATCCGTCAGAGATTATCGTATCTGCAGGAACTTGGGATTACCGGTATTTATCTGAATCCGATCATGAAAGCAGAGTCCAACCACAAATATGACACGACCGATTATACAAAAATAGATCCGTCTTTTGGCGATGCGGATACAATGAAAGCGCTTTGCAAAGAAGCACATGAAAAAGGAATCCGCATTATGGTAGATGCAGTGTTTAATCATAGTGGAAGAAAATTTGAGCCGTGGATAGACATCCTGGAGCATGGAAAAGAGTCTCGTTATGCGGACTGGTTTATGGTAGAGGACTGGGAACAGGTTCAAAAAAGGGGAGACACCAGAGACCGACGGTTCTATTCCTTTGCATTTACAGACGGGATGCCAAAGCTGAATACAAACAACGAAGAGGTGATACAGTATTTCTGTAAAATCTGTGAGGACTGGGTACGGGAGTTTGATATCGACGGAATTCGTTTCGATGTAGGAAACGAAGTGTCGCACAGGTTCTTAAAGCGGATAAGGGAGCATTTAAAAACGATAAAGCCGGATATTTATCTTCTGGGGGAAATCTGGCATGATGCAAGCCAGTGGCTGCAGGGAGATGAATATGATTCTGTCATGAACTACCCGCTGCTGAGCGGAATCCATGATTTCTTTCTTGATAAAACAATGAAAAAAGAACAATTTGAATATATGGTAAACCGTTGCTATACCATGTATATGCAGCAGAATAACGATGTACTTTTTAATCTCCTGGATTCCCACGATACCGAGAGGCTGATGAACCGTTTTCACGATCTGGACAAGTTCTACCAGCAGCTTGCAATCCTTTTTACGCTTCCGGGAAGCCCCTGTATTTATTATGGAACGGAGATCGCAATGGAAGGTGCTCATGATCCGGACTGCAGAAGATGTATGCCTTGGAGTGAAATTGAAAGCGAAGAAAATCAGAAAAAAATTGCAACGATGCGGAAACTGATCATGCTTCGAAGAAATGAAAAAGTGTGCAGAAGTCTGCATTTCCATTTTCCGAATGGATATGAGAATGATCGGTGTGTAGAGTATATTAAACTAGACGAAGAGGGAAATAAAATCGAAGTTCTGCTCAATGCATCGGATGAGGAGATAAAAGTAAAAGGAGACGGGGAAGTACTTTTCGCCCGGGAATTTGACGGAGAGATACTTGGTGTAAATGGAACGTTAATTCGCAGGATGTAAGGGTTTCACCTGTTAGAAATATGTGCAGACAGGCACAAAAAAAGCATGTTTTCTGGAAAAGCCACCGGAAAACATGCTTTTTTGATCTCTTGACTCGCCAAAAACATAAGTAAGGAGCCATTTTTCGAAGGAAAATGAGCGGATTACGAATATTTTTGAAGATTGCGTGAGTGCAAAGCACATAGCAATCTGGTATCAAATAGGTCAAAATACCTTTTGCCACTCACATTGTTATACTTTTTTTATATTAAGCTGTCATAAAAACAATATTATTCATATTGATGGTAGCGCATTATAATGAGTAGGTCAAGAAAAAACTAAGAAGTAAAGAACAGGAGTGAGTGTGTTTGAAGAAACTTTGGGTTTATCTGAAAGAATACAAGACAGAAAGTATTCTTGCACCATTATTCAAACTGCTGGAAGTCGTATTTGATCTTTTGGTTCCGGTGGTTGTCGCCAAGATCATTGATATTGGTATTGCAAACAATGACCACGGCTACATCGTAAAGATGTTCCTGGTGCTGATCCTCATGGCTGCAGTCGGTCTTAGCTGCAGTTTTACCGCACAGTATTTTGCTGCAAGAGCGAGTGTCGGCTGTGCAACCAATTTAAGACAGGCCGTATTTGACCACATTCAGGGCTTTTCATTTACCGAACTTGATACGATCGGTACGGACACCCTGATCACACGGATGACCGATGATATCAACCAGGTCCAGAACGGCATCAACATGGGACTTCGTCTTCTTCTGAGAAGTCCGTTTATCGTAATCGGTTCGATGATCATGGCATTTACGATCAACTTTAAATGTGCGCTGGTATTCGTTGTGGCGATCCCTCTTTTATTTGTCGGCGTCATTTTCATTATGCTGGTCAGCATCCCGCTTTTCAAAAAAGTGCAGGCTGCCCTGGACCGTGTCACAGGACTTACCCGTGAGAATCTGACAGGTGTCCGCGTGATCCGCGCATTTTGCCGCGAAGAAGAGTCGGTAAATGAATTTGAAAAGAGCAACACCGAACTGACCAGGTTAAATGAATTTGTCGGAAGAATTTCCGCCCTGTTAAATCCATTTACCTACGTGTTGATCAACATTGCAACTGTCATCCTGATTGCAAGAGCAGGACTCCAGGTCAATCTCGGAACCATGCATCAGGGACAGGTTGTCGCGCTTTACAACTACATGGCACAGATGATCGTCGAACTGATCAAGCTGGCTTCCCTGATCATTACACTGAACAAGGCGATGGCATGTGCAGACCGTGTAGCCGGTGTCCTGGATATCAGGACTACCATGCATTATCCGGAAACTCCTTCTGCAAAGGCAAATCCTTCTGCAAATGAAGTTGAATTCGACAAGGTATCCTTCACCTATGCAGGTGCCGGTGCATCAAGCCTTTCTGATATCAGTTTCTCTGTAAAAAAAGGGCAGACAGTCGGTATCATCGGTGGTACCGGATGCGGAAAATCCACTCTGGTCAGCCTGATCTCCCGTTTCTATGATGTAACCTGCGGAACCGTTAAACTGAATGGACGCAATGTAAAAGAGCTTACCAATCAGGAAATCCACGACAAGGTCGGAATCGTACAGCAGCGCTCCGTCCTTTTCAAAGGCAGCATCCGCGATAACATGAAATGGGGCAATGAAAATGCATCTGACTCCGAGATCTGGGATGCACTGAAAGTTGCACAGGCAAAAGAAGTCGTAGAAGGAAAAGACGGACAGCTTGATTTCATGCTCGAGCAGAACGGAAAGAACCTTTCCGGTGGACAGCGTCAGCGTCTTACCATTGCCCGCGCTCTTGTGAAAAAGCCGGAAATCCTGATCCTCGACGACAACTTAAGCGCACTTGATTTTGCAACTGACGCAGCACTTCGGAAAGCCCTCGCAGGACTGGAAGGAGAGACAACAACCTTCCTGGTATCCCAGAGGGTTGCAGGCATCCGCCAGGCAGACAAGATTTTAGTATTAGATAATGGAGAACTCGCCGGATCCGGTACACATGATGAACTTATGAAATCCTGCGAAGTTTATCGTGAGATCTATTTCTCACAGTTCCCGGAAGACCGTGCAAAATATGAAAGAGGGGAGATGTAGGTATGAAAAAAGACAGTGTAATGAAAAAGCTTTTTAAATATATCGGAAAATACTGGATCCTCCTGATCCTCAGCATCATCCTTGCCGGAATATCAGTGGTTCTTCAGCTTTATGTGCCGGTTCTCTTCGGTAATGCGATCGATGAGATCGTAGCAGCGCACAATGTAGACTTTACCCAGATGTGGCTCTATCTGAAGCAGATTCTTCTGTTCGTAGTGATCGCTGCAGCCGCAATCTGGATCATGAACCTTGTCAATAACCGCATGACCTATCATATTGTACAGGATATCCGATCCCAGGCAATCCGCCACATCCAGAAGCTTCCGCTTTCTTATCTGGACCAGCACAGCACCGGCGATATTGTGAGCCGTATCATTGCCGATACCGATATCCTTTCTGACGGATTACTGCTCGGATTTACCCAGTTATTTTCCGGCGTTGTGACCGTTGTTGTAACCTTGATCTTCATGTTTTCCAAGAACGTGTGGATCACTTTGATGGTCATCCTTCTGACACCACTCAGCTTCCTGGTGGCAAAATTTATTTCCTCACGCTCTTTTACCATGTTTAAAAAGCAGAGTGAAACCCGTGGAAAACAGACTGCTCTGATCGAGGAAATGATCGGAAATCAGAAGGTTGTCAAGGCATTCGGATATGAGGACAAGGCTTCAAAGCGTTTTGATGAGATCAATAAAGAACTCAAAGAATACAGCCAGAAAGCCGTATTTTACAGCAGCCTTACCAATCCGTCCACCCGTTTCGTAAACAACATTATTTACGCTGCCGTAGCGCTTGCAGGTGCATTCCTGATCCCGCTTGGAGCCCTGACTGTCGGCGGTCTTTCCGTACTGCTTTCTTACGCGAACCAGTACATGAAGCCATTCAACGACATTACATCCGTAATCACGGAAATGCAGAACGCCCTTGCATGTGCGACACGTATCTTTGACCTCTTAGAAGAACCGGAAGAAGTAAACGATTCTTCTGAAGTACTTGAAAAGGTGGATGGAAATGTGGATATCGACCACGTAGATTTCAGCTATGACAAGAGTAAATCTCTGATTGAAGACTTTAACCTTCAGGTTGAATCTGGTATGCGTATTGCGATCGTAGGTCCTACCGGATGCGGAAAAACAACATTTATCAACCTCCTGATGCGCTTCTATGACGTGGATTCCGGAAAAATCTGTATCGACGGTAAACCGATCGATGAGATTTCCCGACATTCACTCAGAAAGAGCTTCGGTATGGTGCTTCAGGATACCTGGATCAAATCCGGTACTGTCCGTGAAAATATCAGCTTCGGAAAACCGGATGCCACGGATGAAGAAATCATCCAGGCAGCAAAAGAAGCAAAAAGCTGGGATTTCATCCGCAGACTTCCGCAGGGACTTGATACCGTCCTGCATGAGGACAGCATCAGCCAGGGACAGAAACAGCTCCTGTGTATCACAAGAGTTATGCTCTGTCTGCCGCCAATGCTGATCCTGGACGAAGCGACTTCAAGTATCGATACCCGTACCGAACTGCAGGTACAGGAAGCATTTGATAACCTGATGAAAGGTCGTACAAGCTTTGTCGTTGCACACCGTCTGTCTACGATCCGCAACGCTTCCCTGATCCTCGTCATGAAAGACGGAAAGATTATCGAGCAGGGACGCCATGAGGAGCTTCTTGAGAAGAAAGGCTTCTACTACAATCTGTACACCAGCCAGTTCCAGGCGTCATAAAAGATATTTGGAAAAGAGAACAGCAGATCTGTGCCGCGCATGCGATTTTGAGGCGTGCGCGCGCAGATCTGCTGATTTTTTATATGTTTTTGCAATATTCTGAAAAAAATACGGCATGGGGTATTGACGAATCCTATCACAGGTGCTATAGTTTTACAAAAATAAAAAAAGACGTAGAAGTTTTTAGAAAATGTGCGGAGAGTCTTTGGAAATTTAATTTTCGAAAGGTGCACGACCGAAGAAGTAAAACTTTCAGGTGCTGGTTCTCTTCTTAAAACAAGAACGGACGGGAGACGGCGAGGACTAAAAACGGAGTGGTCTCTGGAGAAGCTCTTGAAAAGAGTGCCGAAGGTGCAATGCAGCGATGCAGAATCTCTCAGGCAAAAGGACAGAGTCAAAAAAGATACAGAAGAAAAACAGCCGCGGAACAAAAAAGCGGTGCGCAGAAACGAAAAAATTCCGGAAGCGCGGTTTTTTGCTGTATTTTTCAATCAGAGCCATGTTCTGCAGGAAAAATTCCGCAGGAGATGGTATTTTTTTTCTCAAAACGGTGCGGATGTGTGATCCACATCGTTCAGACCATACGTCGAATGGAAAGGGAGAAAAGAAAATGGATGCATTGAATCAGGCAATTGCGCAGATCAGTGATGTGCTCTGGAACAGCGTACTGCTGTTTCTGCTGGTAGGTACGGGAGTTTATTTCTCTGTTCGGACCCGCTTTGTACAGGTAAGAAAGTTTAAGACCGCGTGGAACCGCGTCTTCGGCGGTTTCTCGTTAAAGGGTAAGAAGGCCGGAAAAGACGGCATGACTTCCTTCCAGGCGCTTGCAACAGCGATCGCCGCACAGGTCGGAACCGGAAACATCGCAGGATGTGCGACCGCACTCGTATCCGGCGGCCCGGGAGCCATCTTCTGGATGTGGCTTGCTGCGTTCTTCGGCATGGCAACGATCTACGGCGAGGCGTATCTCGCGCAGATCTCCAAACGCCGCGATGAGAACGGAGAAGTCATAGGAGGACCGGTTTACTACATTACCCACGCATTCAAGGGAACGTTTGGAAAAGCACTGGCAGGCTTCTTTGCCGTAGCCGTTATTCTGGCACTTGGCTTTATGGGAAATATGGTACAGTCGAACTCCATCAGTGATGCGTTCTACACCGCATTTTCCGTACCGAAATGGGTGATGGGTGTGATTGTAGCCGTTCTCGCCGCATTCATTTTCATCGGAGGTATCTCCCGTATCGCATCCTTCACCGAAAAAGTTGTTCCGGTGATGGCAGCACTGTATCTCGTCGGAGCCCTTGTTGTTATTCTGATCAACATCCAGCATGTGCCGTCAGCGATTGCTTCGATCTTTATCTGTGCATTCCGTCCGGACGCCGTATTTGGTGCAGCAGCCGGTATTACCGTGCGGAAAGCCATGCGTTACGGTGTTGCCCGAGGCCTCTTCTCTAATGAAGCCGGTATGGGTTCCACCCCGCATGCCCATGCGATTGCCGATGTCGAGAACCCGGAGGATCAGGGTGAAGTAGCGATGATCGGTGTCTTTATTGATACCTTCGTTGTCCTGACTATGACCGCTCTCGTTATTCTTTCTTCCGGCGTTCTGGAAGAGATGATGAGTACCGGTGTTAAAGGAACCCCGGTCGCACAGGCGGCATTCCGAACCGGCCTCAAAGGCTTCGGACCGGCGTTCGTAGCGATCTGTCTTCTGTTCTTTGCATTCTCGACCATCGTCGGATGGTACTTCTTCGCAAGACAGAACGTACAGTATCTGTTCGGAAAGAAAGCAGTCGTTCCGTTCTCACTGATCGTCGTTGTGTTCGTTTTCCTCGGCTCTCTGCTGAAAGTAGATCTCGTATGGAACCTGTCAGACCTCTTTAACGGCCTGATGGTAATTCCAAACCTCATGGCGTTGATCGTCCTCGCAGGAACCGTAGCAAAAGCGGCAAAAGGTGAAAAAGTAGAATTCTAATCATATATACAGAACGGGAAAAAGCAACATCGAAATTCAAAAGTTGGAAAAAATTACCACAATTTGGAAAGCAGTGGTCCGAAAGCAGGAAAAACACTGTATTTTTGGGCTTGCATTCCCCACTTTGGAACAGATACCGTGGAAAAACAGGGTTCTGGATGCATAATCTGCGCGGAAAAAGCGATACTAAAGGATGTCGCAGGACAAAAAACATTCAGGAGGAAACAAGATTATGACCAGAAACAGCAAAAATGAATACAGCAAAAACGAGAACAGCAAGAACGGATACGAGAAAAGCGAATACAGCAAAAACCAGAAGAACAGCAGAGACTGCAATTATGTGAAAGACCGTGAGATGTCATCCTACGGTCAGCAGAACCGGGAGCAGGACGAGAAGGATGAGTATGAAAAATACTAAGTAAACCTTGGGATTCCGGCAGAAAAAAGCCGGCGGAGGGTCCCATACGGACTCTGCCGCCGGTTTCTGCATACATATAAAACAGGAGAGAAAGTCAGATCCGGAGAGGGGGACCAGGATATGGCAGGCATGACACTGCTGGCGGCAGACCAGCTGGACTGGTACGTGGGAAAACCGTGGGCGATGATCATCGATGTGCGGAACCGGCGGGAATACGAAAAAGGGCATGTGAAAGGAGCGGTGAATCTTCCATATGACCATCTGCTCGAACGGGTCTGTCTGCCGCGGGACAAAATTCTTGTGATCTGCTGTGAGCGGGGTGCCGCGAGCATGGCGGAGGGAAAGCGGCTGGCGGAGAACGGATACGAGGTCAAAACGGTCATCGGCGGAATGCATGCATACCGCGGACGATATCTGGTGGCGGGAGAAGAGCTGTAAGGGGGCGGCAATCCAACATTTCTTCTTGTCAAGCGGGAAAAGATACGGTAAGATGAAACAGAAAACAATACAAAACCAAACCACAAAACGAAAGAGAGATCACGATATGAAATACATGTTTGCATCTGATATTCACGGTTCTGCCTATTACTGCAGAAAAATGCTGGAAGCCTTCGAGGCAGAGGGCGCAAGCCGCCTGTTTCTGTTAGGCGACCTTCTCTATCACGGCCCGAGAAACGATCTTCCAAAAGAATACGCACCGAAACAGGTCATCGCCATGCTGAATGAGAAAAAACAGTACCTCACCAACGTGCGCGGAAACTGCGACGCAGAAGTAGATCAGATGGTACTGGAGTTCCCGGTGCTGGCAGATTACGGCATCCTGATCGAGGGAGGCCATACCTTCTATATGAGCCATGGCCACATCTACAATGAGCAGAATCTGCCGCCGCTGATGGATGGAGATATCTTCCTGTACGGCCATACCCACGTCCTGCGTGCCGAGAAAAAAGGCGCACATACCTTCCTGAACCCGGGTTCTGTATCTCTGCCGAAAGAGGGCAATATCCAGACCTATGCAATCCTCGAGGACGGCGTGTTTACGATCAAAGGCTTTGACGGCACTGTCGTAAAACAGCTCATATTATAAGAGGGGACGGGAGAGTATGGAATTATATGAACTGATCGCTCCGTGCCACTTCGGCCTGGAGGCGGTGATGAAACGTGAAATCCTCGACCTCGGCTACGAAATCGAGCGCGTGGAGGATGGAAAAGTAACGTTTCTTGCAGATGCAGAGGGAATCGCCTACGCCAACCTGTTCCTTCGCACGACCGAGCGTATCCTGCTCAAAGTAGGACAGGTCCACGCCGAGACGTACGATGAACTCTTTGAAGCGACAAAAGCGCTCCCGTGGGAGAAATTTATCCCGAAAAACGGAAAGTTCTGGGTAACGAAGGCAAACTCCATCAAGAGTAAGCTCTTCAGCCCGTCCGATATCCAGTCGATCATGAAAAAAGCGATTGTCGAGCGATTGAAACAGGTCTACCACATGGAGTGGTTCCCGGAGGACGGTGCACAGTACCCGATCCGTGTTTCGATTTTAAAAGACGAGGTTACGATCGGACTCGATACCTCCGGCGTTTCCCTTCATAAGAGAGGCTACCGCAAGCTGACCGCGAAAGCGCCGATCACCGAGACCCTTGCCGCAGCACTTATCATGCTGACTCCGTGGAAGGGTGACCGGATTCTTGTCGATCCGTTCTGCGGAAGCGGTACTTTCCCAATCGAGGCGGCGATGATCGCGGCAAATATGGCACCGGGCATGAACCGTTCCTTCCTGTCGGA